>Ga0187892_10010504_pt1 | contig 11704 bp, 15 predicted proteins | sample MA1701073metaG_FD_139345 | JGI IMG/M metagenome (GOLD analysis project Ga0187892, IMG submission 139345) | Bio-ooze microbial communities from a basaltic lava cave in the Kipuka Kanohina Cave System on the Island of Hawaii, USA - MA170107-3 metaG ... | reverse complement strand
AGCTACGAAACAGGTATCAAGATTTCAGAAGAACAGATGCTATCATTGAGCATCCAGCGGCATGAAAAACAACCACAATGGAACTACACATTGCTACCACGAGCCAACGTTAAATAAGCAAACATGTTCAAGTTATTTTTGCACAATCCCTTAGTGAAAGCATCGGGTTCTACTCGACGCTTTTCGGGACACCCCCGACCGTCCAGAAGGAGGACTACGCAAAATGGATGATCGAGGATCCGCGGATCAACTTTGCGATTTCAAAACGGGGCCACAACCTCGGAGTGAATCATCTAGGATTCCAGGTGGACTCAGAGGACGAGCTGATCAGCCTGCACGAGCAAGCGGCGAATGCCGACATCTCTACCCTGCATGAGGCCGCAGCGGCCTGCTGCTACGCCAACTCCGACAAGTACTGGATACAGGATCCGCAGGGAATCGCTTGGGAGGCGTTTCACACGCTTGGTGGCATCCCTGTTTATGGCCAAGACAATAGGGCTGTCGCGCTACCAAGCGAAGGCGCCTGCTGTGTTCCACTCGCCAAGCAGCCGAAGGACGAAATTACTGCCGCTTGCTGTGTCCCGAATGCAAAAGCGCCGGACAGCACGGCAGCCTGCTGCGGATGAACACCGTGACGGACCAACCGTACAACGTGTTGTTCATTTGTACAGGCAATTCGGCACGCAGCGTGATGGCGGAAGCCGTCTTGAACAGCTTGGGGGCAGGACGGCTTCGAGCCTATAGCGCGGGCAGCTTTCACGCAGGGCGGATAAATGCATTCGCGCTTGATCTGCTGTCCAGCAAAGGCTTCCCCACAAGTGAGCTGCGCAGCAAGAGCTCGGACGAATTTGCTGCCAAGGATGCCCCGCAGATGGATTTCATTTTCACCCTCTGCGACAACGCGGCAGGCGAAACCTGCCCGATCTGGCCCGGCCACCCAGCAACTGCGCATTGGGGATTCGAGGATCCGGCCGCCCATCCCGGGCCAGATGCCGAGAAAAGGCGCATGTTCGAGAAGATTTTTCTGGAGATCACCGCCCGCATCCGCTTGTTCCTGGCGTTGCCACTGGAAAAGCTCGATCGCACGTCTCTCTTGAATGACCTGCGCGCTATAGGCAGTGCAAAGCGAGCATGACGCCTTGGCGAAAGCTTGCAGCAGAGAGTATTGGCACGGCGTTTCTGTTGGCAATGGTAGTTGGGTCGGGGATCATGGGGGAGCGCCTCGTCGGCGGTAACGAGGCCATCACACTCCTCGCCAATTCCCTGGCTACCGGCGCCGGATTGCTGGCCATCCTTCTTACGCTTGGGCCCATCTCGGGCGCCCATTTGAACCCCGCTGTGAGCTTCACCTTGGCTGTCCGCGGTGATCTCGCTTGGCGATCTCTACCCGGCTACGCGGTTGCTCAGATAGCAGGAGCAATTGCGGGGGTTTGGGCCACGCACGCAATGTTTGGATTGCCCATCTTCGATGTTGCTACAAAGCTTCGCCTCGGCGGGCACCTGATCTGGAGCGAGTTTGTGGCGACCATCGGATTGCTTGGCATGGTGTTGCTTTGTTCGCGCTTCCGCAATGAATCTACGCCCCATGCGGTGGCCGCCTACATCACCGCCGCCTACTGGTTTACCGCTTCGACCTCCTTCGCGAATCCAGCAGTCACGTTGGGCCGCTCAATCACAAACACCTTTACAGGCATCGCGCCCATGTATGTTGTCGGTTTTATTGCTGCGCAGTTGGCGGCGGCGCTTGTCGCGAGTTGGTTTGTGCGTGGCACGCGCTCGGAGATACGATCAAATGGCTGAGCTAAATTTGGGGCAGACGATTTTCTTCAGCCTTGTAATTCTCGGATTGATTGCGATGTGTGTAAGGGTCGCGATGTCGGACAGAGCCAAGCGAAAGAGCAACCCTCTAGACGTTGGAGGGGACAACGAGCTGGATCCGATCACAGCAAATGCCCAAACAAAGCTTAGCGAGACGAGTTTAAATGCCCGCTTCTGGGCCGAAAGCCGACAGATCTGTCAGCGGCAAGATTCATTTCGTGATGGAGGCATCATGCCCTCATTTCTGTTCCGCTGCTCCTCCCACAGCGCAGACGGATCCGCCGCCAGGTCAAACAGCGTCAGGTCCGGCGGCAGCGTCTCGTCGAGGATCGTCTACACGAAGTCCGGGTGCCAAGCCGGTCGGGTTGACCATCCGGCTCACGTACCTACTGCCGACGCCCTACCTACTGCCGACGCCCTTCTTCTTGGCATGCTTCTGTAACGACTGTACCACGCCCTTCCAGCCAGGCGGGTCCCGCAACGCACGCCGGCGAGCTATTACCTAGAGGTTGCCCGTCGTAGGAGGGGATTTTAACACTCGAAGCCATTGAGCGCAGAGCGTATCGTTGCACACGTCTTCCGACAGTTAGGTTTTACACCAAACCATGATCTTCAAACCACTTGAAGCTATTACATTAGCCGACCTTCAGCGACTCGTTGAGAACCGCATAAGCGAAGGAAAGACGATCGAGTACAAGCTGATTCTTCCCCCCCAAAGCAATGAGGAGAAAATCAAGTTTCTTCGGGCGGCCAGCTCCATAGCAAACATTGCCGGCGGAGATCTGCTATCTTCCGCTCTGGTTCCGGTACTTCATCCAATGGTGTTAGAAGCATTTGCAGAAGGTGCTTTTTGATATTCATCAATGTCGGTTTAATCCCCTTTTGGATTAGTCGCTGTCGAATGACGTTCGTGATGATCGACCCAATCATGCTGCTTCAGACTCATCCCTCGTTGGAAACTCGCCCTCTCGTTTAGACTCATACCATGTTGGAAAAGACTCCATCTCCACGCGTTTGTGTAATAGTATTTATCATTGACTATTGGCGCGAATTACCTGTCGCCCCCTTGCGGCACCAGTTGCTGTTTGTAAGGCGTAACGTGTCCCGTGAGACCTTAACTCTTTGCGCTGACTCATTGCTTTAGTTCTTTCCTCCCGCCAAGACATGTCGACCCTTGAGCTCTGGTTAGCATCGTGGCGCGCGCTGGAAGCCGATCCACCGGACGCCGATCTTTTCCTGCGCCTCTGTGAGCGTTACAGCGAAAGCCATCGCGCCTACCACACGCTGAATCACATCCGCGAGTGCTTCCAACAGTTGACCAGCTACCCTTCGGAACCGGACCACCGCGGAGAGTTGGAGATCGCTCTGTGGTTCCACGATGCGATCTACGATACGCAACGCCACGACAGCGAGAACCTCTCAGCAGCTTGGGCCGCGGACTCCCTCGAAAGGGCCGCCGTTCCGCAACACGTGATTGCGAACGTGCGCGATCTCATCTTAGCCACGAAGCACCACTCCACGCCTGCTACTCCAGACCAAGCGCTCCTGATCGACATCGATCTATCCATCCTTGGCGCGGCACCTGATCGATTTGATGAGTACGAGAGGCAGATCCGGCATGAATATTCGTGGGTACCCGAGGACGCCTACCGCGACGCCCGCGGTAGGGTCTTACGCGAATTTCAGGATCGCTATCTTCTCTATACCACGGAGCACTTTCGGAAGACACTTGAGGTGAGGGCACGTGAGAACCTTGCTCGGTCCTTGCGAAGTCTCGGCGCCTAAGCCGATGAGGACCCTTTTTGTCAATAGACGAAGTCACCTTATGGAACCTTCTTAGCAGAGACGATCCCGCGGCATTGCATTGCCCTCGACGGCTCGAACGAGCCTATTTTGGTTTCATCATGCGGCATCAGACCGTTATCTGACATTCCGTTAGCCGTGGCGAAGCACGTGGACACACCATCGATCCGAAGCGGCACGATGCGGGACGCTGAGCGAATCAGCCAGTTCCTGGCTGCGTTGTCTAGGAGTTCATCGTCGGGGAATTCTCTGCGGAAGGTCGTGCTCACTTCATGGGCCAGCTTTCGGCCGCGGAAATGGAGCAACGTCTTTCAGGTGACTTTAGGTTCTATCTTGCGGAAGAGGGGGACAAGCTCGCGGGGCTTGCTGCGATCCGCGCAAATGCCCATCTGTACTATTTGTTCGTCGCGAAGGCATACCAGGGCACGGGGTTGGCGCAGCGTCTTTGGTCACGGGTGAAAGAAGAATCCTTGGCCTTGGGAAATCCAGGCAGATTCACAGTCAACGCGTCCAACTATGCTGTTCGTGCTTACGAGAAGCTCGGATTTCGGCGGACTGAACCCACGAGAGAACAAAACGGTGTGCTATACAACGCAATGGAATTCATCGTCGAGGCTAATCCGCCGCTCAACACGGCGTGCAAAGCGGACAGCCCGATGATGCGGTGATGGATCATGTGCATGGCGCTGTTTACTGCGCTGGAGACGGGCAGCGTCGATGACTGCCGCGTATCCACTTCTCCACCGATGCTCCGGGCGAGCGCCAGTTGCAGGGGTGTCGGCGCGCTGTCCAAGGGTCGGGGCATGGTCGCTGGCATACTGCGACCCAGTTATCAGCTTCCCAAGCTGAGAACGTGGGTTCAATTCTCATCACCCGGTCCAAAGAACTTACTGATTTTACGTGATTTATTGAGTGCTTGCCAAGGGTGCCCATGAGGGTGAGTTCTGGGTGGGTAGGATTTGATACCGCTAGAAATTGAGAATGGATACTGTCGCTCTTCTTATCCCTTAAGTGAGCCCTCGTCTTATGCCGTCTTGGCCCCTCATTTTGTCGCCGCTAGAGTTCATGCAACGGCTGGCCGCGCTCGTCCCCCGTCCAAGGCTCCATCTCATGCGCTAAAACGGCCATAAGGCCCGGTACTTGGCGAACGCCGTCGCCCAATAGCCAGATAATTCACCGATTTCCGGCCCGATACCGCGCCCGTTTGACAGTGTACCGGCCCCATCGTATCTTCGCTCCTGAGGAAAAAGGGCTTTTGAAATTCTTATTCTCCGGCGGGCAAAAATCAGAAAAGCGAGTCACAAGTATGACAATCTCAACCGAGCCAATCGGGAGTATCCCAAGGCCCCTTCGGCTAATCGAGGCGTTCGCGGCAACGGACGGCGCGGACCCAGCATTGGATCCGCGCTCTACGAGGAAGCGATTCGAGATACCATTGAGCGGTTCGAAGCCACGGGCTCACCGGTGATCACCGACGGCGAGCAGAGGAAGTACCACAACTTCTGGACGTATTGCGTGCAGGGGCTCCCGAACACGGCCCCGGATGGCTTCAAGATCCCGTTCGCCGCCGGGCATACGCGCCGAATGCTACGGCTGACGGGCGGCCCGTTTCGTTACAACAGACATGCGGACAGCTATTTGGACGTGGCCCTGCGCTACGCCCACGTGCCGGTGAAGCAGGCGGTCATCTCGCCCTCGGCCTTGAGCCTCATGTATCCGGCCGACGAGATCCCCGGCTACTCTCGCGAGCAGTTCATCGACGACCTGCTGAACGAGCACGAGACCGAGATCCGCAGCTGTCTCACAAAGGGCGCGCACAAGGTGCAGATCGACTTCACGGAAGGACGACTGGCGGTCAAGATCGACCCCTCCGGCAATCTTCTCCGCAGCTTTATCGATCTGAACAACCTCGCGCTGTCGCGATTCTCCGCGGAAGACCGCCAGCGCATCGGGGTGCATACCTGCCCGGGCTCCGACCGCGATTCGACCCACAGTGGGGATGTCGATTACGCCGAGTTATTGCCCAGCTTGTTCGAACTGAAGGCGGGCAATTTTTACATCGCACTGGCGGGGGAAAAGGATCGCGTCCGGGTCTTGAAGATCATCCGCGATCACATGAAGCCGGATCAGCAGATTTTCATCGGCGTCGTTGCCCCGATCGACCCGCGGGTTGAGACGCCGGAGGAAATTCGGGACCGAGTCCTCGAAGCGGCCAAATACATTCCCATCGAGCAACTGGGCACCACGGACGACTGCGGATTCTCACCTTTCTGCGACGACACTTCGACCAGTCGCGAAACCGCATTTGAAAAGATCCGGGCGCGCGTGCTCGGCACCGCGCTCGCCGCGAAAATAATCGGAGGTCGTTAATGGCGTCAGACAAGAGCGAGGAGAAGCTGCTGCGCTCCGTTGCGCTGCGGAACGCGAAGAGCATTCTCGCCGCACGCCAGCGTGCCGAGCAGGAGCTCATCGAGGCGAAGGCAGCGTTGGAGCTGAGGACGGAGGAGCTCGCCCATTCTCTGGCGATGATGCGCGCGACTCTGGAGTCCACGACCGACGGAATTCTGGTAACCGACGGCGGCGGCAAGGTGACGGCCTTCAACGGGAATTTTGTAGAGATGTGGCGGATACCCAGCGAGACCATGGACTCGAGAGAACACAGGCACCTGCTGAAAGTTTGGGGCCGACAAGGATCCCGATCAATTCCGCCTCAGGGTCGAAGAGATTTACGCTTCTTCACCACCCGAAAGTTATGACCTGCTCGAATTGGTGGATGGAAGAGTGGTCGAGCGCTTCTCCAAAATCCAGCGCATCGATGAGCGAAACGTCGGTCGCGTCTGGAGCTTTCGGGACATTACGCAGCGCAGACGCGCCGAAGAAGCACTGCAAAAGCAATCAGAGTGGTTACGCGTCACCCTTTTCAGCATTGGCGATGCCGTGATCACTACGGATACCGAAGCGCGTGTAACCTCGTTGAACCCGGTGGCTGAATCCTTGACCGGTTGGACTCAGCAGGAAGCCCGAGGGAGGCCCCTGAACAGTGCTTTCCGTATCATCAACGAACAGACCCGCCAGCCGGTCGAGAACCCGGCGACAAGGGCGCTCAAGGAAGGTGTCATCGTCGGGCTGGCGAACCATTCCGTCCTCATCAGAAAGGACGGCACGGAGCGACCGATTGACGACAGTGTCGCCCCGATCAAGGACGAGCAAGGCCACGTGGCCGGGTGTGTGCTGATCTTCCGAGACGTGACCGAGAAGCGGCGGGCTGAGGAGGCGCTGCAGCAGAGCGAGGAGCGTTACCGCTCGCTGACACAGGCGATCACGTCGGTTGTCTGGACGGTTGATGAGGCGGGTCGGTTCGTCACGCCGCAGCCGTCGTGGTCCGAGTATACCGGGCAGACGTGGGAAGAGTTGCGTGACTTCGGTTGGGTCAACGCCCTACACGCTGACGACCGGGAGCGGGGCTGGAAGCTGTGGGAGGCGGCACGGGCCGCACGAACGCTCTACAAGTCGGAGGGGCGGCTGTGGAATGCGGCCAGCGGTTCGTATCGCCATTTCGAGGCCCGTGGCGTGCCAATCCTGAACCTGGACGGGTCGGTACGGGAGTGGGTCGGCAAGTGCTTGGACGTGGAAGACCGCAAGCGGGCTGAGCAAGCGTTGAGGGAAAGTGAGGAGCGTTTCCGCAACATGGCCGACAACGCTCCGGTCATGGTTTGGGTCGCGGAGCCGGACGCTACCTGCACCTACCTCAGTAAGTCCTGGTATGACTACACCGGCCAGACGCCGGAAACGGGATTGGGCTTCGGCTAGATGGACGCCGTGCATCCCGACGACCAGGCCTATGCCCACGACACCTTCGCCGCGGCCAACCTCAAGCGAAAAGCATTCCGCCTCGAATATCGGCTGCGCCGCAAGGACGGCGAGTACCGCTGGGCCATCAACGCTGCCGCCCCGCGTTTCGGCGCCGACGGCCGGTTCCTTGGCTACATCGGTTCCGTCATCGACATCACCGACCGCAAGCGGGCGGAATCTCTGGCCCGTTGTCAAAAGCAAGCGCTAGAAATGGTCGTCCAAGGGCTGCCGCTTCCAGACGTGCTCGATTATCTCTGTCGCACGATTGAAAACGAGTCGCAGGAGGGTGTGATCGCATGCATCCACCTTCTGGACGATGCCGCAACAGAGTTTCAGCACACCGCAGCGCCGAGTTTGCCGGAGACCTACGCCCAGGCAGTGAACGGGATGGCCGTGAGCTCCGCGACCGGTCCGTGCTGCCAAGCAGTATCCACGCGGCAGACGGTGGCCGTCCCAGACGTTGCCGCCGATCCACAGTGGGCGGCTTTCTGCGGTTTCGCCCTGCCGCTCGGGCTGCGGGCTTGTTGGTCCACACCGATCTTTTCCGCAAACCAAAAGGTGTTGGGGACGTTCGCTAACTATTATCGCGCGCCGCGCGATCCCAACCCGCGTGATCAGCAGTTAGTCGAGGTCGTGACCCGCACCGTAGCGGTCGCGATCGAGCGCAAGCAGGCCGAAGAGAAATTGCGGGCGAGCGAGTACCGCTTCGCTCGGTTCATGCAGCACTTACCCGGCCTGGCGTGGATCAAAGACCTGGACGGGCGCTATGTTTACGCCAATGACGCAGCCGAGAAAGCCTTTCGCACCCCACGGGCCGAACTCTACGGCAAGACCGATAAGGAGGTCTTCCCGCCGGAAACCGCCGCCCAGTTCAGGGACAATGACCAGCGGGCGCTGGCCAGCGAATCGGGCATCCAGACGATCGAGACTATGGAGCACGCCGACGGGATCCACCATCATTCTATCGTCAGCAAATTTCCCATTTCCGGCTCGGACGGCAAGACGGTCTTAGTCGGCGGCGTCGCGATCGACATCACCGAGCGGATGAGAGCCGAGGAGGCGCTCCAGGAGTCCGATCGCCGCAAGAACGAGTTCTTGGCGATGCTGGCCCACGAACTGCGCAACCCGCTCGCACCGATCCGAAACGCCCTGCAAATCATGCGGCTGACAGGCAGGAACGGGGAGGCAGTCCATTCGGCGTCCGAGATGATGGAGCGTCAGGTCGGGCAGATGGTCCGGTTGGTGGATGACCTGCTCGACGTGAGCCGCATCAGCCGGGGAAAGATTGAACTTCGTAAGAGGCGGGTCGAACTGGCGTCGGTCGTGAACCACGCCGTCGAAGCGGCCCGCTCGCTGTACAAAAGCATGAACCATGAACTGACGGTCACGTTGCCGCCGCAGCCGTTGTATCTGAACGGTGACCCGACCCGGCTGGCTCAAGTGGTGGGCAACCTGCTCAGCAACGCCTGCAAGTTCACCGACAAGGGCGGGCGCATTTGGCTCACGGTCGAGCAAGAGGGGGAGCAGGCCGTCATCCGGGTACGGGACAGCGGCATCGGTATCGCCGCCGACCAGCTGCCCCGTATCTTCGAGATGTTCAGGCAGGTCGATACCTCTCTGGAGCGTTCGCATGGCGGGTTGGGCATCGGCCTGAGCTTGGTGAAGAACTTGGTGGAGATGCACGGCGGCACGGCGGTAGTCCACAGTGCCGGTCTCGGTCAGGGCAGTGAGTTCGTCGTGCGTCTGCCCATCTTGGTTGAAACGACCAAACTGCCGTCAGAGCCGACCGTCAGCGAGCCGACGACCACGACCGCCCGCCGCATCCTCGTTGTCGATGACAACCGGGACTCGGCAGAGTCTCTGGCCATGCTGCTCAAGCTCTCCGGCAACGAGACGCACACCGCCTACGACGGCCTTGAAGCGGTGGAAGCGGCAGCGACGTTCAAGCCCAACTTGGTGCTGCTCGACATCGGCCTGCCGAAACTGAACGGCTACGATGCGGCCCGCAAGATACGAGAGCAGCCGTGGAGTAAGGGCATGGTGCTAGTGGCCTTGACCGGATGGGGTCAGGAGGAAGACCGGCAAAGGTCCAGAGAGGCCGGGTTCGACGGTCACATTGTCAAGCCGGTGGACCTCACCGCCCTCATGAAGCTGCTGGCCGAGTCGGGCGCCGGCTAATCGGGGCTTCTAACCCCCGGTCCCCCACCACCACGGCTTGCGGGTCCACTAGCTAAGCGGTTCACCCTCGTGGAGCAAGCGCCGAACTGTTGACTTTACCTGTTCAACCCATTCAACACCTCCGCCGCCTCCTCACTGACCTCATTCGGTGCTAAATGCGCATAAATCTCTGTCGTCGTCACCGAACTATGCCCCAATAACTTCGAGACCTTCGCCAACCTCACTCCTGCCTGCACTAACCGACTCGCAAACGTATGCCTCAAAGTATGGATAGTGACCTTTCCACCTTTCTCTCTGACGAGATCAGAATCATTCAGTCCAGCTCGATCTATCGCCTTCTTTATCCATTGAGCGGTATATCCACGAAGTCCACCATTCGCTGATTCAAATACGTACCTGGTCGCCGGTTATGAAACCGTTTCCCCAAAACCTACTTTAACCGGTCGGTCATGTGAAAAGTATCGGCGAGATCTACTTTGTTTCGGTAAATACGGATAGTACCTGTACCAATATCCATTGCGCTCCACGGTAGCTTCGCCATCTCGTCATACCTCATTCCGGTATCCAGCAAGGCGATCACAAAGTCGTAATTATCTTGCATTTGTCTTAGCCGTTGTGTCTGCCTTTCTTCGACCGGCGCCAGACCTCTCCCTCCCCGGTTTGGATCAAGCTCCGCCAATAACCTTAGTTCTTCTTCCTTCGTTAGGAACCGCAACCTCCCTCGTTTGGTCTTCAGGTCCTTCGTCGGCCAGTTGAGATCAAGGTTAATGTGAAGCGCGCTTGCCCGCAGCGACGGCGCCGGCCGTGGAGGCAGTGGCGTGAGGCCAGTGGAGCAAAAGGTGTGGTGGATAAGCCGTGGACGGCGCTGTGGACGAGCGGATGGACAAGGTCCCTCTTGCCCAACGCTCGGCCCACAGCCCGCCCACCGCTTCCCCACCACGGGTGGTATGCATCACAACAACAATTTTTTGTTAAAAAGGGTGCCCGAACCCTTGGTGAAATACTCACACAAAATCGGGTCGGTCGTGTCCAGCCTATTTCGGAGCCAAGACAATAGCAACCCACATATCTCCGCCGTTAAGTGGAAGGGTATTCAGGGGCGCGCCATTAATCGCGATGTGTGTTGTCGGATCGGCACGTTTAGAGGCGAAAGATGAAGCCGTCGAGCTAGGTGTGCTGGGGAGCGTACTCAAAGCGCTGGGCTGCGGGCTGATCACGCCAGAGGAGGCTATCCGGGAGCAGGGACTTAATTAAATCCATTGAAGCGATCAGAGCGGCATTGAAAGTGGGCACGAATTGCGGCTCCTGCATTCCTGAGATCACTGTTGACTTCAACCAAGACGCACGCTACCTAACTAAGCCTTAGGCTGATCGAGCAACACCTGCTGGGTTTCCTCTTTGGCAAGGAGCCCGCGGGCGGACTGACACCGGGCTACGTGCCCCAGGGGCAGAAAAAGGAGAGCGGGTGGCAAAGCACGCCGTCAGTTTCTCAAGTGGGTGCGAGCTTGGCGTTAATTAAAGCCTCGTCGAGAGCGCCGAAGGTGGTATTGTGCCTATCCGTCAACGGACCCATCCTTATCGTAACCGATGGCTTTGAACTTCCACATGCCATTAACAAACTTCAGGTTACCCACATGCTCACCCTGGTCAGCCAGGACGCGATAAACGCGATCACTGATCCGGCTGAGCGTCAGCTTACACAAGGCCTTTTCAACGCCATTCTATTTTACCCCGCGCGAACGGCTCCTCCGTTGGCTCGGCACGTATTATAGCCCACGGGAACATCGGACCGACTCATACTGAGGCTCACGGCCAGGAAACTGCGAGGGCTTAAAACCCTGCGGATACGTGCTTCGCCCGAGAAAGGCAGCTCAAAGGCCGAACGGTGAATTGGGTGTCCGCAGACTTGGCGGGAGCTGGGAACTGCCCGTCAAGAAGAGATCGATCTGCCGTGCCACATCGCGGCCCTCGCCAATCGCCCAGACCACGATGGACTGCCCTCGGTTGGCATCGCCCGCGGCGAACACGCCTGGCAGATTCGTCATCATGCGTT
>Ga0187892_10010503_pt1 | contig 11706 bp, 7 predicted proteins | sample MA1701073metaG_FD_139345 | JGI IMG/M metagenome (GOLD analysis project Ga0187892, IMG submission 139345) | Bio-ooze microbial communities from a basaltic lava cave in the Kipuka Kanohina Cave System on the Island of Hawaii, USA - MA170107-3 metaG ... | reverse complement strand
CGGGTCGTAGTTGCTGTGCGGTGGCGCCGCGCGCCAGCTCCGGCGCGGGAGGATCGAGGGGCGCGCCCCGGAACGTGCCGACGCGCCACCGATGCCCGACCCGTCCGTCCGGACCGACGCGGCGGGCGGCGGGCCGAGGCGCGGGTCCTCGGACGCCGGACGATACGAGCCGGCCGCGGCGTAGTGCCTGCGCCAGTCGTCCGCGTCGCCCGCGGCCCGGGCCGCGACGGCCGCATACCAGTGGAACCGCGGCCGGTCCTCGGCCGGGACGCCGTCCGTCTCGGCCTTCTCCAGGTAGACGCGCGCGAGGCTCGGGTGGCGGTCCCGGACCAGCGCCACGCCGATCCGGTAGTTCAGCGCGGCCCGCGAGGGCGCATCCGCGGCATGAGCCAGCGCGTAGGTGTACTGCTCGCGCGCGCCGTCGTAGTCGGCGATCTGCACGAGCAGGTCGCCGATCCGGCGGTAGACCGTCGCGCGTTCCGCGCCGGCGGGCGCGGACATCACCTGCTGCTTGAGGCGCTCGATCTCCTCGCGGACGTCGGGCGCGCTCTGGACGGTGGGCGCGTCGGAGCTCGAGGACGAGGCGCAGGACGTGACGAGGGCCGGAAGGGAAACCGCCAGCGCCGGGAACAGGAAGCTCCGGACGGCCCTCCCGCGGATGAGTCTGAGCATGAACTCTCCTGGACTGGGAACAGGATGCGGGAAAGGCGGCGCCACTATACGGCGCGAAGGGGTCCCGTCAACCTCCGATCCACGAGCGGTAGACCCGGCGCTGGCTCGGGGTCGGGCGCGGGACCCGCACGAGGCGGTACGAGTCGGGGGGCGGAGCGCCGAGACGGACCTTGTGCTCCCGGAGCGTGTCCTCGCGGAAGATCGTGACGCGCGCGCGGCGGCCCGGCTTCAGCTCGGCCAGCCGCCGGCGCAGGTTCTCACCGACGATGCGGAAGCCGTCGAGCGCCACGAGCTCGTCGCCGGCGCAGATCCCCGCCTCCTCGGCCGGCGAGCCGGCGAGCACCGAGACGGCGGTCACCGGGTCGTGGTCTCCGCGGGTGCGGACCCCGAGCCAGCCTCCCTCGGCCTCCTTGGTCTCGCGCACGATGCGGACCCCGGCCGCGCGGAGGGCGCCGTCCAGGTCGGGGTCGGCGGTCCCGTCCACGACTTCCCGGAACAGGCGGGTGAGCCGCCCGCCGGCCGCTTCCTCCAGCGCGCGACGCACGTCCGCCTCGGTGAACCCGCGGGTTCCGTCCCCGAACTCGCGGTCGAGCGTGCGCATCGCGTCGTCGAGCGAGCGCCGGCCCCGCGTGCGGCGCCGGATCTCGAGGTCCAGCGCGAGCGCGGTCATGTGGCCCTTGAGGTAGTACGAGACCGTCGCGTTCACCGAGCCCTCGTGCGGCCGGTAGAACTTGATCCACGTGTCGAAGCTCGAGTCGCGGAGCGACTGCACGCGGCGCCCCGGGATGCTCTCGAACTCCTGGATGTCGTTGGCGAGACGCTCGAGGTAGCGGTCCGCGTCGATCAGGCCGGCGCGGCGCGGGAGGAGGTTGCCGTAGTACTCGGTCATCCCCTCCGAGACCCAGAGCGAGGGGGTGTAGTTCTCGGCGGCGTAGTCGAACGGGACCAGTCCGGCCGGCCGGAAGCGCTTCACGTTCCACACGTGGAAGAACTCGTGTGCGAGCAGCTCGAGGAGGTCGTCGCGGTCCTTGGCGGCGAAGCGCACGCGCGGCCACTGCACCACGCAGGCCGAGCGGTGCTCGAGCCCGCCGCGCCCCTGGGCGGTGAGGTGCAGGAGGAAGAGGTAGCGGCGGTAGGGGAGGCCGCCGAAGAGGCGGGCGGCGGTCTCGACGATCGCGGTCAGGGGCGCGCGCAGGTCCCCGATCTCGAGGCCGTCGGCGCCGTGTACCGCCACGCGGTGCTCGCGCGCGCGGGTCCGGAAGCGGAGCTCGCGGAGCCGGCCGACCTCGATGGGGGAATCGAAGAGCGTGTCCAGGTCGGGGGCGGCCCAGCCGCCGGCGGCGGGCTCGAGCGCGGTGGCCACGCGCCAGCCGCGGGGCGCCTGGAGCCGGACGTGGTACCGGAGCGCCTCGCCTCCGTCGGGGAAGAGGAAGGTGGCGGCGCCCACCAGGAAGGCGTGGGTGTCGTCGAGGTGGTTGGTGCGCACGGTCAGCTCGTTCGCGTAGAGGCGGTAGCGCACGGTGCGGGCCGGGCGGTCGAGCCGCCAGCGGTCCTTGGCGACCTTGACGACGGGCACGGCGCGGCCGCGCTCGTCGTCGGCCTCGAGGTCGATCACGTGGCGCGCGTATTCGCGGATCAGGTAGGAGCCGGGCGTCCAGACCGCCATGCGCAGGTCGCGCCCGGCGGCGGCGCGCGGGAGGGTCATCGTGACGTGGACGAGGTGCGTGGCCGGCTGCGGGAACGAGAGCGCGAACCGCACCGGCTCGGAGGAGGCGGCCTTCGGCTTCGGCATGGCGGGGTTTCTACGGTGCGGGCGGCGCGGGTTCAACTCGTCGTTCGCGAAGTGGCCCATCGACCCACGTGGGACGGGCCGTTGGCATCCGGGTCCACTCGCGTGAAGCTCGAGGACCCGGGCCGGAAGGCGGGTGGAGGCGGGCAGGAACAGCCGGATCGGGAAAAGATGGTGGGCTTCAGCGCTCAGGCGTTCCCACGGACCCGCCTCCCCCCGCGCAATCACCTCGAGGTCGGCGCCCCCGCGCGGCCGCAACAAGCCGGGCGACGCGGAGCCGTAGCCCCGCGTCGCCCGGAGTCCCGCTGCGCATGCGCACTCCTTCCCTGAGCCGAGGGATTCCCCCGTCGCCCCGGGAGGGGACCAGTGGTCGTCGAAAAGTTATATATCGATTATCGGCATTAGTCAAAATACGATAAATATACAAAGTAAGCTCCGGCGACACCCGAGGTTGGACGCCCCGCGCTAGCCCGGTGGCCGGGAACGAGCCGGGGCCCTCGCCGAGCGCGCGATCCGGACGAGTCACCGGTTCGGGCCCTCGCTCGCGAGCGGCGGGGCCCGGGGCGGACCATGAGCCCGCCGGGCCTGCCCTCCCCGGGAGCTCCGGAAAAGATCCGAATAGACTCGGTTGGCCCCCACTTCAAGGCATGCTAAGTTCTCCCAGGGCCCAGGCAGTTCGGAGATTCACTCTTGGGCGGAACGCCGCGCGACGCCTTCCACGTCGTGATCGTCGAGGACCTTGAGGACACGAGCGCCCTCTATTCCCGGTTCCTCACGCACCTGGGCTATCACGTGACCGCGATCCCTGACGGGCTCGAGGCACTCGAGCGGATCCCGATGCTCCTCCCCCATGTGATCATCATGGACATCGCGCTGCCGGGGGTGGACGGACTGGAGGTCACGCGCCGTCTCAAGCGCCGGCGGCTGACCCGCGAGATCCCGGTGATCGCCGTCAGCGGCTACACCTCGGCCGGCAGCCCGGAAAAGGCCTCGAAGGTCGGATGCGTCTCCTACCTGGCCAAGCCCTGCCTCCCCGTGCAACTGGCCGAGGAGATCCAGCGCGTGCTGGTCGCGCACGGTCCTCCCAGGCGGCGGGACCTGAACTGATCGGGGGGCGCCGCTACCCGCCGCCGATCCGCAGGACGGTCGTCGTCTCCTGCTCGTCGCGAGCGTGGAGCGTCGTCGGCCCGAATCTCCTCTCCCGATGACCAGGACGATGCGCCAGCCTATCCGCGGCGCCGTCTCCACGGAATCCCGTCGGAGAGCTCCGACACCAGCACGCCCACGATGATGAGCGCGCCGCCCACGACGCCCAACCAGCCGATCCGCTCCCCCAGGAACGCCGCCGCCAGCCCCGCCGCCAGCACCGGCTCGATGCTGAAGATCACCACGGCCCGCGTCGGGGTCGAGTGCTTCTGCACGCGCGTCTGCAGGTAGCAGGTGAGCAGCGTCGCCGGCAGCGCCAGGTAGAGGAGCGCGAGGACCAGCCCCGGAGTGAAGCGCGGCGTTCCCGGGCCCTCGACGGCGGCGGCCACCGCGCCCAGCACGGCGGTCACCGCGAGCTGCAGGAACGTGAGCGGGACGGCCTCCATCTCCTTGGAGACCACGTCCAGCCACACCGTGTAGGACCCGAACAGCGCGGCGCACGCGAGCGTCCAGAGGTCCCCTGCGTTCAGCCCGCTCTCCTCCACTCCGCGGAGCGGCCGGGTGAGGAGCCAGAGGCCCGCGAGCACGATCGCGATCCCGACCACGTTGCCCGGGCGCGGCGCGCGCCGCTCGATCAGCACCTGGAGGATCGGCACGAAGATCACGGTCGTGTTCGTGATGAACGCGCACTTCGACGACGTGGTCTGGGCGAGCCCGATCATCTGGGTGGCGAAGCCCAGGAAGAAGAGGAGACCCAGGAGGCCGCCGCGGAGCGCCGGCCGGAGGCCGCCCGGCCAGACCCTCCCGCGCACCAGCGCGAAGAGCAGCGACGCCGCCACGCCGAAGCGGATCGCGATCAGCAGGAACGGCGCGACCCGGTCGAGCGCCACCTTGCTGACCACGAAGGTCCCTCCCCAGATGATCGTGGTGAGGAGGAGGATCAGCTCGGCCCGCCCGCGCGCCGTCATGAGAGGAACGGTATTGCACCTGCCGCACTGCGGTGACGCAAGGGCGCCGGACGCCCGATTGATGCAGCGCGGACGCCGGGATAGGCTCGCGCCCCCCTGCAAGATCGAAAGGAGACCGGCATGTCCATCCGCCGCGTGTTCGTCATCCTCGTCGCCGCTCCCGCCCTCGCCCAGACCCCGCTCCCGCTCACGGGAGGCAGCGGCTGCTGCGGCGAGCGGCAGCCCATGGTGAACGACCAGGGGACCGTGGTCGCCTGGGCCAACCTGGTCGGCGGCGTGAACGAGCTGTTCACGGTCCCGGCCGACGGCGGCGCCGCGGTGCGCCGCACCACCGGCGCCTCGCTGCTCGTGGGCTTCGGCACCTTCGGCAACCAGCCCTCGATCACGCTCTCGGCCGACGGCACGAGGATCACCTACTGGAACTCCGGCGGCGTGCACCTCGTGGACACGGTCGCCATGACCGACCGCGTTCTCTACACGGGCGGCTTCCCCAACCACTATCCGAGCATCGACCCGTCGGGGACGCAGGTCGTCTTCCAGGCCGTGGTGGGTTCGTCCCAGGAGGTGTTCCTGGTCCAGGTCGCAGGCGGTCCCGCGGTGCAGGTCTCGGCCACGGGCTCGGGCGGGGACCGCGAGCCCGACGTGCACGGCAACCTCGTGGTCTATCAGGCCGTCGCCGGCTCCAATCTCGAGCTGTTCGCCTACGACATCGCGAACCGCAGCACCCGCCAGATCACCGCCGGGAGCGGCGGCGGCAACCGCTATCCGCGCTTCACCGCCGACGGGCGGATGGTGGTCTACGACGTGGTCCCGCCCACGACCTCCAGCAAGGAGGTCTCGGTCGTGGACCCGTTCATCGGAGTCCCCAGCCAGCGCACGATCACGGCGGTCGCCTCCGGCGGTGACCGGCTCGGCGCGATGTCCCAGGACGGCGAGATCGCCTTCCAGTCGGTGGCGGGCGGCGGACTCGAGGTGTTCCTGATCGACCAGAACGGGACCGGGCTCACGCAGCTCACGACCGGGGGCGCGCCCGCCGTGCGGCGGCCCAGCGTGGACGCCCACGGCCACGTGATCGTCTACCAGGGCGTGCTCGGCGGGACCTTCGAGGTGTTCCGCATCCGCCGGTGCCCCGAGGGGACCTTCACGCCCTACGGCGCCCACGGGACCCCGTCGGTCGGCACGCTCGCGAGCTTCCGGAGCTGGTCCCGCTGCCAGCTCACGCTCGGGCTCTCGACCTCGCTCCCCCCGGGGACCGCCGGCCTGTTCCTCCTCGGCTTCACGCCCATCGCGATCCCGATCCCGGGCGCGCCCGGGAACACGCTCTACGTGATCCCGTCGCTGGTGCTCCCGATCGCGCTCGACGGCCTCGGCCGCGCGACCTTCACGTTCCCCGTGCCCCCCGGGCTCACGGGCGTCACCGCCCACTGCCAGTGGGGCCTGTTCGACGTCCCGGCCAATCCCACCGGCGTGGTCGCCAGCGAAGGGACCACGATGGCCTTCTGAGGGGCTCTACAACGCGCAGGTCTCCGCTGGGCATCGTGGCGTGGCCGCCGAGCAGCACGAGGTTCCGCGCGGCCCGCGTGAGCGCGAGCACGGCGGTGTTGACGAAGGCCTGATCCGGCACAAGAATTCGGCACCCCTGGGGCCCAGAGGAACGACATGATCCACGGTGTCCAGGTCTTCCCGCTGAAACGGTGGGACGACGCGCGCGGCTGGCTCGTCGAGGTCTACCGACACGACCAGACCGACTTCATCCCGGCGATGGGCTACATGTCCTTCACCAAGGAAGGCGTCGCGCGCGGACCGCACGAGCACCTCTACCAGACCGACTGGTTCGGCTTCCTGTGGGGGACCTTCAAGCTCTACCTCTGGGACAACCGGCCCGAGAGCCCGACCCACGGCGAGCGGCAGGTGTTCGAGGTCGGGGAGCGGAACCCGACGGCGGTGCTGATCCCCCCGCGGGTCGTGCACGCCTACAAGTGCGTCTCGCCCGGGGGGGGGCTGGTCGTGAACCTCCCGGACAAGCTCTACGCGGGGCTGAACAAGAAGCAGCCGGTGGACGAGATCCGGCACGAGGACGTGCGGGGGTCGAAGTTCTCCCTGGAGTGAGACAGACCGGGTGGCGAGGCGGGTCCAAGGTTGAAAGTTGAAAGCCGGATGGTCGGAATCCTCCTGCTGACGGGAGTCTGTCTTGCCGACGAGGCGGAGTTCGGGAAGCGGTTCGAGGACGTCACGCTGCGCGTGGATTACTTCCACTCGGGCACGCGGGGGGAGGAGTCGTTCAGCCTCGGCGAAGTGAGCGAGGAGGGGCCCTGGCCCGGAAGCCGCGAGCGGCTGGTGGACACGCTGAACCTGGGCGAGCACCTCGCCCGCGTCTTCGACCGGCGGACCGGCGAGCTGATCTGGTCGCGCGGCTTCTGCACGATGTTCGCCGAGTGGCAGACCACCGCCGAGGCCGGGCAGGGAGTCCGCCGCACGTTCCACGAGACCATCCGGTTCCCCCGGCCGAAGGCGCCGGTCCTGCTCACGATCTCGCGGCGCGATCGCAAGATGGACTGGAAGGAGCTGTGGTCGGCCGTGATCGACCCGGCCTCCACCGAGATCGTGAAGGAGCCGCCCGTGGCGCGGCCCGCCGTGACCACGATCCTCGAGAGCGGCCCGCCCGCCGGCAGGGTGGACCTCTTGATCCTGGGGGACGGCTACGCCGAGGCGGACCTGGAGCGCTTCCGCGAGGACGCGCGCCACTTCGCCGAGGCGCTCTTCGCCACCAGCCCGTTCAAGGAGCGGCGCGCCGACTTCAACGTCCGCGCGCTGGAGGTGGTCTCGCTCGACTCGGGGATCGACCGCCCGTCGAAGGGCGTCTGGAAGCGGAACGCGCTCGGGACCCGCTACGACACCTTCGGGACGCCGCGCTACGTGCTCACCGACCGGAACCGGGAGCTGCGCGACCTCGCCGGGACCGCGCCGTACGACTTCCTCCACATCCTGCTCAACGACGACGCCTACGGCGGGGGCGGCATCTACCAGCAGTTCGCCACCTGCTTCGCGAAGCCGGTCGGACCCGGCCAGGAGTGGGAGCGGGACTACGTCTTCGTGCACGAGTTCGGCCACTCGTTCGCGGGGCTCGGCGACGAGTACTACGCGAGCAGCACGGCCTACGAGGAGTTCTATCCGGCGGGGGTCGAACCCTGGGAGCCGAACCTGACGCGGCTCCCTGGCGGGAAGCCGAAGTGGAGCGCGCTGGTCTCGCCCGGCGTGCCGCTGCCGACGCCCTGGGACCAGGAGGGGTACGACGCGCTGGAGGCCGAGCGCCAGAAGCTCCCGCGCGGGGCCGCCGACTACTACGAGAAACGGCAGCCGATCATGGAGCGGCTGGCCCGGCACGTCACCGAGACGAAGTACGCCGGACGTGTGGGCGCCTTCGAGGGCGCGGGCTACAGCGCGAAGGGACTCTTTCGCCCATCCAGCGACTGCCGGATGTTCTCGCTCACGCTCCGCCCCTTCGACCCCGTCTGCTCCGCCGCCATCGAGGCGATGATCGCGCACTACGCCGCCCGCTGACGGCCGCGCGTAGAATGGGCCGCGATGCGCGACGAGACCCTGATCGGCGGGAGGCAGGGGGAATTCCCGCCCACGCACCGCTCGGCCCTGCGCTCCGCCTCGAGCCCGGACGACGCGACCCGGCGGCAGGCTCCGCACCTGCCTCGACGGCTTCGTGGCCAACCAGCGCAAGGCCGCCGGCCGCCTCAAGCGGTGGGGCGGCGCGTCGACGCTCCCGCTTGACTTCGAGGACGCCGAGGCCGAGCTGCCCCGCTCGCGCGAGCGCCCGCCCGACGAGCTGTTCGAGCGCGAGTGGCCCCGGGAGCCTGGTCGGTCTGATCCTCGGCTACGCGACCCAGAAGTACCCCGCGCCCCAGAGGGCGCGACCGTGAAGAATGGTGTCACTCCTCATTTATTTCCCGGGGCGGGAAATAAATGAGGAGTGACACCATTCTTCAGAGACCCATTTCTCAATCCAACGCGTCCACGCGGTAGGCGGCCAGGCCCCCCTCGGGCAGCAGGAACCGGAGCGGCGCATCCATCTGCTCGCGCGTGCGGACCTCGCTTCCGCCGACCAGAAGGTCCGTGATCCGGAACAGGCGACCGCCGGCGAGCCCCAGCGCCTTCAACGGGACCACCAGCGTGGCCTCCTGGACGCCGGCCGGCAGCGCATCCTTGGCGGCGACCACGATGGCCGCCGCACCGTTCCCGATCGCGTAGGGCTCGAGGTCCATCCCGGTCGCGCCCGACACCCGCGCCACGGGGAGGTCCGCGAGCGCCCGGCGTGGCGGCGTCAGGATCGCCGCCTGCTCCTTGCGGATCCGGATCAGCCGGCGCACCGACTCCAGGAAGGCCCGGTTCGCCGGCCGGTCCCGGACGGACCGGTCGAGCGGGCTGAAATACAGGCAGGAGCGTCCCTCGAGCACGCGGGCCGGCGCGTCGAACTCCTCGCCCATGAACCACTGCGGGACGAACGGAGAGAGGAGCATTCCATAGCCGAACGGCCCCAGGCGCCCGCGCGCGCTGTACTCCGCGTAGTCGTGGTCGGAGAGCGTGGCCCCGAGCCAGGGCTCGCGGCAGGAGCGGATCTCCTCGACCACGCTCCCGCCACCCTGGAACAGGCCGCGCAGCCCACCGTGCCCGCCCGGCGGTGCGTAGCCGGTGTCGTGCTGAGAGAAGTCGAAGGCGTGACCGCGCGGGCCGCCGCACTCGCTGATCAGGCAGATCGTCTTCCCCGTGGCGGCGCGGACCTGTTCGCGCACGCCGGCCCAGAAGGCGGCGCCCGCGCAGGCCGGCTCGAGATCGAGGCGAAGGCCGTCCACGTCCGCGCGCCGCACCCAATCGACCACGATCCCGCTCCACCACGCCTGGAGCTGAGGGACCGACCAGTCGAGCTGGGCCTGGCCGCCCCACGCGAGGAGGCGCGCGCCCTGCGTCGCCCGCCGGAACCAGTCGGGCGGGAACGCGAGCACGCCCGGCTCGGGCGGACCGCCCGCGTGTGGCCCGTCCTCGCGGACCCCGTTGGTCACCTGGTCCAGCAGGACGCGCATCCCGAGCCGGTGCGCCTCCTTCACGAAGTCCCGGAGGTCCGCTTCGGTGCCGAGGCCGGGATCGAGTCTTCCCGGCTCCACGAGCCGGTAGGCGTTGTCCGCCATTGCGCGCGGCGCCGTCCGCTGGAAACGCGCCACGGGATCGAGGAGGAGGCCGGTGACGCCGAGCGTGGCCAGCTCGGCCAGGCGCTCGCGCGCGGCGCGGATCGTCCCCCGGTCGGTGAAGCCCTCGATCCGGAGCTCGTAGAGGATCAGCTCGCGCAGCCAGTCGGGACCGGCCGGGGCGGTCCCCTCGCCCGCGGCGCGGCAGCGTCCCGGACGCCAGCGGCCCGCGAGCGGCGCGGGCGCGCGCGGCGCCCAGTGCGTCGCGGGCATCGGCACGGACCGAGCGCGGTCGGCCGGGCCGGCCGTGGTGGCATTCCGCAGATGGAAGCAGGCCGCACGGTCCCAGAGCCCGACGCCGTCGCGGCCGTCGCCGTCCCAGTCGCCGGTCACCGGGAGCCAGGAGACGCCGGCGGCTCCGTAGACGAAGGTCCGGTGGGCCGGTCCGGCGGTGTTCTCGTCCCTCAGGTAGAAGACGCTGGTCGATGGGGCGAAGAGGCCGACGGAGTCGCGGCCGTCGCCGTCCCAGTCGCCGACGAGCGGGAGCCACCCGGCGCCCGGCGGGCCGAAGGCGAACACGAGATCGGCCGGGCCCATCGCCAGCGCGCTGCGGAGATGGAAGCGGGCGGCGCCGGGGTCGTAGAGGCCGATGGTGTCGCGGCCGTCGCCGTCCCAGTCGCCGGTGACCGGGAGCCAGCCCGCGCCCGGCCTGCCGAAGGCCACCACGTGGTCGGCCGGTCCCGGGCCGTTCCGGTCCACGAGGTGGAAGACGCCGGCGAGCGGGTCGTAGAGGCCTACCGAATCGAAGCCGTCGCCGTCCCAGTCGCCGGCCACCGGGAGCCACCCGGCGGCGGGGGGCCCGAAGTCGAAGGCCTGGGTGCCGCCCGAGCCGTCCCCCTCCTCGAGGAAGAAGCGTCCGAGCGCCGCCGAGTAGCGCCCCGGTGCCGAGTGCGCGGCGGCATGGTTCGCGCACTGCGCGAGGGCGGCGAGGAGGAGCGCGGCGGCCATGCGGTCCGTGATTCTGCCGGACCCCGCCGAACGGGACCAGACGGGCCCGGTGTCGCTTTCTGACGCGTTGGGCGTTCCCGGCTGTTCCCCTGCCGGACGCGCGACTACACTGCCCGCCCATGTCGACGCCGGAACCGGGTGCGAAGTCGGAGGAGCGCGTCGCCGGGCCGGCCCTGTTCCTGCTCTCCTTCTCACTCCTCACGCTCGAGATCTTCCAGACCAAGGCGTTCTCCTACTCGCTCGCCACGCTCCTCCTCTACGCCGTCTTCGCGCTCGCGCTCGCCGGTCTGGGAGCCGGCGCCACGCTGGTCTCGCTCGCGCCCGCGTTGGACGCGGGGCGCCGGCGCCGGCTCGCGGCGGCGGCGACGCTCGGGTTCGCCGCCACGATCGTCCCGGTCCACGCCTTCTTCTGCCGCAAGGTCCCGGACCTGCCGCTCACGTTCTCCTTCGACCTCCTGCTGCTCGCGGCCGGGCTGACGCTCCCGTACCTGCTGGCCGGCTGCGCGCTCGCCCTCCTGCTCTCGGAGAGCGGCGGCCGGGTGCACGCCGCCTACGGCTGGAACCTGCTCGGCTCGGGCGCGGGGTGCTTCACGGTCTTCCTCCTGCTCCGCCCGCTCGGGGGCGAGGCCTTCGTCGTGGCCAACGCGGTGCTCGCGGGGGTTGCCGGGCTCGCGCTCGCCTGGGGGCTCGGGCGCGGCTGGCGCGTGGCCGCCGCGCTCGTGCTGGGCGCGTGCGCGGCCGCGCTGATCCGGCCGACCGCGCTCCTCCACTTCCCCCCCGAGCCGTACGGGCAGCTCGACCAGGCCGAGCGGCTGGGTCGCCGGCACGACGTGGAGGTGGCGCTCGAGTTCGACGAGTGGGACCCGACGGGGCGCATCCAGGTGCACTCCTTCCGCGACGTCCCCGGCTACCGGGGACGTCCGTATCCCTG
>Ga0187892_10010502_pt1 | contig 11708 bp, 11 predicted proteins | sample MA1701073metaG_FD_139345 | JGI IMG/M metagenome (GOLD analysis project Ga0187892, IMG submission 139345) | Bio-ooze microbial communities from a basaltic lava cave in the Kipuka Kanohina Cave System on the Island of Hawaii, USA - MA170107-3 metaG ... | reverse complement strand
CCATGTTCTGCCTCCTGCCTGACAGCCATACTGGCTGTCAGGCATATCAGCGAAACGCTCCTCCTTTCAAGCCCTCTTAGCTTCCCACCCTCACGCCCAACTCTGGTGTCGTGCGCCCAAGCACCGGCGCGCTCTTTGCTCCGCTCTTTGCTTATTGTAGGGTAGGCGGAGCTGACCGATTGAAAGAGGGCCGTTTTCAAGCGGTTCTCGGTGGACGGTCATGTTCTTGGGGCGCAGGAAGGAGCGGGCACAGCTCGCGGCAGCACTGACGGCAGCGCACAGCGGTGAAGGGCGCGTTGTGCTCATCGCCGGCGAGCCGGGCGTTGGGAAGACGCAACTGGCCACGGCGCTCGCCCAACAGACACCGAAGTCGGACGGTCGCGTCGTCTGGGGGCGCTGCCGCGAGGAAGGCGGTACGCCGGCGCATTGGCCGTGGGTGCAGATCCTCCGTGCCCTGGCGCAAGAGACGGACGCCGTGCGACTGGCAACGGCCGCCCGACGCGGCGGCGCCATCCTCAGCGCCGCCGTGCCGGAGCTTAGCGAGCGCCTGCCAGCGGCGGCGCGCGCCGCCGGGCGCCTGACGGCTCCGACGCGCTTTGCCTTGTTCGACGCCGTCGCCGGCTTCCTGCGCACGCTCGCCAATGACGTGCCGCTAGTGCTGATCTTCGACGATTTGCACGCCGCCGACGCCTCGTCGGTCGCGCTGTTCGAGTTCATGGCCCCGGAGCTGCACCGCGCCCGTGTCGTACTCGTGGCCACTTACCGTGAGCATGAAGCCGCCACCGGCGAGGCGGGGCCGGTGCTCGCACGCGTGGTGCGCCACGGCGTCCGCCTGCGGCTGGCAGGATTGCAGCGCGAGGATGTCGACGCGCTGGTCGCCGCTACCGCCGGCCATGCCGTGTCGCCGCGCCTGGTGACGGCCATTCACAGCGCCACCGAAGGCAACCCGCTGTTCGTCCAGGAAGTGGTGCGCTCCTTGGCAGCCAGGGACCGACTGGGTGGCGTAGAAGCGCCGCGCTATCTGGAGCTGGCCGACAGCATCCATCACGTCATCGCCACGCGGCTCGAGCCGCTGTCGGCCGCGGCCCGCCAGGTGCTGGCGGCTGCCGCCGTAGTCGGCCGCAGCTTCGATGTCGCTACGTTGGAGGCCACCACCACGCTGACGGCGCACGAGATCTTCACGCACCTGCAGGCGGCGGTCGACGCTGGCCGTCGCCGCTGTCAGCGGCGGGGTACGCGGCGACGCGGCGTTTGCGCACGCGGTGTACCGCGAGTTCTTCTACAGCGGGCTGCCCGCCACCGAGCGCGCCGCGCTCCACCAGCAAGTGGCGGCGGCGCTGGAACGCCAGAACCCGGAGGCGCATCTGGCAGCAATTGCCTTTCACCTGCTCGAGGCCGGGCCGTTGGGGAAGCCTGGTCAGGCCGCCGTATATGCCCTCCGCGCCGGCGATCAGGCCAGTGCGCGTCTGGGCTATGCGCAGGCGGTGCGGCACTACGAGGACGCCCTGCGGGCACTCGATATCGCTGCGGACGATCCCCGCGAGCGCTGTGATCTGTGGCTGCGGCTCGGCGACGCACGCTTTCGCGCCGGTGACGGTGAGGCCTCGAAGGCAGCGTTTCGCCAAGCGGCCGAACTGGCGCACGCGATCGGTGATGGCAAGCAGCTGGCCCGGGCTGCCCTTGGAATTGCGGGACCCTTGGGACTCCCCGGCGGCGTCGCGCGCGACGATGTCATCGACCACCTCGAAGGCGCGCTCGGCCTTCTCGGAGAAGGCGCAGACGCCTTGCGCGCCATCGCGCTGGCGCGACTCTCGATTGAGCTGCACATTAGCGAGTTCGAACGGAGCGCGTCGCTCAGCAACGAAGCGGTCGCCGTGGCGCGCCATGCAGGCAGTGCCGAAGCCGTGGCCGAGGCGCTGCTGGCACGACACCTGGCCCTTCAACGTCCGCGCGGGCCGGAAACCTTGGGCGAGCGGATCGATGTGGCCCGGGAGGTGGTGCGGCTGGCCCGCAAGAGCCGCGACGCCGAGCTGGAGATCCGCGGGCGCTTCCAACTGGTCAACGATTTGGCGCAAGCCGGCGATCGCTCCGCAATCGATCGCGAGGTAGCTGCCGTCGCGCGCCTAGCAGATCGCTTGCGGCAACCGTTCTATCTCGGGTTCGTCGCCGCGTGGCGCGCCATGCTGGCGCTCGTCGATGGCCGGCTCGCCGACGCAGAGCAGCTCATCGACGACGCCTTCGCCGCTGGCTCCGCCGTGCACGGGCATGACGAGGTGCAAATGTACGCGACGGGGGTCTATCAGGTGCAATTGTACATGCTGCGCTTCGAACAGGGCCATGGGCTAGCAGACGTCGAACCGAGCTGGCGCATGCTGGCAGAGAGCGTTCCCATCCCTGTGGTGCGTTGTTTCCTCGTCCGTCTCCATTGTGCAGTCGAGCGCTGGAGCGATGCGCGTGACGGATTCGAGCGGTTCGCGGATAGCCAGTTCGCGACCCTCCCCGAGGATGGGTATCGCGTGTACTGCATGGCATTTCTCGCCGACGCCTGCGCAGAGCTCGGAGATGCAGCACGGGCGTCGTTCCTGCACGAGAGCCTTCTGCCGTACGCCGCCGAGCACGTCAGCAACGGGTCCTACTACTATGGATCGATCTCCTATCGTCTCGGCCGCCTGGCGGCGACAATAGGTGACGTGCAGGCGGCCAAAACGCATTTCGTCGCCGCGCTGCAGCACCATCGCCGGATGGGCGCGCGTTGCTGGCTGACACGCACGCAAGTGCACTATGCGGGAATGCTGCTCCGCACCGCTGACCCGACGGACCGGGGGCAAGCGCAGGATCTGCTGCGCGAGGGGCTCGAGCGCGCCCGCCACCTCGGCATGGTGGGGTTAGTCGCTGAGGCGGAGCGCCTGATCGCGACCGCAACGCCGCAGCTCGGTGTCGATCCGGTATCGGTGCCCGATCCGGAATCCGAGGAGCGGGCGATGTTTCGTCGCGACGGCGACCTCTGGCATATCACGTATGCTGGCGCGAGTTGTGAGCTTCGCGAGGCCCGCGGCCTGCAGTACATTGCTCAGCTGCTGCGCCATCCGGGGCGGCAGTTTCATGCAACCGAATTGGTGCAGGTGGCGGGCGGGATCGATCCGTCGGGCAGCGACGCGGCGGGCTTGGCCGATCAGCAGATAGTGGCGGATCTCGGGAATGCCGGCCCGCTTCTCGACGGTCCTGCAACCACTGCCTACCGCGAGCGCCTGACGGAGTTGCGCGAGGAACTGGCTGAGGTCACGGGCTTCAACGATCTCGGACGGGCGGCGCGGACACGTGCCGAAATCGACGCGCTCACCACCGAGCTGGTCAACGCCGCCCGTGGTCACAAGGCCGCCTCGCACGGTGAGCGCGCGCGGCTGACGGTCACCAAGGGCATCAAGACGGCGCTCGACCGGCTGCGCCGCGCTCATCCGGCGCTCGCCGCGCACCTGACGGCGACCATCAAGCGCGGTTACTTCTGCGTGTACGCGCCGGACCCCCGGCATCCGATCAGCTGGCAGTGCTGACAAGCACCAGAGCCGCATCTGCTCCGCTTCTGTGTCCCGACCTACCCATCGGCGTTTGGCACTTCCGCCTCAGCGATAGAGCAGAAACGCGTCGCGCTCGTCGCGCCACGCTTGCTCATCGGCCACCGCAAGCGCGTCAAGGTCAGCCGGCAGCGCGGCAGGATCGTCGACCCATTTCCGAATGTCGGGACCACCGTTGATCACGTCTATGGCCATGCGCCCGTGCTCGTACTCGTAGGTGAAGTCGCGCCACAGCGGGTAGTCGGGGCGCAGCGTGCGCAACGCCTTGAATGCCAGCGCCACCAGCCGCCAGGGACGAAAGCGATCGTGGGCGTACGACGGATGCTCGACATGAATCTGCACGCCGGCGCAGAGCTCGCCGACGTGCTTGTGAAAGGTCGGTTCGAACCAGCACGGCCGCAAACGGCACCCCTCCATCCAATGCGGCGCCAGGGCGGTCATCTTGGCCAGGAGCGCCGGCACGTCGAGATCCGGCGCTCCGAGCAGCTCGAGTGGCCGGGTCGTCCCACGACCCTCCGACAGCGTCGTACCCTCCAGCATCACCGTGCCGGGGAAGCAGCGCGCCATCCACAAGTTGGGCGCGTTCGGGCTTGGATTGACCCACGTGAGCTCGCCCAGCGGCCAGCCATAGCCGGGCGGTTCATTGGGCGCCCAGCCGTCCATCGTGATGACCTCGCACTCGACATCCAGGCGCAGCGTCCGCACGAACCAGTGCACCAACTCACCCAGCGTCAGGCCGTGGCGCATCGGTAGCGGCCCAGCGCCGACGAAGCTCTCGCAACCGGGACGCAGGCGCAGCCCTTCTATCGGACGTCCGATCGGATTGGGCCGGTCGAGGACCCAGACTGTCTTATGGTGCTGCGCCGCCGCTTCGAGCACGTAGCGCAGCGTGGCGACGAATGTGTAGATGCGGCCGCCAACATCTTGCAGATCGACGAGCAGAACGTCGAACGTGTCCATCATCTCCGGCGTCGGGCGGCGGACCGTCCCGTACAGACTGAAGACCGGAATGCCGTGCACTGGGTCGGTGAAGTCGGGCGACTCGACCATGTTGTCCTGCTTGTCGCCCCGCAAGCCGTGCTGCGGGCCGAATGCAGCGCTGAGCCGCACATCGCCAAGCCCGGCCAATGCGTCCACTGAGTGGACAAGCTCTCGGGTCACCGACGCGGGATGCGCCACCAACGCCACCCGGCGACCGCTCAGCGGCTTGCGGAGCTTCGCGTTGGCCAGCAAGCGATCGATGCCGAGCTGCATGCGCCGCGAGACGTATCACGATCGTGCGGCTGGCTCCAATTGCAGGGCGAAGGCGTCGCGATGATGAAAGTCGGCGGCGCCCGGTCGATGGTGTAACGACCAATAGGAAAGCGACCCGATGTCTTCTTCGACCACTGCCGAAAGACCCAGACGCAGGGGAGCGTCGATGTACAGAGGCGAGAGACGTTCGAGCGAGACGATTGCTTCGAGATCGAGGCGGGTCGGCGCAGTGCGCGTGGTAATGCGTGGCGCCAATGCAACGTCCTCAACGCCGGCACCCTCACGATACCGTTCAAATGCGTAGACCGCCCATTCTCCCGACGGCGCGAAGTTGAGCTCGTGATACGCGTCGCCCGACGGCAGCGCGATGAACGCCTCGAAGCAGGTGTGTTGCCACAACAGATAGTCGAAACGGGGTGCGGAAGCCGATGGAATGCGGAGACGGCTCAAGTCCGCATCGAGCTGAAACGTCAGCCGCAGTAAGGCCGAATGTTCGCGGTGCACGCGCGCTTCGATCCGCCTCACGACCTGGGTCGGCGTCTGAGGATGGCGGTCAAGAACGGCGGACAGCGTCGCACCCATTTCTCAAAGCACACCGCAACTGAGGAAGTGACGCTAGGTAACAGAGGACCACATCCCCTGATCTATTTGGTTCACAGTAGCTCAAATTCTTGGCACCTACTGACCGTTTGGAGGCTCCGACTTCGTGCAGATTCGTTGCTTCATTGCTTGGCATCGAACCTGCTCTAAGTTTGGGTAACGGAGCGTACACAATGCTCCCTCCTCTCGATTAGGGGTAGGGTGGGCGGATCGTTCCCCCCCTACGAGATGCCTACCCTGCCCCTTTCGACCTTCCCAGCGATACTGAACGAGTCGCCCTAAGCGGGCCGAGCCGCCCCTTGCCGAGGCCGGCGAGCAGCATCCCAAGCACCACACCGACCAGACCCATCCAGAGCGCCGGCCGGCCGATCAACTCCCCGATGGGAAGCGCCCGAGCGAGGTGGGCAACCAGCGCACCCAGGATGAAGAGCGTGCCAAAGCCGATCATTCCAAAGCCGGCAAGACGCAATGCTTGTCGCAGGCTGTCGACCTCGCCACGCAAATTGTGCACGAGGAGTGCTTTCTCGTACGCCACGGCGATGTCTCCCGCGAGCGTCTCGAGAAACTCCAGGTCGGCGGTCGTCAGACACTCGGCGGCGGGGTTGACCACTTCGATCACGCCGATGTTTCCCGTCGCGGTCCGCAATGGGGCACAGAGCACCGCGTGCGTGTCCATCTTGGTGACTTCGTCGACGCCACCGTAGAAGCGCGCATCCTCACTGGTGTTGGTCACCATCACCGCTTCGTCGTGTGCGAAGACCCATCCGGCGATGCCGCTCTCCGCCGGGAAGCGGAGCGTCTGCAAGCGTGTCTCGAAGGCGCGATCCGCCTCGCTGACAAACGGGAAGTAGAACTCCCGGCGCTCGGCATCGAGGATCAGCACACCGCAGCCGTCAGCATTGAATAGCTGGCGGGTCTGGTCGGTGACGTACTGCACCAACGCCCGGAGATCAGGCGAGGCCGTCAGGCCGCGATTCACCTCATGCAGCAGGTGGAGTCGGTCGGTGACATTAGGGCTTGCGGCCGCTGCCATTTCTACAGCCCGCTCCCGGCGGGGTCGGTGTGAGCTGCCCAGTCCGACACGCCGCTAGGCCGCATATCTCATGAGAGATGCTTCGGATTGATCGGTTGCCCGTGGGAAAACTCGACCAGGTTGCCATCCGGGTCGCGCAACATACAGAAGTAGCCCACGATCGGACCTGCGTCGGCGGGCCCTTGGGTGAGAACGCCTTCGGTCTCCGCGCGGTGCGCAATAGCGTCGACGGCGGCCCGCGACGGCAAATCGTACCCGAAATGTGCCATGTGAGGTGGCACCGCCAGCTGCTCGCCCGGCGAGACCCCAATGGCGACGATGACAAAGTCGGGATCTTCCGCTTGCTCGCTGAGCCACACCACCCGCACGGTGTCGTCGACGCGATCATGCACAACGTGCAGACCGGCGAAGCGCGTATAGAAATCGACGGTACGGGCAACGTCGCGAACGAACAGCGCGACGTGGGTCAGGCGAGCGGGCATCCGTCAGACCACGGAATGAGCACAGAACCCAGAACCCAGACCGCAGACCCTGAAGAAAGGATGGAGCGCATAGCCGCCTTACTGGGCACACTCACGCATTCGCTCAGCTCGCGAAGTTGGAAACGTATGGTATGCGCGTAGCCGTGGCGCGTATCTCGTCCTGTGCTTGGAGGAGGATGCGCGTTGCATCCCACGTTCCGCCGAGCAGTTGGGTGCGTACACCGGATGGCATGTCCACCTGGTAGACGCGATCGCGGTAGGTTGCGGTACGGCTCTCGACATCGATGACAATGTCGTGAGCCGGATCGTCTTCAATGGCAGCCATGAGAGCTGCGATGTCTGCCTCGCCGGCAGTCACGCAGGGAATGCCGAGGGCCACGCAGTTGCCGAAAAAGATATCCGCAAAGGACTCGCCCACGACCGCCTTGACGCCCCAGCGCAACAGGGCTTGCGGCGCATGCTCCCGTGACGAGCCGCACCCGAAGTTCTTGTTCACCACAGCCACGCGCGGGCCCTTCGCCTGAAAGCGCGGGTCATCCAAGATGTGCCCGGTCGAATGGCCAGCTGCATCGAAGCGTACGTCATGGAAGATGTACTGACCCAAGCCCTCGAAGGTCACCGCCTTCATGAAGCGCGCTGGAATGATGCGATCCGTATCGATGTCGTTGCCGCGCAGAGGGATCGGGCGGCCGGCCACAAGTTTGACGGGAATCAAGTCACTCATCGTTGCACTCCAAGTCAGGCTGTTAGCTGTTACGCTGCTAGCTGTTAGGTCGGAGCCCTAACAGCCAACCGCTAACAGCTAACAGCGTAACAGCCTACTTCTTCAACATGTCCCTCACGTCTACGACTGCACCTTCGATTGCCGCGGCGGCTACCATCGCTGGGCTCATCAACAACGTGCGTCCCGATGGACTGCCCTGGCGACCCTTGAAGTTGCGGTTGCTCGACGACGCACAGATCTGGCGTCCCACGAGCTTGTCGGGATTCATGGCCAGACACATCGAACAGCCCGGCAAACGCCACTCGAAGCCGGCGGAGCGAAAGACCTCGTCCAACCCCTCCGCTTCCGCGGCGCGCGCCACTTCCTGCGATCCCGGAACAACCAGCGCCTTCACGTGCGGCTTGACGTGTCCGAGACGCGCCACCTTGGCTGCCTCGCGTAAGTCGGAAAGGCGGCCGTTGGTGCACGATCCGATGAACGCGACGTCGATCTTCGTCCCGCGGATCGGCGTGCCCGGCTTGAAGTCCATATACGTGTACGCATCCTCGGCGACCTCACGCTCGTCGGGCGGAAAGGCTCCGGGCGACGGGATCTGTTCATCCACCCCGACCGCCTGCCCCGGGTTGATGCCCCAAGTGACGGTCGGCGAGATCGTCGCGCCGTCCAGGCGTACGACGTCGTGGTACGACGCGCCGGGATCGGATGCGGTGGACTTCCACCACGCGACGGCGCGCTCGAAGACTGCGTTGGGCGGAGCAAACTGGCGGCCGCGGACGTAGGCGAAGGTCGTGTCGTCGGGGTTGACGTAACCGAGACGCGCCCCACCCTCGATACTCATGTTACACACCGTCATGCGCGCTTCCATCGTCATGCCTTCGATCACGGTCCCAGCGTACTCGTAGGCAAAGCCGACGCCGCCCTTCACACCGAGGCGGCGGATGATGTGGAGAATCACATCCTTCGCATAGACGCCCTGGCCGAGCGTTCCATCCACTTCGATGCGCCGGACCTTGGGACGCTGGATGGCGAGACACTGGCTCGCGAGCACGTCGCGGACCTGACTAGTGCCGACGCCAAAGGCAACCGCTCCGAGCGCTCCGTGGGTACTGGTATGACTGTCGCCGCAGGCCACGGTCATGCCAGGTTGGGTGAGGCCGAGCTCAGGACCGAGCACATGCACGATCCCCTGGTGGTTACTGGCGGCGTCAAAGAACTGAATGCCAAACTCGCGGCAGTTGCGCTCGATCGCCGTCATCATGCCTTCCGCTTGGGTGTCGACATACGGCCGTGCCCGTGTATCGGTCGGAATGATGTGGTCGACGGTCGCAAAGGTGCGCTGCGGAAACATCACGCGGAGATGCTGCTCGCGCAACATCTGGAACGCTTGTGGGCTGGTGACTTCGTGGACCAAATGGAGGCCGATGAACAGTTGCGTCTGTCCGGACGGCAACTCGCGAACGGTGTGCAGGTCCCACACCTTGTCGAGAAGATTCTTGGCCATGGCCTTAGGGATAGCGTATTGGTGGCCCAGATGCGACAAGACAGGCTGTTACGCTGTTAGGTGTTAGCTGCTAGCACTAACATCTAACAGCGTAACAGCGTAACAGCTAACAGCCTAGTATTGAGCGTCGTGCCCGGTGCCATGTGGCTCGATGATGGTTTCGCGGCTCTGACCGACGGCGTAGGTCCAGTCCGTATAGCGAATGCGCTCCGGGGTGATTCGGATGATGAGGATGCGCGGGTCGGTCCACACGGCCTGCAGATTGGGAAAACGCTGCGTCAGCAATTGCTCGCCGTACTCCCGCTCGGCTCCGGTCACGACTTCGGCGCGGCCGATGATCTCGACGCCACGCATTGGCACGCGAAAGCCGTCATCGATCACCAGGGACACTTGGGGACTATGCGCCACGCCTCGATGCTTGACCGTGCCGGCGAAGATCAGCGAATAGATTCGCATGCCGTCGCCCAGGGCAAAGCACGCAGTGGAGGCGCGGACCTCGCCCTCCAAGCTGGTCGCCAAGACCATCGACTGATGATCGCGGATGTACTGCTCGACCTCGTCCTTCATGCGAGCCCCCTGCGATGAAAATTGTCGCGGCTGCTCCCGCTTCGGTCCGGGCTATTGTGCCACGGGGCCGGGGCGGATGACCATAGTCTCCGTGGTTGTGATCGACCGTGCCCTTGTCTACCTTGCAATGCACCGATCGTGTGGCAGTATCCCCCTGCCGCGCTATGGTAAGAGCGCATGCTCGGACGATTGTGGAAAGCACTCGTGACCGCGCTGCGACTCGGGTGCCCGCGCTGCGGTCACCGTACGCTGTTTCGCGGCTGGTTCACCATGAATGAACGTTGCGCCGTGTGCGATCTCAAATTCGAACGGGAGCCGGGCTATTTCATCGGCGCGATTTACGTCAACTACACCCTGACCGTACTGCCCATGGTGGGAGGTTTCTTGTTGCTCGATGCGTTCACCGACATCAGTGTCGGCGTGCAGCTCGGCCTCTCCTGCGCGATCGGCATCGCCTTTCCGCTGATATTCTACCGGTATTCGCGGAGCCTCTGGATGGCGATCGATCATCTGGTGAATCCGCAAGAACCAGACCTTCGGCTCGCTCGCTCCGATCATTGAACCGCACCGCCGCCACCTATGCACAGCATTGCGATCGACGTCCGGCAGCTGCGACACGTGTACGGCACGCGCGTCGCGCTCGACGACGTGACCTTCGACGTACCCCGTGGCGAGATCTTCGGCTTGTTGGGTCCCAATGGCGGCGGCAAGACGACGCTGTTCAAGGTGCTCTCGACGCTCTTGACGCCGACGAGCGGCACGGCAGCCATCTTCGGCGCCGATCTGCGCACGGACGCCGACGCCGTCCGCCGTTACCTAGGGGTCGTGTTTCAGCATCCGAGCGTCGATGCGAAACTGACCGTGGCAGAGAATCTCTGGTGCCACGGACATCTCTACGGATGGAGCGGTGCAGAGCTGCAGCAACGGGCGCGCGCGGTGCTGGCCCGTTTGGGCCTTAGCGACCGAGAAACTGAACGCGTCGAGAAACTGTCCGGGGGGCTGCAACGCCGTACCGAGCTCGCGAAGGCGTTGTTGCACCAGCCGCCTTTGCTGCTCCTCGATGAGCCCAGCACGGGCCTGGATCCCGGGGCGCGACGCGACTTCATGCAGTACCTGCAACAGCTGCGCGATGAGGACGGCGTGACCGTGGTACTGACGACGCACTATATGGAAGAGGCCGAGCGCTGCGACCGTATTGCTATCCTGCATCAAGGCCGGCTGATACGCGCCGGAGTACCCGCCGCCCTCAAGGATGAGGTCGGCGGCGATGTCGTCGTCTTGCAGACTCCCGCGCCGGAGTTGCTCCGTCAGAAAATCCGCGACCGTTTTCAATGCGAGGGTGCGCTGATCGACGGCACCGTCCGCATCGAGCGACCGCGCGGCCACGAGTTCGTGCGCGACGTCGTCGACGCCTTTCCATCTGACGTGACGTTCGTGACCTTCGGCAAGCCGACCCTCGAGGACGTGTTCATCCATCTCACAGGACACCGCTTCTGGGCTGAGCCATCCTCGCCCGCTGGAGTCGAGCGATAATGCTCGAGATCGAGGGGGAACGACCACTCGTCTTGCCGCGCACGAAGGCGGGACGTACCCCATGGGCGGCGGTGGTGGCATTGTGGTGGCGGGAGATCATCCGCTTCGTGCGGCAGCGCAGTCGCGTGACTGGCGCGTTGGCGCAGCCGGTGGTCTTTTGGCTGCTCCTTGGTGGCGGTTTGAATGCCTCGTTCCAGCCCGCCGGCACACCGAGCGGCACGAGCTACGTCGAGTACTTCTACCCCGGCATGCTGGTACTCGTCCTGTTGTTCACAGCCATCTTCGCAACGATCTCAACCGTCGAAGACCGGCGAACCGGATTCCTCCAGGGAGTCCTGGTCGCACCGATCCCGCGCTGGGCGGTTACACTGGGCCAAGCACTCGGGTCGACCTCCCTCGCCGTTTTCCAAGGTGGGCTCTGCCTCCTCTTGGCGCCACTGGT
>Ga0187892_10010499_pt1 | contig 11710 bp, 13 predicted proteins | sample MA1701073metaG_FD_139345 | JGI IMG/M metagenome (GOLD analysis project Ga0187892, IMG submission 139345) | Bio-ooze microbial communities from a basaltic lava cave in the Kipuka Kanohina Cave System on the Island of Hawaii, USA - MA170107-3 metaG ... | reverse complement strand
CTTTCATCCGTTCGGCAAAATATTTAAGCGGCTTCGGAATCATGTTGATGATTATGCCTCCGTCATCGCCTCCGCCGAAAGAAACGATATCAGCGGAAACGCCCGCGGCCGAATCGCGGAAAGTATTCTCCGAGAAGGTATTGCGTCGCGTTGACTCGCCGAAAAGCGAGAGCGCGCTCCCCTCCGCGCGAGCGAGAGTGTTGCCGGCGAACCGGCTGTCGCTTGTGTTGTGAATCTCAAATCCTCCTTCCATGGCGGCATTTTCTGAAAAGACAGAGCGAGACACGCGTTCTATCCGAAATGAAGGCCCGATATTTCCTGTTATTTGCGAGTCGGAAACATTATCCATGACGAAGCCGAACCGGGAGAAATTCCCCTCTATACTGCTCCCTTCCGACTCATTCACTATGATGAACGATGTGGATGTGCTTCGGAGAAGAGTGATGCCGTTGAAATTGAGGGAGGAAATACTGTTCGCGATCACATTCTCTACGCGTATGCTCTGCTTCGGGGCGACTTCCTCGTTCGAGGCGCGGATTTGCCCGGTCACATGAAGATTCCTTGCCGTAACGGACGACGACAATATCATGACATCGCCACTGATCGTATGGCCGTTCCCGTCGAGGGTAAATCCCGGGGTATCAAGAAAGAAATTGGTGTCCGGGAGATCGGCCGTAAGAACGCAGGTCTTGGCCCCGGCATCCCAGAGAGCGCCTGCGGGACAGCTGTTCACATTCACAGCCGCGAATACTTCCGAGGGAACAGCCGCGCATACAAATATGAATACGGCTGATACGAGAAATACGAGGGCGTGGGGAATGCGTTTCATGTTGCCCGCATGCTAGCAGAAAGCACCGCCGCTGGCAAGAGTTCGTTAAGGATAAGATTTTGAACAGGCTCTTTAGAAGCTGATTTCTCTCGTTGTCTCGTTGATGAATTTGAATTTTATTTTTATCGCCCCTCGAGGAACGCGGGTGAACACTTTTTCCGGCCACTCGAGGAAAATAATGTTGCTTGGGTCGCGGATGATTTCATCCCAGCCAAGAGCCTTGAATTCTCGCCTCCCTTCCAGACGATACGCGTCTATATGGAAGAGGTGGGAAAACGGAAATTTCGAGCGTGCTGGGATTCTATACTTTCGCATAAGCACAAAAGTCGGGCTTATAATTTTTTCTTTCATGCCTAAAATTTTGGCAACTTGCTTCACGAATGCCGTCTTCCCCGCGCCAAGATCGCCAGAGAGAAGCACGAGAGTTCCTTGATCGCGCCTCCTTGAAAGCGCCGTGAGAAACTTCTTCGCAATACGAGAAGTGTCTTTGATGCTCTGGGAAACATATTTCATATGGGCAAATTGTCGGGCGGCTCTCCGCCGGTAGGCGGATTCATCTTTATCTCCGCGCTTGGAACTCCTCTCATCATGCGCACGACGAAATACGCAACACCTGCGAAAAGAAGCGTGAAAATCGCCCAGCCGATAGTCGGACTAAACGATGGAACGCTTTTCGCTCCCGCAAGGGCGGCAAGCGAGCCCCGCGCGCCGCCGACCGCGCTCTTGCCCGCAAGTTCGCTCTCTCTTGCCTTGCGCGCAAGCACATTCGCTTTCACGACCGCTTGTCCGGACACGGCCGCTTTAGGACTGCCTCTTTTCCAGTCGCTTACCGCTTCGTCCCATGTAGCAATCACTGTTGTCTCTTGCATGGTGTCCTCCTCTCCGGAGAGTATCCGCTGTGTGAAATACGCCGCACCCTTCTCCCCGGGTGACAACATGCCGAGGCGCATTTCAGCGAATGTCAGTCCCCCTTCTTCCCAGTCGCTCTTGCTTCCGAGATAGTCAAACGAGGCACCCGTCGGCGCGATAACCCGGAGCGCCGCGTTCTTAAGGGGACGATTGCTCGCATTCTCGTAACGCACGACGAAATCAACTGTGCCGCCCGATGCGGCTTCCTGCGCCGCGGGGCTCACTTCGAGCACAAATTGCGATTCCCCCTCCCTTTCCGTGACGGCGCTTCGGCCGCTCCTCCCTGAATTCGGGCTGTAAATAGCGAAAATAGCCAATAACACAATAATTGTTATCGGGAAGGCGCTGGATGTCTTACTGCTTGGCACCGCATCTGCCATGGTATTTCTATATTACAACATAGAAATTAGAAAGTCAAATGCTTGCACTCTTTTCCGTTGTCTGCGCCGTCAAAAGAAGATATCATTAAAGCATACTTTCATGCCGCATTTTGATGAGGAGAAACAACTAAAGAAGATCAGCGAGTTCCATGAGAAGGAAGAGGAAGATCTCGCGAAAATGCTCGCCGACAAGTACGGTATCGGATACATCGACCTTTCGATTGTCTCCATCGAGCCTGAAGCGCTCCGCCTTATCGCCGAAGACGCGGCGCGGCACGCGCTCCTTGCCCCCTTTCGCGTCGTCGAGAAGAAGCTCTTCCTTGCGGTCCACTCTCCGCAGAAGAAGGAGACGGTGTTCGCTATTACGGAATTCGAGCGGCAAGGATTCACGGTTGTCGTCTTCATGTCTTCTATGGCAAGTCTTGAGCGGGCGTGGCAGAGATACGCGGACCTTTCGTATGCTCGCGGAGAGAAGGCGGGGGTATTGGAAATTTCAAACGAGGATATTGCGTACTTCATTGGACGCCTTAAATCATTCAATGATATCACCTCGCTCATTGGCGAGACGATAGGCGACGAGAAGTCCCACCAGCTCTCGCGATTACTTGAAATCATTCTCGCTGGCGCCATGGGAATTGACGCCTCTGATATTCATGTGGAGCCGGAAGAGGGGAAGACCCGTCTTCGGATTCGGCTCGACGGCGTGCTCCGCGATGTGTCGTTCTTCAATGAGAGTATGTACAAGCTTATTTCATCGCGCATTAAGCTTGTTTCGGGAATGAAATTGAACATTACCGATGTGGCGCAAGACGGGCGATTCAGCGTCGTCTTGGGAGATACTGCCATTGAAATCCGTTCTTCGGTTCTTCCAGGAACATACGGGGAATCCATCGTCCTTCGTCTCTTGAATCCGAAAATTATCAATATCCCGTTTGGAGATCTTGGCATAGATCCATTCCTAAAAGAGCTCATACTGCGCGAGATCCATAAGCCGAACGGCATGGTGCTGACAACGGGGCCGACTGGGTCGGGAAAGACGACATCGCTCTATGCGTTTATGAAAAAAATCTATTCGCCCGGAAGCAAGATAATCACTATTGAAAACCCGATTGAATACCATATTGAGGGAATCGTCCAGACGCAGACGGACGAGAAGAAGGGGTACACATTCTTCACCGGACTCCGCGCGTCGCTTCGCCAGGATCCGGATGTCATCATGATTGGCGAGATTCGAGACCCCGAGACGGCAAAGACGGCGGTGGACGCGTCGCTTACTGGTCATCTTGTCTTCTCCACGCTCCACACGAACAATGCCGCGGGATCCATCCCCCGCTTGATCGGCCTTGGCGTCAATCCGAAAATTATAGCTTCGGCGATCAACATCACAATGGCGCAGCGCCTTGTCCGCATACTCTGCAAGGTTTGTAAAAAAGAGGACGCGCAGACTGAAGATGAGAGGGGGGTGATTGACGAAATATTGGGGGGTATTGTCGCGCGGAGAGTCTTGAACACCGGAATACTCTGGCGCTCCGTCGGTTGCGATCAATGCAATGGCACGGGCTTCAGGGGCCAGATCGGGCTCTATGAGGGTATCCTTCTGGATCAGGCGGTGGAAGCGATCATTGATCAGAACCCAAGCGACCGTGAAGTGAAGAAGGTTTCCCGCCCTCAAGGCATCCTTGATATGCGCGAAGACGGAATTATTAAAGTTCTCGCCGGAACGACCACCCTTGAAGAGCTCGGCCGCGTGCTTGATATGGCGGGAGAACGATAGCACGCATTTGCACCACTTGACTCTCGTATCTACTCCGTATATACTTTTCTTATGACTACTCGGGTGAGAAAGTGGGGGAACAGCCTTGCTGTCCGCATCGCAAGAAGTGTGGCCGAGGATTTTGACTTGGAAGAGGGGAGCTTCGTGGAGATTGTATCCGCTCCGAGCGAAATTGTCATCCGTCCGGTGGTAAAAACACATCATACATATACTCTAGATGAACTTGTGCGAGGCATCCGGAAAGAGAATCTTCATAGGAACACCGATTGGGGCAAGCGGCGCGGAAAAGAGATATGGTGAAGAATTCCTACATACCCGATCGCGGCGATATCGTATGGCTTGATTTCAACCCGACAAAAGGACATGAGGAGCGGGGTTCGCGCTCTGCTCTCGTTATTTCGCGGCAGAAATACAATTCTCGAAGCGGCCTCATGATCGCCTGCCCCATCACATCAAGCAAAAAGGGGTATCCGTTCGAGGTGATAGTTCAGAAGGATGATATTGATGGAGTTGTGCTTGTGGATCAGGTAAAAAGCATAGATTGGAGAGCGCGGAAAGTGCGGCATATTACAAGGGTAGAGAACACTGTGATGGACGAAGTGGGCGGAAAACTCGAGGTGCTCATTGGGTGAAGTCTTTCTCCACGATATGGCGGGAGAACGATGAGATATGCTAGTATGGAGATGATGAAGTTTACTCGCCCCAAGAAACTCATTTTTGTCAACAACAAAGGCGGGGTCGGTAAAACGACGCTTGCTTTCAACTGCGCCGTATCGTTCGCGAAAGAAGGATATAAAACAGTATTGGTTGATCTTGATCCGCAGTGCAATCTGACACGGCTTGCGATGGGCGACAACTATTATATAGAGCATCTCTTCACAGAAACCGAAAAAACAATATATAGCGTACTGCGCGGTGTGATCGAGGGCGGCGGGGACATTGATCTTTCTGTGAAATTTCTCCCCGTGCGCGCCAACAACAATCTCTCTCTCTTGAAGGGCGACATAAATCTCTCCGTATATGAAGGACTGCTCGCAACAGCGTACGGACAAGCGGCCTCGGGCCAGCCGATCGGCTATTTCCAGACAAGCGCTATTGACCGTTTCTTGCGCGAAAAAGGACTGAGCGAACAGGTGGACATTTTCATCATCGACACATCGCCGTCGCTTGGACTTTTGAATCAGATGATCCTCCTCGGAGCAGACTACTTCGTCGTGCCGATGATGCCGGACGCTTTCAGTGTGCAGGGTATTGAAAATCTTGGGACGGTGTACGAAAGGTGGAAAACGAACTGGCGCAATACTGCGCGTGCGCTTGCGGGCAACATGGAGACGCGGCTCGTGCTTCCGGGCGACCCTCTTTTCATCGGGTATATTATCAATTCGTACAATGTGTACGGGAAACAGCCGATTGCCGACCATCGCGCATGGATGGAGAAAATCCCCGCGCGTGTGCGGACATACCTTTCGGAAAAACACTGCCGGAACGGACTTGTGGAGGAAAGTTGGAAGAGCCCGCTCAATATTGTTCAAGACTATGGAAGAATTCCATCAAAGTGCCAGGAATTCGGGGTTGCCATTTTCGACCTTGACCCCGCACTCGTCGCGGACAATCAGCTCGGCACAAAAGAAAATGTTGAAAAATCGAAAGAAGAATTCGCCGCCCTTTCGTCGGCGATCCTCAAGATTCTTGTGGTGTACTAAGAGACTGCTCCGATTTTTTATTTCTCCACACTTTTCCCTATACAAAAAATTTATTGCGCGTAGTATCGAAAATAACGCAAGACCGCACTGCTAATATCTAAGCAGTCCTCATCGTGTAAATTGGTATCGGCACGAAAAGTTAGGTGTCCCCTCAAGGAACGCAAGCGCCATGCGCCCGAGGGCGCATACCCTCGACGCCCTTAGAGAACGCCTGGAAGCAACTGAATGCCTGACTGCTTAGATATTAAAAGTGCGGCTTTTTCGCGTGGTATAATACCACTCATATACTCTAGGCAGAATCCCGTGAAATTTCAAGAGTATGATAATCGTAGCATAAAGTATATGTCATGTCAAGCTCTCCGCAAAATACTTTGAAGAATTCTTCCGATGCCGCGCTTCGGCCTGACACATGGGACGAATATGTGGGCCAGAGCCACATCAAAGAGAATCTCTCGGTGCTTCTGCGCGCATCGCTCGCGCGCGGCGATCCGCCGGAGCACCTTCTTTTCTACGGGCCGCCGGGACTCGGTAAGACAACTCTCGCGCATTTGATCGCGAAAGAAACGCGCAAGCAGATCAAGATAACTTCCGGCCCCGCGATAGAGAAGGTCGGCGACCTCGCGTCTATTCTCACGAATCTTTCTGAAGGCGATATTCTCTTCATAGACGAGATCCACCGTCTTAATAAAATGATTGAGGAAGTTCTCTACCCGGCAATGGAATCGCGCGTGCTCGATATCATCCTCGGCAAGGGGCCGTCGGCAAGAACGATCCAGCTTGAGCTTCCGGCGTTCACGCTCGTTGCCGCAACGACGCGCATCGCTCTCCTTTCTTCCCCGCTCCGCTCGCGTTTCTCTGGCGGCACATTCCGCCTTGAATTCTATTCCCTGCCGGAAATGGAGCAGATCATACGCCGCTCGGCGAAAATTCTCGGTGTAGAGCTTGCGCCGGGCGCAGAGATGGAAGTTGCCAAACGGAGCCGCGCAACGCCGCGGACGGCGAATTACCTCCTGAAACGCGCTCGGGACTATGCGCAGGTGCACGGGCTCCCCCTTCATAAAGACACGATTCGCAAAGCGCTCAACCTTCTTGAAATTGACGAAGAAGGGCTCACCGCTTCGGACCGCAAGATGCTTTCGGTTATGATCGAGAAGTTCGGCGGCGGACCGGTCGGAATCTCCACCATCTCAACAGCGCTCCATGAAGAGGACGGGACGGTTGAAGAAGTATATGAGCCCTATCTCATCCAGATGGGCTTCCTTGAGCGCACCCCGCGCGGCCGTATGGCGACAAAGAGGGCGTACGAGCATCTCGGATTTGATATTCCAGGGGACAAGCAGGGAAAGTTGATTTGACGGCATACGCGGGATGGAGTATATGTACGGAACATGAGTGGTCACAATAAATGGTCGCAAATTAAGCATAAGAAGGCGGCGAGCGATGCGAAGAAGAGCGCATTGTTCGGAAAACTTGCGCGGCAGATCGCGCTTGAATCAAAGAAGGCTGGGGGAGACATGAAATCCCCGCCGCTCCGCGCCGCAATCGACAAGGCGAAGTCGTACAATATGCCCGGGGACAACATAGATCGGGCGGTGAAGAAGGGTGCCCAAGGCGACGCAAGTAATATGGAAGAAGTGCTCTATGAAGCATACGGCCCGGGCGGATGCGCAATCCTCATTGAGGGACTGACGGACAACAAGAACCGAACGACGCAAGAGGTAAAGCATATTTTCTCTAAGAACAATCTCGCTCTCGCCGGCCAAGGCGCGGCATTGTGGAATTTCGAGAAAACTGCCGACGGCTGGAAGGCAAAAACGACGGTGAAACTCTCCCAAGGCGACGAGACGAGCCTTGAAACGCTCTTAACCGAGCTCGACGACCACGACGATGTGCAGGAAGTTTACACAAGCGCGGAGTAGAGCGCCTTGACCAAACACCCGCCTGCGCCTATATTTAAACTATGGAAAAGAACCTTGAACAACAAAATTTACTGCCAGTAAATTTTGTTTATCCAGACATTAAACGGGAAGTTGATGAAATCAAGCGAGTGGCGAAAATTTTTGGAAAAGAAAATCCAAAACAGTTTACTGAACAATTTTTAGAGCTTACAAAGAGTTCGCCGCTCGCGACTTTATCAGAAGAGATGTGGAGTCGGCTCGAAAACACCGACTCTTATGATATCCCCGTCGGCGATTGGAGCTTGGTTAAACACCACGCTGTCGAAGGACACCCCGACTCTCCACGCCATTGGGAATCCTATAAATCAAAATTTAAGTTTGGCGAAAGTGTAGGTGCTCCGGTTGTTTTCAAAACAGGCGACACTCTGCATCTTGTCGCCGGGAATACTCGCCTTATGGTTTCTCGAGCATTAGGGATAACGCCAAAAGTACTTCTTGTTGAGTTTGTTTAAAACGAAATGCAGTGTTGACTCCTCCCGTTGAATTGCTATTGTACTTTGAATTACGAAACCTAGCAAATATATCCACCGAGACGACGAGACGAGCCTTGAAACGATCTTAACCGAGCTCGACGACCACGACGATGTGCAGGAGGTTTACACAAGCGCGGAGTAATTCCAAAAAACAAAAGCGCTATGAATATCATAGCGCATCCGTGCCTAGAGTAGGGCTTCTTCTCCCATCATACCAATGGGGCGCCTACCGCATTTTGGGTCTTGAATCATTCAAGACCAGTCCATGAAAGTACTGAATATGGCTCCTTGCTCTAGGAGGGTGGCGCAGACGCGCAACCCTCCTAACATATTCCTACCCATTAGTATACATAGGTCATATTTTTTGTCAAGCGAAATTTGATTGACAGAACAGAATATATATATTAAGCTATTCTTAGTAAGTCCTGGCGCTTACAGAATAGCTTATAGATAGGAGGTATTCATGAACCAAAAAGAGAAAGAGCATATTGCTCTGAAAATAGTTCACGGCATGGCGAAAGGGGCGGTTTTTAGCAAGAGTTTTGAGAATTTTATGGAGGAAATGGAAGACCTTGGACGCGAAATGAACATCCCCGTGGAAAAAATTCGCGAGTTCTGTGGGGTGATCGCTTTGGGCTTTTTGCGCGAGATGCGCGAGGTGCAAAAGCGCGAAGGTGTCACTATAAAAACATTAGGTGACGCTGGGGGCGATAAAGGCTGGTTGTGTTAGATACCCCCCACTCAGCTCGGTGTCTCAGCCCGCACTTTGTGCGGGCATTTTCTTTTCTTGCCAAGCTCTGTGCATGAGAATTCTCCCTATTGATCACGGGTGGTATAACGATATAATATTGACTCCTCCCGTTGAATTGCTATAGTAGTATTTAACTGAAGAGTTAACTGTTTAGAACCTATGACTACCCTTATTGATTCCCTTTCCGCCCGCACTCATTTCGGCAAGCTCATGGAGCGAACGGAGGAAAAGAATGTGCGTTATCTCGTCAGCCGTCGCGGGAGGCCGAAGGTGGTGATTTTAAGCGTGGAAGACTATTTGAAAAATATTATTAAGCAGCCAAAAATACTCACGGTTGTACAGATTGCCGCCGCGGAAAACAGCCTTAATGCATTGACAGATGATGAAATAGACGCTGAGATTTCTTCATTCCGATATGAAGATTCTCGCTATTGATCCGGGATATGAGCGCATGGGGATGGCGGCACTCCAGAAAACCGCGCGGGGAGAGATGGTGCTCGCATCGGCGTGTTTCAAAACTTCATCGAAACTTCCCTTCCCTGAGCGCATACTTCTCCTTGGATGCGAGCTTGGCGCGTGGATAGAGAAGTGGAAGCCGGAAGCGCTTGCAATCGAGACGCTCTTCTTTAATACCAACCAGAAGACCGCGATGCGGGTATCCGAGGCGAGGGGCGCAATTCTCTATGAGGCGAAGCGGCACGGACTCCATGTCTTCGAATATACCCCCCTTCAGGTGAAGATTGCGATTACCGGCGACGGCCGCGCGGGGAAAGAGCGGGTTACCGTAATGCTGAAGAAGCTTGTTGTAGTGGAGAAGAAGGTCGAGTACGACGATGAATACGACGCGATTGCGGTCGGATTGGCGCATTTTGCAAGCAAGAGTTTTCCACAGAGGCAATAGTTGTTGCAAAATTTCCTGTATCTGGTACAAATGAAGCCAGCCCCAGAGGGGCGGGTGGTCGCGTTATAAAAATAATATAATTCCGTATCATGATCACGGCGCGCAAAACGAGTTCCGCTCTATTGGCTTTTGCGGGAGATGACTATGATATAGACAATGACGAGGAGCTTGGGGAAGAGGAAGAAGGCGAAGACTCTGAAACATGGGGGGAAGACGAAGATGAAGACCAAGCCGACGGAGAAGAGGACGGTTGGCGGGAGGGTGACGAGGAGAAATTTTAGGCGCATGCGGGGGGCAAGACACGGGCAGAGCGCCTGTGTTTTGTTTAGGACTTGCGCACTTGGCGCATTTCTTTGTTGCTTCGCTCGTTTGCTCCCGCGCAGTACTCTTGTACAGCTTGGTCGCAAACCCTACGGGTTCGGTACACCTTTCGCATCTTTCAGATGCTCAAGGTCTTGCGAAGCTCCAAGTATTCGCTTCTCACCTCGCTCGCGCCTCGAACTGCATCCAAGTGCGCAAGTCCTATTGTTGTTATCGTCGTGATATAATACCAAAACATATATGCGGAGAGGACAGGATGAGAAGCAGTTTTGGCACGCGCGCGGGGAGCATGCGCCGCGGCGTGTTTGGAGTACGCTCCGGAATCTCGTCGTCTTCTTTGTCTCCGCCTTCCTTTTCGTTCTTGGCGTCTTGATTGTATGGGGGGCGACCATGAAAATCCCTGATGCGAGCGATTTCGGGGAGAGGGTGCTTGCTGAATCGACCAAAATTTACGACCGCACCGGGAAAATCCTCCTTCACAACGCAAGCGGGGATATGCGCCGAACACTGATTCCGATTGAGGAAATCCCGCGCCACACGAAGAATGCCACTCTCGCCATTGAGGATGCCCGATTCTATGACCATGGTGGTATTGATCCGAAAGCGACATTCCGCGCAATCTTTCGGAATATCGGATCGCTTGAATACGGACAAGGCGGGTCCACTATCACCCAGCAAGTGGCGAAAATGACATTCCTTAGCCCTGAAAAAACCCTGACCAGGAAGCTGAAAGAATGGATGCTTGCGCTGAAAATAGAGAGCTCCCTTTCGAAAGAAGACATATTGGAGCTGTACTTCAATGAGGTGCCGTACGGGGGCAATGTGTACGGAATTGAGGAGGCCGCACGGATGTTCTTCGGGAAGAAGGCGGCTGACTTGGGGCTTGCGGAGAGCGCTTATCTCGCGGCAATCCCAAATGCGCCGTCCTACTATTCGCCGTACGGAAATCATCGCGATGCGCTTGAGAGAAGAAAGGACCTTGTCCTTTCGCGCCTCCTTGAGCTCGGATTCATTACGGAAGATGAATATGCTGGAGCGAAAGATGAAGCAGTAGAGTTTCTTCCGCCGGAGGATCGCGGCACGAAAGCCCCCCATCTTGTCATGATGGTGAGGCAGTATTTAGAGGAGAAGTACGGGAAAGACGCGGTAGAAAATGGCGGGCTTCGAGTCATCACCACCCTGGACTATGGGCTCCAGGAGAAGGCGGAGGACATTCTTGCGCGCTACGGCAAAGAAAATATTGCGAAGTTCAAAGCGAATAATGCCGCGACGGTCGGATTGGATCCGAGAACGGGACAGATTCTCCTTCTTGCCGGATCAAGAGATTTCTATAACACGGACATTGACGGGCAGTTCAATGTCGCTATCTCCCCGAATCGCCAGCCGGGGTCATCTTTTAAACCCTTCGTGTACGCGACGGCATTTATGAAGGGGTACACGCCGGATACGATCATATTCGACCTTCCGACAGAATTCAATTCTTCCTGCCTCCCCGGCGGGATTCCCAAGAATGCGGACATGAGTCCGGACGAATGCTATAGCCCAGAAAATTACGATAGGGCGTTCCGCGGCCCGATGACAATGCGCAATGCGCTCGCCCAGTCGGTGAATGTCGCAGCGGTGAAAGTGTTCTACTTGGCGGGGGTTCGCGATTCTCTCGCAACAGCGAAAAAGCTCGGCATCACCACATTGGGAGATTACCGGAGGTACG
>Ga0187892_10010498_pt1 | contig 11710 bp, 10 predicted proteins | sample MA1701073metaG_FD_139345 | JGI IMG/M metagenome (GOLD analysis project Ga0187892, IMG submission 139345) | Bio-ooze microbial communities from a basaltic lava cave in the Kipuka Kanohina Cave System on the Island of Hawaii, USA - MA170107-3 metaG ... | reverse complement strand
GCCGCGACCAGCGCGTTCGTCATGGCCTCTGTGTTCTGGTAGTGCACGTTGTCGTCCCCCGAGCCATGCACGATCAGCAGGTTGCCCCGCAGATTCTTCGCGTAGGTGAGCGGGGAGCCGCGATCATACCCGGCCGCGTTGTCCTGCGGCAATCCGTTGTAGCGCTCGGTGTAGATCGTGTCGTAGTACTTCCAGTGCGTCACCGGTGCCACCGCCATGGCGGTCTTGTAGACGTCGGGATACTGCGTGATCACGTTCAGGCTCATGAAACCGCCGTAGCTCCAACCCCAGATGCCGATGCGTGTGGAGTCCACGTACGGCAGCCGTCCGATGGCCCGCGCCGCCGCGGCCTGGTCGCGCGTCTCGACCACGCCCATCTGGCCGTAGATGATCTTGCGCCACGCGCGGCCGCGCGCCCCGGTGCCCCGGTTGTCCACGCTCGCCACGATGTAGCCCTTCTGCGCCAGGAGCTGGTGCCACAATCCCTGCGCCCCGCCCCACGCGTCCACCACCGTCTGCGAGCCGGGGCCGCCGTACACGAAGAAGAGCACGGGATAGCGCGTCGTCGCATCGAACCCCGGCGGCTTGAGCACCCAGGCGTTGAGCTTTACCCCCTCACCGATGTCCACGGTCGTGAACTCCACGCGCCCGCGTCGCAGCATGCTCACACGCGTCGTCAGCCTCGCGTTCTCCACCAGCGTGCGCGCGACCCGATGATCGGGCAACCGCACGAGCGCGATGACCGGCGGCGTATCGAAGGTCGAGTAGCTGTGGACCGCGAACCGGAAGCCCGGTGCGACGTCGTAGCCGTGGGTACCCGGCTGGCCGGCCGGGGTGAGGCGCTCGGCCCGCCCGCGCCCATCGAGGCGGGCGCGATAGAGATAGCGCTGCGCCGGATCGTCAGGCGAGGCGCGGTAGTACACCCATCCCAGTGCGGTATCCACGCCGACGACGTCGCGCACGTCGTACGCCCCGCTGGTGACGGGGCGCGGCGTGCCACCGTCGCGCGGGATCACGTACAGGTGCTCCCAGCCGCTCCGCTCGGACAGTCCCAGCAGGATCTCCCGGCCGCCGTTCACGAACGTCAGCGCTTCGAACACCTCTACCCAGGCGCTGTCCCGCTCGGTGTGAATCGTGCGCACCGCACCGCTACCCGCGTCGGCCAGCATGACGTGGAGCGTGTTCTGCAGGCGATTGAGGTGCTGGATGAGGAGCTCGCCGGCGCCGCGCCGGCCCGCGGGCGGCGGCGCCCACTCCATGCGCGCGATGTAGTGGTTGCGCGGGTCACCCGGGATCGCGAGCCAGCGCGTGGCGCCGCCCGCCACGCTCACCACGCCCGCGCGCGCCGCCGAGTTGGTCTCGCCGGCCTTGGGATACTGCACCGGGCTCAGGTAGGCGTAGAGCGAATCCGTCGTATTGTAGAGCGGGAAGTCCCGCACCCCGGTCGCGTCGAGCTGCCAGTAGGCGATCCACTGCCCGTCCGGACTCCAGCGCCAGCCGTCGCGCAGGTCCAGCTCCTCCTCGTAGACCCAGTCGAACGTGCCGTTGATCGTGGTGCGCGAGCCGTCGGACGTGAGCTTGGTGATCTGACCGCTCGCCAGATCCTCGACGTACAGGTTGTACTCGCCGTAGCGCACCCAGCCCACGCGGGCGCCGTCGGGCGAGAACTTGGCGAACATGAGCGTGGCGGCCGGCCCGTCGCCGCCCAGCTTCGTGAGCTTCCCCGTGGCGCGGTCCACCACCCAGTAGTCGCCGCGCGTGTTGGTGCGCCACACCTGCTGCGAGTTGGTGAAGATCAGGAGGCGGTTGCCGTCGGGTGACCATGTGTACTCCTCCACGTCCAGCGGCGTGGAGTCGCCCGGCGGCACGAGTCGCGCCGGGGGGATCAAGATCGCGCGCGCGCCGGTGGCGGCGTCGTAGCGCACGAGGTCCTGCCCCGGGCCGTCGGCCGCGCGTTCCAGCGTGGTGTAGGCGGCGCCGTCGTCCATCCAGCGCAGCGGTCCGAAGCTCTGGGGCCGGAACTCCGGGGTGCCGTAGATGCGCTCGACCGTGAGGAGGCTCGAGTCGGTGGCGGCCTGCTGCGCTGCAAGACCAACGGAAAGGCCGGCGGTGAGCGCGAAGGAGGCGAGGAGGCGACGGATCATGATCCTACCAGTGGGATGAATGGGTGACGAACAATATGCGGGCCCCGCAGGGGGTCACCACCGCGGGGCCGTCGCATCCAGGCGACGCCGGGCTTCAGCGCCACGCCAGTGTCACGGAGGGCCGATGAGCTCTGGCCGGGGCCATTCACTCGGCGGCGGCACGAACTCACCGGTCGGGTTGATGGTGGTCTCCCGGCACGGCCCGCCGTAACAACAGCAACCGTAGCACGTGCAGCGGACCCACGGTACCACTCCGGCAGCAACGGAGGACGTGGGCCCGACAGTGGGCGCACGCAGGTCGGAATACCACACCCACAGCGAGCGCGCGTGCCAGCAAATGTCCGTCGCTGCGGGCGAGTCTCGTCGGTAGCCTAGCGGCACCGTCCGGAGCCGCTCCGCCCGGTCTGTCGGAACGATGACCCAGCGCAAGCCACTCGGTGCGCTGTCCACCCACAAATAGCTCACACCACGCGGGAACCCGAGCGGCGGGTACGAGTCACTGGCGCTCACCCGGGCGATGATCCGGCCGCTGGCGAGCTGGGCCTCCGACAGCGAGCCCGCTCCGCGCTCCGGGGCGATCTGCACAAACGGGCCCACGACGGTCGCGTCACCGCGGCGCAGCAGGAGATGCTGCGCGTCGCTCGCCGCGACGCTCGTATCGAAGCCCAGCCGGCTGGCGTAGGCCAGGATCGTGTCTCGGGCCACCGTCTCCACCCGCTCCGAGAACGGCGGCGCCGGCGTGGCGGGCACTTGCCGCTCCCCGGGACAGGCCCCGACGAACGGCAGCACCAGTCCGGCAACCGCCGGAATCAGCCGCCTCCGGAGCCACCGACAGCTTCGGCGTGAGTCGCTCATGACTCCCCCCTTCCTTCCAGCCCGCTGACGCCACTCCATCACATTCCTTCCATCCGACGTATCGTGGGCCCGAGCTCCGGATCCGCATTCGCCCACAAGGCGCGCACGGCGCTGGCCCACTGCTTGGCTACCTCCGGTTCGCCCTGCTTCCTCGCCAGCTCGGCCCACAGCGCCATGGCCCGCACCAGAGCCGCCGCTGGCGGCGCGCGCCAGAGCAGGCCTCGGCGCGAGCCGGCCAGGGACTTGAGCCAGTTGGCGAGATGCTCACCGGCCACGGCCGAATCTCCGATGGCCAGCCACAACAGCGCCTCCTGGTAGACGGCCTCGATGTCTACCTCGCCCGGTCGGATCGCCGCGCGCCCGGCGCGCAGCGCGCCCAGCCGTGCCCGGACACTGGCTGTGTCGCCCCGCAGCAGGCGCCACTGCATGTCCGCGAGATAGTCACCGGGTTCGGGGCGATCGGTGGCCTCGGGCCGGATGACGGGAAACGCGAGCGTCAGCGCCGGTTGCAGCACTGCTCGCCGCATGGCAACCCGACGCGCCGGCAACACCCACACGCGAAGCAGAGAATCCACCCGCCCGTAAAGCGCGGCCACGCTGTCCACGGGCGCGCCCACAGACGCGTAGGCGAGGAACCGCAGGGCCGATTCCGCGATCGGGAGGGGGACAGGCAACGGCGCGGCCTGCAGCGGCACGAACGCGGGCGCCGTCCGTCGCAGCAATTCGGCGAGGAGGTGCCCACGTCCCGTGAGCGCGGCGAGACCAGCGAGCGTTTCTGCCCGCTGGGGCTCGGGGTCGGGCCAGGCGGCGAGCAGCGAGTCAGCCAATTGGCGTGCCGCATCGAATCGCTCCAGCTTGACCAGTAGCCGCACCTGGTCCACGACGATCTCCAGGAGTGTTCCCGTATCGGACGTCAGGCGCTGCGCCTCCCGCAGCTCCGTCAACGCCGAGCGCTCGCGGCGGCCTGAACTGGCGAGGCGTCCGTGCATCTCGAGGACCTGCGCCAGCGCCGAGTGCGCCTCCGGGTCCTGGGGGAACGCCGCGACCCACTGTTCCACGAAGTGCGCCAGCATCCCGCGGCTCCGGGCCAGCGCCTCGGCGCCGTGCTGGGGCTTCGTGGGCGACCGCCCAGCCTGAAGCGCCGTGAGGGGATGGGGGATGAACGCGAAGGTGTCGGCAAGCACATCTGGAAACGCCGCGAAGAGCCCCGTATCAGGAGGCACGGCCCGGCCGCGACGGAGGTAATGCGGCTCGGAGTACAGTTGACGCGAAAGGCGCGCGTACACCTGACCCCGAAAACGGAGGTTGAGCGAGGGAGCGAGCTCGAGCGCGCGGAGGTACGCCAGGGCCGCCGAGTGAAAGCTGCCCCGGAAACGCCACCCTGAGGGGCTCGCGCTGTCGCGCACCACTGCCTCATCGTTCGCCTGGCACTCGGCAAGACCGTACCAGGCGGTGGCATCCAGAGAGTCGCGCGCGACCAAGGCCCGGTAGTGGGCGCACGCGTCCACCAGACGGCCGGCCGCCGTGGCGCTCAATGCCTGTGCGAGCCTCCGCTCGCGCGGACCGAGCCCCTCAGCCAGATGGACGGCGCGCGCCGCCGCCTCGCGCCACTGCTCCACCGGGGCTTCCGCCCACGCGAGCACTTGCGCCAGCTCCACGTACGCATGGGCGAAGTCGGTATCCTGGGCGATCGCTTGACGGAACTCCGCGGCAGCCCGGCCGAGGTCCCATACGTCCAGCGCCTGGTGGCCGTCCTCGTGGGCCCGGACCGCTCCGGTCGAGAGAGTGGGCGCAGCCGCGGTCGCGCCGACCGGCAATCGAGCGCCTCCCACGAGTACCGAATCGACCAGGGCGTAGATCGCCGACGACTCGGCCACGCCCGCCGTGAGCCGTGCCGTCCGCGTGCCCATCCTGCGGCCGTCCCTGACGACGTCGTACACGCCGACCGCCACGAACGTCGTGTCGCCAAGCGTCCAGCCCTCGCCCCAGACAAGGCGGCCTGCCTTGAGGTCCCGGGCTATCCTCAGCGCCGTCCCGAGGTCAAGCGCTTGCGAACCCGGACCACGGGCGCGCCGGCGATTCAGCACATCGCTCACCACGAGGGGGTCGGCCACCGTGATGTCTTGCCACCGCGCGAACCCTTGCTGCAGCAGCCTCGCATAGCGCGCGCCGTCCGACGGATTGTCTCCAGGAGACCGCAGGGGCAGAATCACGAAGCGCGTCGGGTCCAGGGAAGGACCGGCCGTGGCGAGGCGCCACACGGCGGTCGTGACGAGCAGCGCCGCGCCCGCCGCCAACACCACCCACCGCCGACCTCCCGGCTCTGTCCACCGGCTCCAGGGCGCACTCCGCCGCCCCGCGAGTACCACCGCGAACTCGCCAGCGGTCTGGAAGCGATCCTCCGGGCGCGGCGCAAGTGCTCTCGTCACCGCTCGAGTGATCAAACCGCGCGCCTCGGGCCGCTCAACGAGGAGCGCCCGAGCAGCCTCCTCGGACCGCGCCGGCGCCCGGCCCGTGAGCATCTCGTACAGTACACAGCCCAGGCTGTAGATATCGCTCCGCCCGTCCAGCTCGTGCTCGCCGCTGGTCTGCTCGGGGCTCATGTACGCCACCGTGCCGACGGCAACCCCCGCCGCGGTCATCCGCGGCTCGGCAGCGGCACTGATCGCCCGCGCGATCCCGAAGTCACTCACCACGGCCTGGCCCGCTTGGAGCAGGATGTTCTCGGGCTTGATGTCGCGGTGCACCACGTCGTGGGCGTGCGCGTAGTCCAGGGCCCCGGCCACCTCCCGGGCGATCCGAATCGCATCCTCGACCGTGAGCGGGCCCTCGCGGGTGAGCCGCCCGCGCAGCGACTCCCCGTCCACGAACGGCATCACGAAATACAGCAGCCCATCGGCCTCGCCGGAATCGTGCAGCGGCAGGATGTGGGGATGCGAGAGGTTGGCCGAGAGCCGGATTTCGCGCAGGAATCGATCGGGGCCGAGCGCGGCGGCGATCTCGGGGCGCAGCACCTTGATCGCGACCCGCCGCTCGATGCGCAGGTCACGCGCAAGGAAGACCACCGCCATGCCACCGTGCCCCACCTCGCGCTCGACCGCGTACCGGCCGGCAAGCGCCTGCCGCAGGCGGGACTCGAGATCCGCCACAGCCGCCCCCATGCCCGGAAGCAGCACGCGCAACCCGGCGCGGACGGGAGTCCGTCGCCGGCTGGACGATCTAATTATGGACCGGAAAGTGGTGCTCGGCTAGCACTCGTTGACTGACCCCGGGCGCCAGCCCGGCGTGCACCTCACCCCGGCGGCGGCCCCATCCCCGGCCGCCGCTGCGTCACGACCCGCGGCGGCGCGAGCGCGTCGAACTTCGGCTGCTGCGCGGCGGTGAGCAGATTGCGGATCGTCGTATGCCACTCGTCCGCCTCGACCTGCAGCGCCGCGAACTCGGCGCGCACGCTGTCCATGCGCGCGCGCATCTCGGGGCTGGGCGGCTCACCCGGATTGGGCCGCTGGCCCTGGAACTGCTGCCGCAACTCGGCGCGGCGCCGCGCGGCGTCGCGCAGCACGGCGTTCAGGGCGGCGTAGGGCTCGGCGACCTTCGCCCGCTGGTCCGCGGTCAGCCCCACGATCTGCACCAGCGAGTCGAGCGTGAGCCAGTGGTCGGGGGGCGGCTGGAAGGGAGGGCCGCCCTGCCCGAACGCGGGCGCAGTGACCACGGCGGAGAGGACAACGGCAACTCGCAAACAATTGGCCATAAGTCCGATCAAAGAGGTTCGCTCGAGCGCGGCCCCTCCTCGGGGTGGCGCTCGACGCGGAAACCGGACATCCCCGCTACGTCATGGCAGATCAGGCACCGGCGTCCTCCGAGAAGGCGCGCCAACAATATGCGTGTCGCGGCGGCCGGGGCCAGACCGGGGGCGCGCTGCTCCCAACCCCTTCTTTTCCCGCAGCTTACCAACTACGTTTGGTGGCTCCGATGGCGGACCTCGCGCTGCCGCGCAGCCAGCTCCTGCTCCTGGCCGGGACGGCCAACCGGCCGCTCGCCGAGGAGATGGCGCAGCATCTGGGGCAGCCGCTGTGCGCCGTGACGCTGCGGCGCTTCGCCGACGGCGAGATCTTCGTCAAGATCGACGAGAACGTCCGCGGGCGGGATGTGTTCATCATCCAGTCCACGAACCCGCCGGCGGAGAACATCATCGAGCTGCTGTTGCTGATCGACACGGCGCGGCGGGCGAGTGCGGCCCGGATCACGGCGGTGATGCCCTACTTCGGCTACGCGCGCCAGGATCGCAAGGACCAGCCGCGCGTGGCGATCAGCGCGAAGCTGATGGCGAATCTGGTGACGACGGCGGGGGCCGATCGGGTGCTGGGCATGGACTTCCACCAGCACCAGCTTCAGGGGTTCTTCGATATCCCCGTGGACCACCTGTACGCCGCGCCGGTGTTCGTGGCGCACTTCCGCCAGAAGTCGCTGCACGATCCGGTGGTAGTGGCGCCCGACGTGGGCTCGGCCAAGATGGCGCGGGGGTTCGCCAAGCGGCTCAACGCGTCGCTCGCGATCATCGACAAGCGCCGGCCGTCCGCCAACGTGGCCGAGGTGGTCAACGTGGTGGGCGAAGTGGCCGACAAGGACTGCCTCATCCCCGACGACATGATCGATACGGCGGGGACGATGACGGAGGCGGCGGGTGCGCTCAAGCGGCTGGGGGCCCGCCGCGTGTTCGCCTTCGCGAGCCATGCGCTGCTGTCCGGCCCCGCCGTGGAGCGGCTGCGCACGTCGGTGATCGACGAGGTCACCGTGACGAACACGATCCGCATCCCGGAGGAGCGGAAGTTCGAGAAGCTGCGCGTGCTGTCGATCGCCGGGCTGATGGCCAAGGCGATCGGCTACGAGCACTCGAACCAGTCGGTGAGCTCCCTGTTCGACTGACGACTGAGAACTGAGGACTGAGGACTGAGGACTGAGGACTTCCGATGGCACACGTCGTTTCCCTCGCGGCCACGCCGCGGACCGAGACCGGCAAAGGCCCCGCGCGCGCGGCGCGGCGCCGCCTCCAGATCCCGGCGGTGATCTACGGCCACGGCCGGCCGAGCCAGCCGCTCACCCTCGACGGCAAGGCGCTCGAGCGGGCGCTGACCGGCGCGGAGTGGGAGAGCACGGTCGTCGAGCTGACGGTGGACGGCAGGAGCCACAAGGCGCTGATCCGCGAGCTGCAGCGCCACCCGCTCCGCCCCGACATCATCCACGTGGATCTCTACGAGATCCACGCGCACGAGAAGGTCCGGCTCAAGGTGCCCGTGCACCTGGTCGGCGCGCCCGCCGGGGTGCGCAACGCCGGGGGCGTGCTCGACCAGGTGACGCGCGAGGTCGAGATCGAGACGCTGCCCGAGCACATCCCCGACCGCGTCGAGCTGGACGTGACGGCCCTGGAGATCGGTGACTCGCTGCACGTCGGCGCGCTCCAGATTCCGAATGCCGCCATTGTGACGTCGCGCGAGCTGACGATCGCCACGGTCGTGCCGCCGCGCGCCGAGGAGGTGGCGCCCACCCCGGAGGCCGTGGCCGAGGTGGCCGAGCCCGAGCTGATTCGCAAGGTCCGCGAGGGCGAGGAGGAAGCGGGCGAAGGCGAGGCGGCGGCGCCGGCGCCGAAGGCGGAGAAAGCCGAGAAGGTCGAGAAGGCCGAGAAGCCCAAGGGCGGCAAAGAGAGCAAAGAGAGCTGAGCCCTGCGCGCCGTCGTCGGTCTGGGGAACCCCGGCGCGGAGTACGTGGCGACGCGACACAACGCGGGATTCCGTCTGGCCGACGCGTGCGCGGGTCGCTGGGGCCTGCCGCCGTTCCGCCGCGGTGAGCGCGCGCGCGTCACCGCGGGCAGCGTGGAGGGCGTGCCGGTGCGCGTCCTCAAGCCCACGACCTTCATGAACCGCAGCGGGGCCGCGCTCGCGTCGCTGCGCGCCGATCCCGGGTTCGACCCGGCGACAGCCTTACTGATCCTGGTCGACGATTACGCCATCCCCCTCGGTACCTTCCGGCTCCGCTCGGAGGGGTCCGCCGGCGGTCACAACGGCCTCAAGAGTATCGAAGGCGCCCTGCAATCGCAGGCCTATGCCCGGTTACGGATCGGGATCGGGCCCCTGCCCCAGGACGTGGCTGACAGCGCCGACTACGTCCTGGCACCGTTCACGCCCGAGGAGAACGAGCAGCTCGACGCCCTGCTCCCCGAGATGGTGGATGCGGTGACCGCCTGGCTCCGTTCGTAGGCCCGCGCAGGTCATGCTCCGTCTCGGCATCGTCGGCCTCCCCAACGTCGGCAAGTCCACGCTGTTCAACGCGCTCACGTCGTCCCGGGCGGCGGCCGCGGAGAACTACCCGTTCTGCACCGTCGAGCCGAACGTCGGCGTCGTCGAGGTCCCCGACCCCCGGCTCGATCGGCTGTTCGATCTGGTCCGGCCCAAGAAGAAGGTTCCGGCGGTGGTCGAGTTCGTCGACATCGCGGGCCTCGTGAAGGGCGCCTCGCGAGGCGAGGGGCTCGGCAACCAGTTCCTCTCGCACATCCGCGAGGTGGACGCGGTGGTGCACGTGATCCGCTGCTTCGAGGACCCCGACGTGGTGCACGTCATGGGGCCCGTGGATCCGGTGCGCGACCACGACGTGATCACCAGTGAGCTGGCGCTCGCCGACCTCGCGGTCGTGGAGCGGCGGCTCGAGAAGACCCGCAAGTCCGCCCGCGCGGGCGACAAGGACGCCCAGGCCGAGATCGTGCTGCTGGAGCGCGTGGTGGACGAGCTGAATGCGGGCCGGGGCGCGCGTGAGGCCGGTGAGCACGAGGCGGCGATCCGCTTCCTGCGGACGCTGGGGCTGCTCACGGCGAAGCCGATCCTGTATGCGGCCAACGTGGACGAGGACGACCTAACGCGGGGCGGGGGCGCGCCGCTCGACGCCCTCGCGGCCGCCGTCCAGGCGCACCACGAGGAAGCCGAGATCGTCCCGTTCTCGGCGAAGCTCGAAGCCGAGCTGGCCGAGCTGGCGGGCGAGGAGCGCCGCGAGTTTCTCGCCCAGGCGGGCGTCGCGGAGCCGGGGCTTGACCGCCTCATCCACGCCGGCTACCGCCTGCTCGGCCTCCAGACGTTCTTCACGATCGGCGAAAACGAGGTCCGGGCGTGGACGACGCACCGCGGCGACACCGCCTTCGCCGCCGCGGGGGAGATCCACTCGGACTTCCAGCGCGGGTTCATCCGGGCCGAGACGGTGGCGTTCGACGAGTTCGTGAAGGCGGGGTCGTACAAGGCGGCGCACGAGCAGGGCCTGGTGCGCAGCGAAGGCCGGGACTACCTGGTGCGGGACGGGGATATTGTGCTGTTTCGGTTCAATGTCTGAGCCCTTCCCCTTCCCCCTTCCCCCGTCCCCCCCTAGCTTTCCCGCCTCACAAATCCCCTACTCGGCGCGGCACCTACGCCGGGTCGCCCATGACCAAAGGGAGGTGTCATGACCCGTCGCTACGAGACGGTCTATATCTTCGACAGTGCGCTGGAAGAGGCCGCGATCACCGAGAAGCTCGAGCGGTTCCACGCCCTCCTGACCAGGGACGGCAAGGGCACGATCGCCGGCGTGTCGCAGTGGGGCAAGCGACCGCTGTCCTTTCCCATCAAGAAGAAGACCACGGGCGCCTACGTCGTCGCCCAGTTCGAGGCCGCGCCCGAGCTGCTGCCGGAGTACGAGCGCGCGGTGAAGCTCGACGACAGCGTGCTGCGTTTCCTGGTCGTGGTGTCGGAGGTCGAGGCCAAGCCGGTGCCCGCGCCGGCGCTCCCCGCCGTCGAAGAAGAAGTGATCGAGGAGGACCTCCCGTGAAGCGGCCCGCCAAGACATGCCCGGTCTGTGAATCGGGCGTCCGTGTGCTGGACTATAAGGACGATCGCACCCTGACGCGCTTCCTCACCGAGCGTGGCAAGATCCTGCCGAGCCGGCTCTCGGGGATGTGCGCCCGGCACCAGCGGCAGCTCGCCACCGCTATCAAGCGGGCCCGCCAGCTGGCCCTGATCCCCTACATCCGCGGCCACATGGCCTAGCGCGGGGACGACCCATGGAACTGATCCTGCGGGAGGACGTGCCGCACCTGGGGCACGCCGGGGACGTGGTCAAGGTCAAGGACGGGTATGGGCGCAACTACCTGCTGCCCAAGGGGCTCGCCTACCCGGCCACCGCGGCCAACAAGCGCCGCATCGCATACGAGGCGGCCCGGGTCGCGACGCAGCGGGCCGTCGAGCGCGACGCGGCGACGGCGGAAGCGGGACGGCTCGCCGAGGTCCGGCTCACCTTCCCAATGAAGGTGGGTGAAGAGGACCGGCTGTACGGCTCCGTCACCGCGACCGACATCCAGCGCCGGCTCGCGGAAGCCGGCGTCCAGGTGGACAAGCGCAAGGTGGACCTCCCAGAGCCGATCCGCGCGCTCGGCGAGTTCAAGGTCGGGATCAAGCTGCACCCCGACGTGCGCCCCGAGATCACGGTGCTCGTCGTCCGGGAGTAGCGCTCGGCGTGGGAGTCGGCATCGCCTACCTGGACGGGCCGCGGCTGCGCCGGTCGCTCCTCGCCGCCGCCGACTGGGTGGCCGCCGCGCGCGACGATCTCAATCGCCTCAACGTCTTCCCGGTCCCCGACGGCGACACGGGGACCAACCTCACGCTCACGCTGCGCGAAGTCGCGCGGGCGCTGCGGGACCT
>Ga0187892_10010497_pt1 | contig 11711 bp, 6 predicted proteins | sample MA1701073metaG_FD_139345 | JGI IMG/M metagenome (GOLD analysis project Ga0187892, IMG submission 139345) | Bio-ooze microbial communities from a basaltic lava cave in the Kipuka Kanohina Cave System on the Island of Hawaii, USA - MA170107-3 metaG ... | reverse complement strand
TTATGCTGTTCGAACCCGTAAGCGTTCTGTGATCCATGTCATAGCTAAACGTGGATTGCAGGTCGAGGACCGGCTTGCCGAACCATTGATAGGGATTTTCGTGATAGGGAAGATCGGGTATGTCGCCCTTCAGCGCCTTGCGCGATTCGAAGATATCGCGCTTCTCCTCCCGCTGCTTGCGCCGCACGAAGGAAAGCTCTTCCTCCGCATCCGCGTAAATCGTGATGGCCGAAAGCTCGACCCACATCCGCACCGGCCAGATCTCGTTCAGCACCTCAAGCTGGACGTAGATATCGTCTCCATCCGGCAGGTATTCCGGCGGCAGAAGGGCATCGACAGGCAGCTCCCTGCGCTCGCCCTTGACGATCAGTTCGTTCTTCTCTCCGTCAATGGTAAAAGTATTCTCTTCGCGCCCCGCAAACCCCGTTGCATAAGCGCGATCGGTTTCAGCCTCTACGAAGAATTCGTAGGCTTCCGCCAGCTCAATGATGGGAAGATAGTAGGATCCCTTGAACTGGTATGCGAAAACCGCGTCGGCGATGGTCCATTGCGGAGGCATCAAAACGCGGAATATGTACTCCTCGGGTTCCGATACCTCGGCCCCGTAAGAGCGAGGCGCAACCGCACTCGTTGCGATCAGCACAAATGCCATCGCGGCGAATGCAATTCGCCTTAAAAACGCCGTCCTATGATTCACGCTCAGAACCCGAGCAAGATAGAGAAAGATTAAGTGTAGTAGCCCACCTTGATTCTATCAAAAATCCTGTGGATGACCAACCCTTAAATGATGATTTTCTAATGGAACCAAATTAGCCGACTCATAAAAAATCCCTCTCCCTGAGGGAGAGGGCAACGAAGCTTGCCCTGCGAAGCCTCTTGGCGAAGCAGGGCGTAGCTGAGTGGGTGAGGGTTTACGGTGCCTGAATTATACACCGTAACCCCTCACCCAGCTTCGGCTAGGTTCGGCCTTCGGCCTCACCAAGCCTGCGCAGCCCTCTCCCTCAGGGAGAGGGAAAAGAAGTAAGGTAAATACGGGATTACATCTGCGCGGTAGCGCTCGCCATCACCTGGCCGCTGTAGAGGGTGTCCTCTTTATCGGCGATGTATTCGATCCTCACCTTGCGGCAGTTGGCTTCCTGCTCGGGCGGGATGGGGAAATCGTATTCCAGGATGCGTTTTTTGACTTCCGGGTAAACGGCGGTGCCGCGGCTGTAGCTGGCCTCGAATTCCGCGCCGCTGGCAAAACAGACGATGCGCAGGTCGCCGTAAAGGCTGCGGTTGCCTTCGCGGTTCAGGTGGAAACTGATAGTGCCGCCCTTATCCGCTTTTGAAACTTTCGCCTCGGTAATCGTGGCTTTGGCGCTCAACTCGCCGTGCCGGACGAAAACCGGCAGCGTCAACGCCGGCTGCATCGCCAGCTTGAAACTCTGTTTCCCCGGCGTTTTGGAGTCTGCCTGAAACTCATCCGCGTCGATCTCGGTGACGATCCACAAGTGCGCGCGGTATTCCCCCGGCTCAAGGTCGCGCGGTCGGCGCAGCAAAAGCCTGATCTGCTGCGAGCCGCCGGGAGGAACGGTCACCCGCCGCGGCGCGTATTTAATCATGTCGTCGGCCCATTTGACCCCGCTGCTGTCCGGTTCGCCCTCGGGCATATGGATGAGGGATTTCCGCTCGTCCATGCGGTAATGGCGCCAGCCGAGGCGGTAGGTCTGCTCCTTCGCCGTGTTGTTCATGATGGTGATGATATCGGAGCGCTTGGGCCCCTCGAAAATAATGCGCTTCATGCTAAGGCGCAGCGCCTGCGCCTCGTTGATCCACATCAGCCCCGCGAGCGCGAGGAAAAGCATGAATAATGCCGCCAGCGCCGAAGGCAGGTAACGGCCCCTAGATTGCTGTTCTTTATGGATGCGGGACATGTCGTAAATGATAGCAGAATTTCCGGATAAAAAGTTGCTTATGAATTGTGCTATACTTTATCTCACTTTTCAAGCGGATAGAACATTATCGGTTTGATCCTGCGCGATTTGTCCACTCAGAATCCATAACGCAAATCCCCTCCCTCAGGGAGGGGAGAAAATCAATCCAGCGCCTTCTTCAACAACCCCAGATGCTTTTCATATTTGCGCCAGCTTCCGACTCCCTTTTTGTATAAAGGCTTTTTGACTTGCAAAGAACTCGCGGTCATCACCGCCCGTTCCTTCTTATGAAATTGCAGACAGGCCGGGTCCCATTTCAGCCCGCAGAAGGCAAGCATGTCCCTTGTCACACGCTCCTGCTCCGCGACCAGTTCCTCATACTGCACGTCATGGATGAAGCCCGGCAGCTTTTCATGCCAGAACGCCATAAGATCCTCGTAATGTTTATAATATTGTCCTAACTCCGCGAGATCATAGGCGAATGGGAAAAACCCATTGAACATGTGCTTGTATATCGAAAAGCAGCTATCCATCGGCTCCCGCCGGCAATGAATGATTTTCGCCTGCGGGAAAAGAATGCGGATCATACCGATAAACCGGAAATTGGTCGGCATCTTGTCGGTAATAATTGTAGCGCCCGGAGCATGCCGCGCGAGCTTCGCAAGATATTCATCCCGCATCGCCCTCAGCGATTCACCGGGAAAATCCATGATGTTTTTAGACTTCGCCGCGCCATGCTGCGTATAAAGCTGCTCCAGATATTGCGCCTCTCCGCCCGCTGCCATTTGGGGATGGCTGCACAATATCTGTTCGACAAGCGTCGTGCCGGAGCGCGGCATCCCGACGATGAAAACCGGCGTAATGTCATTTTTGCGCGGCGCGAGTTCCCTGGCGGTGAAATCCTTCGCATATGTTTTCTTGAGCGCGGCGAAAGTCTTGCGCGTGGTTTCCGTCGTATAATTATACCCGGAGCGCACGATCCAGTTCCCCTGCGCGAAGTGACGGAAAGCCGCGTCAACATCCCCCGCATCGTCATAGGCCTTGCCCAGCGCGAAATGAAGCCGCTGCGCCTCGCGCGATGTCTTTGCGACTTTCTTCAGCAGGCGCTGCATCTGCTTTATATGTGGATCGCCTTTCTTGTATTTATGCGCGCCCGCGAACAGGTAATGCGACTCCACATGGCCGGGATCGGCTTTCAGCGCCCGCCGCACATGCTGCAGGGCTTTCTTCGTATCGCCCAGATTGAGATGCAGCATCCCCAGGATGCATAAATTCTCGGCCCTGAGCTCATCGGAAAGTTCGATGGCCCGCTCGAATTCTTCTATGGCTTCAGGCGCGCGCCCCTGCAAGTGCAGCGCCATCCCCAGCGCCGAATGAAGCGCCTGGCTGTTGCCGTCTTTTTTCAGCCCGTCCCGGCTGATCGTTTCCGACTCCCACAGATCGCCCCGCTCTATAAGCGCCATCGCAAGGTTGCCATACGCCGGAAGATACGCGGGATCATGTTTCAGCGCCTCGCGCGAATACCAGATACCCCAGCCCGGCCAGCCCTGCCGCGCATATATGGCTCCCACTTTCGAATTGGCCGGCGCATGTCCCGGCGCGAGCGCCAGCACTTTCGCAAGCAGCCTCTCGGCCTTCTTCAGATAGCCCAGATCGTAATTGGCGCAGGCCCAGCCGTAATACAGCTCCGCATTCTCCGGCTCCGCCTTCGCCGCGCGGCGGTATGCTGCAATGGCTTCGTCGAGACTGCCTTTTGCCTGCAGCCGCCGCGCTGTTTCGAGGGGGTGTTCGTTTTTGGTCATTCGCTCCTGCTTCCCTCTCCCGGTGGGAGAGGGCAACGACGCTTGGCTTTTCCCCTTGGAAAAGCCGTAGCGGAGTGGGTGAGGGGTTACGGTGGCGAATATTCACCACCGTAACCCCTCACCCAGCTACGGCTAAGCGCAAGAGCGCTAAGCCTTCGCAGCCCTCTCCCACCGGGAGAGGGTTTCATATTACCTGAAATGAAGAATGACGAAAAGCGAACCACGCCCTACTGATAACTCGCGAATATCTTCGCCGATCCCACATAAGTCCCGCTGACCTGCCCCGTTTTGGTGTGCAGCGTCGCGCCGATGGGGATGGTGAAGTGGTATGTGTTCGCGGTCGGGGTGAAGGTCATCTTGGTGCCGCCCTTGGCGGTCACGAGATTGAAATCGTTGACGACGACCGAGTTGAGGCCGTTGGTCAGCTTGACGCTCGGCTCGTCGATGCTGATGGCCACGGGAAATTCCGCGCCCTTGATGAGCAGGCGTCCCGCCGAGGGCTTGCCGCCCGCAAGGGAAAGACCGCCGCCGCCGTCCACAAATAATCTGTCCAGCCCCGGATCGAGCGTCGCCACCCCGGCCCGCTCGGCCGTCATGGCCAGCGTGCCGAAATCGAGCGTCGTGTTGACGGTAAGCTCGACCGCGCGCACCAGCCTTGCGATGATCGGCAGCGTCGCGGTGGCGGCAATGGCATTGACGGCGTTATAGGCGGCAAACCCGGAAACGACGGTCAGCGTCGCCGCGCTGAGGCGCACTCTCGTGTTTTTCCGTGTCGTTTTACCGGCCATTACGGGCAGTCCCCTGACAAAATCCATACGTTTATATTATATCACAAACCTGATAAATTCTTTCCTCTTATCCTGTCTTCCCCATCCCTTCTTCTCTTCCTGTTTTCTTTCTCTCTTTCTGCTTTCCCCGCGCAAGCGGGGACCTCCATCCATCCGGATCCCCGCTTGCGCGGGGAAAGCAATTTATAGACCAGAAAGCAAGGGAAAGCGGAGCCGGAAAAACCGGCTGCGCGCCTTCGTAAAGCAATGAGTATGTCCGTTTACTGATAGATACCGGTCATGACCGCGGCTCCGGTATAAGCACCGGTCGCCTGGCCCGCGCCTACCACCAGCGTCGCGCCGACGTTGTTGTCGGTCTTTTTCGTGACCGTAGCGCCGAACGTAATTTTATACGGTGTTGCGCCGAGGGCTTTCGCGCTGCTGATCAAAAAGCTCTTGACCACCATCGTCTTGGTGCCCGCCGCGATCTTCGCCGTCGCCGGCAAGGTCACTTGCAGCTTGGCAGCCTTGGCCGCGGAAATTTTGAACTGGCCCTGCTTCGTGGTTGCTCCGACAGTGTTCACACTGCCCGTAACCGTGGCGGCGCCCGCTTTGTCGACTTTCACGGTGCCACCGGTAGTCTCCGTAAGGGAGCCGAAATCAAGCGCCTGCGTCGCGGTGATTTTCACAGCGGCGATGATTTTGGCGTTGATTGTCAAATTGTCTTTAGCGGCATATGCGTCATGCGCAATGCCCGATATTGCGGCAAGTGTCGCCGCGCCCAATAGGACCCTTCTGGTAGATTTTCTCATTGCTTGCTCCTTTGCTTTGCTTTACCCCGAAACCTTGGCATTTTAACCGCTTCAGGTTTCACTATTGTACCACTTTTTTTAGGGTACAAAACCCCAGACAACAGGCTTTTACCCATTTGTCCTATTTTCAGTTTAACCCGTGATCGCTAAAAAACCCTTAAGCCTCACTATGGAAATTTATCTTCCCTCTCCCTTCAGGGAGAGGGCAACGAGGCTTGCCCTGCGCAGCCCTTGCGAAGCAGGGCTTAGCGGAGTGGGTGAGGGACAAACCACTGGATTTCCCGGCATCTTGTCCCTCACCCAGCTACGGCTAGGCGCTGAAGAAGCGCCAAGCCTTCGCAACCCTCTCCCTGAAGGGAGAGGGGATTTCACGCCCGCGCCCGGACCTTCGCCCTTGTCTTCGTCTTTTTCCGCTTCGGCGGCGCCGCCTGCGCCTCGTCGAAAAACGGGTAATTCCTGATCTTCTCAAGCTGCGTCCGCGCCATTTCCTTTGCGTTCTCCGCTATCAGCCTCGTCGCCGGCGTCGGTTCGTAAAGATTGAGATAGACGGATAATTCAGAATAATACCGCAGGTTTTCCGCGATAACGCGCTTTTCCGCGTACCGCACGGCCTCCATCAACTGCTGGTCGTTTTTCAGCGTCACCGCCTGGTTGATCGCGAGCGCCAGCACCCGCCGCAGCGCGCGCGGCGCGTTCTCCTGCGGGATGAACAGCGCGCTAAGCTCCGCCGTCCCCCGCGCCCTGTCCGCCTTGATGCTTGGCACGAAAAATTTGAGATCCTTTATTTTGTCCGGCAGCTTCTTGAAATTGGCCCGCCCGCTCACTGCCTTGATTAAAAGGGTGCAGACGCCGGGAATTTTTATCTGCATCGGCACCGACCGGACAAAAGCGGTATTCTTCTCGACATAATTATAATGAATGAGCGTATCCGCCGCATCGTAAGGCCCGTAATTCACATAGACCTCGTCCGAACCCTCGAACGGGCAGCACTTGACCACCGCCACGCCGTCCCCGCCCCCTTCATAGGCCGCGTCGTCGCTATCCAGCGGCCCCTTTTCCGTTTTAAAGCTGGTGAAAAAACCCGTCGCGGTGGGATGATGATTGAGAAAATCGATAATCGGCATCAGCACCTGCACCCGCTTCTCGCCTTTCGCGGGCTCTCCCTTGACGGGAACCGGAACGGCTTTCTTTTTTGAACCTTTTTCGGCCGGATTCTTCTGCACTTCCTTGAAGCCGAGCACCCGCGTTTTCAGGAAACTCTCCAGGTAAAAAAGCTTCCTGTCCGTCGTAATCATCTTCTCAAGGAACGGAATCCCCTGCCGGTTGTGGCTCTTAAGGATGAGGTCGAAAAGCTCCCGGTCCTCGTAATACAGCGAAAAAGTCGCGATTTTTTTCTGGTCCCTGACCTTGTGGGTGAGGTTGTAGAGCTCCATCATCGTTTCCATCATCGCGACCTGCCCCTTGGAAAGGCTTTTGTCGTGCGCCTTGATGACGATGTTGTTGCCCTTCAGGCCAAGCGTGAATTTATCCAGCGGCAGCAGGCAGTTCTTGGGCAGCACCAGAATCCGGTCGCCCGCGGCGGCCTTGTCATCGCAGGTGATTTTAAAACTTCCCTTATGGCATCCGATCGTCAGCCCGTCATACACAAGCCCGCCATTCGCCACGACCTGCTTGTGCAGGCGGCGCAGGGCTTTTTCAATGTCCTTATTGTCGCAGACGAACTTGACCATGCAGTTAAGGATAAGGCGGGTGGGGAAGAGCGGCAATACTTAAATTAACAGCGGTAAAGTCCTCCCCCTCCCATGAAATGGGAGGGGGAGTTAGAGGGGGAGGGCGGGTTTTCGCTCCGAGCGTAAATCTACCCTCCCCCCTTTATCCCCCCTCCCGCTTCGCAGGAGGGGGGAGATAACATCAGTGTTTACTCCCAACTCCGCCAAGCTTATATTTAATGAAGCAAACAATTTCAGGAGGAATCCCTTGCCCGCTCATCAGGAAGTCAGCCTCGACGACGCCTACACGATAGCCGTCCGCAACATGAACGCCGGCAATTACCGGGTCGCCGAACTGACGCTGCGCGATATCCTGAAATCGATCCCCAACCATTACGAGAGCATCTATCTTCTGGGCATGGCGAATTACCATATGGGCAACACGCAGGAAGCCCTGTCCTTTCTCTCGAAAGCGACCAACAGCAACAAGGCCGTCCCGGACTGGCTCTCCAATTACGGCGTGATCCTGAACGAGCAAAAGCGCCACGATGAGGCCGTGAAAGCGTTCGACAAGGCGCTCAAGCTGGACCCGAAAAACGCGATGGTGCACTGGAACAAATGCTACACCCTCTGGCTCGCGGGCCGTTATGAAGAGGCGGAAAAGGCCGGAAGGAAGGCCGTGAAGATCGACCCCAAAAGCCCCGAAGCGTGGCTCAATCTCGGCGCGGCCTGCGTCAAGCTGGAGAAGATGGAAGAAGCCGTCGAGTGCTGGGAAAAGGCGCTCAGGCTGCGCCCCGACTTCGCCTTCGCCTGGAACAATCTCGGCAACGCGCTGCGCGACATGGGCAAGCTCAAAAAATCCGAGGAAAAATGCCGCAAGGCGCTTGAGATCGATCCCAACTACGTCGAGGCGCTCAACAATCTCGGCAACGTCTTTTTGGACCGCGGCGAGTACAAGCAAGCGGAAGACTGGTACCGCAAGGCCATCGCGAACCGCCCGGATTACGCGGAAGCGCACAATAATCTCTGCGTCGCCCTGATGTACCAGTCGCGCTACGACGAGGCCGTCATGCACGGCCGTTACGCGACTTCGTTCAAGCCGAGCTATACCGAAGCCTATATCAATCTCAGCGAAGCGCTGCGCAATCTCGGCCATGTCGATGAATCGCGCCGCGCCATCGAACAGGCGGTGATCCTGCGCCCCGAATCCGCGGAAGTTCATATGGATCTCGCCGACGTTCTGCTGATGCAGGATAAATACGGCGACGCCGAGGTCGAACTCGGCAAGGTCGAAAAATTAAAGCCCGACCACCCGCGCGTTTATATCAAGCTCGCGAACGTGCAGGAGCGCGCGGGCAAAACCGACGAAGCGCTGAAGACAATCGGCAAGGCCGTGAAGCTGAACCCCGAAATGCCGGACGCTTACCTGCGCAAGGGCCAGATCTATCACACAGCGAACCTCGTCGAGGAAGCGGAAGCGAATTACCTGAAAGCGCAAAAACTCGCGCCCAAACAACCGAGCATCTATCTCGCGATGGCCGACCTCTATCTCACCAAGGGCGACACGAAGGGCGCGGAAAAGCTGGCGGCGCAAGCCAAGAAGCTGGGCGCCGTCAATATGCCGGGCCTCTACCATACGCTCGCGCATCTCAAGAAATTCTCGAAGTCCGACGAGGATTTCAAGAAGATGGTGCAGCTTGACAAGCACATTGAATCCTTCGGCCTCGAAGCGGCGTGCACCCTGAACTTCGCGCTGTTCTCGGCTTACGAGGATATCGGCGATTACAAAAAAGCCTTCGAGTGCCTGAAGAAAGCCAACGACTACAAGAGACGGCTCATCCCCTACCAGCACGAGCGGCAGGAGAACCAGCTTGAAGCCATCAGGCGGACCTACACTTCTAAATTCCTGAAGTCTCTGGAAGGCAAAGGCTGCAATTCCGAAGCCCCCATCTTCATCCTCGGCATGCCGCGCTCCGGCACGACGCTGACCGAGCAGATCGTTTCCTCGCACCCCGATATTTACGGCGCGGGCGAACTGATGGAAATGGGCCGGGTGGAACCCGAACTCGGGCATTTGTCGGTTGACAACTGCCGCGACCTCGGCGCGATGTACGTCAAGAACATCAAAAAACTCGACACGACCAAAAAGGCGAAACGCGTCACCGACAAGATGCCCGGCAACTACGCGAATATCGGCCTCATCGCCAGCATCCTGCCCAACGCCAAAATCATTCACTGCCGCCGCGACCCCATCGACACCTGCCTGTCCTGCTACAAGCAGAACTTCGCGCGTGGCCAGTACTGGTCCTACGACCTTGAAGAAATGGCCGAGTTCTACAAAATATACGAGCAGATCATGAACCATTGGCGCGAGGTACTGCCGGGCCGCTTCCTTGAAATCGAATACGAGGAAACCGTCAACAATCTCGAAGGACAGGCGCGCAAACTGATCGACTATGTCGGCCTGCCGTGGAACAGCGCCTGCCTTTCCCCGCACAAGAAAAAGCGCTCGGTGCTGACCGCCAGCAAGACCCAGGTCATCAAGCCGGTCTATAAAACTTCGGTCAAGGCGTGGAAACGCTACGAAAAGCAGCTTGAGCCGCTTATCAAGGGTTTGCGCGCGAAGGACAAAGAAAAAGCCGCTCCAAAAAAAGCGGGCCTGAAACCGGCGAAAAAGGCGCCCGCCAAAAAGCCGCCGGTTAAAAAAGCTGCCAAAAAGGCAAAACCTAAAAATAAAAAACCCGCCGCCCGCAAAAAAGCCGGAAAGTAACCCATTGATCCTGTTTATATATCCTGACCGGCCCGATGAACTTCCGGCCGGCAGGAAAATATTTAGTAAAACTTTATCTAATATTAGCCTTTTAAAAGTACTCTTTGAATAGAATGGTAATAGGGAGCTACCTAAAAAAAATCAGTGATTTAGCCTAAGGAGCAAGGGGTCCTTGAACAAGTTCATACTAACGATAGAGGCCAGCGTGAACGCGGCGGGCGGGGGTTCGCCGACGCTGGACATTATTGTTGACGGCATTCCTGTCACATCGTCCACCGCGATCACCTCCCTCACCGGCGTCGGCTCCGACCTTTTCGTCTTCATGCTCGATTTCACGGGCGGGTTCCCCACTTCGCTGGCCTTCCGCTTCAACGGCGGATCCGGCGATCCCGGCGATGTCGTCTCCCTTGACCGCGTGCGCATCAACGGCCACGCGCTTGCCCCCGGCGATCTCACCGCGACCCTGATCGCGCAGGGCGCGACGCAGAGCGTGGTCAGCACTGCCGCCCACGACCATTTGTTCGGCCGCGTCGAGCCCACGCTTCCCGATCTCGGCACCCCCACCGTCACCGGCACTGGCGGCGACGACGCGGATCTGCGCGCGGACGACCCTGCCGGGGATATTATCGACGGCGGCGCGGGCGCGGACCGCATCCTTGGCTTTGACGGCGACGACGCGATCTACGGCGGCGACGGCGATGACGAGATGTTCGGGCAGGCAGGCAACGACATTCTTGTCGGCGGCCTCGGCAACGACCGCCTGTCGGGCAACGCGGGCGACGATTTGCTGTTCGGCGGCGACGGCAACGACATTCTGCTGGGCGAGGACGGCAACGACGTCCTGAGCGGCGGGGACGGCGACGACAACCTGACCGGCGGCAACGGCGATGACATTCTTTACGGCGACGCCGGCAACGACCGCCTTATGGATACAGCCGGAGCGAACGTCATGTACGGCGACGCCGGCAACGACGTCATGATCGGCGGCGTCGACAACGACACGATTTACGGCGGCGACGACAATGACCAGATCACCGGCGGCAAGGGCGATGATTATCTCTCCGGCGACGCGGGCAACGACACCGTGGCGGGCGGCCTTGGCGTCGATACGGTGTTGGGCGGCGCGGGCGACGACCTGCTTTCCGGCGGGGCCGGGGCGGACATCATCGACGGCGGCGCGGACAACGACACGATCAATATCGCGAACGGCGACTTCGCGGCGGGCGAATCCATCACCGGCGGCGGCGGCACGGACACCATCAAACTCGCGGTCGCGCAGACCGTGGATTTCACCACGGGAACGCTGGCCACGGTCGGGATCCTGACCGGCAGCACGGGCAACGACACCGTGACGTTGTCCATCTCCCACTATGCGGGCATGTTCACCACGATCGACCTCGGCGCGAGCGCGGCCACGGGCGACCGCCTGAACGTCAATGTCAGCGGCGCGGTGGATATAACAGGCGCAACAGCGGCAACCGTCAGCAACACCGAGAGCGGCCACCTCGTCGGCAGCGCCGCCGCCGATACGCTCACCATAACAGGCGCGCAGCTCGACGCGCTTCTCATCGGCGCCGGCACCATCGCCATGGGCGGCGGCGCCGACACGATCAACCTCACCTCCACCTCCGCCGATCTCAACACCCTCGGCGCGACAAATGCGTCTATTACAGGGCTTGAGACGATTTCCGCCGCCACCGCCGCCGCCGGGGTGACGATCACGCTTTCGGCGCAGACCGAAGGGTTCACGCTGACCGGCTCGGGATTCAACGACACGATCACCGGCGGATCGGGCAACGACACGCTCAACGGCGGCGCGGGCAACGACCTGCTTTCCGGCGGGGCCGGGGCGGACATCATCGACGGCGGCGCGGACAACGACACGATCAATATCGCGAACGGCGACTTCGCGGCGGGCGAATCCATCACCGGCGG
>Ga0187892_10010496_pt1 | contig 11712 bp, 14 predicted proteins | sample MA1701073metaG_FD_139345 | JGI IMG/M metagenome (GOLD analysis project Ga0187892, IMG submission 139345) | Bio-ooze microbial communities from a basaltic lava cave in the Kipuka Kanohina Cave System on the Island of Hawaii, USA - MA170107-3 metaG ... | reverse complement strand
TCAGCGAGTCAGATGTTTAACAATTGAACTCACTGAACCGCCACGCTCTCCGTGAGCGTAGCGCCCTTCCCATAAACAGCGCTCATCTGCGCGACACGCAGGCTGAAGGTGGCGGGCGGTGTTCCGAAATCCGTGGCGATATCGGCAGCGAGATAGCGGTAAGTGGGCACAACAGGTGTCGCGCTCCGCTTCACCGCCGCGCCATCCATGATGTCGAGCGTATAAACTTCACTGGCTTCGCCGAGCGGCACATCGGCCAGCTCCCAGCTGTCGCCGTCGCTGCGGGTGCGCCTCAACCAGCTGAACACCACATCGCCGCCATCCCGCCGTCCCTGCAATTGACACGGCGCCAGCGGCCGCAAACCCAGCATCGCGCCCGCCGTTGCAAGGCTCAGATACTTGTTGGCGATATCGAAGCGCGCCGGCCCCACCCGCCAATTCTGCGGCAGCGCCGCATCGGCGAGCGAGAGCACCGGCTGCACCACCGCGCCATTCAGCAACACGAAGCGCGAGCCGGCGGGCCTTATCGCCAGCATTTCCGGTTCCGACCCGGATTGCGCCCGCAGCAGATTGGAAAGCCGGTAAGTATCCGGGCCAATCAGTTCAGCTCCCGCGAATTGCAAAATCTCCCAACCCGTCGCGGCTGTACCCACTGCCGCAACATTGAGCCCCTGCAGAACTTCCGCTTCGCTGACCGCTGCCAACGCTCCATGGTCGAGCTTCACCGTGAACTGGTTGGCGCGGTCGAATACATAAAGCGGTCCAGCCGCCAGCGCATCGAGCAATTGGCCCTTGGTCGCTTCCGCCTGCAGCCTGCGGTTCAGCGCATAAGTGCTGCCCACGGCGCGAAACACCGCAAGGTTCCCGGGCCACGGCTTCGCACTCGCGGCAATCCATGGCGCATGAGGTTGCGTATTGGCAACCGCAATCGGCAGATCGAGAAAGAGCGCATCCGGTGTTCCGAAGCTGAAGACCGTGGTGGCGCTGGCAGCGCGGCTCGGGGCAGTTGGCGGCTCGAACACCGCGGCCTGGTAGCTCCGCGCCTTGAGCTTGCGGTAGTCGCCATCGGCCACATGCTCGATGCGGAACGCTCTGGCACCCGAGGCCAGCGTCAGCGTCACCACGTCGCCCGGCTCCAGTTCAATCCGGGCGGGCGGCAATGCCAGCTCGATCGCATCGCGAGCCGTCCAGCTTTCCTGCAAGGCGACTTCGGCCCGCTTCTGCGCAATCGGCTGGCCCACGGCGCAGGGCAGTTCCACCGCAACCTCGCGCGTGCTGCCGCCCCCAAGGCGCTTCGCCTCCACGCTGGCGCGGCGGTAATCCAGATCGGACTCGATATAGGAGAGCCTCACCACCGCGGGCAATTCGGTTTCCTGCGCGCGCGTCAGCGCAAACAGCGGCCCATCCGCCCTCGCCTCCACAAAATAATCGGCGCCAATCGCCATAACGGAATCCGACTGGCGCATGCGGAATTTGAGCACGCCATCGCGCTCCACCGCGTCGATGGCGAAGGCCGCCAGCACCCCCTCCAGCGCATCGCGCGCCGACATGGGGCGGTCGATGAGATAGCCGTCGACCAATCCTTCCACCTCGCCCGCATCGACGCTGGTGAATCCGTAGTCGGAGCACACGGCCGCGATCAGCGTTCCCAAAGGCACAGCACCAATGCGGCCATTGAGCCAGTGGCCGCGCGCGTAGTTGACGGCGTCCGACCACAAGTCGGAACGCGCGGGGAAAAATGGAAACGGCCTCGCATCCCAGGCCCAGAACAGGATACGCGCTGGATCGACCATGGACCCGCCATAGATGGACGAGACCGGGTTATGCGCGCCGGCAGCGCTCCAGTAAGTGTTGAGCGCAGTCACATAGCGCACCTGAACAAGATCGTCGCGCTCGCCGCTCGAGAAATAGGGAACGAGACTCTCCGCCGATTTGGCGTCGACAAAGACGTTGGGCTGGTTTGTCCCCTTGTCGATGGCGGGCGCTCCCGCTTCGGTGAACCAGAAAGGCCTCGATTGCGGCACCCAGCCCGTGGGCGTTGCCGATTCCACGCCGCCCGGCCGGTCATGGTGCGGGTTGAGCCACCAGGATTTCAAATCCTTGTAGCGGAACACCCAGGGCTTGCCATAGGCGCCATCGGTGATGGCGCTCCGCGTTTGATTCTGCCGCGCGGCAGCATTCGCATAATACCAGTCATAACCTTCACCGCCAGCAATGCCTGAAGCAAGATAGGCCGGATCGTGGATCGATCTGACACCCGCCAAACGATCCGTGTGCTGACGGCCGTCGCGCCAGTCGGTCAAGGGCATGTAATTGTCGATGCCGATGAAATCCACATTGGCCGAGGACCACAACGGATCGAGATGGAAGAACACATCGCCGGTGCCGTCGGCGGGCTGATGGCCGAAATACTCGGACCAGTCGGCGCCGTAAGAGATTTTCGCCGTGGGCAGTATCGTCTTCACGTCGGCGGCGAGCGCCACCAGTGCCGCCACGAAAGGAAAACTGTTGGCCAGCCCGCGCAAACTGGTGAGTCCGCGCAATTCACTGCCGATCAGAAACGCATCGACACCGCCCGCAAGCTGGCACAGCTTGGCACAGTGCAGCACCATGCGGCGATAGCTCCATTCGGCGGGACCGGAATAGACAACCTGCCCATCCGAAATAGCGAAATGCGAAGCCTGCGCCGTTCCCACGAACGCTTGGACCTGCGTGACGCAAGCCGCAGTCTTGTCGACGCTCCCCGGCTGTCCGGGTGCTGGATCACAGGTCACGCGCCCGCGCCAGGGATAGGCCGCCTGCTGCACCCCGCCATAGGGATCGGGCAAGACATTGCCCGCCGGCACATCCATCATGATGAACGGATTGAACACAACGGCAAGGTCCCGCGCCTTGAGATCACCGATCGCCCGCACCACGGATTTGTCAGATGGCGTACCGCCGAAGGCTGGCTTGCCACCACTGGTACTGACGAGATGCGCGGCATTCCGCTCAATGCCCGCAACTTTCCAGATGCCGGGTTCGGTATTCTTGTTCGGAACCTCAACGCCGGGCCGCAGCGTAGCGGTTCCGCAACGGAGATCATTGCCGAACCACGCAACGACGAGCGAGGCCGCCTCAAGATTGCGGCACGTCGCCGTCAAATCGTCGATTGAAACATCCCAATCGCTGCGCTTGCCCGAGGCATGAGCGTTCTCCGCTTCCGTCACATCATTGTTGAGCGAGCGGGTATGAACAACCGTGTCGTAGCCGAACTCGGTCGAGCCCGGAATGATGTTGACGGCTTTGACCTGCGCCTCGGCGCCGCCCGCGGCGCGGATCACCTCGATTGAAAGCTGCGGCAAGCGGTTGCCGAACTTCGCAATCGGCATACGCTCGAACACAACATAAGCGAGCCCGCGATAAGCGGGTACGATGCCAGCGCCCTGCTTCGCCAAAATCAGGCTGTCGGGCTGCTGCGTTTCCGTGCCGGCGTAGAGCCTGAACGTCAGTTCGGAAATGTCGAAGTCCTTGCCGTCGGCCCACACGCGGCCGATGCGGTCGATCTCGCCCTCGCACAGCGCCACGGCGAAATTGGCGAAGTATTCATATTCAGTGACTTCGGTTGACGAGCCTCCGCCACCGCCCTTGGAAGATGTCTTCTCGGTGCTGGTGTTCTTAACAAACTAAAAATTGGTGGCCCAGATCACCTGGCCGGCCACGCGCATGCGGCCCCACAGCCTTGGGATGGGCGCTCCTTCGGTGCTTGACATCACCCGGAGATCGTTGATGCGCGGGCCTTCGATGCGGCGCGTGCCACCGCCCGGCCCAAAAAGCTCCTGGTCGATGAAACTTCCGGCAACCGCGCCAACGGCCCGCCCGATCATCCCGCCAATCGGCCCGCCGAGGTACGTGCCCACCGCCTGGCCCACATATTGCAGAACGACGGTGGCCATTTTTCTTCTCTTTCAATTTTCCCTTCCCCCCTCGCGGGGGAAGGTGGATCGCGCCAAGCAGGCAAGCTTGCGCAGCCTGCGCGAGCTTGGCTGCTGTGGCGCGAGACGGATGAGGGGGCCGCTTCAGCGAGTCCCGCCGTGCGATCGAGATGCTGAACCAGCCCCCTCATCCGGCGCTTCGCGCCACCTTCTCCCGCAAGGGGAGAAGGAAGAACGTTATTCGCTTCCCGGAAACCGGAACGCGAAAGCCAGATGCCGCCGCCACCAGTTTGAAAGATAAATTTCGGTCACGCAGGCGTTATCCTGCGCATGCACCATGTGCGTGGCCGACGTGGCGATCCCCGCATGCTTGGCCGGCAGATGCGCCCGCCAGCGGAACAGCAACAGGTCCCCCGCCTGAATGTCCGTGTACGGAATTTCCGCCATGTGACGGCGCGCCGCCTCGGCTAAGGTTTCGCCGCCGCCCGCTTCCGCCCAACCCGGGGAATAGGCCGGCACGCCTTCGGGCTCTTCTCCCTCGACTTCGCGCCACACCCCGCGCACCAGCCCGAGGCAGTCCGCCCCCACGCCCTTGAGGCTCGCCTGATGCCGGTAAGGCGTGCCAACCCAGCTCCGCGCCACGCGAATGATGTCGGAGGTGTGGGTCATATTTGTTGATCCAAGTTCTCCTTCTCCCCTCGCGGGAGAAGGTGGATCGCGCCGTAGGCGCGAGACGGATGAGGGGGCGGTTCAGCGAGTCCCAGGCATCTGAGATGCGGAACCGCCCCCTCATCCGGCGCGTTCCGCGTCACCTTCCCCCGCGAGGGGGAAGGAAGAAAGATGCTACCTGCTCTTCCCGTCATTCCCCGGATCGTCCTTGCTTGCATATGACAGCACGAAGTCGTCGCCCGGGATGTGCGGGAAGCCGCAGTAATTCGTAACATTGTTGAACTTCGCGCCGCACGTCGAAAGCTGCTTGTCGCAGCCTGCCCTGATGAGGAATGCATCCCCCGCCGCCACCGGCTGCACCGTTTCCTGCCACAGCTCGACCAGCATCTCACTGCCGCTCCGCCTGTGGAATTTCACTTCGCCCACGCGCCCGGTGTTCGCCCCGCTGGTCCACGTCAGCGTGCCGCGCGCGAACCAGCCTTCATCGTAGGTGTCGAGGCCCGCAACCAACAGCCGCCGGTTTTCTTCCGCCGAGATGACGCTGCCGGCACTGCGATAGGCTGAGGTTTCCAGATTGACCCCGCACCTGGCGTCCCCCAGAACCGCGTCGCAGCCAAACTGAAACACGCGGCCCTTGGGCTGATTGAGCAGATGAGCAAGGCCCCTCACCTCCGCCGTGAAGCCAAGCCCTCCATGAGTCACTTCGCCAAGATGGCCCTTGCGCAACAGGATGCGCTGACTCGTCTCCTGCCAGTTGACACGCCACACTTCGACCGCCGCATTGTCGAAATCTCCGGCGCGCAGCCTGGCCTCGCTCAGCCGCTCGGAATTGAGCGCTCCCGCGGCATCGAGATTGTCGACGGAAAGCCCGAGCGATGATTCAATCTCGCTCGCGGTAAAGCCCGCCTGCGCTTCAAAGGTCACGCCATCAAAGACGAGATCGCGGTCATGGTCGGTGAAACCCATGACGTCACCGCCCACGGTCGCAATCTTCCAGCAATGACAGAGCGTGGTCGTGCCGCTGTCGAGATGCTCGCGGAGCCCCGCCGGAAGCGTCCTCATGGGCGGATCTCCACCACGGGAACATCGGGGATATCTCCCGCATCGAAATGGGCAATATTGATCTTCAACTGATCGGTATCAAAACGCGCCGGCACGTCGAACTCGAATCCCGCCGTGACAATGGCGCCAACCGCCGGAATGTCTTGCAATGTAACGATCCCGGTTAGTGCATCGAGCGTGAAGCTCGCCGTCGCCACACCATTGACGGCGACAAGCACGCTGCCCGCCATGGGCTTCGAAATCACCCGCACATAATCGCGCAAACCCGAGCCATAGCGTTTGACCAGCTGGAAAGTCACGAGGACACCGTTGCCTGTGCCGATGTTCTGATCCGTTGCCGCCACCGCGTTCTGCGGGGCGCAGGATTTGAAATCCGCATGGTCCTTCCAGCGGAAGCCGTGCAGCCGCCCGCGCCGCTCCTCGAAGAAGCGCACCACCGCATGAATGTCGTTCAGCGATTTCACGCCGAAGCCCGCGTTGTATCGCCTTCGTGAATCGGCCCAACGGCTGTTGCGTTCTTCCCCGCCCGAGCCCGTCGCTACGATTTCGGTGCGCCGTTCCGGCCCGCCGGAAGCACCGCGCGAAATCGCGGTGGGAAAGCGGATGTCGTCGAAGGCCATGCTCAGAAATTCCTCTGGCCGCGCGCCACGGCCTTCGCCAGCAGGGCGGAAATTTGGGATTGCGAGCGCTGGAAGCCTTGCACATCGGGCGTATTGATGGTGACATTGACGGTGACGCCTTGGCCTCCGCCGCGAACGCCGAGCTTGCCGTCGCGCCCGCGCGCCAGCGGCATGATGGCTTCCGGCCCCGCCTCGCCTGCGAGCCCCGTGCCACCGCGCAGGGGAAACAGCACCGGTGAGTTGACGATGCCGCCCGTTGCAAAGGGCGTCACCTGGCCGCCGCCGATCGCTCCGCCCAGCAACTGGCCGAGCGGCTTCAGCGCCGAGGTCAACGCCGTCTGCGCCAGCGACAGCGCCAGCCCTCGCAATACATCCGAGAGCTTGCGCCCATGGATCACAGCGCCCGCGAACGCATTGACCAGCTTCACGCCGAAACTGTCGGCAAGCCGGCCCAGGTCGGCCATGTCGCTCCGCAATTGCTGCGTTTGGAGGTTCAGGGTTTCAATTTGTTCGGTCATTTAGGTCCACTTTTTTCCTTCCCCCCTCGCGGGGGAAGGTGGATCGCGGCCACTTGGGCCGCGAGACGGATGAGGGGGCTGCTTCAGCGAGTCCAATCGTCAACCAACTGATTCGCTGAAGCAGCCCCCTCATCCGGCGCTACGCGCCACCTTCCCCCGCAAGGGGGGAAGGGGAACCGTCTGGAAACCGGTTCATCAGGTCATCGAAACAATTCCGCGTCATCGGTTCGCTCATCGCAAAAGCAGCCGCGATCTCGCGCGGCGTCGCGGCCCAGAATTCCTTCGGCGGCAGGCGCAAGACGCCCAGCCCAAGCTGCATCATGCGCGCCCAGGGAAAACCTTCACTCATTCGCAAATGTCGCCTTCAGAAGTTTGACAACAACGTTCAGATATCCTGCCGCCCCGCCGCTCGCAGTCATCGCCGCGACTTCATCGTTGCCGATGGCGTTGCCCGCACCGCGTAACCCCGCGCCGATGACGCGGATCGCGTCTGTCGCCCCGATCCGCCCCTTCTCGAAACGCTCGGCGATGGCGATCAGATCCTCATCGCCATAGGCGCTTTCCAATTCGGCGAGCGCGCCAAGCGTCAGACACAACGTATAAGTCCTGCCGCCCAGTTCCGCCTCGATCTCGCCGCGATGCCGGTTCGCCATCAGAGCGCCGCGAAGGTGAGCAGGCCCGCTGATTCAAGCGCCAGTTCAAATGTCACCTCGCCGTCGTGGCGGCCGGCGATCTCCAGGCTGGCAATCTGGAACGGACCTTCAATCGTGCCGAAATCCGGCACGATCGCCTGCCAGTCGCGAATGGTGGCGTCGAAGAAATAGCCGCGGATGGTGGCGTCAGACGCCGCGTCCTTGAAGATGCCCTGTCCCCGGATGGCCGCACTCTTGAGCGAAGCCCCCGCCAGCAGCTCGCGCCATTGCCCCGCGGATTCCTGGTGGCTCACATCGACGCTTTCGGCATTGAACGACAGCGTGTGGCTGCGCAAGCCGGCCACGGTTACGAATGTTCCCGTGCCAGTGCTGTCGAGCTTGAGTAAAAGGTCGCGTCCCTTTTGGGCGGTCATGCCGTATCTCCTTCGGTCGCGGCGCGGAAGCGCAGTGTTGCGTTGAAATTTTCTCCCCCCTTGTCCCTGGCGACGGTCCAGAACACCAGCCGCAGATTGACCAGCGCATGGCCCACCAGGCTGAGTGCTGCATTGTCGAGCGCTAATTCGATCTCGCCCACGATATCCTGGGCAAGCTTGCGGCTCCTCTGATTGGTGCGCACATCGAGCGTCACGAAATGCTCATGGGCCTTCTGGTCCGCAACACTCCAGTCGCGCGTCTCGATCAAGCCGAAGCTCACGAAGGATTCCTTGGCGCCTCGCGGCATCTCTTCGTAAATGTGCTGGCCCTGCAGCAAGGCCACGAGCGGGGCGTGCCCCAGCAACGCGGCGCGCATCGCCTCCTGCAAGATAAATCCCGGATTGCTCACAGGCGTTTCTCTCGGAAGCGCTCGATCACCGTGGCTACGGTCAGCGGCAGCCCGGTTTCGGCCTCATCGCCGCGCTGGGCGTGCCAATGGGCCACGAGATCGAGAATCGCCTGGCGCAATTCCGCCGGAACATCGGCGGCAGTTGCTCCAAAGCCAACGGTCAGCAATATCTCGATGCCATTGCCGATGCGTCCCGGCCTCGCCCACACGCGCGAGCCGCGCAGCAGCAAACGGGCCGGGCGGGAAATCCAGTCCGTATAGTAGTGAGCGGGATCGATAATCGCCGCCACATCGTCCTCGCCCCAGGTCTTGACCTGAGTTACGGCGATCAGCGGCGAGAGCGGCAACTCGACCACCCCGCCCTCCGGCCAATCGTCGCGAAAATGCGACCAGCCCTGGGAGATCAGCGCCAGCCCCGTGTGCGCCTCCGCATGGCGGCGGGCGGCAATAATCAGCCCGCTGATCATCGCGTCTTCGTCCGCATGGCCAATACGCAAGTGCGCCTTGGCCTCGGCAAGCGAGACAGGCTCGACCGCCGGAGGTGTGGTCAGGATGGATGACATGGAGAATTTCTCTGTCAATAATTCCCTTCCCCCCTTGCGGGGGAAGGTGGATCGCGCCGAAGGCGCGAGACGGATGAGGGGGCGGGATCAGCGAGTCCAAATCATCGACCTGACTCGCTGAACCGCCCCCCTCATCCGGCGCTTCGCGCTACCTTCCCCCGCGAGGGGGAAGGAAGGGGTGCTTCCTACGACACGCCGAACTTCATCAGCTTGATCGCTTCGAAGTTCTGCACGCCCCCGCCCACGCGCTTGGTCGTGTAGAACAGCACATAGGGCTTGGCGCTATAGGGATCGCGGAGCACGCGAACGCCCACCCGGTCGGCGATCAGGTAGCCGCTCCTGAAATCGCCGAAGGCCAGCGCGTAAGCGTCGGTCGCAATATCCGGCATGTCCTCGCTCTCGGCCACCGGGAAATTCATGAGCGTGGCCCGGCCATCGGCGGTCGCCGCCGGCTGCCACAAGTAATTCCCATCCGCATCCTTGAACTTGCGGATCGCGCCTTGCGTCTTGCGGTTCAACACCCAGTGGGCATTCTGCCGGTAGGCGCTCTTCAGCGCATAGGCGAGATCGATGAGCTTGTCGGAAGGATTGGACGCGGCAAAGCCGCCCGCCACACCCGTCGCCAGATAGCCGAGATTACCCCAGCTCCATGACGCATCCGCCACATTGGTATAGGCGAGAAAACCCTTGGGCCGGTTGGTGCCGTTGCCGGTGACGAAAGCCGTGCTCTCCTGCCTGGCAAACACCTGCTGCACTTCATCGGCGATCCACTGGTCGAGGTTGACTGCCGAATCATCGAGCAGCGTCTGCGTCGCCGCCGGCATGGCGTAAAGCTCCATGGCCGGAAATTGCAGCTCAGCCAGCGTCGGCGCCGTGGTCTCGGGCCTTGCCGCCGTCTCGCCCACCCAGCCGGTGGCCGCACCGGTGATGGCGAAGGGCTTCTTGTAAACGGAGGCCGACATCTGCCGGATGCCAGCAATCGCGCGGATCGGCGATGCCGCATACAGCAGCTTGCCAATTTCCGTTTCCGTTTCCGACGGCACGAGATAGCCGCCATCGGCGCCCGAGCCCACCGACATGCTCTTGGCTTCAAGATCGAACAGCCCCTGCGTCTCGCCCTTGCGCACATAATTTTCGAAAGCCTGCTTGTGCTCGCGCGCGGCGGGTTGCGTTTCTTCGGTCTCAGAAAGCCGCGGGCGCTTCGCCTTCAAGGACAATTCATCGAGCCGCGCCTTGGTCTCGCTCACCGCGCGGTTGATGCGTTCAACCTTCTCCGCCGTCACCGCATCCTCGCCCATGCGCTTTTCGATTTGCGCCAGGCGCTCGTCATTGGCGTCCTTGAAGGCCTCGAAGGCCTCCATGAAATCGCCGAAGGCGACCTTGGTCTCAAGTCCCGTATCCATGTCTCAGTTCACTCCTTGTTGAAATTGACGTGCCCCGCCGCGGAACAGCGAAGCCAGGGAGGCGGCAGCTTCATTGTCCGGACGGGGCACTGGCGCGGCGCCAGCAGCGAACAGCCGCTCCGCCGCGATTCTCGCCGATGTGGCGCGCGCCCCCGCCAGCATGGGAAAGGTGACGAGCGAAATCTCCCACAGGTCGACTTCGATGAGCTTCCGCGCAGCGTTTGCCTTGTCGCGCCCCGCCGTCACGGTTTTGAAGCCAATGGAAAGCCCATCCAGCCCCCCGCTTTCAAGCAGCGACAGCAACTCGCGGCCCCGCTGCACATTGCAGTCCAGCCGCCCCATGACATGGAGGCCGCGCCTGTTCTCATGCATCTCAAGCCAGGTGCCGACAGGTTCGGCGGGATCATGCTGAAACAACATCCGCACATTTGAAGGCCCCTTGCGCTTCAACGTCTGCGCAAACGCCCCCGGCAGCACCACATCGCCAGCGGCATCGCGCTCGCCAAACAGGCTCGCATAGCCCACGAACACGCCCGTGCCGGAGCAAGCCGACAACGGCCGCCCCAGCCGGCTCTTCTCCCGGCGGGTTTGCATTGTTTAGATCCTGTACTGATGTCCTCCTTCCTCGTGCGTCAGCACGGGGAAGGTGGCGCGGTACGCGCCGGATGGGGTGATGCCGCGCGGGTGGTATTCCATCTCGCACACGGCGGGCACCCCACCCGCCTCGCGTGCGCTCGGCACCCTCCCCATGCTCCGCATGGAGAGGGAGTTATTTCGTCCCGTATCCCACCGCCGCGCGCTTCTCATCGTTCGTCAGGAAGCTCGCCTTCTCCACCCTCGACCACAGCGCCTCGCGGTCCATCGCCAGCGCCTCCACCTGATCGAGATCATGGGCAAGCCGCAACTCGCCGAAATCCGCAGCTAGAAAACCGCTGAGCGCCTCCGCCATCCGGCCCGCCAGCGGCACCACCGTCTGCCTCCAGAAACTCCGATTGGCCTCGGCGTAATTGGCAAACGTGTTATCGCCAGGAATCCCCAGCAGCATGGGCGGCACGCCAAAAGCCAGCGCAATCTCGCGGGCGGCGGTATTCTTCGCCTCGATGAACTGCATCTCCTGGGGGCTGTACCCCATTTCCTTCCAGTCGAGCCCGCCCTCCAGCACCATGGGCCGCCCCGCATTCGAAGCGCCCTGGTAGCTCGTCTCCAGCTCGCGCTTCAGCCGCTCGAATTGATCCGTGGTCAGATGACCGTCGCCCGCCGCATAAACCAAAGCGCCCGAGGGCCTCGCCGAATTATCCAGCATCGCCTTGTTCCAGGCGGATGCCGCATTGTGCGTGTCGATCGAACGCTGCGCCGCCTCCAGCGGCGACATGCCGTAATGGTCGTTCAGCGGATTGAACAGCTTGATGTGCAGAATATTCTCGCGCGGAAGCCGCACCGATTGTCCGTTGACGGAATACTCAAACGCTTCGGGCCAACCGTTCGTC
>Ga0187892_10010495_pt1 | contig 11714 bp, 14 predicted proteins | sample MA1701073metaG_FD_139345 | JGI IMG/M metagenome (GOLD analysis project Ga0187892, IMG submission 139345) | Bio-ooze microbial communities from a basaltic lava cave in the Kipuka Kanohina Cave System on the Island of Hawaii, USA - MA170107-3 metaG ... | reverse complement strand
CCACGGCGAGCAGCCAGGCCAGCCCGGCGGCGACGGACCCGGCGGCGAGGAGGGCGTAGCTGATGCGGAGAAGCCAGCCGTAGCCGATGCCCACCTGGCGCCGCCGGGAGGTCACCCACAGGAACCCCAGGCCACCCCCCGCCCACTGGAGCAGCACGGTGGCGGCGTCGAGGCGGATCATGGCGCACCACTGTGGCGCGTCGGCCCGAGGCGGCGCCCCTCGAGCCCGGGCTCAAGGCCAAGGCCGATCGCGACGATACGAGGTCGAGCGCTCGAGGCCGGTAGGCCCCGGGCGCAGGGCTCGATCCGGGAGTGATCCCATGACGCCACGTCTCGTGAAGCGGTTCCGGCGCCAGCTCCGCCAGCTCGACCAGGTGCTCGCCATCTGGTCGCACCTGCCCCCGCCGGGGCCCGACGGCACCCCGAGCGACGGGCTCGCCGCTCGGGACCGGCCCCCCGTCGACCCGCCCGGCCCCCGCCGGCCGCCGCCCGAGCCGGTCTAGAGCAGCCCGGCGACCGCACCACCGTCGACGGTGACGGTGGTGCCGTTGAGGAAGGCGGCGGGCTCGGAGCAGAGGAAGGCCACGACCTGGCCGAAGCGGGCGGGGTCGCCCATCGGCGTGCCCGGGGCGATGTCGAGGGCGGTGATGCGGTCGGTGGCGTGGAGGCCGGGGCAGACGGTGTTGATGGCTGATCCCCTCCCCGGCCACGTCGGCGGCTGCCGTCTTGGCCCAGGCCCACAGCGCCGTGCGGGCGGTGTTCGACAGGGCCAGGGTGGGGATCGGCTCCTTGATCGACGACGACGTGAGCAGGCAGATCCGGCCCCAGCCGCCGGCCCGCATGGGCTCGATCGAGGCCCGAACGAGCCGCACCGAGGTCATGAGGTTGGCGTTGAGCCCGGCGGCGAAGGTCTCGTCGTCGACCTCGAGGGAGCGGGCCGGAGGGGGGCCACCGGCGTTGGCCACGAGCACGTCGAGGCGGCCGAAGCGCTCGAGCGCGGCCGCCACGAGCTCGGCCGGCGCCCCGGGCTCGGTCACGTCGGCGGCCACGGCGAGCACGGGCCCGAGGGCGCCCAGCTCGGCAGCGGTGGCCTCCAGGGCCTCGGGGCCCCGGGCGCAGATGGCCACGCTGGCCCCCTCGGCGGCCAGGGCCAGGGCGCTGGCCCGGCCCAGGCCCTTGGATGCGGCGGTGACGAGGGCGACGCGCCCTTCCAGCCCCAGGTCCATGCGTTTGCCTCCCTCGGCAGGTACGTCCCGGCTCACCCCCTACGGTAGAGGGGCGCCGACACCCATCGCCGCCGAAGGAGAGGAGCGCCATGGTCGCCGTCCAGTCCACGATGCTGCCCCTCGGCAGCCCCGCTCCCGACTTCGCCCTCCAGGCCGCCGACGGGTCCTCGGTGGCCCGCGACGACCTCAGGGGCGGGGCCCTCGTCGTGGCCTTCATCTGCAACCACTGCCCGTTCGTGCGCCACATCGCCCCCGCCCTGGCCACGGTGACGGCCGAGCTCATGGACGCGGGGGCGGCGGTGGTGGCCATCAACGCCAACGATCCCGAGGCCTACCCCGACGACGACCTCGCCCACATGGCGGTGGAGGCCACCGAGCGGGGCTACCGCTTCCCCTACCTCTTCGACGCCACCCAGGAGGTGGCCAAGGCCTACCGGGCGGCCTGCACGCCCGATCTCTACGTGTTCGACGGCGAGCGACGCCTCGTCTACCGGGGCCAGTTCGACGCCACCCGCCCCGGGGGGGAGCCGGCCACCGGAGCCGACCTGCGGGCCGCGGTGGAGGCGACCCTGGCCGGTCGCGCCGTGGCCGACGACCAGGCACCGGCTGTGGGGTGCAACATCAAGTGGCGCCCGGGCAACGCCCCCGACTACTTCGGCTGATCGCGTCCCTCGGCGGCGCAGCGGGACCTTCCGGCCCACGCCCGCCGGGGCCGGGGCCGGCTCAGGCGTCGAGCACGGCGAGGTGGCGGCTGGCCTGGTTGAGGACCTCGGGGCCGGCCTCGGTCACCACGACGATGTCCTCGATGCGCACGCCGAAGCGCCCCGGCAGGTAGATCCCGGGCTCGATCGAGAAGGCGTTGCCCGCCACCAGCACCTCGGCGTTGCCGGCCACGAGGTAGGGGTCCTCGTGCTCCTCCCGCCCGATGCCGTGGCCGGTGCGGTGGACGAACGCCGGCCCGTAGCCGGCGGCGGTGATGACCGCCCGGGCGGCGCCGTCGACACCGGCCGCCGCCACCCCGGCCCGGACCGCCGCCACCGCCGCGTCCCGGGCCCGGGCCACTACCTCGTGGACGGCGACCGGCTCGGGGCCGGGGTCGCCGACGGTCACGGTGCGGGTGACGTCGGAGCAGTAGCCGTCGAGGGTGCCGCCGAAGTCGCAGACGACGACGTCGCCGGGGCCGATGCGTCGGGCCCCGGGGTCGTGGTGAGGGCTGGCCCCGTGGGGACCGCTGGCCACGATGGTGAAGTTCACCCGCTCGTGGCCCTCGGCCACCAGGGCGTCGGCCAGGGCCCGGCCCACCTCGGCTTCGGTGCGGCCGGCAATGCCGATGGCGCCCGCCACGAGGGCCTCGGCCACCCGGTCGGCAGCCGACGCCGCCCGCCGCAGGGCGCCGACCTCGGCGGGGTCCTTCACCGCCCGCAGCGGACCGGTCACGGCCGAGGCCGGTACCCAGCGCCGGCCCGGGAGCTGGCGTTGGAGCGCGAGGAGGAACCGCGACCAGGTCCGGTCCCCCACGGCCACCGTCGGGGCCGTGCCCACGAGCCTGGCCACGATGCCCACCGGGTCCTCGACCTCTTCCCAGCCCCGGAGCTCGAAGAGGGCCGGCCGCTCGACGACCCGGGGCACCTCGAGGCCGGGCACCACGAGGGTGGCCGCACCGTCGGCGGGCAGCACGAGCATGGTGAGTCGCTCGAGGGGCATGGCCTCGTAGCCGGTGAGCCAGGGCAGGTCGGGACCAACCGAGACGGCCAGGACGTCGATGTCGAGCTCGACCATGCGCTCCCGCACCCGCCGGACCCGCTCGGCCAAGGTGGCCGTGGCGTCGCCGTCCGGGACCTCGGTCATGACCCGAGGGTAGGGCCGGGGCGCGCCGCCGCGCTCCGGTGAGGCGTGCGGCTCCCGGCCGGGCGCGCGATCGTGTCCCGATGGCAGCGGAGGCGACCGATCCCTTCGCCACGCTGCTGGCGTGGTTCCGGGAGGCGCAGGCCCAGGGGGTCGAGGCCTGGGACACCGTCGTGCTCGCCACCGTGGGAGGAGATCACCGCCCCTCGTGCCGAGCCGTCATCGTGCGCCACCTCGACGAGAGGGGCCTCGTGTTCTCCACCGACGGCCGCAGCCGCAAGGCCCGGGACCTGGCCGCCAACCCCTGGGCGGCGGCCACCTCGGTGTGGCCGGCGCTCGGTCGCCAGGTGCGGGTGGAGGGCCCGGCCGGGCCGGTGCCCGACCCCGAGGCCGACGCCCTCTTCGCCGCCCGCCCTCGGGACCACCAGCTCGCGGCCTGGGCCTCGACCCAGAGCCGGACCCTCCACGACGACGTCGACCTCGACCGCCAGCTGGCCGCCGTCACCGGGCGCTTCGCCGGTGCCGACGTGCCCCGCCCGCCCTACTGGAGGAGCTACCGGGTCGTCCCCCGGGCGGTGGAGCTGTGGCAGGGGAGGGCCGACCGGCGCCACGAGCGGCTGCTCTTCGAGCGCCGCGACGCCTTCGGCCCCTGGTCCTCCCGCCGCCTCTGGCCCTGAGCCGGCCTCAGGGCTCGGCACCCGCAGCGTTCGCTGCCGCAGCGGCACCGGCAGCGTTCGCTGCCGCAGCGGCACGATACGAGGACCGGGTGAGGGGCGAGGCCTCGACGTGGGCCAGCCCCAGCCGCCGGCCAGCCGCCGCCAGGGCGTCGAACTCCGACGGCTCCCACCATCGGGCCACGGGCAGGTGGTCGGACGACGGGCGCAGGTACTGGCCGACGGTGACGATGCGCACGCCCACCGAGGCGAGGTCGGCCATGGCCTCCGTCACCTCCTCGAAGGTCTCGCCCAGGCCGACCATGAGGCCCGACTTCGTCACGAGCCCGGCGGCGTCGGCCCGGGCCAGCACGGCCAGGCTGCGGGCGTAGGAGGCCTGGGGTCGGACCCGGCGCTGGAGCCGGGCCACGGTCTCGAGGTTGTGGTTCAGGACGTCGGGGCGGGCGGCGAAGATGGCTTCGAGGGCCTCGGGCCTGCCCTTGCAGTCGGGGATGAGCACCTCGACGGTGGTGCCCGGGCGGCGGGCCCGGATGGCGCCCACCGTGGCCGCGAAGGCGCCGGCACCGCCGTCGGGGAGGTCGTCGCGGGCCACGGCCGTCACCACGGCGTGGTCGAGGCCCAGGCGGGCCGCGGCGTCGGCCACCCGCTCGGGCTCGGCGGGGTCGGGGGGCCCGGGGCGCCGGGTGTCGACGAGGCAGAAGCCGCAGGCCCGGGTGCAGCGCGAGCCGCCGAGCATGAACGTGGCGGTGCCCTGGCCCCAGCACTCGAAGATGTTCGGGCACCCCGCCTCCTCGCAGACGGTGACGAGCTCGAGGGAGCGCATCATCGACCGGAGCTCCCGGTAGGCGGCGTCCATGCGGGCCGGGGCCCGCAGCCAGGCGGGCTTGCGGGCCTGGATGGTGAGGCCCTCGGCCGTGGGTGGCGCTGCCCCCGTGGTCGGTCCCGCTTCGGTCCCCGGCCCCGAGGGGCCGCCGGCTCGGGCCGGCCGACCCCCGCCCCTGGCGGCGTCGGCCCGGGTCGACCGGCCCCCGCCCCAGGCGGCGGCGGCCCGCTCGACGACGGCGGATACCACGTCGGCCATGGCCACCTCCAGGCCCTCGGCGGCCAGCGAGGTCACGCCCTTGTCGCGGATGCCGCAGGGCACGATGCGGCGGAACCAACTCAGGTCGGCGTCCACGTTGAGGGCGAAGCCGTGCATGGTGCGGCCCCGGGTCCGGCGGACCCCCACGGCGCACACCTTGCGGGGGTCGCTCCCTTCGGGGTCGACCCACACCCCGGGCAGGCCCGGGATGCGGCCCAGGCCGGGGATCCCCAGGTCGGCCACGGCGTCGATGACCACCTGCTCCACGCTGTGGACGTAGGCCGGGGTGGCACCGGGCGCGTCGGGCCAGGAGAGGATCGGGTAGCCCACGAGCTGGCCCGGCCCGTGGTAGGTGACCTCACCCCCCCGGTTCGTGCGCACGAGCTCGGCCCCGACCTCGGCCGGGTCCACGAGCACGTGCTCGGGACGGCCCCGCAGCCCGAGGCTGAAGGTGTGGGGGTGCTCGAGGAGCAGGAGGTAGGGGTGGCGCCCGTGGGCGACGAGGCCGCGCTGGAGGGCCTCGGCGTCGGCGAAGCGCACCCGGCCCAGCCACCGGCACCGAAGGCCGGGTCCCTCACCGGACCCGAGCCCGGCGCCCGTCACAGCTCCTGGGCCCAGTCCCGGGTCTCGATGACCTCCCGGACGCGGGCGAGGAAGGCGGCGGCGTAGGCCCCGTCGAAGGCACGGTGGTCGAAGGCGAGGCCGAGGACGCCCACGGGCCGCACGACCATGGCGTCGGTGCCGTCGGGCAGCTCGATCGCCACCGGGCGCTTGCGGACGCCGTCGGTGGCGAGGATGGCCACCTGGGGCTGGTTGATGACGGGGAAGGTCAGGTAGGTCCCGAAGGGCCCGGGGTTGGTGATCGTGAAGGTCGAGCCGGTGATGTCGTCGGTGCCGAGGTCCCGGGAGCGGGCCCGGCGGGCGAGGTCGGTGAAGGACCGGGCCAGGGCCCGCAGGCGCATCTGGTCGGCATCGTGGGCCACGGGCACGATGAGGCCCTCGAAGCTGAGGTCGACGGCCAGGCCGAGGTGGACCCGGCGGTGGACGATGAGCTCGTCGTCACCCACCGAGGCGTTCACGTGGGGGAAGTCCTCGATGGCGTCGACCACGGCCCGGGCCACGAACGGGAGGTAGGTGAGGGAGAAGCCCTCCGCCTCCTTCCAACGCCCCTGCTCGCTGGCCCGCACCTGGTCGACGGTCGAGAAGTCGACCTCGGCGCTCACGAGGACGTGGGCCGACGTGGCCTGGGACCGGATCATGTGCTCGGCGGTGCGCTTGCGGATGTTGGAGAAGGGCACGACGACGTCGTCGCCGCCCGCTGCCGGCAGGGGCGCGGGCCGCCGGGGCGCAGCCGCCGAGCGGGGCGCCGCCGGGGGAGAGGCCTGGCCGTCCCGACGCCCGGCGCCGGCATCGATGAGGGCCAGCACGTCGGCCCGGGTGATGCGACCCCCCTGGCCGGTGCCCTCGATGGTCGAGGGGTCGAGGTCGTGCTCGCTGATGAGGCGGCGGACGACGGGGGAGAGGAGCAGCGACGGACCCGAGGCCGCGGGCTCACCGCCGGACCGGCCGGTCGGCGCCACCACCGCGCCACCACCCCGTCCGGCGGGGCTCCGGCGCCCGCCCGCCCCCACCGGCTCGGGCATCCGGTCGCCGCCGGGCTCCTGGCCGGAGCTCGGGCTCGTCTCCCGCGCCCCCTCGCCCTCCCGGGCGGTGCCCTCGGCACCCTCTCGGGCGGCACCCTCTCGGGCGGAGCCGTCGGCGCCGGGCTCGTCAGCGGTGCTGATCACGGCCAGGGTCACCCCCACGTCGACGGTCGCTCCCTCCTCGACGAGGATCTCGGTGACGGTGCCGCTCACCGAGGAGGGCACCTCGGAGTCGACCTTGTCGGTGGACACCTCGAAGAGCGGCTCGTCTTCGGCCACCTCCTCGCCCACCTTCTTGAACCACCGGGTGATGGTGCCCTCGGTGACGGTCTCGCCGAGCTGGGGCATGGTGATGTCGGCCATCAGGCGTGGAGTCCCCTTCCAGTGAGGGCCAGGACGGTCTCGCCGAACGTCTCCGACAGGGTCGGGTGGGGGTGGACGAGGGGCCCGATGTCCTCGGGCGTGGCCTCCCAGTTGATGGCCAGGTAGCCCTCGGCGAGCTGCTCGGTGACCCAGGGGCCGACGAGGTGCACGCCGAGGAGCCGGCCCACCCGACCCCCCGCCTCCCGCTCGGCGACCACCTTCACGAGGCCCTCGGGCTCGCCCACGACGAGGGCCCGGCTGTTGGCGTTGAAGCGGTGGCGGGTCACCACCACGTCGTGGCCCGCCTCACGGGCGGCGGACTCGGTGAGGCCGGCGAAGGCCACCTCGGGATGGGAGTAGATGCACCAGGGGACCTTGTCGTACTCGACCGGCGCCACCGCCTCGCCCAGCATGTGGCGCACGGCCACGATGGCCTCGGCGAAGCCCACGTGGGCGAGCTGGGGGGTGGCCACGAGGTCGCCCAGGGCGTAGACGCCCTCCTCGCCGGTGCGGAGGTACTCGTCCACGGCCACGAACCCGCGGTCGTCGAGCTGCACGGCCGTGCCCTCGAGGCCGAGGGTCTCCGCGAGCGGCCGGCGGCCCACGGCCATGATCACGGCCTCGACGGTCACCGACTCGCCCCGTCCGAAGCGCACGGTGGTCTTGGCGTCGGCGGGGTCGTGGCCGTGGACGGCCACACCGGTGTGGACGGTGATGCCCCGCCGCTGGAAGGACCGGGCCACCACCTCGGCCACGTCGCCGTCGACCCCGGCGAGGAGCTGGGGGAGGGCCTCGAGGACGGTGACGTCGGTGCCGAGGTCCCCGAGCAGGGAGGCGAACTCGCACCCGATGGCTCCCCCGCCGATGACGGCGGCCGACGCCGGGAGGCACTGGAGCTCGAGCACCTCGTCGGAGGTGAGCACGGTGGTGCCGTCGACCTCGAAGCCGTCCAGGGTCCGGGGCAGCGAGCCGGTGGCGAGCACGACGTGGCGGCCCACGAGCTGGCGCCGGCTCCCGTCCTCGGAGGCCACGGTGACCGTGCGGTCGGGCCCGAGCGTGCCGGTGCCGGCAACCACCTCGACCCCACGCTTCTTCAGCAGGCCCCCGAGGCCCCGGTGGAGCTGGCCCACCACCTCCCGCTTGCGGGCCTGGGCGGCCGGGAGGTCCACCGACGGCGGGTCGGCCACCACCCCGAAGTCGCCGGCCCGGGCCACGGTCCGGTAGACCGTGGCGGTCTCCAGGAGCTGCTTGGCCGGGATGCAGCCTCGGTGGAGGCACGTGCCCCCCACCTCGGCCCGCTCGACGAGGGCCACCGACAGGCCGGCGGCGGCACCGTAGAGGGCGGCGGCGTAGCCCCCGGGGCCGCCCCCGATGACGACCAGATCGTGCTCGTCGGCCATGGCGACCGAGCCTACCGGTGGTCGGGGACGGGCCCGCCCGGCCCCTCAGGATCGGGCCCGGGCCAGCTCGGTGATGGTGGCGAGCTCGGGCCCCATGCTCCAGGCCAGGAAGGCGACGAGCAGGGGCTTGAGGGCCACGAGGCGCCAGGGCAGGAGGTACTGCTCGTAGTGTCGCATCCGGCAGGTGCCCGGTCGGGACCCGTCGGTGACGACGAAGCCGCCGCTGATGTCGATGCCGAAGCGTCGCCGCTCCACGTTCACGCTGTGGAACCCGCAGCGGTGGAGCTCGTAGGCGAAGCGGCCGGTCCAGGGCACCCCGGCGAAGCTGCCCCGCACCCAGTAGGAGCCCCGCCGGCCGTCCTCGGAGGGCTCCACCCGCACCTCCCGTGCCTTCACCTCGGTGCGGGCGATGCTGGCGAGGTCGCACACCACGGCCCGGGCGGCGCCGGCCGGCACCGGCAGCTCCCGGTCGGCCACCACCTCGATCTCGCGCAGTCGCAGGCCGGGAACCCGGGGACCGGCGTGCCAGGGCCCTCGGGGGATCACCTCGGGGTCGGCTACCGCCGGGTCCCTCGCTGCCGGGGCGCGGGGCGGTGCCGCTCCGCTCACCGGCCGGGCCAGGGTCCGGGGCCGCCGGCGCCGGGATCGCCGAGCCCGAACCCGCCGAGCCCGGGGGTGGCGGACTCGGGGTCGTCGGCGGCCCGCACGTCGCCGGGGTCGTAGGGCCGGCTGATGCCGCAGGTCGGGCACCGGAGCCTGGTGGCGGACAGGGCCTCGGGATCCACGTCCTCGGGCAGGGGGAAGGGGGCGTAGCAACCCTTGCAGGTGACGACGAGCTCCTCGGCCACGGTCGGGATCCTAGGCCTGGGGTGCGGGCGCTCGTTGCCGCACGGGGGCTCCGGCGAGGCGGTGGTTGCGCCAGGGAAGGTAGGCGCCGAGGCCGGCGGCGATGGCCGCCCACCAGGCCGCCGCCGGCCAGGCCTCGGGCCACCGGGGATCGAGCCGGCGCACGACGAGGATGGCCACCCCGCAGAGCGCGGCTTCGTGGCGGAGCCGCCGCCCGGCCCCGGCCAGGGCCGCGGCCGCGACCCCGAGCCCGGCCAGGTCGCCCACCACCCCCTGGGCCAGGTACCGATGGCCGCCGCGCAGGAAGCCGGCCGTCGACGACCCGAGGGCCACCGCCGTGGTGGCCCACTCCGGCCCCGAGAGGCGGGTCTCGACGGTGGTGAGCCCGGGCCGCCTCACCCCGAGGCCGAGAGGTTGAGCTGGATGGCGAAGGCCACGAGGATGGCAAGCCCGCAGACCAGGGCGGCGATGATGAGCTTTCGGGTGCTCATTGGCCCTACGAGGGCTCCCGGGGCAGGCGCTTGCGGCCGGCGAACCCCTCGGCGGGCAGGTGCCACCACCCCAGGCCGTCCTCACCGAGCTTCCAGCAGAGCAGGTAGACGACCCCGTCGGGGCCCCGGGCGTGGAAGTCGATGAGGCCCTGGGCGGCGTCGCGCAGGACGATGTCGTCCGCCTCGAGCTGCTCGAAGGCCTCCTGGGCGTCGACCATGGGCGACCGCGAGCCGTTCCTCGAGGGGTGGGTGCCGGCCTGGGCCAGGGCGGCGTCGCGGATGGTGGTGAGCAGCACCCGGAGTCGGGGCAGGTAGGCCTGGGCCTCCTCGACGGTCCAGTACCGCACAGCCACTCCACTAACGTAACGGGAGCGCAGGGGAGCTCGGGAGGCCGGGCTGAGAGGCGAGCACCGGGCTCGCGACCCTGAACACCGGCTCGGTAATGCGAGCGGAGGGAGCGTCGTGGCACAGTCATCGGACATCGGGCCACCGGACATCGGGCCACCGGACAGCGGGTCACCGGACAGCGGGCCACCGGACAGGCCACTGCACAGCGGGCCACTGCACATCGGGCCACTGCACATCGGCGACCGGGCCTTCCGGTCGAGGCTGTTCCTGGGGACCGGCAAGTTCCCCTCGAACGCCTCGCTGGCGGCGGCGGTCGCGGCGTCGGGCGCCGAGGTGGTGACCGTCGCCCTCCGCCGGGTCGACCCCGACCCCGGTGCGGTCGACATCCTCGACGCCCTCGACCTCGATCGCGTGCTCCTGCTCACGAACACGAGCGGCGCCGACGACGCCGCCGAGGCGGTGCGCCTGGCCCGCCTGGCCCGGGCCGCCGGCCTGCCGCCCTGGATCAAGCTCGAGGTCACGCCCGATCCCCGCTACCTCCTGCCCGACGGCCTCGAGACCCTCCGGGCGGCGGAGACCCTCTGCGCCGAGGGCTTCACCGTGCTGCCCTACGTGGGGGCCGACCCCGTGCTCTGCAAGCGCCTCGAGGAGGTCGGCTGCGCCACGGTCATGCCCCTGGGCTCCTGGATCGGGTCGAACCAGGGCCTGCGCACCCGGGCCGCGCTGGAGGTCATCATCGAGCAGGCCGAGGTGCCCGTCGTCGTCGACGCCGGGTTGGGAGCGCCGTCCCATGCCGCCGAGGCCATGGAGCTGGGCGCCGACGCCGTGCTCGTGAACACCGCCATCGGCACCGCCGGGGACCCGGCGGCCATGGCCCGGGCCTTCGCCCTGGCCGTGGAGGGGGGGCGGGCCGCCCACCTCGCCGGGCTCGCCACCACCGTCGGCCACGCCCGGGCCTCGTCGCCCCTCACCGGCTTCCTGGCGTGACGACCACCCCGGTGCGCCTCGAGCGCCGGGTCTCGGAGGTGCCGGCCGCCACCGCCGCTGCCGACGTGGTGGCCTTCCGCCGGGATGCGCTGGGACCGCTCCTGCGCCGGTCGGCCGCCGCCCGCTCGGGCGACGTCGCCGCCAGCCTGGCCCGGTCCCGGCCCGGGCTCGACGACCTGGCCGTGCTCCTGTCCCCGGCCGCGGCCGGCGACCTCGAGGCCCTGGCTGCCGCCGCCCACCGTCGCACGGTGGCCCGCTTCGGCCGGGTCGTGCGCCTCTTCGCCCCCCTCTACCTGTCGAACGAGTGCGTGTCGACCTGCACCTACTGCGGCTTCTCGGCCGGCAACGACGTCGCCCGCCGCACGCTCACCCCGGTCCAGGCCCGGGACGAGGCCCGGGCCCTCACCGCCCGGGGCTTGCGCCAGGTCCTGCTCGTGGCCGGCGAGCACGCCCGGATCATCAGCCCCCGCTACCTGGCCGAGTGCCTGCGGGTCCTGGCGCCCGAGGTGCCCTCGCTGGCCGTGGAGGTCCAGGTGTGGGACACCGGCGAGTACCGGGACCTCGTGGCCGCCGGCTGCGAGGGCCTCGTGGCCTACCAGGAGACCTACCATCCCGGCACCTATGGCTCCGCCCACCTCCGAGGCCGCAAGCGCAACGCCGCCTGGCGCCTCGGCGCCCCCGACCGGGCGGCCGAGGCGGGCATGCGGCGGCTGGGCATCGGGGCCCTCCTCGGCCTCCACGACGACTGGCGATACGACGTGCTCGTGCTCGCCGCCCACGCCCGGGCCCTCGTCCGACGCTGGTGGCGCT
>Ga0187892_10010494_pt1 | contig 11714 bp, 7 predicted proteins | sample MA1701073metaG_FD_139345 | JGI IMG/M metagenome (GOLD analysis project Ga0187892, IMG submission 139345) | Bio-ooze microbial communities from a basaltic lava cave in the Kipuka Kanohina Cave System on the Island of Hawaii, USA - MA170107-3 metaG ... | reverse complement strand
GGCAGGCCCGACGGCGTGGAGCTCCTGGGCCTGCTCACCGGCGCCTCCGACACCTGGACGCAGAGCGCGTCCCCGCCGTGCGGCGGCAGTGCGTCGTTGATCTCCAACGCAGCCCAGTTCGCCACCCTCACCTCGGCGCACCTTCAGGGTTGGTTCTGCTCGGTGCACCAGACCTACCCCTCGTTCCCCACCGACTGGAGCCCGCTGGCCATCGCCACCGACACAGCCACCAAGCCGGTGACCGGCACCGACGTGAGCACGGGCGCGACCGTGAGCGGGCAGGCCTACGTCCTCATCGCCGGCTCGGGTATCTCGACCACGGCTCCGAACCTGGCGCTCACGCCCACCACGGCCACCAACCCGGTCGGCACCACCCACACGGTGACGGCCACCGTGACCAACTCCGACGGCACTGCCCGGCCGGGCGTGCTCGTCGACTTCGCGGTGACCGGCGCCAACGCCGGAGCGACCGGAACGTGTGTGCCTGCTGACTGCAAGACCGACGCATCGGGGAACGTCACCTTCACCTACACCGGTACGTCTGCGGGCACCGACACGATCAACGCCGCCATCACCGTCGACGGGTCCCGCCAGACGGCGACGGCGGAGAAGATCTGGACGGCGGCGCCCGCTGGGGCCGACCTCTCCATCGCCAAGGTGGACGACGCCGACCCGGTCCTCGTCGGCGCGACCATCACGTACACCCTTACGGTGACCAACGGTGGGCCGTCGGCGGCCACAGGGGTGATCGTGACGGACACGCTCCCGGCGGGTTCGACGTTGGTGTCCGCCGTCCCGAGCCAAGGCAGTTGCGGCTTGCCCGCAGTTACCTGCAACTTGGGGAGCCTGGCGTCCGGCTCGACCGCCACGGTGACGATCAAGGTGGTGGCGAACGCCGCCGGCACGCTCGCGAACCGGGCCACGGTGACCGCCAACGAGTCCGATCCCAACGGGGCCGACAACGCCGCCACCGAGACGACGAGCGTGCTGCCGGGAATCACCATCAACGACCTGAGCGTGGTGGAGGGCGATCCCCCAACCATGACGCCGGCGACCTTCACCGTGTCGCTCTCTGCACCGTCGCCGGACACCGTTTCGGTCGGGTACGCGACCGCGACAACTCCCGGCATGGCCTCGTCACCGGCTGATTTCGCCGCCGCCGCCGGGACGGTGACGTTCGCTGCCGGCCAGACCACGGCTCCCGTCACGGTGCAGGTCAAGGGCGACCTGATCGACGAGCCTGACGAGACGTTCTCGGTGGTGCTCGCCGGGGCTACCAACGGCATCATCAGCGACGGGACAGGTGTGGGAACCATCATCGACGACGAGCGGAACGGCGCCTTCTCGTGCCGGGCCAGCGCGCTGCGGGTGACCGGCGTGCTGACCACCGAGCCGGCCGTGGCCAACCCGGCCAACTCGCCCTGCGCCGATGCGAACACGACGGTCCTCAACGCCAGCCCCAGCGCCGGCTCGGTGAGCGTGAGTGCCCAGACGCTCTCCGCCCGGACGGACCAGACGCCGGACAACCTGGAGCCGTCGGCCCCGGCGGCCACCGACAACGCGGTGGCCGTCGCCGGTGTGCAGAAGGCCACGGTAAGCGCACTCTTGCTGATCAACATCTCGGTCAACGCCGTCGAGGCGCAGGCCAAGGTGCAGTGCACGGCCTCGGGCGGGGGTCTCGTGCCCACGTTCAGCACCTCGTCGTCGATCGGGAGCATCGTGATCAACGGCATCCCGCTCAACCCGAACGCGACTGGCGTCATCAACCTGCCGGCCGGGCTCGGGACCATCGAGCTGAACCAGACCACCACCACGGCGACCTCGGTCACCCGCCGGGCGGTCCGGATCGTGCTGGCCGGTCAGGAGATCGTCCTCGGCGAGGCTCGGGCCAACTTCAGCGGCAACCCCTGCGACCAGTAGTCGCTGCCGTTCGTACCTCCGGGAGCGCCCTTCGGGGCGCTCCCGGCGCGTGCGGCCGGGGCATCCCGCTCGGGGACCGCGTCAGGAGCAGCCCTCCGGGAACTCCACCTCGGGGAGACGACCGCCTCGGATCGACGTGACGACGGTGCCGTCGGTCTCGGCGACCAGCCGGAACTGGGACTCGGCCGGATCGGGAGGCACCAGCGTGAGGTAGTGGCCGCCCTCGGTGTAGGCATGCGGGGTCACCGCCAGCCGACCGCCGTAGCGCCGCTGGGCCTCGGCCTCGGTCTGGCCGATGGCCAGGCCCTCGATGGTCTGTACCGGCCCGCCGATCACGTCGACCCGGGCCACCGTTCCCTGGGTGACCATGAAGCCCACCCCGTCCGGCCCGCCGTCGGGCGCATACAGCTCGCACCCCTTCTCGCCGGTCGGGTCGAGGCCGAGGGCCCTGAGGGTGCGGCCGAGCGCGGCGGTGGCGTCGGCCACCGTCATGCCGACGCGCACCGGGCCGAGGCCGCCGGGAGCCAGGCGCAGCTCGCCGACGGCCGGGGCGCCCGGCGCGGTGGTGGCCGTCGAGGACCCGGTGGTGGACGACGCGGCCCCCGGCACCGGGGCGGCCGCCTCGTCGTCGCCCGACGACGAGGCCAGCACGACGGTGGCCGCCGCCACGGCGAGGGCGGCGACGAGGAACGCGATGGCGGCTTGGCGGGACTTCACGGGGCGACCTCCCGGGCGATGTCGGGCTCGATGTACATGACGCGGGCGTCGGGCACCTCGGCCCGGACCGCCGCCTCCACGGCATCGATGGCGCCGGCCATCCCTGCCGCGTCGAGGGCGGGGTCCATCTCGAGCTTGGCCCCCACCAGCAGCTCCTCGGGCCCGAGGTGCTGGGTGCGCATGTGGATGACGCGGCGGACGCTGGGATGGGAGCCCATGATGCGGGCCATGGCGTCCACGGCGGCCGGGGAGGCCCCCTCGCCCAGCAGCAGGCTCTTCATCTCGACGATCAGGACCACGGCGATGACGCCGAGCAGCCCGCCGATCACCAGGGTGCCGACCGCGTCGAACCGGGGGTTGCCGGTCACCTCGGCCAGGCCGACGCCGGCCAGCGCGAACACCAGGCCGGCCATGGCGCCGATGTCCTCCAGGAGCACCACCGGCAGCTCCGGGGACTTGGAGCGGCGGATGAACGACCACCACGACTGCGAGCCCTTGGCGTGGCGGCTCTCCCGGATCGCGGTGCGCAGGGACCACGTCTCGAAGCAGATCGCCGCCAGGAGGATGACCACGGCCACCGTGACCGACTCCAGCTCGTGGGGGTGGCGGAGCTTCTCGACGCCCTCGAAGAGGGCGAACAGCGAACCCAGGGTGAAGATGACCAGCGCCACCACGAACGACCAGAAGTAGCGCTCACGGCCGTAGCCGAACGGGTGGGCGGGGCTGGCCGACCGCCGGGCCCGGCTCCCACCCAGCAGCAGCAGGCCCTGGTTGGTGCTGTCGGCCACCGAGTGCACCGCCTCGGCCAGCATCGACGTCGCCCCGGTCAGGGCGAAGCCGACGAACTTGGCCACGGCGATGGCGGCGTTGGCGGCGAACGCGGCGACGATGGCCTTGCGGCTCCCTTCCTGCATGGCGCGGGATCGTAGGTGGTCCTCCCGCTACCGTCGCCCATCATGCGCGTGCGCGTCGAGCTCGCCGGTCAGCTGGCTGTCGTCCACGACGGCGCGGCCCTGCGGCCGGTGGGCCGGCTCGGCCGGGTGGTGCTGGCCTACCTGGTGACCGAGCGGCACCGCCCGGTGCATCGCGACGAGCTGGCCGAGATCCTGTGGGGCGAGCAGGTTCCGCGGACGTGGGAGACCTCGCTGCGCGTGGTGGTGTCCAAGCTCCGCGCCGCGCTCGGCGAGATCGGCCTGCCGGCCGGCGTGCTGGCCACCGGGCGCGGGGGCTACCGCGTCGAGCTGCCGCCCGGGGCCGTGCTGGCGGTCGACGTCGAGGAGGCGGTCGAGGCGGTGGCCGCCGCCGAGGCCCTCCTGGCCGGCGGCCGGCCCGAGGAAGCGCGCCCGCTGGCCGCGGCCGCGGCTGCGGTGGCGGGCCGCCCGTTCCTGGGCGGCGACGGAGGCGAATGGGGCGAGCGGCGCGAGGGCGAACTGCGGGCGCTGCGGCTCCGGGCGCTGCTGGCCGTGGCCGACGCCGCACTGGCGGCAGGCGACCCGGGCGGCGCGCTGACCGCGGCCGAGGCGGCAGTGGCCGCGGAGCCGTTCCGGGAGGCCGCCCACGAGCGGGTGATGGCGGCCCACGGCGCGGCCGGGAACCGGGCCGAGGCACTCCGCGCCTACGAGCGGTGCCGCCGCCTGCTGGCCGAGGAGATCGGCGTGCCGCCGTCCCGGGCGGTGCAGGCGCTGCACGAGCGGCAGCTCCTCGACGACGTGCATACGGCGCGGCGCCCGCCGACCACGACCTTCGTGGGAAGGCAGCGGGAAGTGGCGGAGGTGCGGGCCCTGCTGGGCCGGGCCCGCCTGCTCACGCTGCTGGGGACCGGCGGCATCGGCAAGACCCGGTTGGCCCTGGAGGCGGCCGTAACGCCGGCGACGGGCACCGTCGTGATCGAGCTGGCCGCGGCACCCGGCCCGGGATCGGTGGCACTGCAGGTGCTGGCGGCGCTCGGCCTGCGGGAGGGCCCGGGGCTGGACCCGGTGGCGTCGCTGGTCGCCCAGCTGGCCGACCGCGCGCTGCTGGTGATGTTGGACAGCTGCGAGCACGTGATCGAGCAGAGCGCCGGCGTCTCGGCGGCCCTGCTGCGGGGTTGCCCCGGGGTGCGCATCCTGGCCACCAGTCGCGAGCCGCTGCGGGTCGCCGGGGAGCTGACGTGGGCCGTCCCGCCCCTGGACCTGTCCGAGGCGGCCGCCCTCTTCGCCGACCGGGCCCGCGCCGCCCGACCCGACCGCGAGCTCGACCGTGCGGCCGTCGAGCAGGTGTGCCGGCGCCTGGACGGGATCCCACTGGCCATCGAGCTGGCCGCCGCCCGCACCCGTGCCCTCTCGGTCGCCGACATCGCCCGGCACCTCGACGACCGGTTCCGCCTGCTCACCGGCGGCGGCCGCGACCTGCCGGCCCGGCACCAGACGCTGCGGGCCGCCGTCGACTGGACCTATGAGGCCCTCCCGCGGGAGGAAGCGGCCCTGTTCGACCGGCTGTCGGTGTTCGCCGGCGGCTTTCCCGCCGAGGCGGCCGAGCAGGTGTGTGCCGGCGGGGAGGTCGAGGGGGCGAGCGTCATGGTGCTGGTGGCCAGCCTGGTGGACCGCTCGCTGGTCCTGGCCGACGTGGCGCCGGCCGTCCTGGCCCGCTTCCGCCTGCTGGAGACGTTGCGCGAGTACGGCGCCGAGCGGTTGTCGGCATCGGGAGAGGGCCCGGCTGTACGGGACCGGCACCTGGCCTGGGCCATGGAGCTGGCTGCCCAGGCCCACCGGCGCCTGGGCGGGCCCGAGCAGGGGAGCGGGCTGGAGGTCCTCGCCGCCGCCCACGACGATCTCCGCGCCGCGCTGGCCTGGGCCGGCCAGGTGAGCCCGGAGGCAGGGCTGCGCCTGGCCACCGACCTCGGCCGGTTCTGGGAGATCCGGGGCCATCTCTCCACCGGTCGGCGCGCCCTCGAATCGGCCCTGGCCGCGGTCGCCCCGGTGCCGACATCGGTCCGCGCCCGGGCCCTGGACTGGGCCGGGATCCTGGCCCAGCAGCAGGGCGACTACGCCGAGGGGGCCGAGCACTTCCGGGCCAGCCTGGCTGTGCACCGCCATCTCGGCCACGACCGGGGCGTCGCCGCCGGCCTGCACGGCCTGGGCAATCTGGCCGCACTGCGGGGCGACCTGGCCGAGGCGAGCCAGCTCTACGGCGAGAGCCTGGCGCTGGGTCGCCGGACCGACGACCACGAGGTGCAGGCGGCCGCCCTGGCCAACCTCGGCTCGGTGGCCGAAAACCAGGGCGACCTCTCCGCCGCCGAGGCCCTCTTCGAGCAGAGCCTGGCCATCCGGCGCCGCCTCGGCGACGATCACGCCATCGCCCTGCTCACCGGGAACCTCGGCCACGTCGCCTTCCAGGGTGGGGATCTGGCCCGTGCCCGGCGGCTGCTCGACGACAGCCTGGCCCTGCGGCGACGCCTGGGCGATCGGGCCGGCGCGGCCAACGCCCTGGCCAACCTCGGCTCCGTCGCCCTGAGCGAGGGCGACCTGGCCCAGGCCCGCGCCCGGCTCGAGGCCAGCCTGGCGCTGGCCGCCGAGGTGGGCGACCGCCGGGCCGCCACCGTGGCCCACCTTCGCCTGGCCCGGGTGGCGCGGGCGGCCGGCGACGTGGCCGCCGCCGTCGAGCTCGACCGGCGGGCGGTGCCGCCGGCCGGGCACGGCCTTGGGAAGCGGACGATCGCCGAGTGGCTGGAGGGCCTGGCGGCCACGTCGTCCGCCCTCGGCCGCGACGAGCGGGCGGCCACGCTGCTGGGCGCGGCGGCGGCCACGCGCGACGCCATCGGGGCGCCCGTCCCCGCCCCGGAGCGGGCCGCCGTCGCCGGGCTGGCCGAGACGGTCCGGGCCCGGCTGGGCGACGACGGCTACGCCGGGGCGGAAGCGGCCGGGCGGCGGCTGGACGTGGCCGCCGCCGTCGACTTCGCCTGGCGGGACATGCCCGTGGTGCCGACCGCCGGGCCCACCGGGGTCGACGCGCCCCCCTCGCGCTAGGGTGTCCTGCTCCGGGCCGGCCCGTCGTCGGCCCGCCTGAAACTCTTCCTGAACCCTTCCTGACTCCGTGGCGCAACTCCTCTTCCCACTGATCTTCCTGGGCCTGATGTGGTTCCTCCTCGTGCGCCCCCAGCAGCAGCGGGTGCGCCGCCAGCGCGAGCTGGTGGCGTCGCTCGCGCTGGGTGACGAGGTGGTGACGGCCGGCGGCATCGTCGGGCGCATCGTCGGGCTCGACGACGACGAGGCACGCATCGAGGTGTCTCCGGGCGTGGTGATGCGGTTCGTGCGGATCGCCGTCAACGCCCGTGTGCCCGACCCGGCCCTCGGCGCCGGCGGGGACGGAGGGGAGGACTGATGCGGCGCCGGCTGGTCATGTCGCTGGTCGGCATCGTGGGGACCGCCCTGCTGATGGGGGTGGGCACCCTGGTGGCCGGCAACTCGCCCGAGTTGGGCCTCGACCTCCAGGGAGGCGCCTCGGTCGTGCTGCGGCCGAAGGGGGACCCGCCCAGCGGCGTGCTCGACCAGTCGATCGAGATCGTGCGCAACCGCGTCGACGCGCTGGGCGTGGCCGAGCCCGACATCAGCCGTCAGGGCAAGAACATCATCGTCCAGCTGCCCGGTGTGAAGGACCAGCAGCGGGCACTCGACATCGTGGGCCAGACGGCGGAACTGCGCTTCCGGCCGGTACTGGGCAGCGTGCCCCTCAGCGAGACCGAGGTGCCGCCCACGCCGGAGACCACCACGACCACGCTGGACCCGGCCGCGGCGGCCACCAGCACGACGCTGGACCCGGCCACCGCCGCCACCACGACCACCACCACGGCGCCGCCGGCACCCGCCGCCGTACCCACCACCAGCCGCGAGGACGACAAGGCCGACCAGCCCGTGGTGCTCCCGCTTCTCGAGGACGGCGAGGTCATCCAGCGCTACCAGCTCGGCCCGGCCGAGCTGACCGGCAGCGTGATCCGCACCGCCGCCGCCGATTTCGACACCGCCACCAACCAGTGGCAGGTCGACTTCAGCACCACCAGCGAGGGGCGCCAACCCTTCGCCGACTTCACCACCAAGTACAACGGTCAGCTCATCTCGGTCGTGCTCGACGGCGTGGTGAAGTCGGTGGCCACCAGCAACCCCATCCCCGACGGCGACGGCCAGATCAGCGGCAGCTTCAGCCAGAGCGAGGCCAAAGATCTCGCCCTGGTGCTGCGCTTCGGGGCGCTGCCCGTGGAGCTGGAGCCCGAGACGGTCCAGACGGTGTCGGCGAGCCTCGGCCGCGACTCACTGCGGGCCGGCGTCACCGCCGGCGTGGTCGGGCTGGGTCTGGTGCTGCTCTACATGATCATGTACTACCGGGCCCTCGGATTGGTGGTGATCCTCGGTCTGTGCGTGTGGGGCACCTTGATGTTCGCCATCGTGTCCTACCTGGGCGCCACCCGGGGCCTGGCCCTCAGCCTGGCCGGCGCGGTCGGCATCATCATCTCGGTCGGGGTCACGGTGGACTCCTACGTCGTGTACTTCGAGCGCCTGAAGGACGAGGTGCGGGCCGGCAAGACGATCAGGGCATCGGTCGACCGCGGTTTCTCTCGGGCCTTTCGCACCATCGTGGCCGCCGACGTCGCCTCGTTCATCGGCGCCGCGCTCCTCTACTGGCTGACCGTCGGTTCGGTGCGGGGTTTCGCCTTCTTCCTCGGCCTCTCGACCATCTTGGACATGGTGGTCGCCTACTACTTCACCCGACCGCTGGTCATCCTGCTGGGCCGCAACCGCGTCTTCACCGAGGCGCGCTGGCTGGGGGTGGCCCGTGGCCTGGCCGCGACGCCGAAGGAAGCCGCCACATGACCGGCCCGGGAGGCCGGTCCATCAAGCGTTCACTGGTGCACCATCCCGAAGGGATGGTGCACCAGTGACCGGCCCGGGAGGCCGCTCGATCTGGCAGAAGCTCTATCACGGCGAGACCTCCATCGACTTCGTGGGCCGGCGCCGGGTGTGGTTCCTGCTGTCGCTCGGCGTCATCGCCCTGGGAATGGTGTCGCTGGCCGTGCGCCAGCTCAACTTCGGCATCGAGTTCACCGGAGGGTCGGCCTGGGAGGTGGAGGCGCCCGGCGTGTCGGTCAGCCAGGCCCGGGACGAGTTGTCGGCCCTCGGGCTGGCCGACGCCAAGATACAGATCCTGGGGGGCGACACGCTCCGGGTGCAGGCCGACCTGGACGAGGAGCGCGATCGCAACGCGGTCTCCGCCGCCCTGGCCGAGCTGGCCGGCGTGCCGGTCGGTCAGGTCAGCGTCAACGAGGTCGGCCCCACCTGGGGGGACGAGATCACCGAGAAGGCCCGCACCGCGCTGATCGTCTTCCTGATCGCCATCACCATCTACATCTCGCTGCGGTTCGAGTGGAAGATGGCTGTCGCCACCCTGGTCGCCCTGGTGCACGACATCCTGGTCACCGTCGGGGTGTACACGCTGTCGGGGTTCGAGGTCACGCCGGCCACCGTCATCGCCGGCCTCACCATCCTCGGGTACTCGATCTACGACGGCATCGTGGTGTTCGACAAGGTGGAGGAGAACACCCGCGGCCTCGCCGCGTCCGGTCGCATGACCTATGGCGACATGGTCAACCTGTCCCTCAACCAGGTGCTCATGCGGTCGTTGAACACCTCGATCACGGCCCTCCTGCCGATCCTGTCGCTGCTCGTGGTGGGCGGCCGCCTGCTCGGCGCCGCCACGCTGGAGGACTTCGCGCTGGCCCTCCTGGTGGGGCTGGCCGCCAGCGCCTACTCGTCGATCTTCATCGCCTCGCCCATCCTGGCCGTGCTGAAGGAGCGCGAGCCGCGGTATGCGTCGATCAAGCAGCGGGTGCTGGCCAAGGGGTCGGTGGCGCCGCTCACCCCCGCGGCGGCCGCGGCCGGCGGCATGACCGGCGCCGGCGGTGGCTCGTCGGCGACCCGTGAGCCCGACGGCGTCCGCACCTCGGCCCCGGCCCGCTCGACGCCTCGGCCGCCGGGCGGGAAGCGCCCGCCGCCGCGCCCGCGCAAGAAGGGCAAGCGACGCTGAGGGACTAAACTCAAACGATGTCGCGTCCGGACGCTGGATGGTTGAAGGACCACATCCGCGACATCCCCGATTTTCCCCGGCCCGGCGTGGTCTTCAAGGACCTCACGCCGCTGCTGGCCGACGGGCCGTCCTTCCGGTCCTGCATCGACTCGCTGGTGGACCACGTCGGCGGCCGTCCCGTCGACGCCGTGGTCGGCATCGAGGCTCGCGGCTTCATCTTCGCGGCGCCGGTGGCCGAGCGGCTCGGTGCCGGGTTCGTCCCGGTGCGCAAGCCGGGCAAGCTGCCCTGGCCCGTCGAGCACGAGGCGTACGCCCTCGAGTACGGCACCGACGCGCTGGAGGTCCACCGCGACGCGCTGGCCCCCGGTGCGCAGGTCCTGCTGGTCGACGACGTGCTGGCCACCGGCGGCACCGCCTCGGCGGCGGCGGCGCTGGTCGAGCGGCTCGGCGCCCGGGTCGTGGCGCTGGGCTTCGTCATCGAGCTCGGCTTCCTGAACGGACGGTCCCGGCTGCCGGGACGCGACGTGCTGTCGCTCCTGGCCTACGAGTAGCGCGGCGATGGGAACCGTCGACCGCGTACTGCCGTGGCGCCGCCCGAGCGCGCCGGCGCCCACCGGACTGCTGGCGCCCGTCGTGTCGTCCTTCCTCCGCCACCACCCACGGGTGGCCACCGGGCTCATCGAGCGGGCCTTCGACCGGGCCGAGGCGGCCCACGACGGCGTCGTGCGCAACTCCGGCGAGGCCTACATCCACCATCCGGTGGCGGTGGCGTCCATCGTCGCCGACCTGGGGCTGGACGACGTCACCATCGCTGCCGCGTTGCTGCACGACGCGGTGGAGGACACCCTGGTCACCGTCGACGACCTGTCGGCCGAGTTCGGTCCTGCGGTGGCGGCCATCGTCGACGGCGTCACCAAGCTGGAGCGCCTGCGGTTCGGCTCCCGCGAGGCCCAGCAGGCCGCCACCATGCGCAAGATGCTGGTGGCCATGGCCAAGGACTCACGGGTCCTGATCATCAAGCTGGCCGACCGGCTCCACAACATGCGGACCATCGCCGCGATGCCCGAGCGCAGCCAGCTGCGGACGGCGCAGGAGACGCTGGACATCTATGCCCCGCTGGCCCACCGCCTCGGCATGCAGGAGGTGAAGTGCCAGCTCGAGGACCTGGCCTTCGCCACGCTGCACCCCAAGCGGTACGCAGAGATCGAGCAGATGGTCGCGGTCCGGGCCCCCGAGCGGGAGATCTACCTGGCGCAGGTGCTCGAGCACGTGCGGGAGCGGCTGGCCGAGCTGCACATCCACGGCGAGGTCACCGGCCGGCCCAAGCCGCTGTGGTCCATCTACGAGAAGATGATGCTGAAGGGCAAGGAGTTCGACGAGATCTACGACCTGGTCGGCATCCGGATCCTGGTCGATTCCGTCAAGGACTGCTGGGCCGCGCTCGGGTCGGTCCACACGGCGTGGATGCCGGTGCAGGGTCGGTTCAAGGACTACATCGCCATGCCCAAGTTCAACCTGTACCAGTCGCTCCACACCACCGTCATCGCGCCACAGGGCAAGCCGCTGGAGGTCCAGATCCGCACCCGGGAGATGCACCACCGGGCTGAGTTCGGCATCGCCGCCCACTGGAGTTACAAGGAGAACGCGCCGGCCGCCGACCTGGCCTGGCTCAACCGGATCGTGGACTGGCAGCAGGAGACGGCCGACCCGGCCGAGTTCCTGCGCTCGCTCAAGCTGGACCTGGAGCAGGACGAGGTGTTCGTCTTCACCCCCAAGGGCGACGTGGTCACCCTGGCGGCGGGGGCCACCCCCATCGACTTCGCCTACGCCATCCACACCGACGTGGGGCACCGCTGCATCGGCGCCCGGGTGAACGGCCGCCTGGCCACGTTGGAGACCACGCTGCGCTCGGGCGACAGCGTCGAGGTCTTCACGTCGAAGGTGCCCAACGCCGGGCCGACGCGCGACTGGCTGAAGATCGTGGCCACGCCCCGGGCCCGCAACAAGATCCGCCAGTGGTTCTC
>Ga0187892_10010493_pt1 | contig 11714 bp, 11 predicted proteins | sample MA1701073metaG_FD_139345 | JGI IMG/M metagenome (GOLD analysis project Ga0187892, IMG submission 139345) | Bio-ooze microbial communities from a basaltic lava cave in the Kipuka Kanohina Cave System on the Island of Hawaii, USA - MA170107-3 metaG ... | reverse complement strand
CGCGCAGTTGTACGAACGCCAGAACCGACTACAAGAGGCGGCCGCGCTGCTGGCGCCGATGAACGACTCCGCGGGCGCCGATCCGCTGCTGGTGCTGATGCGCGGCCGCCTGCTGCGACGCGAAAAGCGCTTCGATGAGGCGATCGATAGGCTGGGCAAGCTTCGCGCGGGACAGGGTTCCGGCCACCTTGCTGCCGAGGCCGCGATCGAGCTCGGGCTGACGCTCGATGCCGCGGGGCGGACCGATGAGGCATTCGCCGCCTTCGCCAGCGGGAATGAAGCCGCGCTCGAGATGGAGTCGGGAAGGCCTGGTGGTGGTCCGATCGAGTCCTCCCCCGGCCAATGGATGTTGAGGACTTACACCCGCGATGAGGTGATTGGCTGGTCATCGCCAGTAGCGCCGGCGGCGCAGACACCAATCTTCGTGGTCGGCTTTCCGCGTTCCGGCACGACGCTGCTCGAAAACGTGCTCGACGCGCATCCGGCGCTGCAGGCGCTCGAGGAAAAGCCCGCAGTCGATGCGATGATTTCGGTTCTGGAGGCGCGCGGCCCGTTGGATGACGGACTGGCAAGACTCGACCAGGACGCCACCGGGGAAATGCGCCAAGCGTATTGGCAGCGTGTCGCGCGTCACGTCGGTCTGCGGCCCGGCGCACGACTCGTGGATCGCTACCCGCTCAATATCGCACGTCTCGCTGTCATTCAGCGAGCGTTTCCTGGCGCACCGATGGTCTTGCTGATTCGCCATCCCTGCGACGTCGTGCTCTCCTGTTTCATGCAGAACTTCCGCATCATGGACGGAACCGTCGGCTTCCACCGGCTGGGCAACGGCGCCCGGATATATGATCGGATGATGCGCAAATGGCTGAGCGAGGTGGAAGCATTCGAGCCGCGGCTGATCGTGATTCGCTATGAGGACCTGGTGTCGGACTACGAAAGCACCGTACGCCGGCTCGCCGGGTTTCTGCAGCTTGAATGGGATGATCGGATGCTCAACCCGGCCAGGCATGCGCTGAGCCGCGGCCGCATTCACACGCCGAGTTATTCCCAGGTCGTGCAGCCGATCTATTCTGACGCGGTTGGACGCTGGCGGCGATATCGGCATCATTTCGGCGAGGCGCTGCCGAGGCTCGAGCGCTGGATCCAGCATTGGGGATACGAGGAGCTGTAGCCGTGAAGCTCAAGCGGCATTTCTACCGGTTGCCCGTTCGCTTCGACGCCGAGCGTCTACGGGCCGAAGTCGAGGCCTTGCCGGATCACGCCTGGTCTCGCCACCCGCAGGAATACGAAGGCAACACCGCCGCGCATCTCATCACGGTAGGCGGTACGCAGAACGATCTGGTCGGCGGTGAAATGCAGCCGACCCCTGCGCTGCTCGCGAGCCCATATCTGCAGCAGGTACTGGCGTCCTTCGGCACGGTCTGGTCGAGATCGCGCCTGATGCGGATCTCCGGCGGAGGCTCGGTGCCACCGCACAGCGACATCAACTATCACTGGTTCTACCGCGCCCGTGTCCACATTCCGATCGTGACGCGTCCCGAGGTTCGATTTCACTGCGCTGACCAAAGCGTGCACATGGCGGCGGGAGAGGCATGGATATTCGACAACTGGCGCCAGCACAAAGTCCTGAATCCGGCCAGCGATGCCCGAATTCACCTGGTCGCCGATACGAGCGGTACCTCGGCATTCTGGCGGCTCGTTGGTCAGGGGCAGACGGACAACTTCGAGCAGCCGCATCCGAATGCGCGCCTCGTCGTATACGATCCCTCCGCCCGTCCCAAATTGCTGGTCGAACGATTCAATGTCGCGCCGCTGATGCCGCCAGCGGAAGTCGAACAACTTGCCTTCGATCTGCTGGCCGATCTCGCACCGGCGGACGAGCGCCCGGAGTCCGCGGCAGCTCTCGAGCGGTTCATCGGCTTGATCGTCGATTTTTGCCGCGATTGGCGCTCGCTCTGGAGCCTGTTCAACGCCGAGCCGGGCGCGAAGCCGCATTACGAGCGGCTTGCTGGCTTCCTCCGCGAACAGGTCAGCCAGCTGCCGATCATTGTCGTCACCGGCGCAGACGCGAACGCGCAGGCCGTGCTCAACGCCCGCTTGCTTGCGCAACTGTTCGGGGGCTCTGGAGCAACACGTCGGGAGGCCGCTGAATTCAACGTCGCCTCTGCGACCCGCGCCAGTTCCGCGGGGGCTCAGGACGTGGCCCCCGCCGGAACAGCGTTTTCCGGTTCTCTATTTGAGGATGGATCGCTGGTTGCCAGCGACATCTCCGCCACGCCCAACACGATGCCGGCAATTGAGCGCCCAATCATCATCCTGAGCGCCCCCAGGGCCGGCAGTACCTTGCTGTTCGAGACGCTCGCGCAGGCCGCGGGCATTTACACGATCGGCGGTGAGAGCCACAGACTGATCGAGAGCATGGACTTGCTGCGTCCTGGCGGCGGGGCGGTGGCATCCAACCGACTGACCGGCAAGGATGCAACGCCTCCGATGGTCGCGGAACTGCGTCGCCGGTTTGCGGCCAATCTTCGCGATCGCGACGGTGCCGCACCGCCGGCCGGTGCAACTGCCCGGCTGCTGGAAAAGACGCCGAAGAATGCGCTGCGCGTGCCCTTCCTGCTTCAGGTCTTTCCCGACGCGCAATTTATACTCATGCGCCGTGATCCGCGAGCAAACCTCAGCAGCATGATGGAGGCCTGGCGGTCCGGTCGCTGGGTGACGTATCGCCGGTTGACGGGCTGGGACGGCGCGTGGTCATTGTTGCTGCCTCCCGACTACGAGCGACTTCGCGGCCGGCCACTCGAGGAGATCGTGGCTTTTCAATGGCAGGCGGCGAATGAAACGATTCTCGACGACCTCCGGCATGTTCCGCGGGGTCGCTGGACCACCGTGCGTTACGAGGACTTGATCCGGCGCCCACGATCGGAGATTGCCAGGCTCCTGGATTTTGCGGGGCTTTCCCTGGACCCGCGGCTCGGCGAGTATCTTTCTAAGCCGTTGCCGCTCTCCCGACACACGCAGACCGCTCCCGACCCCGAGAAGTGGCGGCAGAATGCGACTGAGATTGATCGCGTCCTGCCAATCATCGCAGCCCTCGACGCGCGACTAGGGTGACAGGTTATGGCAGAGATCGACCTCGATTCGCTGCCCGTCATCGACAAGCACCGACTGATCGGTGCCTGCGTCCGCTTGCCTGTCACGGTCGACGGTGCGCGTCTAGCTGCCGAGGTCGATGCGCTGCCGCGCGATCTTTGGGGAGGTCGGGGCGGACGGGGAGGCGTGCACGACCGCGCCGATGCGATTTTCCTGCGAGGTTATGCCCCAGCGGAAGGGAACAAGCCGCTGGAAAACAGGCCACCGCTCGAGTTGTTGCCGACAGTCCGGGAATTGATCGGCCGGACAATTTCGGCACCGCCAATGCGCTGCGTGCTGGCGCGTCTCGCGCCCGGCGCCAACATCCCGGCGCATGCCGACTCGGGCCGCTACCTGGACCGGACGATCCGTCTGCACGTCGCGGTCATCACCAATCCGCACGTCGTCATGTTTGTCGAGGGCAAGGTCTACCACATGCAACCCGGCGAGATCTGGGCAGTGAACAACAGCGGCACGCACGGTGTCCTGAATGACGATCCCGAGCATGCCCGCACGCACCTCATTTGCGACTTCCTGCCTTCACCGGCATTGATCGAGTTGATTGCCGCGGGCGAATCGGATCTCGGCGTCGAGGATCCGCAAGTCCTGCGCCGATTCCAGGAGTTCTACCTCGCAGGCCCGGCGGCAGCTGCTGATCCGAAATGATCGTCACGAGCCGGTTTGTCTTCCTTCATTTGCACAAATCCGGCGGCACTTTCGTCAACCAGTTTCTGCTGCGCTTCTTCCCAGAGGCACAGTTGATCGGGTATCACCTGCCACTTGCACATCTTCCGTCGCAATATGCCCGGCTACCGCTGTTCGGCCTCGTTCGCAATCCCTGGGACTATTACGCCTCCTGGTACAGCTTTCAGGCGACGCAGCCCGTCCCCAATGCTCTGTACGGCTGCGCCAGCGATGACGGTCGGCTTGGCTTCACCGAGACGGTTCGCAATCTCGTGACCTTGGGCGAGCAGCCGGATCGGCTGGCTGAGTTGCGCTCGAGGCTGCCAGACCAGTTCCCCGGGCATGGCATCAATCTGACGCGGAACTGCCTGGCACCGCTCGCCGGATCCCGTAGCGGGTTCTATGCGTTCATGTATCGGCGGATGTACGGCGACGGCGAGAACGTAACCTTCGGGAGGATGGAGTCATTGCGGGCCGATTTTGCTGCCTTTCTAACGGCGCGCCAAGTCAATCTGACCGCCGAGATGACCGATTACATCCGCTTCCACGATCGTACCAACACGAGCGTTCACGGGCCGTATGCGGAACTCTACGACGATGCGTCGCGGGACCTCGTTGCCACACGTGACGCCGTTGTCATCGAACGATTCGGCTACCGATTCGATTCCCAGGTAGCTTTGCCGCGCCAGAGCGACGCGCATTCCTAGTTCACGCGACGCACCCGGTAGCCGACTTGCGAGCTCGGTCCACTTGCCAAATATGAATCGAACGCCGCCTTGCGAATCGTGATCGACTCTCCTACGTGGAAGCGCTGAATGGGCGTCGGCTCGATCTGAGTCCATATCTGCCCATTTTCCAGCGTTAGGGTGAACCGGTCCCTCGGGTGACGCTCAATTGCGACAACACGGCTCTCGATCATGTCGATCGTCGGCTCGGGATCCTTCTTCCTCTGGTTGCGTTGCTCTTCCGTGAGGCCGAAGTCCTGCGAGGCTGGCTTGACTGCAGGGAGAGCTGCTACCGGAGCCGCCGGCTGCGATTGCGGCTCAACGGGAGTGGCTGTGTCGGCCGGGAGGCGTCCGAAGGCGGAATCGTAGCAGGCAAGCCTTTCAGCATCGTCCTGGATCTTCTGACATGCGAGCGTCCCGGACGCCTGCTGTCCCGAGAGGACAGCGATGAGAACCAGATACTGAATCAAGCGGTAGACTCCTGGCCCTGCGGCCGATGGTAACTTAATGCCTGGCTACCCGGACTTCCCGCCGAGCTGCGACAGACACATTCCCTGGCGTGATTACAATACGATGATGATATAGGAGGGTTCACACGCCATGCCATTTGCACCTGCACGCCGTCCGGTGATTCTCACACTGCTACTGTGCTTCGCCGGCGTACCTCAAGCTTCGTTGTCTGACGACCCAACGGAGGCCAGCGCCGAGACTGTCGCGACGCCGGAGGCCGTTGACGAGGAAGCGATTCCGGCCGAACAGGTAGTAGAGAGCGCTGCCGATCGTGACGAAATGTCAAGGGCTGACGCCGCCTTAACCAACAGTATCGCGATGGAAACTGAAAATTGGGTATGCCGGAAAGAAACACCGACCGGCTCGCACCGCTCAATCAAGGTATGCCGGCGCAAGGCGGATATCGAGGACAGCATTGCAGAAGTCGAACAAGTCATGAATCGCCAGAAGCAATACGGCAATCCGTCGGTGACGCCGCGAGGCTGAGCTTCCTGCAATTGGGTCAGCCTCAGCGGGTGCAAATCAACGCGTGATCGGATCTGCGGGAGCGGCTGCCGCTTCAGCTTCAGGCTTTGTTTCGAATCTGGATTCGGTAAAGCTAAAGTCCACAGTCGCGACCGGCTCGCCGTTTTCGAATCGGGGACTGAAAGTCGCGTGGCTCAACGTGCGCGCGACCTGCCAACCCTGACCTTCCGTCATGTCGCCGCTTTTGCGAATCAGATCGGTCACGTCTCCTCGGTCAGTGATGGTCATCACGAACTCGACCTGCCGTTCCACGACGTGTCCGTGCTGCATCACACGATTTTGTCGCCAATTCGGGGGCAGGCGGTAGAACATTGGCCTCGGAGCAAGCAGCGGATTGGGAGCCGCCGTCGTACTCACCTCCTCCAGCAGTGGCCAGGCACGCTTGTAGTAGGAGATGGCGCGCTTCGGGTCCGTGCCTGTCTGATACCAATCACCAATTTCAACGAGTGTCCTGGCCAGCAGGTCCGAGGGAGGGTCTGATACCGATTCCAGGAGCTCGAGACATTTCATTAGCGCTTCAATGCCCTGCCGGCTCAACGTCGCGGTCCCTTCAAATCCCGGCCGATCGACTGCGCCCGCGATCGCTTCTTTCTGCCCGGTAACGGGATCGAACTGTTTGGCTGGTCGGGCGCCCCAGAAACTGCTTTCGACCATCTTGGGCGTCTCGACGTACTGCAGCCGATGACTGCGTCCTACACCGAGAAGCGAATTGATCACCGTGGCATTGCGTTCGCCGCCCTCGAGTGAAGCGATCCGGGCCATCCGTTCGTACAGGGCCCGCGCCATCGCGTAGCGTCCGGTCAGCTCGAACCAATTCGCGAGCTTGCTGATCGAAGGCAGACTGTCGGGATGGTCCTGACCGAACTGCTGTTCAGCCACGAGCACGGCATACCGGCGTGCGTGATCGACACCATCGATGTCGCCGATCGACTCAAAACTCTTGGCCATGCGATCCAGCAACACCACCTGATCGGCATTGAATAGCCCCTTGGTCCGCCGCCCGATCGCTATTGCCTGATGCATTGCGGCGATTGCGGCGTCGTGATTGCCGAGGGCCGCTTGGGATTCGGCGAGGTCGCCCAGGGGCCCGATGTACTTGTGCGAAAAGATGGATTCGCTGGATTCGAGGAGTTGCAGTGCCCGCTGCAGGCTCGCCACCGCGGCATTGGCGTCGCCCGTGAGCAGTTGCACCTTGCCCAGCTGGTGGTATGCCACCGACAAGACGCCGCTTTCTGCGTCGTGGGACTCTTCAATTCGTACGATTTCCTGCGCGCGCTGCAAAGCGCTGGCGTACTCGCCGATCGCCAACAGCCGATGAAATTCCTCGTATGCCGCCTGATCTGCTGCGGGGACCGTCTGACCAGTATCCTGGGCAGTATTCAGTTGTCCGGCCAACAGCAGCGAGCCAGAAAGGATTAGCCACCTGAATGCGCCATCCGCGCGAGGAATCCGCATTCTCGCCCCATTCCTCTTCGGTGTTACGGAGGTTTGCGGGACACCCGATTCTCATCCGCAAATGTGACAGCCAAAATCATCGCAGGTTCGCCGCCGCGGACAAGGTTTTTGCAATCGACGTCAGGCGGCGGACCAGGCGCTACAATTCCTGTGCCCGCGACGCGCAGGTATCGTTCAAAATGTCGCGTCGGTCCAGGGGTGGCCACGATGGGGACGCCGGCGCTCGTCTGCTGGAAATGCGGGGCCTCCCTCGCCGAATTCAGCCTGCCCTTCTCCAGGACCGAATACTGCCGCGCCTGCCAAACCGAATTGCACGTCTGCCGAATGTGTCGGTTCTACGACATCACCAAGGCTAAGCAATGCGCCGAGCCGGTCGCCGACCCGGTGCACGACAAGGAGCGGGCCAATTTCTGCGGCTATTTCGAGCCGGCGGCGGCCAGATATCGTCCCGCAGGGGCGGCCGGGGATGAGGCCCGTCATGCCCTCGAGGCGCTATTTGGCCCAAAAAAGTGAACTCGCGCCGGATTCGGGGTATTCAGACAGCACGGCTTCGGCGACAATGTGCCCCGTTCTTTCCCGTGTCGGAAATTCCCGGATGAATGAGACTACCGCCGAAGAGCGCCCTCGTTTGCTGTGGGCAAACGTCTTGATGTTCATCCTGACACTGGCTGTGGCCGTGATCGCGGTGCCATGGTATGGAATGACGCAGGGCTACAGCCTGGCGGCCTGGGTCTGGTTCATCGTGTTCCTCTATGCAAACGGTCTCGCAATCACGACGGGCTATCACCGGCTCTGGTCGCACCGGACCTACGATGCCCATTGGTCGCTGCGAGTGATCTTCATGATCCTGGGCGCCATGGCGCTTCAGAACAGCATTCTCGTCTGGGCCTCGGGCCACCGAGCGCACCACCAGCACGTGGACAACGACGATCGCGATCCATACTCGGCCAAGCGCGGGCTCTGGTTTTCGCACATCGGCTGGATGCTCCGGCGCTACGAAAGCGCCGAGACGGATTTCAGCAACGTTCGCGACCTTCAGAAGGACCCGATCGTCGCCTTCCAGCATCGCTTTTACTATCCGATCGCGATCGGGCTCAACGTTCTCCTGCCTCTCGCGCTCGGCTGGCTGCACGGAGACGTATTGGGAGTTTTCCTGCTCGCGGGAGTCCTGCGCCTCGTCGTGAGCCATCACCTGACGTTCCTGATCAATTCCGTCGCCCATGCCTTCGGACGGCAGCCGTACAGCGACGAGAACACCGCCCGCGACAATGGCTGGCTCGCTTTCCTGACCTATGGCGAGGGCTACCACAATTTTCATCACCAGTTCGCCCACGATTACCGCAATGGAATCCGTTGGTGGCACTGGGACCCGAGCAAGTGGCTCATCTGCTCGCTTTCCTGGGTCGGTCTCACGCGCAAGCTGCGCCGCACGCCTGCCGTCGTGATCCAGCGAGCGCGTCTCGCAATGCAATTCCGCCGCTTCGAGGCGAGCCTCGCGCGCCACAACCTGTCGCTGCCGCATGTCGACCTCGAACGGCTGCGCGCGTCGATCTCGCGCGAGTACGACCAGTTCGTCGCGACCCTCGCCGAATGGTCGAAGCTGACCGATGCCTGGTACACGAAGACGCGCGAGCGCATCGTGCAACGCTGGGAAAAGGCGCGCTTCCGCAGGGAATCACGCGCCCTGCTGTTTCAGCTGCGCATGCAGCACCGCCGGTTGAAGCACCTGCGCGCCCAACTCGCTTGACGGCTGTTCGCTGACGGGGCCTGTCGCAAAATGGCGACAGCGCGACTTCCCGGCTTGCGGGACCGCAATGCGCGCTCGCCCGCGGGCTGCTAACTGGCTAATCTTGACTTCCCCACCGGAGGAACCCGCCATGGCCATTTGGAAGGATATCGTTGCAAAGGACTCGACACAGCCGGATGCGGCAACGAGCTCCGCGGTGCCAGTGAATCGTCCGCGGCCGGAATCCGTGCCGAGCGCGCCGTCGCCGCAGACAGCAGCGACGAGCCGCAAGGAAATGAAGGAATCCATCATCGCTAGCGGTCTCACCTTCGAGGGCAAGATCGAAGGATCCGGCCATGTGCGGATTTCCGGCCGTTTCAAGGGCGACGTGCATGTCGACGGCACGCTCACCGTCGAAGCCGGCGCTCACCTCGCAGGCGCCGTGCGCGCGGGTTCGGTCGTCGTCGCAGGCGAAATCGAAGGCAACATCGAGGGCGCGCAGCGAGTCGAACTGCACCAGAGTGGAGTTCTCAACGGCGACGTCAGCGCGGGGTCGCTGACCGTCGCAGACGGTGCGCGCATGCGTGGCCGCGCGGAATTCGGCTGGAGCGAAACCGGCAGCTTGAAGAGCAGCGGACGACTCTGAGCCATGGTGCGAGTGGTGGATCGGCGCGCGGCGGCGATCGGCAAGACGCGATCTTGCCCGCATTGCCGGGCGACGATCCTCGAGAGCGCCGCAGTGTGCCCCGCCTGCCGGCATCACCTCCGTTTTGAGAATCGCCGCGGCGAACAAATCGAGCCGGCCGGACAGGTCGCGCTCAAGGTGTCGGGTCAGTTTGCACGGCGTTCAGCGGATGGGCCGGGGGAGTACGCGGTCGTCGTTGTGATCCGGGATGCGGGCGGCGCTGAGCTCGCGCGAAAAGTGATCGGTGTCGGCGGCCTGGCGGCGGGGGAAGAGCGCCGGGTCGACCTAACTGTGGAAATATTTGACCCCCAACCTGGCTCATGACACTGAAAGTCGCGGAGCTGCATCATTTCGCAGTGCGCATCGCGCCAGGTCCGGATGCTGCTTGCGCTGCACTGCGTTTCTACGGGGAGGTGCTTGGCCTCGAGTGCGACCACGTTCCCTGGGACCGCCCCGACGAGGGTCAGCGCATCAACGCGGGCGCGTTCGCGCAGATTCACCTGGTCGCGGGTACACCGCGAACCGCCTTGGCTGCGGGTGAGCTCGACCTGACGGCGCCGCATCTCGCGCTCGCCGTGACTGCAATCGATGAGGCGCAGGCGGAACTGGACCGGCTGGCCGTTCCTTACCGGGTCGCGCACGGCCGCCTGGGGCCCGATTCGCGCCGGCTGTTCCTGACCGACCCTGCTGGAAACCTCATCGAACTGCACCAGCTCGGCACCTGCCGCTGCACCGCGAGGGCCAGGGATGGCATCGGTCAGGCGCGGGTTTCCGGAACGGTGCTGTTCGCCGATATGCGTGGCTTCACGGCCGTTGCCGAGCGCCTTTCCCCCTCCGACGTCGTTCCCCTGCTGAACGAGTACTTTTCGATGTTGTCCGCCGTAACGCGGGAGCACGGCGGCACGGTATTTCACATCGCGGGCGACGGACTCATGGCGGGATTCGGCCTTCCGCTGCCTTCCGACGACGCGAGCGGTCGGGCGCTCTCTGCAGCAAGCGGAATGATCACCGGCTTCGGACGTTTGGCGGCTGACTGGAAATCGCGACTCGGAATCGATACCGGCATCGGCATCGGCATCAACGCCGGCGACGTGATCGTCGGCGACGTCGGGGCACCAGAAAGGCCAAGCTACACGCTGATCGGCGACACGGTTAACGTCGCTGCGCGACTGGTGCAGCGCGCGCGCGCCGGGGAAGCCTTGTTCTCGCTCTCGGTGAAGCAATCGCTCGATCCCCTGCCGGGAGGAATCGTCGAATTGCCGCCGCTTGTCTTGCGCGGGAGGTCGCGACCGGTCGAGATCTATTGCATGGCGTCGGCAAAGCGTATCGACTTGCGTCCGGCCGCCGCCCTGCCGGCAGAGATCGAAGCCTGACAGCGGTATAATGCGATCGTGTCCCGCCGGGGGCAGAGCCGCTGGAACTGTCACGCAGCGCGGCCGTCTATCGGTCGCGGAATAGATACTTAAACGGGATTTGATCCAATGGCATTGGCAGCATCAGCCGCCGCCCGGGCGGTAACCGGAATCTGCGCCCTGGCGGGCCTCGCCTGGCTCGTTGCCTGCGAGGGAACATTTGGCACGAGTCCTCCGCACGCAGCACCGGCGAATCCCAGCGCCGAAGGCGCTGATGGACAAGTGGCATTGACCTGGAGTGCGGTCACGGACGCCTCGAGCTACGTGATCTTTTGGGACGACAGCAGCCCGGGTTCCGATTTCGACAATGCAATCACTGGGATCGAGACGACGAGCTTCGTGCACACGGGGCTGACGAACCTGCTGACCTATCGTTACCGGATCGCCGCCGAAACGAGCGGCGGCCGTGGGCCTGAGAGCATTCCGGTGTCCGCCGTGCCGGGGCCGGTGCCTGGACCCGTGGAATGGGTCTCGGTGACGAGCGAGGACCCGGGCCACACGATTTATTTCGCGACGGCCGCGGCTGCCACTCATTATCGGGTCTACTTCAGCGCCGTGCCGACCGCACTTGCGGGTCGCCGGCCGCTTGCGTTCTTCGAGGAGACGGATGGTTCACCGCATGTGCGAGCAGCCGTGGGCATCACGACAGCCCTTTTTTATCGCGTCATCGCGATGAACGATTCGCGGATCGGCGTCGGCGGTCCGGTCGCGGTGTCGCCGACACATATCGTGACGGCGCACGACCTGCCGGTAGCAGGCGCCGCATTCGGCGATCCGAATGACGACGGTTGCCTGGATCTGCCGACCGCGGGCGGCAGCGTGGACACCGGAGTTTGCACCGGAAGCTTCGTTGCACGGGT
>Ga0187892_10010492_pt1 | contig 11716 bp, 18 predicted proteins | sample MA1701073metaG_FD_139345 | JGI IMG/M metagenome (GOLD analysis project Ga0187892, IMG submission 139345) | Bio-ooze microbial communities from a basaltic lava cave in the Kipuka Kanohina Cave System on the Island of Hawaii, USA - MA170107-3 metaG ... | reverse complement strand
GCGCCGATACAGATCGCGCCGGTCGGTCCCGTACGACATGAGGCCTCCGGAGTCCACGAACTCCCGGAGTCCGTAGATGGCCGGCAGCCGGCTCATCGCCGCGAACTCCACGATCCGTGGCCGGTAGTTGAGCATCAGATAGTCTTCCACCGTGATGAGCGCGTCGATCTGGCCGACGAGGGCCGACTCGAACACCTGGTCGAACGGACCCAGCACCTCGAGGCTCTTGAGCTGTACTCCCATGGCCCGGGCGGCCCGCTCCGTGTCTCTCACGATCAGCGGAGGGTAGATATCGCGCGGATTCCACAGGATGCCGACCCGCGATGACCCGGGCACTGCCTCCTTGAGGAGCTGCAGCCGCTTACCGCCCAGCTCCGGCGGGGCCATCGTGTGCAGCCCGGTGACGTTCCCCCCCGGCCGAGCCAGGCTGGCGACGATGCCCTCGGCAACCGGGTCGCCACTCGTCGCCATGACGATCGGGATCGATCGCGTGGCCTGCTTGGCGGCCAGCGCGGCCGGCGTTCCCCTCGTGACGATCACGTCGACCTTGAGCCCGACCAGCTCGGTCGCGAGGTCCGAGAGCCGCTCCGTGCGGCCATCCGCCGATCGGTACTCGATCACGAAGTGCTGCCCCTCCTCGTACCCGAGCGCTCCCATCCCCTGGCGGAACGCGCTGACGTTCGCTTCGTTGGCCGCCAGGTCGACGACTTCCAGCACCCCGATGCGGTAGCCCTTCCCGGGCGGCTGCGCGTCGGCGACGAGCGGCCAGGCGAGAACGAGTACCGCCACCGCAAGGCAACCCCTCCTCACCCAGGAAATCCTTGCGCCTCCATGACCCGCGTCGCCTGGACGACGTGGTTCTGCTCGTGCGCGACGATGATGCGGCAGGCATCCATCAGGCTGTAGGTGACGAAGCCGGCCACCGGCGACGTGATCGTGATCCCATCGAGATCGAGCTTGCGGCTCGCGTCCATGAGACGCAGCAGGCGCTCCTGCTGCTCGAGAAAGGTCGCGACGATCGTCGGCGCGATCTGGCTGCTCGAGGGAAGGAAGGCCGGCCGCGCCTTGACATTCCGCCCCGAGTCGGGACGGAGGGTGTTGAGGAGTAGCCTTCCGAAGAGACCGGGAAGCAGCGGCACGCGCTCCCAGATCCGCCCGCGCCGCCGCCCGGCCAGCGTCTTCTCGAAGATCTCCAGGTACGGGCGATTCGAGATGATCAGGTGGTCGAAGCACTGGCCGATGCTCCAGTCCTTCGCGCTTGGCTTCCAGTTCACTTGCTCTCCGGAGAGCCGGCCGAACCTGCGCTTGGTCTCGTCGGCCACGACGGCCCCCTCGGCCAGGACGGTCGAGAGGTCGCGGCCTTTCAGATCGTAGTTCATCGGCTTGCCCATGATCGGCATGTCAATGCGAAGCATTCCTCATCGTGCTCGCTCTCCACGCCGCCCGCTCGATAGCGTACCAGACAACCGGAACGTCGGGACTCATCCAGTAGCGGGTGCCCCGGTACGTGAGCCCCGCCTTCTCCATCACCCGGCGGGCGGCGGTATGCGCGGCGGCGGTGACGCTGATGACGCATTGGAGGCCACATTGCTCGAAGGCGAACTCGAGCGCCGCCCGGGCCCCTTCGGTGGCGAGGCCACGACCCCACCAGGCCTTGTGCAGCTCGAACCCCACCTCGACCTTCTCGACACCCGGCCAGTCATCGAGCTCATCGAGACCGACCCGGCCGATCCAGGATCCGGTGGTCTTGTCGATGGCCGCCCACGGCCCGAACCCGTTCACGCGCCATTGCCGCAAGCTCGCTTCGGCCAGGCGGACGATTCGGGCCGGCGGCATGTTTCGTCCACCCCTGACGGCGGGGTCGCCAAGAAGGCGCTGAAGCTCCACCGCGTCTTCTTCCCGCCACGGACGCAACAGAAGCCGATCGGTCTCCACCGCGAGTGAGTCTGGCATATGTTCTCCACACTCTCGGTTCAGGGTAACCAGTCGATGCCGTGCCCGGCGAGGCTGGCACGTACGCTCGCCGCATCGCCGACGCGCTCAGCCAGGAGCCCGGCCTCGCGGGCGCCCGCCACGTAGGTCGCATCGTCGTCGAGATAAAGGACCTCGTCTGGCGCGACCGCCAGACGGCCGGCCAGGCGCCGGAAGGCCTCGGGATCCGGCTTGCTCCGCCCGAGCTCCGCTGAGAAGACTGCTCTGGTGCCGAAGACGTCCGGGACGGCGGGAAATACCTCCGCGATGTGCCGCTTCAAGAGCAGCGGATTGTTGGTGAACATCCCGACCGGCCGATCCCGGCTGAGCCGTCTCGCCAGCGAGAGCACCGCCGCGTCGGGTTCGATCGACGCCTTCCGGGCCATCACCCACTCGGCGGCGCTGAGGGGATACCCCATGCGCTCGCCGAATCCTTTCAGGTAGTCGTCCGCGGACAGCAGTCCGCGCTCCGCCTCGTCCTCGAACCCCGAGCCCCAGATGGCGGCGTGGATCGCGTCCGGGCTTCGCCCGCTCCACGACGCGAGGAGTGCCAGCCGGCGCTCGATCCGATAGTGACAAAGCACGCCGTCCATGTCGAACACCACTGTCTTGATCACCGGCCGCCACTGGGTTTTGGGAAGTCCAGCCCACCGTGGATCGACGAGTGGCGTCCGGCTTGCCGGGCCCCGGGCAGCAACCACTGAAGCGCCCCGTCCATGGAGGCCTCCCTCCACGTGCCGTAGGCGCCGTGACAGCCGCGCTTCGTTTCGAAACCGCGCGTGGTCTTCCGTACCTCCAAGTAACAGTCATCCGGCCCTGGCTCCGGGAACAGCACCTCGTGCCCGGGCGAGAGCGCGGCCAGAAGCTCTCGAAGAGCTGTGGCCGGGTCGTCCTCCAGGAACACGAACTTGTATTGCCAATGACTGCCCGCGTCCCGCTCCGACACGTACCTCACACCCGGGACCTGAGGCTTCATGGTCGTCGTCTAGCGCCCGCGGTCCGGGGCCTGGCCGAAGTCTCGCAACACGGCCAGCGTCGCCGCCGGGTCCGGACGACCCCGGTAGTCAGGATCGGTCTCGACCGAGCGAACGATCCCGGTGCGGTCGATCACGAAGCGCGCCGGCATCGGCAGAGCCCATTCGCCGTTGACCGTGGACAGGTCGAGGTTGAGCCTGGTCGCGTAGAGGTCCTGGAGGTCGGGCGGCAGCTCATGGACGATCCCGTAGCTCCGGGCCACCACGTTACCGCGATCACACAGAAGCTGGAGCGCCACCGCCGGCTCCTTGCCGGTTTCCCGCCCGGCCCGCTGCACCTGGGGAGAGATCGCGACGAGGCTCGCTCCCGCCTTCTCCATCTCCGGGAGGATGTCCTGCAGAGCCAGCAGCTCTGCGTTGCAGTACGGTCACCAGCGCCCGCGGAAGAAGCTGAGGACCACCGGCCCCTTCGCGAGCAGCGCGGCGAGGCTCATCGGAACGCTCTCGGTGTTCGGAAGCGTGAAGTCCGGCGCACGCGCGCCGACCTTCACGACCCGGTCGACGATGCCGGAGGCGCGCAGGTCGTCGACGTCCCGCTGCATCAGCGCCTGCACCTCGGCAGGAAGACGCGCCTTGGCCATCGCCCGGATCGCGGCAAGCCGCTCATCGAGCATGATCTCCTCCGTTTGCGCCTGGGCTAGGCATCATCGGCCACCGACCGACTCACGCTCCACTATCCAGCGGGTGACCGCTTGATGAAAGTTCAATGGGCCCGGGACGGTCATGTGGGTCTTGACGTACCGGAAGCCGGCTCTCTGAAGTGCTCGATTCGGCGCAGTATTGAAAGCGTTGGGCTCGCTGTACAGCCGTTTAAGCTTGAGTGTCTCGAAGTAGATGTCGACCGACCGTCGAACGCAGGCTGAGCCATGACCAGCGTGACGAAGGCTGGGATCGGTGACGTGAAGGTGCATATACGCTTCAAGCCCGTACTTCAGCTTGTCAACAGTAGAGAACCCGATCGGGCGGCCCTCCAACTCCCACAAGACCATGAAGCCGCGCCTTCGCTCAACTGCCTGCGCGAAGTCATGCTCATACAGCTGACGCCACTTGCTCGGCTCGAGCAGACGAGTCGGATCGACTCCTAATGTCGCAAGGTGTTCGGCGGACGCGCTGTGAAAGTAGTCGATGACGACGCCTACCTCGTCGAGCTTCATCGGGCGGACGGTCAAGGTCATGGCTATTCGTTCCCCTGCACGTCGGCTCTTGGCTCACGGTGCTCCCAATCTGAGCGGGTGATCTCCCATATGCGCACCGCCCGACTACATGACGGGTCAATTGTTGCTCGTTCGAAGCGCATTCCCAGCTTCTCCATGATTCGCCCGGAAGCGCCGTTCCCCACTTGGTGGATGCTTACGATTCGGGTAAGACCTACGCGGCCAAACCCGAAATCAAGGGCGGCACGTGCTCCTTCAGTCGCAAGGCCTTTGCCCCATTGATCGGCCGCGAGGCGCCACCCTATCTCAACTGATGGCAGATTCTCGGGAAGAAAGGCCGGGACAGACAAGCCGACGAAGCCGACAAACCTACGTGATGCCTGTAGCTCCATTGCAAAGAGTCCGAAGCCACGGTCGTCCCAGGCTCGTTCGAACGCTGCGATCGCACTCGCACACTCCTCGCGCGTACGGACCTCTCCGTTGCCGATCCAGCGCATCACTCCTGGGTCGGTGCACATCTCGGCATAGGGGCCCAGGTCTTCCGGCCGCCATCGTCGCAACAGAAGTCGTTCCGTCGAAAGCCGTGTCTCCATCACCACACCCCCAGCCCGAATACAACAATAACGAAGCCCACACACGAGCCCAACGCATGCACCCAGGACTGCCATTGGAAGTGCCGTCGCCACTGTTGACCTCATCCCGGTAGTGAACGAGAGTATCGTGGTCGGGACGACCACGACGGGCCCCGTCAGCGCCGCGGTGTAGAGCAGCAAAAGCGACAAACTCGGCACCGCGTAGTGAAGGCCAAGGAGTATGCCCGCACCCGCGATCAGTAGAAGGGTTGCCATGGCCGTCGACCAGAGTCGGATCGGGCCATGGGGCGCAGCCCAGCTCGCCGCGACTGCGTAGCCCGCGACGAGAATCACCACAAACAGGAACATCATACGGATGCCGTGCCCTGCCAAGACACCTGTCTTCCTCGACTCAACGCGAGCGACATGACCGTGGCTGAGCGCCCTTGGCGAGCGGGTCACCGCCCGGCCGTAACGTGCGGTTGAAGAATCCGACGATCTCGCGATTCAGCACCTCATGGAACGCGTCGCGATCGAAGCCGTCCGGGTCTCGCGCGCCCTCACCGGCTACCAACTTCAGCGCCGTGTGAAAGCTCGTGACGAATGAGAAGTGCCCGGCACCCTTGACCAGAACGCACTCCGACCGAGGCAGCGCCCTCGCCAAGCGCTCGCCATGATACGGCAGGCGCGTCAGGTCGTCCTTCTCCGCGGCATAGACCAGCGCGGGCACCGTGACCCTTGCCAGCGCATCGTCCGTGAACCGCACCGCGTGCGGCGCCATGAGCACCATGGACCGAACCCGCGGATCGCGGAGCTCCGGGAGGTGGCCGACCTCGCGAGCAGCTCCCGGGTGGCCGCACCCCCGAAGGCGCAGAACCTGGAGTCGTCGGGATGCGCGCGGCAATGCGCGGCCTCTGAGCCGGGAGTGGGTCGGACCCCGGCGACCGCCAGCGCCGTATAGCCACCATTCGAATGCCCCACGACCCCGATGCGCTCGCGCTCGATGTGAGCCCGGAGCTCTCCGTCGCCCAGCACCGCATCAATCACGCGGGACACTTGCTTCGGGCGGCCGACCCACACGCTAACGCCGGTCACGTCGTCGCCCTTCCCTCGCGGGTGGGTGGGCGCCGCGACGACGTAGCCCTGCGAGGCGAGCGCCATCGCCAGATCCCGGTGGAGCAAGGCCATGCCGCCACCCCCATGCGAGACGACGATCACCCCGAAGGCCCCTGCCGCCACTGGCGCATCCTGGGCCACCAGCATCTCGAACGCTATATGCCGACAGACGATCGCCGGGAAGCGACACCGCGAGAGCGAGCCGGTCAGGAAGAGAGGAGCGGGCGCCGCGGGGGTGGGATACCAGAGAGCGACCGGGAATGACTCGCCAGTCACCGCGTCTTGCAGAGCGATCGTGCGGTAGCCGACGTTCCAGGACGGCGCGGCTTCCGCCGTCGGAGGGATGCAGAGCAGCAGGACCACGGACAGGAGGCACACGCGACGCGTGAAGACTGCGGGAGACCTCATCCCGGGACAGTGTCTCTTTCGTTCTTCTTCCGCGCATACCGAAAGTCACAGTGACTGGCGCCTTGCATGATTGTTTGCGTCACGGTGAGCTGCACGTCGGCACCAAAGCCCTCGGCATGGAAAAAATCAGAATCCGCGCTACATGTCAGCAGCAATCCCAGCTCCGGTGCACCGATCTCGTTATAGAACTTGGCGTAGCGACATTCAGTGACGTTCAGCTCGAACGCATCCGGTGCATTCTTGACCACCTCGTACTCCAGGGCATCTCCGGCCGCGAACATCTCGAAGGCTGAAGTCACCTTCTCCCCAAGGTTCCGTCCTCCGTGAGCCCGCCACCACTTTTCGCCATACTTGCGATACAGGGGTCCGAGCGCCGTTCGGACAATCGCATGGGCTCGCTCCTGGCCCAGTTCGGCCTCGAGAGCTTTGACGAGCGGAACCAGGACCTGAGCTTGTATCTTGACCTGCTCGATCAGCGGAATGTCCATCAGTCGACTCCGTGATTTCCGGGCTACTTGTTGACTGGACTAGCGGCCTAACGTCGCAGTGAAGAGCTTGCCATATCCAGGATGCGCAAGCCGGAGAGCCAACGCGCATTCTAGACTCACCCACCGAAGCTCGGAGTGTTCCGAACCCATTAGGCGGGGCTCCCCGCCATCCCAAGCTGTGACGAGGAAGATGTGATATTGGGCCTCGCCGTACTCCGCGGGATCCGGTTCTGGAAGGATAGCGATCTCTTTGAACGTACGCGGCTTGACACCGATCTCTTCCTGTACCTCCCGAACCAGGGCATCACCGGGAGCCTCGCCCCCCTCGCAATGTCCTCCGACGACATCCCAGACACCCGGGTAGAAGGATCGCCCCGATGAGCGCTTGGCCAACAGCACCTCATCTCCCCGAACCAACAGCCCGCCAGCACAGATCCTCATGACGCCTGATCCCTGACCCCTGGCGCCATCACAAGCACCCAAGCGGCTTGCTCATGGGAATAGAATCGTTCGCCTTGACCTCTCCCACCCGTCTGTAACCGCGACGCGCATGGAATGCTTCGGCATTGGGGCTTGCGTCCAGGTAGGCGACGGAAGCACCGGCCTCGCGGATCTGCCGCTCGGCGTACGCCAAGGGCGACGAGCCGACTCCTTGGCGCCCAGCAGCGGCGCTGACATACAAGCCTTCGATCGTCGCGCCGCTGACCTCAACCCAGCCAACGACCTTCGGGCCACCCTCCGTGACCCACACACGATTGGTAGCAATTGCCTTGGCCGCACGGTCGGGATGTGCCGCGCTTGCCCATCGCTCGGCGGCTACGCGGCCGTACTCCTCGGCCAGAGCCATGATGCCGTCCCGCCGTATCGCAAGGAGCTCATCCGCGTCCGCGGGATTGGCCGAGCGGACCTTGAGCTTGTCGGTCATCACCTTGCCGTCCAGCGCCCACGGCGGGAGCGCGTTGTCAGGGCCTACGCTGCCCCAGCCAGTACGACGCGCCATAAACAACTCCTGCGGTAAGAACGGCGGAGATCAGGACCGCCCTCGCCGTGACGTCTTCCGGGTCGCATAGATAGACAAAGAGCGGCCATGGGTAGAACCCGTTGTGAACAGGAGAAATGGGAACAAACCAGATCGCCATGGCGAGAGGGCGGTAGCTGCGCGGAACCAACCTCCAGATTGCGATGCAGATAGGCAAGAAGACGATAAGGGCAGGAGCCAGAACAAATAGCACTATTAGGACCGCAGGGTTCCCACTATCGGCAAAAGCGACCGCAGGGGTGCCGGCCAGCACAACCGACAGGGCCAGCACGGCAGACGCGACACGCATCATGGCCCCAACGCCGGCATGCGCCGCTGCCGGAAGCGGGAGCGACGCAGGAGCGCACGCTGTAGGCAGTCGGCTCCACGCCGTGGTTAGGCGGGGCTGCGCGCGAAGAGCGACTACGCTTGTGGCGGCCGCCATGACGGCGCCTCGAAGTGTGCGCTACGCGCCCGATCGTACAGACCCGGGAGGACGTGGGTGACCCAGGAGGACGTACGATAGTGCGACAGCTCATCCACTCCAACGAAGGCGGCCTCTGTCGTTTCGTCGGAGACCGCCCGCAACGTGCCGCCACGCACTGCGCACTCGAAGACGGTCATCACGTATGCAGTCCGATCCCCGTTGGGGTAGGTCACCAGGCACGACGGGCCGCCGTACACGCCGAGGATGCGCACCGGCGCGATGTAGAGACCGGTTTCTTCCCATACCTCGCGCACGACCGCGTCAGACGGAGTCTCGTCGGGGTCAACGGATCCGCCAGGTGCGCTCCACACACCGGATTCAGCTTGGCGAACGAGAAGGATACGGCCCTGATCATCGAAGATGATGCCGGTGACAGACGGAAGCACTAGGAGCGCTGACCCGATGGCGGCCCGTAGGTGCCGTACGTGAGAAGACATGCCCATGTGAATTCCTTCTTTGCGTTGCCTAGACAGTATGACTTCCACGAGGTGAGGCTGACCCCCAGCGCTCTTCGCGGGTTAGCCTGGACGGGCCAGAGCCGCCCTGTGCACGAAGCACACCACGAACGTGGAGGTCAGCCATGGACGAGTCTAGCAAGATCCGGTATGTCGGGCTCGATGTGCACAAGGACTCAATCGCCGTCGCCTACGCCCCGGACGAACGCGGCGCCGAGGTGGTGTCGCTGGGGGCGATCGGGACCCGGCAGAGTGACATTGACAAGCTGATCCGGAAGCTCCAGTCGAAAGGGGCCACGACGCTGGAGTTCGTCTACGAGGCGGGGCCGTGCGGCTACTGGCTGTATCGGTACCTGACCGCGAAGGGCTTCGGCTGCCACGTCGTCGCCCCCTCGTTGATCCCGCGGAAGGCGGGGGACCGCGTGAAGACGGATCGGCGCGATGCGATGACGCTGGCCCGCTTGATGCGGAGCGGCGACCTGAGCGCGATCTACGTGCCTGGGGTCGAGGACGAGGCGTTGCGGGACTTGAGCCGCGGGCGCGACGATGCCATGCAGGATCTCAAGCGGAGCAAGCGTCGGCTGAAATCGTTCCTCCTGCGCCAGGACATTCGCTACGAGGGCCGGGCCACCTGGAACCCCGCCCATCTCCGCTGGCTGTCCGAGGTGGTGTGTCCGACCCCGCCGCAGCAGATCGTCTTCCAGGAGTACCTGCGCGCGGTCAACGAGCAGCAGGAGCGGCGGCAGCGCGTGGAGCGCGAGCTGCACGAGGCGGTGAAGAGCTGGCGGTTGTACCCGGTGGTCGAGGCGATCCAAGCCCTGCGGGGCGTGGAGCTCACCGGCGCCGTCATCTTGATGACCGAGCTCGGAGACATCACGCGGTTCGAGAACCCGCGCCAGCTGATGAGCTATCTCGGGCTGACCCCCTCGGAGTACTCGTCGGGTGAACGGCGCCGCCAGGGCGGCATCACCAAGGCCGGCAACAGCCACGCCCGGCGCGCGCTGGTGGAAGGGGCGTGGGCCTATCGGTATCCGGCCAAGGTCAGCCGCCATCTGCAGCTTCGCTTGGAGAAGCTCCCGACCGAGGTCCAGGCGATTAGCTGGAAGGCGCAGGTGCGCCTGTGCCGACGGTACCGGCAGTTGACCGCCCGGGGGAAGCACGTCAACCAGGTCGTGGTGGCCATTGCCCGCGAGATGGCCGCCTTCGCCTGGGCCATCGCCCGGCTCGTGCCCCGGGCCTCCTGACGGCGGAGCGCAGAGACCATCCTTGATCCCGACCTCGAGCCATCGGCGGAGGCGCGGCCCCGGTATCGGCGCAATCTTCGACCGCGTTATGAGGCCACGACCCTCGCCCCTAGAGCGAAGCAGGCGCCGCGACGGACACCTGTACGGTGGTACCCAACCCACGGATATCAGCATGATCGACCGTCGCTGTTACAGGCTCCGCCTCTTCCGATGGCTCGAGTCCTCACCATGAAGCGCGCGCCCTCTGGAGCCGGCGGCGTGAGGGCGTTTCGCCGCCGGCCGCCGAAACCGAGGGCCGTAGAGGGCTCAGAATCGACGATCGCCAAGGGGGGTGCTATCTCGGTATCCCCCCACAGAGCCCCATCGCGTTCCTTACGATCACCCCGGCGCCCACGCATTCGGGGATGAGACCCGACGACGTACTGGCCCGCCCGATCCCAGCGTCACCCTGATACTTGACAGTGGAAGTCATATCAACGGTTGCGGTCAGCCGCCACGATCAGGGACCAGCCCCGCGGATGGCGCAAGGCCACCCTGATCATCTCCTGCAAGGGGGCTATCGCCTCGAGCAGAACTTGGTCAGAAACAACGCCAAACAGGAACACTAGCTCATCCTCGATCGAGGAAAGCTGCACTTCAGGATACGTCGTAGCGCCGACGGTCGGAAGCCGCGCAAGCAAAGGAAGCTCATAAGCAAAACCGAGGTGTCGCAGGCGCGCCAGAAGCCTCTCGGAGATCCAGCCCTCGATTGGCTCCCTACCTTCATCCCGAGGGTCGGGCTGCAGTCGGAGCTGGCACTGGGCATCTCTGGCGTAACTGCTCACCTCCAAGCGATTCTCATAGGGCTTCGGCGTGCCCACCCTGGACCTTCTCCCCGGTTTGCCCAACGTTCAGTTCAGCGACGGGCCGCCCCGTCGGCTATCTGGGGCCGTCTAACGGGCGATGCGTCGACCCATCTGGCCACCCGCAGATACAAACGCGGTTGCCCGCGCGGTCCGCGAGCGTCCACCAAGACGGCGCATGCGATTCGTCGACGATACGGCCGCCGGCAGCGATCGCGGCCTCGAGCCGCGCCTTGACGTGCTCGCGCGCGACAGACACGTCGATGTGCATCGCGTGCCGCAACGGCTTGGCCTCGTCGAGTTCCTGCATCCAGACGGTCGATCCGTGTCCAAGGGGGTCGACCGCATTATCGTCGGCCCGCGGCGCATTATCGTCGGCCAGCGGCACGTAGCCGAGCACGGCGCGCCAGAAGCCGACGTCAATGGTATCGCGCTTGGCCGCGATCGCGAGCTGGACTTCCTGGACCGCCGCACGATCGGCCACCGCGCCGTGCGCCCGCGCTACTGCAGACACGGCCCGGGCGAGTCCAATGTGCCGCTCCTCGAGCTGCCACAGATCGCGACTCAGCCGAACCGTCAGACTGGCATCGGCCAGGGCAAGCAGCGCCCCCGACCCTTCAAATCCTGGGACCTTCGCGACCGCCTCGGCCAGGCGCGCCGCCTCGCCCAGCGATCCGACCCGAAAGACGGCCGTCGCGCCGCCGTGCAGTACGACCCAGTCCTCGACAGCTTGGGCAGCGAGGAAGCCGCGCCATCCTTGCTCGCTCATCTTCGGGAAGTCTGCTGCCCGAGCTCTTGGGCAAACCCGATGAGAATTCCTTCGGGGCCCCGGATGTAGCAGAGCCGATACGTGTCTTCGTACTGGACCACTTCGCCGACGAGCTCCGCGCCGCGTTTGCCGAGCCGGGCGAGCGTATCGTCGATGTC
>Ga0187892_10010490_pt1 | contig 11717 bp, 10 predicted proteins | sample MA1701073metaG_FD_139345 | JGI IMG/M metagenome (GOLD analysis project Ga0187892, IMG submission 139345) | Bio-ooze microbial communities from a basaltic lava cave in the Kipuka Kanohina Cave System on the Island of Hawaii, USA - MA170107-3 metaG ... | reverse complement strand
CGGCAGGGCAATCCACTCAATGCCGTCTGGAGCGTGCTTGTAATCAGAGTAAGGAATGTTGACTCACTCGCAAATTCTCTTTGTCTCAGCGTAAGGAAACTGCCTAACGCCCCCGCGCACCGCGAGCGGCCACACCGCGCCCGTTCAGCTTGAGCAGAAGCCCAACGTGGCCGCGATGCGGTGGCGCGAATGGTTAGGCGGCAGTCCCTGTCCACTTCCCCGCAGGAACAAGTTGCAGCACCTTCGCTTGGATACCCTCTAGGATTGCATCGCGCACGAACGTACTCGCCTGCAAAATCTCGATCCCAATCAACTCCCCCTTCGCATTCAACTCTGCCGTAATGTTGGGGCTCAGCTCAATGCTGTTGGCTTCCTCCTCCTCGGTAATCACGAGATGGAGAATATCTTCTTGCTCGAAATATGACAGTTTGGGTTTCGTCATGGTTGGAATCTCCCCGTCCGCAGCCGAAAAGTGATCTGTTGGCGTGTTGTTGTATGCAGGGTGATCGGCGTTAGGTTCTCTCCCTCTTGCTCATAGGCAATCAGGACTACTCGGCTCCCCTGGCGACCAATCGCTACCATCCGTTGCGTTGTTGTATCAAAGTAGCGTTCTTCCGAAAAGCGCACGATCTGCTCGATCGTGGCCAGATCAAACCCTCGCAGTCGCGCCCGATGTTGCAAGTAATCTGTCCAGATTACCATTGTTGTTCGCTTGCGTTACCAGATGAATAGGCTAGATATTATCGGTTCCTTCTTCTGCCGTCTAACCATTGATTGTCAGGCCCTTTTGCCTTGATAAGTTGCTATTACTCATGTTTTCGAGCACTTTTGCTTGTATTATTTGTTATCTGGGCAATTTGCCTTGATAAGTTGCTATTACCTGGGTTTTCAGGCAATTATGGCAAAACTGCCTCCTGCTCTTACGACACCGCCACGGAGACCTCATATGCCTGCTACCACACGAAGTCAACAACCAAAACTTCTCGACGAAGTCCGCAATGTTCTCCGCCTCCACCACTATTCTATTCATACCGAGCGTTCCTATGTGGAGTGGATCGTGCGATTCGTCCGATTTCACCACATGCACTCGCGTGAGGAACTCTTCCCCGCTGAAGCGAAGATTGAAGCATTTCTCACGGATCTAGCGGTGCACGGCACCGTTGCCCCGTCTACCCAGAATCAGGCGATGAATGCCTTGGTGTTCCTCTATAAGCGCGTGCTCAAACATACCCTGCAGGGGAGTATCGACGCCGTACGCGCTGACCAGAAGGTCCATGTCCCCGTGGTCATGACCCGCGAGGAGGTCGCGGCTGTGCTCTCGCTCATGGATGGCACCGCGCAATTGGTCGCAAAGATTCTCTACGGGAGTGGCCTGCGCATCATGGAAGCAGTCCGGCTTAGAGTCAAGGACATCGACTATCAGATGAAGCAACTGACCGTCCGTGCGGGCAAGGGCGATAAAGACCGATTCACCACCTTTCCCGCCACCCTGACGCCTTTGCTCCAAAACCACTTGGTCGGGGTCAAGACGCTGCATCAACAAGACCTTGTGCAGGGGCATGGTGCAGTATACCTCCCACATGCGCTGGCGCGGAAACACCCCAAGCTCGCCGAGGAATGGGGCTGGCAGTATGTCTTTCCGGCCCGGAATCTCTCCGTTGACCCTCGTTCTGACACCACTCGTCGCCATCATGTGGACCCCAGCGTCATCAACAAGGCCATTAAGACGGCGGTGCGGCGTGCCGGCCTGACGAAACATATCAGCGCACATACGTTTCGTCATTCTTTCGCAACCCATCTGCTGCAACGCGGAACCGATATCCGGGCTATTCAACAACTGCTTGGACACCATGATGTTGCTACTACCATGATCTACACCCACGTACTGCAGCAGGGTGGCCAGGGTGTTCCGAGCCCCTTGGACGATCTCGGCGTATGAGCTGCTGTCGTGCCGGTCCGCCGAACGACTGAGTATCCCATCAGGGAGATGTGAATACAACTCGCTTGCGTGCACACATGGCGTAGAGGGGATCAGTGATCCCAGTCTGAGGGCTGGCATCAGTAAACAGCGGGTCTTCATATCCTCCCGCCGCCTGGAAATAGGCATGGATCAGTTGGATTCGTTGCTCAGGATGCAGCGCTTGCCACACCCGCACCGCTTTGGTCGGAAACATGCGATTCGAGAACAGCACAAGAAAAGGGGCCCCGTCTTTCAGCACCCGACGTACCTCCGAAAATATCTCCACCGGATGGGTGAGGTATTGAATCGATACGGTAATGACGGCTCCATCGAATGAGTCGTCTGCAAAGGGAAGCCGAGGATCGGCATTCACATCCTGGACGACATATTCATCTAAATCTGGATTGTCGGCCATCTCTTCGGCATTGAGTCCTAAGCCGACAAGTTTCTGTTTGACAAAGCCCGGCGGTAGGTGAGACCGCCAACTGCTCAATAGATCGAGCAACACCCCGTTCGGGGCGAAGGTCGCCTCGATCATTTGCCTTGCCGCCTGAATCGCCGGTTCATCAATGTGAACGACTTTCCGTGGGAAGGCGTAGAAGAGCGGGTCGTCGCTCTCATCCATCCGTTGAAACATCTCCGGTGGAAACGAACGCACTTGTGGAGTATCAGCCATGAAAAAACTCGTGTAAAAGGTTGACCGTTGCTTCAGGCTTCTCAAAGGGTGGCGCGTGCCCACACTTTTCCATGATCACCAACTTCGATCCAACAATTTCTCTCTGTCTCTCTCTGTTTCACATATACATTCCCCCATTGGGGCTCACGATTTGTCCAGTAAAGAAGCTTGCCTCTTCTGACACGAGATATGCGCAGGCAGCGGCAATATCATCAGGAATGCCATTACGCCGTACAGGTGCCCGCTGCTTGGTGATGTCGATGAACTTTTGCATCCGCGCGGTAATGCGTCCATCCTTCTGTAAAATAGGCGTGTCAATGAGCCCAGGGGCAATGGCATTCACGGTAATACCCATCGGCCCTAACTCTTGCGACAGACCTTTAGAAAAACCGATGATGGCCGCCTTCGCCGCAGAGTAGTGCGTCAGTCCTGGAGCCCCGCCTAACCCGGCGGTCGAAGAGATGTTCACGATTCGCCCCCATTTGGCATCCACCATATCCTGTACCACCGCTTTGGTGCAGTTGAAGGTTCCTTTGAGGTGGATCGCGAGCATCTGATCCCATTGTGCTTCAGTCATCTGCGCAAGCAGGATGAAATTGCCAATACCAGCATCATTGACCAAAATATGAATCGGCCCGAATTCTTTTCGAGTCTGCGCGACGGCGGTAGCTATTTGTGTACGATTGACGACATCGACCTGGCACGCCAGGGCTTTTCGTCCCAAGGCGCGGACCTCATCAGCAACTTTTTCCGCACCAGCCAAGTTGAGATCAAAAATCGCAACATTGGCACCATCACGCGCCAACCGGAGGACAATCCCACGACCAATCCCGGACGCGCCGCCAGTTACCACTGCATTTTTTCCACTTAACCTCATGAAGATCTCCTCACCGCTGAAACAGAGAGTCGTTTTTCGCCCCCTCTAGCACATCTCGCTTTCTTTGCCTATTGCCGATCGGCGTGAGGAACTAGGACACTGAGGGCTTGCGGGACCACCTTGAATGTTGCCGGAAGTGGACCAATGCGCTCGCCGTCAGCATACAGGTCACACGGATGTTCAGCACTTACTGTGATTTCTCGTCCGCGTAGAGTATCGATCCCAGTATGATAGATGTGCCGCCCACGAAAGACACGTGGGAACGTATACAACAGCTCTACTTTCCCCATGCCGTTGATGACACACGCATCCAGCATGCCGTCATCCGGACGTGCCGCCGGCACTAATGCCATCCCACGGGCACAACTCCACGTGTTCGCTACCGCGATGAGCCAGCTATAACACTGTCGAGTGTGTTGGTCATACCGAATGGTAAAAGGACGGGGGGTATCAAGAAAGATTGAAGTTACTGTTAATGCAGAATAGAGAGCGCTGGTACGCAACCGCCGAAACTGGTTTGCACGCCTATTGATTTGTGCAGCTAATCCCATGACCGCAACCGAGAAAAAGTAGCGCTCGTTGACCTGCCCAACATCCACACGGCGCGTGATTCCATTCGACAGCACCGCACAAGCGTTGGCGATATCAAGCGGAATCCCCAGGCCACGAGCAAAATCATTGCCCACACCAGCCGGAATAATCCCTAGGACCGTCTCACTGCCCACTAATTCATTCGCAATCTGACTGATGAGTCCGTCACCGCCAATCCCAACAACAAGCGAAGCGTGATTACGTACGGCCTCACGTGCCAATTCGGTCGGGTCTGCGGAGGTTTGGCTCTGACGCAGTTCATGCATTACCCCACGCTCATGCAGTGTACGGCTGACCTGCTCGGCTACGCGCGCACCGCGCCCTCTGCCGGAAACTGGATTGACAATGAGACGGACAGATTTCATAACAATTGAGAGATTGAATCATTGACGATTTGTTCATTGAACAATTTCAAGAGCAGATGCGTCTTTTCGCTTTCCTTCCGTCAATGACTCAATGATGCAATGACCCAATCACTCAATCGCTCAATTGCTCAAGGTCTTCAGCGTATTCCCCCGCGCTCCAAATGCGCCTGAAGAAAATTCCGGCTCCCAGTCGTCGCCATACTTGCTGCGGCTGAGAGTTCAAGGCATAAGGCCGTAGCCGCAATAATTTGTGCGAAGCGATACACTTTCCCCGGCCCAAGGCACTTCAGCAACTGGAGATATGCTTGCGCGTGGGGAAGGCTGGTCCCTCCACCAATCGTCCCCACTTCCAACCCAGAAAAGCGGATCGCCAGATGAATCCCCTCGCCAACGCGCGTCGCTGTCTCTTGCGCCATACTACTCGTACTAACCATCCCCAAGTCTTGTCCAGTGGCGGCAAAGATCGCCGCGATTGCCGACGCAGGGGTAAAGGCAAACGACTGCATGCCACTGGCATGCGCGCCGTGTAATCCGGCATGCTCGAGCGCGACTACCGCGTCCGCGGTCACGTGTAACACTCGCCGCAATACCGTTGTCGGAATGGTCGTTTCAGCCAGGACAACTTTTCCGTGTCCAGGAAACTGAAAGAACGCATGGCTCGGCTTTTTATCTCCCCCCATATTGGTTTCTAAAAACACGTGCAGCGGGGACACGTCGGTATCACGAGTGAAGCGAGGGAGAATGAACTCGTGGTTCAGCGCGTAGGCATTACGAGTCATCATGTTAGGACCACAGGCATCCCCAGTCGTGAAGCGATACAACACATGGCACATCGGCCCAATGACATGCGTATCAACCGCACGTAAGACCGCATGCGTGCTGATGAGTGCAGGGCTTCCAGCCGACGACTCGTGCTTGCCGCCGTGGCGTAATGGATTGGTAGGATCACGGAGCCAGACGGTCATCCGTTCGCCCTGAGCGGTGATCCACTGCGCTAAACGCAGCGCGTCCTCAGAATTCTGGAAGACAAAACAGGAGTCCCGCGTCATGCGATCGGCCAGGACATGGGTGCGCACTCCACCCGCAAGTGCCACCGCACTGACACCACGTTGCACCGAAGCTGAGAGTCCACCTTCAGTGTGCGCTAACGGGACAAACACCTGGTCATCGTCCCTTCCCTCTTCTCGTACCTCCCCTGCCTCATCTAAGAGGTAGCGACCGAGGTTGAGCGTTAACGGCCCAACGACACCCACCGGCAGCACGGTATGCCCGGTCAGACACTCTTGAAAGCTCGCCAGCGTTTCTACTGGGACCGGCCAAGAAAGGACATGGTGATGTTGCGCTTCCCAATGCGGTAAGTGACGCAGGTGCTCTTGCCGTTGCGCCACAACATCCGCGCGGTTCGCACGTGGCCAGTGCGGTAGGGAACGTGGCGTACGGTCCGTTTTCACTCAGGCGTATCCTGCACCGGCTCATCAAGATGCAGACGTCGCGCCTTTGTCTCAATGTCGTCGGCGACGGTGGCAACCAGCAACACCGCATCGAGCCCGATCGTATCGCATTGGCTTTTGAGCCCCCGAGACATTGCCCGCATGAGCGCTAAGAGATCGTCACGCATGCGCAGGAATGCTGGAGCAAATTCCGGTTGCTGTCGGAGAATTCCTTGTAAAAACAATTCGGCAAATGCGAGATGACGTGCCTCATCACGCAGAATCCGGCTCGCAATACGGGCAAAGAGCGAGCCGGGGTGGAGTTTCGTCAGCGTGTTATAAAAGTGGCGGGCGAAAATATCGCTCAGCAAAATTCCCCATAGCCACTCAATGCGATCACGCGATTTGAACAGCCGGGCTTGATAGCGAAAGATCTCTTTCAGGTCGCGTACCTCCAACGGACGTTTATCCATCTTGTGATACAGCTGAGTGAGAATCTCAAAATGCCGTGCTTCATCGAGGAGAAACGTGGCCAGGTACAATTGGGCTTCGGTTTGGCGAGCGGCAAAAAACTGAGGAATGACCGAGCTGGCGCCAATCATAGCCGTCTGTTCCCCCAAATACACCGGCGTTAAGACGTGAGCGAGGGCTTGTTGCTCCTGCGAACTCAGACCGAGAGGATGCTCCCAGTCGATTTGCGCGGCCGACCATTGCCCTTCTACGCCTTTGTGGTAGAGGTTCATCAGCTTGGCATTCTCAACCTGCGGAAACACCCGAATCACGATCCACCCCTCTCCCGTGTCTCACTCCGATCTCCTGAGGACCGGCGGGAAGCACCCATATAGCAACCCTCTGACCACGGCTCAAGCAAGAGGCTCAAGCCGAGCTTATGCCGAATAGCGCCGCCGCTCCGCTTCTCCCTCACTACGACTCTCCCGCCGCAGTTCTAACCCTGGTTCTTCGTCCTGTACGTTCAGCCATTGTACGGCGCGCACCAGATATTGGAGCCCTGAGACTGTCGTCGCGGCTCCTGCGAGCGCTAAGGTCGCCACCCACAGCCACGGCACTCGCCACAGCGGATTATGCAAGGAGAGGAGTGACTGCGTCACCGTCAACAATTGGAAGAAGGTACAGGCCTTGCCCACGAACGTGGGACGAATCGCAATCGATCGGCCCGTAATCATGAACAAAACGAGAAACCCGACCAGAATAATGACATCCCGACTGATAACCATAATAGCGAGCCAATGCGGAATGAAGCCCAAATACGTCAAAATCAAGAAAGAACTCACGAGGAGGAGCTTGTCAGCGAGGGGATCAATATATGAGCCTAGGGTCGTGCGGGAGTTGGTCAGCCGTGCGATTGCTCCATCCAGGGAGTCAGTCGCCCCAGCAATGGCAAAGACGATGAGCGCTTCCGTATACTGTTTATCAGTCAAAAGGATGAGAAACAGCGGAATAGCACCGATCCGCAGCAGCGTAATCAGATTGGGCAGATTAAGGATGGATGAAGAAATCAAGACCGTCCGTTCCGCTCTAGTTCAGACCACTATTTAGCTCACAGTGATTGCCGCAAGCCGCTTCCGTAACTGTCCAGCCACTTTACTGGAGACGAGGGCGGTCACACTCACCGAAGTTTCTGAATACGCCTCTTCTACCACTTTACCGCTACGGTGCAACCAGGCTACTAACTGCCCCTCTGCTAATGGCAGCTCACAATGTACCACTTCACGTTCTTGTTCCAGCCACCGAGCAATGCCGCTCAGCAAGGCAGGCATCCCTACTCCCGTGAGCGCTGAGATGCCAAAACTGCTGATGGCACGGTCCCCGTTTCGTCCCTGTTCCCCATATTCCCACAGATGGTCGGGAAGCTGGTCCAATTTATTCAACACCGCGATGGTCGGTTTATCACCTGCACCGATCTCCGCAAGCACCCGTTCAACCACAGTTTTCTGCTCTTCCCAATGGGGGTGCGTGGCGTCGATGACATGGAGCAACAGATCCGCCGTCCGCACTTCTTCAAGGGTACTCTTAAAGGCATCCACTACCTGGTGCGGCAGTTTATTGATGAAACCCACCGTGTCAACTAGCATCACTGCATGGCCCTCGGGTAAATCCAAACGACGGCTGGTCGGATCAAGGGTGGCAAAGAGCTTATCCTCTACAAGCACCCCAGCCTGAGTCAGGGCATTCATTAAGGTCGATTTACCAGCATTGGTGTAGCCGACTAAAGCCACACAGGGAAATGGCACCCGTGCTCGCTCGTGACGCTGCAGCGCTCGAGTTCGTTCGACATCCAGAAGACGGCGACGTAACGTGCCGATACGCTCACGGAGGCGTCGGCGGTCCACCTCAAGCTGGGTCTCCCCAGGTCCGCGCGTCCCCACTCCACCACCTAAACGTGATAAGTGGGTCCATTGCCGCGTCAGCCGTGGTTGCAGGTATTCAAGCTGCGCCAGTTCGACCTGCAATTTACCCGCGAGGCTCTGTGCGCGTTGGGCAAAGATGTCGAGGATGAGCTGACTCCGATCAATCACCTTCAGACCGACCGCCTTTTCTAAATTGCGTTGTTGCGCAGGGGAGAGATCATCGTCAAAAACGACCGCATTCGCGGCCGCTGAGACTGTGTATTCTTTCACCTCCGCAACTTTCCCTGCGCCAATAAACGTAGCCGGATGGATGCCGTCGCGCAGTAGTTGTACAACACGACCTGCCACTTCCAAACCCGCCGTTTCACTTAACCGTGCCAGTTCGTCGAGGGATTCGTCTGGCAACATTTGCAGAGGATCGGAACTACGCTGCTGCGGACGTGACCATTCAACACCCACTAACACAACCCGCTCCGGCCCTGGCTGTGGCAGGTATCCACCCAAGCGATCACTGGGAGAGAAATCTCGACGTCGGCCCATACTCCCTTACCTAAACGACGCCATGCCGTTGCCAAAGAGTCGTTCGACGGCAACGAGCATCGCCCGTGTCGGAGCCACGCTCAGAGCGTTGGGCAAGGCAATCACCGTTTCCGTATAGTCCGGGCGCAGAAGGTGTAAGAAGGTTTGGCACCCCCCAGTGTGCTGCGCTAAAACATCTTTGAGCGCCACTAAATCCTCTTTGGTGGTGACGTCAGCGGGAACCTGAATATGCACTTGTCGGACTTCTCGTGTCGCCACCGATTCAAGCGAAACTACCTCATCGGCGATGATTTGGCAGCGCTCTTCGTCAATATCTAGCGCTCCACTCAAACAGACCGGCTGATCGGCATGCAGTGTCGCTTCATATTGACGATACGCCTCGGGCCACACAATGACCTCGACCACCCCTTCTTTATCCTCAAGCGTAAAGGTCGCGTAGCGATCACCTTTTTTATTGTTCTTCAACTTGAGGGAGTGGACGACTCCCGCCAAGCGCACCTTCTCTTGGTGCGTGCGGGTTTTGAGATTATCGGTCGAAAGCGACACGACTCCATGCAAGCGCCCGACATATTTGTCGAGCGGATGTCCAGTAATAAAAAATCCCAAGGTTTCACGTTCATGACGAAGTTTATCCGTGTCAGTCCACTCTTCGAGGTTGGGGAGTTCCGGATGCCCGTCACCATGCTTGTTATTCGCGCTGGCAAACAAGCCCATTTGTGCTGCATTGTGATCTCCGTTGGCTTTCCGTTCCGCCCACTTCATCGCCTCTTCAATCCCGGCGAGCAACTGAGCGCGATTCGCTTTGAACGAGTCAAGCGCGCCACATTTTACCAGGCTCTCCATCACCCGCTTGTTCACTTGCGAGCCACGCACGCGCGCACAGAAGTCATGTAAGGTGGTGAACGGTCCCTCTTGCCGTGCCGCTTGGATGGCTTCAATTGCCTTCGACCCGATACCTTTTACCGCCCCCAGACCGAAGCGAATCCGGTGACCGCTCACCGTAAACCCGTCATCACTCTCATTGACATCAGGCGGCAAGACCGGAATGTCTTGCAAGCGGCATTCGGCGATATTTTTGTACGTCTTGTTAGTATCGCCCATTTCCAAGCTCATTAACGCCGCCATGAACTCCTGCGGATAATGGGCTTTGAGATAGGCGGTCTGATAGGAAATCAGCGCGTAGGCGGCCGCGTGCGATTTATTGAAGCCGTAGGCTGCGAACGTTTCCATCGCATCGAAAATTTCCCCGGCAAGCTTGTCGGAAATTTTCTGCTTGGCGGCTCCTTTCATGAATCGCACCCGCTCTTCCTGCATCACCTCTTTCTTTTTCTTGCCCATCGCCCGGCGCAGATTATCGGCGTCCTCAAGCGTATAGCCTGCAAGGACCTGGGCAATCTGCATGACTTGCTCTTGGTAGATGGTCACCCCGTAGGTTTCTCGCAACACCGGTTCAAGTAACGGATGTGGATACGAGATCGCCTCTTTCCCATGTTTGCGGCGAATAAACTGTTCCGCGGCTCCGCTATCCAGCGGGCCGGGACGGAAGAGGGCAATCACCGCGACAATGTCTTCAAAGCAGCTGGGTTTGAGCTGAGTGATCAGTTTGCGAATCCCACTGCCTTCCATCTGAAAGACGCCGACCGTATCACCACGGGTGAGCTTCTGATAAGTCAGGCGATCATCAATCCGCAGGGCGCTGAGATCGACCTCGATCCCACGGCTTTTCTTGATCCGTTTGACAGTATCGTCGAGCAGAGTCAGGGTTTTCAAGCCAAGAAAGTCAAACTTGATCAGTCCGATGGTATCGACTTCCGGACCAGCGTACTGGGTCAGAACATTGCCTTCTTTATCGACGAAGAGCGGCAGATGCTCGACGAGTGGAGAAGGAGAAATCACGATCCCGGCGGCATGCTTGGATGCATGGCGCAGCAACCCTTCGAGTTTGAGCGCATAATCGAAGAGTTTCTTTTCCCGGTCGCCACGTTCACGGATCTCCCGCAGGCGTGGCTCCATTTCCAGCGCAGCCTCGAGCGGAAAATCTTTGCCCTGTTTGGGGGCTGGATAGAGCTTGGCCATGCGGTCAGTGTCCCCATAGGAAAACTCCAACACGCGACCGACATCTTTAATCGCCTGCTTCCCTTTCAGCGTACCGAACGTAATGATCTGCGCAACTTTGTCGGACCCGTATTTCTCCTTGATGTAGCGGATCACTTCATCACGGCGTTCAAAGCAGAAATCGACGTCGATGTCCGGCATGCTCTTGCGTCCGGGATTAAGGAAGCGCTCAAACAGCAGGTTGTAGCGAATCGGATCGACATCGGTGATTTTGGTGGAATAGGCGACAAGACACCCCGCGGCTGAGCCGCGCCCTGGTCCGACCGGAATCCCCTGAGACTTTGCGTAACCAATGAAGTCCGCAACGATGAGAAAATAGCCGGCAAAGCCCATCTTCTCGATGACTTGTAGTTCAAACTCTAGCCGTGCACGGTACTGTTGGGCTTTCTCTTCGTTCCAGTCTGGCGTATGCGCTTGAATTTGGACAAAGCGTTCTTCCAGACCGGTGCGAGCCTTTTTGCGCAAGGTGTCTTCGAGCGTTTCTTCAGGCGGAACAGCGAACACGGGAAAGTAGAAATTCCCAAACGACAATTCCAGATTGCAGCGCTTCGCCACCTCAAGTGTGTTCGTGATCGCCTCTGGGCAATGGGAGAAATCGGCGACCATCTCTTCTGGCGATTTGACGTAGAGCTGGTCGGTACCAAAGCGCCAACGCTTCTCATCGGACCACACTTTGCTGCTCTGGACGGCGAGGAGCACTTCATGTGCTTCTGCGTCTTCGGCTTTCAGATAATGACAGTCGTTGGTCGCGACCAGCGGGAGAGAGAATTCACGCGCGATTTCAATCAGTGCCG
>Ga0187892_10010488_pt1 | contig 11721 bp, 8 predicted proteins | sample MA1701073metaG_FD_139345 | JGI IMG/M metagenome (GOLD analysis project Ga0187892, IMG submission 139345) | Bio-ooze microbial communities from a basaltic lava cave in the Kipuka Kanohina Cave System on the Island of Hawaii, USA - MA170107-3 metaG ... | reverse complement strand
TTGGGGGGGGGGGGAGGGTGGGCTTCCCGGGGCCCGGGGGGTCGGCCCCCACCAGGCGGGGGGGGGGAGGCGAAGGGAGGGGGTGCAGGGGCCCCCCCCCCCCCCCGGCCCCCCCCCCCGGCCCCCCCCCCCCCCCGGGGATCGTGGACGGCCCGCGCGACCGGGAACGCCTGCGCACCGTCGTCGTCGCCGATCACGACGACCTCGCCGTCCTGCTCGCCGCCCGCATCGTCGACACCATCTCCCGGTGCACGGCCGCCCGCGGCCGCTGCGTGCTCGGCCTCGCCACCGGCAGCACGCCGCTCGGCATCTACCGCGAGCTGATCCGGCGCCACCAGGCCGGAGAAGTGGACTTCAGCCGCGTCGTCACGTTCAATCTCGACGAGTACTATCCGATGGCGCCCGACAGCCCGCACAGCTATCGGCGCTACATGTGGGAGAACTTCTTCGGGCTCGTGAGCATGCGGCCCGAACAGGTGCAGCTCCCGGCCGGCGATACCCCGCGCGAGCGGTTGGCCCAAGTGTGCGCCGCCTACGAGCGCGCCATCGCCGACGCCGGCGGCATCGATTTCCAGCTGCTGGGCATCGGCCAGAGCGGCCACATCGGTTTCAACGAACCGGGATCGGCCGCCGACTCCCGCACGCGTCTGGTCACTCTGGACACATTGACCCGGAAGGCCGCCGCGGCGGATTTCTTCGGCGAAGACAACGTGCCCCGCGAAGCGATCACGATGGGCGTCGCCACCATCCTGGGCGCCCGGGAAATCGCCCTCATCGCCACCGGGGAGCACAAGGCCGCAGTGGTCGAGCGCGCCGTCGAAGGCGAGCCGTCACCGGACGTCGCGGCGACCTACCTGCAGGGACATCCCAACGCCACCGTCTACCTCGACCGGGCCGCCGCGGCACAGCTCACCCGGATCAGGACGCCCTGGCTGCTCGGGGCGACCGAGTGGACGCCGGCGACGACCGAGCAGGCCGTCGTGTGGCTCGCCGAGCGGACCCGGAAGGCGATCCTCAAGCTCACGGCGGGCGATTACACCGAGCACCACCTGAGCGCGCTCCTGGCCAAGTACGGCGCCCCCGGCCGGATCAACGGCGAGATCTTCAACCGGCTGCGGGACAAGATCCGGGGGCGGGCGCGCCTGCCCGCGCGCCGCAGCGTGCTCGTGTTCTCCCCCCACCCCGACGACGACGTGATCTCGATGGGCGGCATCCTCCGCAAGCTGTGGGAGAACGAGAACGCGATCGTCGTGGCGTACATGACGAGCGGCAACATCGCGGTCTTCGACCACGATGTGCGGCGTCACCTCGATTTCGTGGATCGAGCCGCAACCGCGTTGGGAATCGACCCGCAGGCGATCCGCGCGGTCCGGGACGACGTGCTCGGGCATTTCGACTGCAAGGCGCCGGGGGACGTGGACCTGCCGGTGGTACAGGACCTGAAGCGCTACATCCGGGAGTCGGAGGCGATCGCGGCGCTCGCGGAGGTCGGGCTGCCGCCATCCGCCGCCCGGTTCCTCGACCTCCCGTTCTATCGAACCGGACTGGTGCGCAAACACCCGATCGGCCCCGAAGACGTCGCCATCGTGCGGCGACTGCTGGATGAGACGAAGCCGGAATACGTATTCGTCGCCGGCGATCTCAGCGACCCGCACGGCACGCATCGCATGTGCAAGGCCGCCATCGACCGCGCGCTGGAAGCGGGGAGCGGGCCCCGGCCCGAGGTGTGGCTGTATCGCGGTGCCTGGCAGGAGTGGAGCCTGACGGAAGCGAACGTGCTGGTCCCGCTGTCGCAGGATGAGCTGCGCGACAAGATCTTCGCGATCTTCAAGCATCAATCCCAGAAGGACACGGCGCCGTTTCCGGGCGGCCATGATGACCGCGAGTTCTGGCAGCGCGTGGAATCGCGCAACCTGGAAACCGCGGCGCACGCGGATCGGCTCGGCCTGCCGGAGTACTTCGCGATGGAAGCCTACCGGATCGAGCACGCCACGACGTAGCTTGCGTCATGACGACCAGCGCGACCCTGCCACGCGCCATCGTGGCCTCGCTCGTCGCCGCCGTGAGCGTCATCGTGGGCGTGATCTGGGACATTTCCTGGCACCGCTCCATCGGGCGGGACACCTTCTGGACGCCCGCCCACCTGGCGATCTACCTGGGCGGCGTGCTGGCCGGCGGCGCCTGCGGCTGGCTGGTGTTGCGCACCACGTTCGGCGGTACCGCCGCCGAGCGCGGCGCCGCGGTGCGGTTCTGGGGCTTGCAGGGGCCGCTGGGCGCCTGGGTGTGCATCTGGGGCGCGATCGCGATGATCACGTCCGCCCCGTTCGACGACTGGTGGCACACCGCGTACGGCCTCGACGTGAAGGTGCTGTCGCCGCCGCACGCGCTGCTGGCCGCCGGGTTCGTGGGCATTCAGCTGGGCGCGCTGCTGCTGCTCGCGGCGCGCCAGAACGGGGCGGGCCCCCGCGACCCCCGCGCGCGGGCGAATCGCGTCATGTTCGCCGCGGCCGCGGGCCTGCTCGTCGCCACGGCGTCGATTTTCGCGTTCGAACAGATCGGGTTCCCCAATCAGGCGCACAACGCCCGCTACTACAAGATCGGCGCCGGGATCTTCCCGATGCTCCTGTTCGCCGCGGCACGCGCATCGTCGCTCCGGTGGCCGGCGACCATGGCCGCGGCGGCGTACATGCTGGTGAACATCGTGATGATTCTGGCGCTGCCCCTGTTCCCCGCGACGCCGATGCTGGCGCCGATCTACAATGCGCTGGACCGATTCGTTCCCCCGCCGTTTCCGGTCCTGCTCGTCATCCCCGCGCTGGCCATCGACCTCGCACTGCGACACGGCCCCGAAAACGACTGGGCGCGTGCGGCCCTGGGCGGCATCGCGTTCCTGCTGGTACTCGCCGCCGTGCAGTGGGTCGTCGCCATCTATCTGGTCAGCCCGCAATCGGAAAACGCGCTGTTCGGAGTCCAGCGCTGGAACTACAACAGTACGCTGGGGCCGTGGCGCTACGAATTCTGGCGCATTCGTGACGACCCGCTGACGCCGGGCGGTCTCGTGCTCGCGGCCGCCATCGCGGTGACCTCCGCCCGGCTGGGGTTGTGGTGGGGCGCGTGGATGGGTCGCGTACGCCGATGATCGGTCGACGCTCCCGCGCGGCCGCGCTCGCGGCCGCGGCGCTGGCCGGTATGGCGCACGTCGGCAGCCCCAATACCTACTTCGAAGGCGCCGCCGGACCGTATCGGATCCGCGTGATCGTCCGGCCACCGGGAATCGTCCCCGGTCAGGCGGACATCACCGTTCGCTTCCTCGACGGCCGGCGCGCGGAGCGGGTGCTCGTGCAGCCGCTGCGCGGCGGCCGGCCCACCGCGCTGGAGCCGCCACCCGACACGGCCACATCCGTCCCCGGCGACCCGATGCTGTACGGGGCCCGGCTGTGGCTGATGGAAGGAGGCGCCTACAGCGTTCGCGTCCTGGTGACCGGCGCCGCGGGCGAGGGCACGGCGATCGTACCGGTCAATTCGCTCGCCACGCGGCGCCTCGGGTTCAGCGTGCCGCTCGCCGCCGTGCTGCTGGTGCTCGGTGCGGTCCTCGTGATCGGAGCCATCTCGATCGTGGGCGCGGCCGCGCACGAGAGCGTATTGGCCCCGGGCGAGGAGCCGGATCGCCCCCGAAGCATCCGGGCATGGTGGGCCCGCGCCGTCGCGGCGCTGCTGCTCGGTCTCGGCGTCCTGGGCGGCAAGCAATGGTGGAATGGCGAGGACGCGCTGCACACGCGGACGCTGTTTCAGCCGATGCGCGTCGCCACGACCATCGCGGATTCGAACGGCGCACGCCATCTCCAGCTCGCCATTAGCGACTCGGATTGGATCGCGCACCGCTACACTCCGCTGATCCCGGATCACGGCAAGCTGATGCACCTGTTCTTGATTCGCTCCGACGTGGAAGCGCTGGCCCACCTTCACCCCCTCATGCGCGACTCGAGCGCGTTTCACGCCTCGCTACCCCCGGTACCGCCGGGCTGGTATCGGGTGTATGCCGACGTGGTGCACGAGAGCGGCTTCACGCAAACCCTGGTCGATTCGGTGACGGTCGCGCCCATCCCACAGCACCGGGCCGCTGACGCCTGGCAGCCCTCCGACCCCGACGACGCGTGGTGGGAGTCCTCCGGGCCCGGGGGGGGGGCGCTCGACCGATTCGTCGAGCTGCCGGATCGATCGGCGATCTCCTGGCTTCAGGATACCACGCCGCTCACGGCCGGCCGGGATCTCGAGCTGCGCTTCGCCGTCACGGGCCCCGACGCCAAGCCCACCGTGCTCGAGCGCTACATGGGGATGCCGAGCCATGCGGTGATCGCCCGCGAGGACGGCGCGGTGTTCGTCCACCTGCATGCGGCCGGCACCATTGCGATGGCGAGCCAGCTCGTCTACGAGCTGCGGCAACCGGGGGACACGGTGCGCGGGCTCCTGGGCCGGCGCATCACGGAGGCCGGGTCCAGCGGACACGATCTGGGTCCCTCGGTGTCGGACCCGGGTATCGTGTCGTTCCCCTATGCGTTTCCCCAGCCGGGCCGCTACCGCCTGTGGGTGCAGGTGAAGAGACAGGGTAGAATCCTGACGGGGGCATTCGACGCCGACGTCGGGCCCCCCACCGCGCCGTCCTGACCTCACTTCGGAGACGGATCGACCTGTCGAGCGGCGGCTCCGTGGAGGGCTTGATCGCGGCGGTGAACCGGGTGCTCGACCTGGTGGACGCGGGCACCAAGATCATCCCCGGGCATGGGCCGCTCGCCGAGCCCGAATCGCTGCGCGCCTACCGCGACATGCTTGCGACGGTGCGGGATCGGATCCGGGGCATGGTGCGCGACGGCATGTCGTTGGCGTTGGTGCTGGCCGCCAAGCCGACCCTGCAGTTCGACGCCGTGTGGGGGAAGGGCTTCATCTCGCCGGACAAGTTCGTGGAGATCGTGTACACGGACCTGGCGGCACGTCGATAAACCAAAACCCGGCGCTGGAAGCTCGCCGGGCTCGGCCGGTCGGGTGAGGTGGCCGTCACACCCCGCTCCACGACCGCGACTGCACTGCGTTCAACCTGACCTCGCCGGGAATGTGCACGATCGAGCGGCATGAGAGGTGGACGCCGCGCAAGCAGCCTGTCAGGAATCAGTCAGGTACTCACTCGGGTTTCGGCATGCGGTTACCATGAGAGGGCCATGAGGGTTTCGATCCCCAGCCGCCGCCGTCCGCGCGCCGCCTTCATCACCGTGGTCCTGGTGCTCGCGCTGGGGTTCGCGGTCGTTCTGGCCCTGCAGGCGGTCGGTGCCGCGCAGTACCAGAAGGCGCAGGCGGAGCGCGTGCTGCGCGACTATGCGGCGTTCGCCGCGGCGCGGTTCGCGTCCCGCTCCGCCTACGACCTCTGGTATTTCGCGTTCGTTCCGGCCGTCAAGACGATCGACCAGGCCGCCGCCCGAACGGGTCGCGTGCCCGATCCGGCCCGCTTGCAGCCGCCCGACGACACCTTCCCGGCCACGTTCTTTCGCCGCATTCGCTACAGCTATGTGCTGGACACGGCGACCAAACGCGTGGTGTTCGGCGGCCCGGCGCCATCACCGGCGTGGCAGCGCTGGCTGGTGGACACCATCACCGCCGAGATGAACGCCCTGCCCCCGATGATGGAGGACATCGCCGCCGTGCTCGGGGGACCCGGCGGCGAGCCGCGCGCGATCACGGTGTTCACGCTGCCTCGCGCCGCGGCCAGGACGCAGACGCGGGTGCTGGGCTTCGTGACCGGCCTCGACGCGCTGCGGCCGTACTTTCAATTCGTGGATTCGAGCGCGCCGCTGCTCCCGCGCGCACTCACGGGCGGGGTGGCGATCGATTCGATCGGATCGGTCGTCGTGCGGGACGCGCGCGGGGCGCCCTTGTATCGCAGCGCGACGCAATATGCGTCCACGATCACCGGCCACGACACGCTGGGCAGCTTCGTGGCCAACCTGCAGGTCGATGTATCGCTGCGACCGGAGATCGCCGGGCGCCTGGTGATCGGCGGCCTGCCCCGGTCGCGCCTGCCGCTCCTGGTCGCGCTGTTCGCCCTCACGGCCGGCCTGATCGTGATCGCCCTGATCCAGCTGCGCCGCGAGTACGACCTGGCCGCGCTGCGCACCGATTTCGTGTCCGGTGTGTCCCACGAGCTGCGCACACCGCTCGCCCAGATCCGCATGTTCGCCGAAACGCTCCTGCTGGGGCGCGTCCGCAGCGCGAACGAGCAGCAGCGCTCGCTCGAAATCATCGACCAGGAAGCGCGCCGCCTCACCCACCTGGTGGAGAACCTGCTGCACTTCTCCCGCTCCGAACGGCAGTCGCTGCGCGTGGCGCCCGTGCCCATGGTGCTCGGCCCCGCGATCCGGGCCGTGCTGGAGAGCTTCGCGCCGCTGGCCGGGACGCGGCAGGTCCGCCTCGCCACGCACCTGACCGAGGGTCTGGTCGCCAGCGTCGACGACAGCGCGCTGCGCCAGATGCTGCTCAACCTCCTCGACAACGCCGTGAAGTACGGTCCGGACGGGCAGACCGTCACCGTCGGAACCAATGCCTCCGGCGATCGCGTGCAGCTCTGGGTCCAGGACCAGGGGCCGGGGATCCCCGCGCACGATCGCGACCATATCTGGGAGCGGTTCTGGCGCCTGGAGCGCGACCGCGGAACAGCCGTGGCCGGGACGGGGATCGGGCTCTCCGTGGTCCGGGAGCTCGCCGCCCTGCAGCGTGGACGAGTCTGGGTCGAGACGGCCCCGGGCGGCGGCGCCCGCTTCGTGATCGAGCTGCCGGCCGCCGTGCTGGGGTCGGCCCCCGTCGCGGCTCCGAGCACCCCCATTCCGGCCCGGGCGGACACATGAAACGTGTGCTCGTCATCGAGGACAATCGCGACCTCGCCTACGGATTGCGCAACAACCTCGAAATCGAAGGCTACGAGGTCGATGTCGCCGAGGACGGCCCCAACGGGCTGCTGCGGGCGCGGACCGGAGCCCCCGATCTCATCATTCTCGATCTCATGCTGCCCGGCATGGACGGCTACCGCGTGCTGCGTGCCCTGCGCGAGGAGGGCCGTCGCACGCCGGTGCTGATCCTGACGGCGCGGGGAGAGGAGGCGGATAAGGTACGCGGGCTGCGCCTGGGGGCCGATGACTACGTGACCAAGCCGTTCGGAGTCCTCGAGCTGCTGGCCCGGGTCGAGGCGTTGATGCGGCGCGCCTCGGTGGCCACGTCCGCACCCGAGGCCGAACCGCTGGTCGAGCGCTTCGGCGACGTGGAAGTGCAATGCGCGTCGCGAACCGTGATGCGCCACGGCCAGCCGGTGCCGCTCACTCCAAAGGAATACGAGCTGCTGCTGGCGCTGATCCGGCGACGCGGCGCGGTGGCCAGCCGCGTCGAGCTCCTCACCGAAGTCTGGGGCTACAGCGCGGCGGTGCTGTCCCGCACGGTGGACACGCACGTCGCCGAGCTGCGTCGCAAGCTCGAGGACGATTTGCAGGCGCCGCGACACATTCTCACGGTTCGCAAGGCTGGATACCGACTCCAAACGTGACGGCGACGGAGAGACACTCGACCATGAAACCACTGTTGGTCGCCCTTGCCGGGCTCGCGATCGGGGGCGCTGCCCCGAGCGGTGAAGCGGTCGTCCGCAGCATGCACGACCGCTACGCGGGCACGTGGTATCGCACGCTCAGCTTCGTGCAGCACAACACCATCTATCACCCGGGCGACAGCGTGGAACGCTCGGTCTGGTTCGAGCGCGCCTCGATCCCGGGCATTCTGCGGATCGATTTCCGCGACGGAACGGCCACGGCGACGGGAAACGGCATCCTGTTTGCGAACGACAGCCAGTACGTCGTGCAGGGGGATACCGTAGCGACCGCGATCGCGTTTACGCATCCCCTGATGGTGCTGGGATTCGACGTCTATGCCCAGGCCGTCGAGCGCACGGTCGGGCAGCTGCGCCAACTCGGGTTCGATCTGTCGATCGTGCATGAGGACACCTGGCAGGGCCGCCCGGTGTGGGTGGTGGGCGCGCCAGCCGGCGACCTCCGCTCCCGGCAGTTCTGGATCGACCGGGAGCGCCTGGTGTTCGTTCGCCTGCTCGAGCCGGGCCGCCGCGATACCACCGCCACGTCCGAAATCCAGTTCAACGACTACCGGGCCTTCGGCGGCGGGTGGGTGTCCGCTCAGGTCGTGTTCCTCGCGAACGGGCAGCGCCGCTTTCTGGAGGAGTACGCCGACATCAAGGTCGACGTGCCGATCGGAGCCGACGTGTTCGACGTGCGGCGGTGGAAGGAAACGAAGTAGCCTAGCGCTGGCCGGTTACCGCCGCGTCGAACAACCGCATGAGGCGCCGCGCCGGCCCAAGCGAGGCGTCCGTCAGGTTGGACGTCAACGCGAACACGATGCGCGAGTCGCGATCCACTCCGAACGCCGACGTCCCTCCGGCCGAACCGCCGCCGTGAAACACCCAGCGGTGGCCGAGCGTGTCGGTGGTCACGAACCAGCCGATGCCGTAGCCCGTTGGCGCTCCCGCGCGCGTGCGCTGCGAGGTGAACAACAGCTCGAGCGTCTCGGCCTTGAGGAACCCCGGTGCGAGAAACGCCGAGCCGAAGCGAACCAGGTCTTCCGCGGTCGAGAGAAACCCGCCCCCCGCCCACTTGTAACTGTTGTCCACGTCCGGCGCCTGCCGGAACGCGGTGCGAGTCGGGTCGGCGCCGTAGAACCGCGTGCGGTCGGGAATCAGGCTGTCAGTCCGATCCGGCGCGGTGTGCGTGAGACCGAGCGGTTGCAGCACGTGGCGGCTCAGGTAGGCGAGAAACGGCTCCCCGGACGCGCCTTCGACGACCGCCGACACCAGATTCCACCCGTAGCTGGAGTAGGAGTACCGCGTCCCGGGCTCGAACAGGAGGGAGTCGTGCTCGAAAATCGTGAGCCCTTCGCGGACCGTGGCGAAGCGGCGGTTGAGCAGGAACTCGGCGCCGCGATAGTGCCGGATCCCCGCCAGGTGGCCGGCCGCCTGGCGCGTGGTAATCGGCCACGGCTTTTCGGGGAAATCCGGGACGTAGCGTTGTACCGGGGCATCCAGGTCGAGCTTCCCCTGCTCCACCAGAAGCGCGACCGCTGCGGCCGTTAGCGGTTTGGAGACGCTCCCGATCCGGAATTGTGTGGTGCGGGTCACCGGCAATTGCAGTTCCAGGTTCGCGTAACCGAAGGCCTCGGACCACACGACTTTCCCGTCCACGGCAACGGCGACCTGCATCCCGGGAATCCGCGCCACCATGCTGTCACACACCAGGCGCTGGGCCGTCGCGATGACGGCCTGATAGGAAGCATCGACGGTCGCGACCGGGGAAGGGCACGTTGCCGCCTGGGCTGACCCCGCAGCGGGCGCCAGCCCCGCGATCACACCGACGGCCCAAACCCACCGTGTGCAATCGAGCTGTCGCGAGGCGTCTCTCATTGCTCAGGAATCTGTCTCGACCAACAGGAGGGAGCAATGAGACCGTGGGTAGCCGCACTCGTGGGGCTCGGAGCACTGGGCATCGGGTGCATGAACGCTAGCTCGCCGGCCGATCGCGCCGCGCTGGACAGCACAGCGCCCTTGGGTTGGGTGGATGCCCGTGGCGACATGGGCTACGCCGCCGCCCCCAAACTCGTCGCGAGCGACGCCACCGGGTCGGAGGAAACGAGCAGTCTCCAGCTTCCGGGCGCCACCGACGTGCTGCCCAACCTCACCATCCGTTCGGGCACGGCGTCGATCCAGGTCGACTCCCTAGATCGGGCCATGGCGCTGGTGCAGGCGCTGGCGCGGCGCGTCGGCGGATTCGTGGCGGGCAGCGCCACCCGGGCCGGGCAGGGTCAGCTGCACTCGGCGTCCCTCGAGATCCGGATGCCGGCCGAGCGCTTCGACGAAGCCGTGGAAGGGCTGCGTCCGCTCGGCAAGGTGGAGTCCATCGACATCAGCGCCCAGGATGTGGGTGAGGAGTACATCGACGTGAACGCCCGGATGGCCAATGCCCGCCGTCTCGAGGCGCGGCTGATCGAGCTCCTGGCCCGGCGCACGGGAAAGCTGGGCGACGTGCTCGCCGTGGAGCACGAATTGGCCCGGGTGCGCGAGGCGATCGAGCGCTACGAAGGCCGGCTGCGCTACCTGCGCAGTCGCGCGGCCGTGAGCACGCTCACGCTCAACGTCCACGAGCCGATTCCGGTCGTCGGCCGCGGGTCACCGGGCGTCATGGCCGAAGCCGCCCGCCAGGCCTGGCGCAATCTGATCGGGCTGCTCGCCTTCGTAATCGCGTCGCTCGGCGTCGTGATTCCACTGGCGATCCTGGCTAGCGCCAGCTGGCTGATCGCGCGCCGCTTCCGTCGCCCGCCGCCCAACCCGGCCGCCGCGTAGCATGGCATTCCGAGCGAAGCGAGGATTCTCGCGCGACGGCGTTAGAGCAGCATCCCCGCAAGCGTCGCCGAAAGGAAGTTGGCGAGCGTCCCGGCCAGCATGGCGCGGAACCCCAGGCGGGCGAGGTCGTGCTTGCGCTCCGGAGCCAGCGCGCCGATGCCGCCGATCTGAATTCCCACCGACCCGACGTTCGCGAAGCCGCACAGCGCGAACGTGGCGATCGTGAACGAGACGGGGCTCAGCGTCTCTTTCAGCGGGCCGAGCTGCGAATAGGCGATGAATTCGTTCAACACCATGCGGGTGCCGAGCAGGCTGCCGATGGTGCCGCTGTCTTGCCATGGCACGCCCATCACCCACGCGATCGGACTGAAGATCCAGCCCAGGATCGTCTGGATGTTGGCCGGGAACCAGGAGACGTGGCTGTGCACCCAGGCGAAGCCGCCGTTGGCGAGCGCGATAAGGGCGATGAAGCTCACCAGCATCGCGATCACGTTCAGCATCAGGTACAACCCCTCGGTGGTGCCGCGCGCGGCCGCGTCCACCACGTTCACGTCGGTCTTCGGGATGTCGACTTTCACCCCCCCGAGCGTTTCGGGGGTTTCGGTCTCGGGCTGCAGGATCTTGGCCATCATGATGGTGCCGGGCGCCGTCATAATCACGGCGGTAAGGAGGTGCCGCGCCTCGATCCCGAACGCGATATAGGCGGCCATGATCGACCCGGACACGTGGGCCATGCCCGCGGTCATCACCGTCATCAGCTCGGAGCGCGTCATCTTGGGCAGGAACGGCCGAATCGTGAGCGGCGCTTCGGTCTGGCCCATGAAGATGGACGCGGCGACGTTGAGACTCTCGGCGCCGGAGGCGCCCATGACCTTGTTCATGATCACCGCAAACAGCCTGACCACGAGCTGCATGATTCCCAGGTAATACATGATCGCGAACAGCGCGGACACGAAAATGATCGCGGGCAGGACCTGAAAGGCGAAGATGACGCCCAGGCTCGAGCTTTGTTTGCCGATCTCACCGAAGACGAACTCGGAGCCGACGTAGGAGAAGTTGAGAATCGCCGTGACGAATCGTCCCAGCGCCTGGAAGATCTGCCGGCCGAGGGGCACGAGCAGGACGAACACGGCGAATGCGGTCTGCAATCCGATCCCCCAGGCGACGACACGCCAGCTGATCGCCTGGCGGTTGCTGGACAGGAGCCAGCCAATCCCGAGGATCGCGACGATGCCCAGCAAGCCCACGAGCCGGGCGGGCAGCGACCGCGGCGCGGCGGGCGGTGGCGCCGC
>Ga0187892_10010487_pt1 | contig 11722 bp, 9 predicted proteins | sample MA1701073metaG_FD_139345 | JGI IMG/M metagenome (GOLD analysis project Ga0187892, IMG submission 139345) | Bio-ooze microbial communities from a basaltic lava cave in the Kipuka Kanohina Cave System on the Island of Hawaii, USA - MA170107-3 metaG ... | reverse complement strand
CGGGCCGAACGCAGCTTCGTACTACATGACGCCGCCTTTCAATCGGAGATTCGAAAGGGCGGGCGGCTCGGACTGCGCGCGGCCTCTTACATCACTGACCACTTGGCGTTCGAAGGCGGCTACAGCTTTGGTCATCACGACCTCCGCCTCGCCGAGGCCCCGGTATCAAATCATCGCACCTTCGACACAGTGCTCCATCAGTTCGGAGCTGCTCTGCTTTACAATTTCGGTCCGTTCGACAATGGCCTCCAGCCATTTGTGGTGGTAGGGCTGGGGTTGTCGCGCTTTAGCCCGACTGACCAAGCCAAGGTTCGTGCCCTATCCACGAAGTTTCTGAATGGTCCAGCCCAGCTGGGGGCAAGCAATCTCTTTGGCTTCGGCCTTGGTGGAGGAGTCGAGGCGAAGCTGAGCCGAAGGCTTGGGCTACGATTGGATATGAGGGATCACATCACGGGCACTCCTCGCTTGGGATTGGCGCAAAGATCTTCCGGGTCGGGCGAAGCATATTACCCGATTGCGGGAACCATCCACGATATCGAAGCCTCGATCGGAGTGGTCTTCTACTTGCGGTAGACCATCTTGCTGACCGCCAAAGCCTACCGTCTGGAAAATTCAGAAATGGGGCTGCTGGTCCTCGTCCTGGAGGAGGAAAGAGAGCACGACCACCGCAGCAGCAATTCCCACGACGGTAGCGATGGTAGCCCCTGCGCTGAGATTTTTGCCCACTTGCGTCGTCTCAGCATAATAGACATTAACGGGTTCTCGCTTCCTGTCGGGTAGTAGCGTGAAGTGATCGGGACCGATGCTTTGGATATAGCCATGAAACTTCCGCCCTTGGCCGAGTTTCACGACAACGTGTTCACCAACTCCCAAAGCGCTGACAACACGCTTGGCTTCGATGGGGTCCGGTCGTTCAGACGCCTTATAGCTCAACTTGGCCAACTTCACGTTCTCCACTTGAGCGTAGGCAATCGGCCTGGATTGGTCTTCTCCTCGAGGCGATAAGCGAAAACCATCATCTTCGATCGCCGCGATCGCTCCTTGTACTTTTTCGCCACCTGTAAGCGTCAGCTTCACGTTAGCGCCGATGCCAAGCTGATTGACCGACTCCTTCGGCCTGCTTGTATCGGCTGCCCAAGTTGAATCAACCAAAACAAACTGCAGCAGACAGATAACCAAGCCATACGTTGTCATCCTTCTCATTTTTCCCTCCTGAGTGGCTCATCGGACTGGCTGCTCTAGGGCGCTCAATTTAGTGTTTTCCGTTATGGCCGCTTCACATCATTGCCACTCAGCTGGGAGAATGCTGTTCAAAAGCGAACAGGTTTACGAAGCCGGCGGGCCGGTTTCGTTCGAAGAATTTTGCAGGCTGAAGGGAAAAGTGTCAGCCGATGCGCGAGTGAGGTTCCGGGCATCGGTTCAGCTCCAGCATTCACGGGAGTCAAGACGGGCGGCAGTTCGCTGTTTAAAGACGACAGTTTCAAGCTAGTCCAATTTTGGACACTTTCCATATCTGCACCAGCGTATGACAGGGCGAGACTTGGTTCGGCGCCCGAGGGGCCCACCACCCTAGGCGATATGACCTTGCAGGGGACTCGAGAGTGGGAGACTGTCTGTGTGAAAAGGAGTCGACATGACCTGGGTAAAAACCAACTGCTAATCGACCCAGCCGAATGCATTGATGTGCAGCATGCGAACCTGTGTGTCCGTGGGAGGCAATTTACCAAGAGACTGAAGTACCTCACGAGTTTAAGGAATTTGTTCAGGTTAACGCTCGGATTACAGGGCAAACTGAACTTGAACGAACTCCGAAGTACGATAGGCCCAAACCAGCACCCCAAGAGGTTACTGAAAACCGGGAAAAGTGGTTGGCGAAGTATCGATAACCCCGTAAGCGCCAACCCTTTTGGTCTGAGACTTCAAAATGAAAGAATTGACTCGTGATCCTTTCTCGAAACTGGTCAGCTTCGACACCCTCCAGGGTGAAAGCTCTTGGGCTGTCGGCCCAAACAGTTAGACGGACCGCCTCTAGAATATCGATGGCTCGAAAGACTGTCGGTGGATTTGAGTCTCCGAAAGATTAGTATCGGGAATCACACCGGCCGTGAAGTTCAAGCCGCAAAGGAGAAGAGAATATGCCGACAGAAATCCGTGAAATCATGACGCGCAATCCCATCATCCTGCAGGCTTCTGACACAGTGGCCGAGGCAGCCCGTGTGATGCGCGATAAAGACATCGGCGACGTCATTGTTTACAAAAACAAGCAACTCTGCGGCATTGTTACAGACCGCGATCTAACAGTGCGAGCGTTATCAGAAGGACAACATCCGGCTGGTGTGACGTTGGAGAGCGTATGCAGCCGAGAGATCACAGCACTTTCACCGAATGACACAACCGATACCGCTGTGCTCCTTATGAGGGAGAAAGCACTCCGCCGGTTGCCAGTGGTAGAGAACGGTAAGGTCGTGGGAATTGTATCTCTGGGAGATCTGGCCGTACGCCTGGATCGAAAATCGGCTTTGGCAGATATCAGCGCGGCTGCTGCAAACCACTAAGGTTGGGGAGTGCAAGAATAACGATAAGAAGGTCTAGATTCATTCGAAAGTTGGTGACGATGACTAAACCGACCGGTTACTTCTTCGAGCGAGCCTCTCAGCTTTTAGTAATAGCTATCTAGCCAGAAGAGGAGCGATCCGTCCGAAGACAGCAGAGTGTCTCGAGTCACGCGGCCCGCTACGACCTTCTTCTATATATAAGCCGTATAGAGACGATTCGCTCCGCAGACCATCGCCTCAGTTGGAATAAATACGAATTTCCTTAAGATGTGTTCCGCAGCAATGGAGACAAATCCTATCCTCGGGCTTTCGTGGGATGATTGTCTTGACCTGTTGAAGCCTGCAACTTTCGCACTCCATCCATTGATTCACTGCTTTCACTTTGGTTACCAGCATGTGCGCCTCCCTGAAACGACAGTCGCAGTGAGTGCAATCTACTCTCCACAGCGGTCGCGAGGTGCCAAATTCCGAGTTCGTCCAAAACAGATGCTTTTCTCTTTCGGCGATATGGAAGGGACTTTCTTGTAGCAAATTGAACACTTCATGGAAGGCCTCATCTGTAGAGTTTCTACTTGGCTTTTGATTTTTTTCACTGTGGGCTCTGGATTTGAGGGCGATCATTCCGATGACGCGAATCGTGCGGGCATACGCTCAGCCTAACGTCGTTGGGCGGGCAAGGAAGTGCGGCGAATGAATCAGAAGAACCTTCTCTACGCGGAAGGCTTTCGTTTGGCTCTGGGCAACCGGCATTCGCAGGCAGCCGAAATGGTGCTGGCTGCTGGAGAGTCCGAAGGTGGCGCAGACAATCGTCACCGTGGCAGTGATCAATGGCTCTACGTCGTCTCCGGGACGGGTTTGGCCATCGTCAATGGCAGGAGCTATCTGTTACGAGCCAGGACACTCATGCTCATTGAGCGGGGTGACACGCACGAAATCCGAAACACAGGCCGCAGCAAATTGCGAACACTGAACGTTTACGTACCGCCGGCGTATGGCAAGAACAGTGAACCGTTGCCGCGCGGTCGTAGCTAATAGCGCGCTAAGTCAAGTAGTGTTAGGTCTGGCTGTTCCGGGGGAGAAGATTGAACGTGGGAGCCGCTGTCCTCAGCGCCGAATGGCAGTCGGCAGGGTGTCGCCGCTGAGGACAGCGACTCCCGCTCTTCTAATTGATCTGGGCTTGCTGGCTTGAGGGTGACTCTGACGGAGCCCTTGTGCCGCACCGGAGTTGAGCTGAAAACCTGTCAGTCAGCGGCGTTGAGACTCTTTAGACCCTGGTGTCGTCGAGAATCTTTGGAGCCAGAAAAACAGATCGCCAGGGAATCTGGGAAGCGCTCAGCTCGAGCTCCAGATGTCACTCAATGCAAGAGTCAGAACAGGTTGTTGAGAGATTCCGCAAGAGTAGGATGCGCGAAGACTGCGTTTCGAAGCTGGATCTCGGTGAGGTGACCCATCATCGCAATCTGAACCATCGACATAATCTCTCCACCCTCGATTCCCAGGACAGCACAGCCAAGAATTCTACCGTCGGCGAGGTCGACGATCGCTTTGATGAATCCCCGTGATTCGTCGGTTTCTAGCGCCCTTGCTACATGGCTCATAGGCATTTTTGCCACACGAAAGTTGAGGCCTTGCGTAAGTGCTTCCGTCTCCGTGAGCCCCACCCGGCCTAGCTGCGGGTCCATAAAGACCGTATAGGGAACCAGCCTATCTCGAATGCTGGCCCTCCCACCGTCTACGAGATTCGTTTTGAGAACCCGAAAATCGTCATAGGACACGTGCGTGAAAGCCGGTCCACCCTTCACGTCACCCATCGCAAAAATTCCAGGAACATTGGTTTCAAGGAACTCATTAACTTGGATGAACCCACCACCATCAGTTGTCACGCCAGCGACAGCAAGATTTAGCGCTTCGGAATTCGGTACTCGGCCTGGCGCCACTAACAAGTGAGAGCCGGTGAACACACGTTCTCCTCCTTGAGTACTGGCGGTCAGAGAGATGTGGCCGGCTATCCGCTTGGCACTGGCTGCTTCGGTATTCAGGGAGATGTCAATGCCATCTTCACGCAAAATGGAAGCGATCGCCTCGGCCACGTCGGAGTCTTCGCGGGACAGCAGCTGCCCGGCCCGCTGTATTATCGTTACCTGGCTGCCGAACCGTCGAAACATCTGACCAAATTCGAGCCCGACATAGCCCCCACCCAAAACGAGCAGGTGTTCCGGCACGCAATCCAGCTCCATGATCGTCGTGGAATCAAGCCACGGGAGTTCATTCAAGCCTGGCAATTCGGGAAGCACGGGCCGACCGCCGGTATTGATGAAAATCTTCTTGCCTCGAATCTGCACCGTCCGTCCTTCATTGAGCTTGACCTGCACTGTGGCTGAATCGACGAAGCTTCCCTCGCCGTGCAAGAAATCCAGATTCTCCTGTTCTCGAATCCGCCGTTCGCTTCCGTCCCGAAAACTCTGAACAACCGCTCGCTTTCGCTCGAGCACCCTGGCCATGTCGATAGCTACGGCTTGCGGTTTGACACCGTAATCGCTCGCCCGCCGAGAGAGATAAGCGACTCGCGCACTCGCCACCATCGTTTTGCTCGGCGTGCAACCATAGTTGATGCAAGTGCCGCCCACATACTCACGCTCTATCAAGGCTGTTTTCCAGCCCGCTCTAGCCAAAGCCAGTGCTAGCGGTTTGCCGCCTTGCCCGGCTCCGATGATGATGGCGTCGTATTGGCTTGTTGTTGGCATCGCCGTCTACTCTGATTTCAAGAGCCATTTCCAGGATCGAGTCTGGATTTAGATTGTGCCGAGCTCATTCCTAAGGCCAGTTCATTTGCTTCCGTCCTTGTGGGTCGTTCAGTATTCCAGGACTTTTCAACTTCCCAAAGCGAGTCAACAAAGAAATGCCTGGAGTCGTGGAGGTGGCAACGGACCTTGAATCCTGTCGAGGTAGCTAGCTGTTCAATGTCGGAGGCGAGGTATTTGTAAGAGTACTCCGTATGGAGCGGTTCCCAAGGCTCAAAAGGAAAGGAGCGACCAATCGCGTCAATAGACACCGTTTGTTTTTCCTGGCTGACCAAGTAGCTTTCCATGGCCCCTGAAGACACGTTGTAAGTGCCGAAGTAGCGGAATTTGCTGAGGTCGAAGTGGCCGCCCAATTCGCAATTGATGCGCTGCAGGAGATTCAGATTGAACTCTCGGGTCAGTCCCTCCGCATCGTTATAAGCTCGCAACAGAAGATCGATGTCTTTCTTCATATCGAAACCGATCAGGGCAACATCCTCGTGATTGATGCAGTTCCACAGGTTACGTAGGAAAAAGCAGGCATTCTTGTAGGTGAAGTTTCCGATCGAAGAACCGAGGAAGAGGACGAGGTTTTTTTGGCGATAGCGCCGGTTTAGCCACTTCAAGCCGTTGAAATAGTCAGTGACTAATCCGTTGACTTCGAGCTGCGGAAACAACTCCCCCAGCGACTTCACGAGCCCTGTCATGGCTGATTCTGAAATGTCGATCGGAACATACTGAAAAGCGATTCCGGCTTTGATGAGCTCATCGAGCAAAGCGATGGTCTTTTGGCTGAAGCCGGCGCCTAACTCGACCAGGTTGATAGGACCGGATCCGATGGCTCCCAGAATCTTTGCCGATTGCCGCTCAAGAATCTCGAGCTCCCGCTCCGTCAAGTAGTACTCTGGCAGCAGGCAGATTTCGCGAAACAATTCGCTGCCGCGAGCATCGTAAAAATATTTCGATGAAATGGATTTCGGCATCGAGGAAAGACCCACAAGCACGTCCAAGGCGAAGGCATCTCTCTCATCGAAAGAGTCAGCATGGTCGGAATCCCGCAGTACTCTGTAGCTGGGGGTCATACTCCGTCTCCCTTCACGCGTCACAGGAAGGCGAATTCCTGAAAACTGCCAGCGCTTTTCACACTGGAAGAAGTTTCGATAGCTTCTTCGAATATGGCTTTGGGGTGTGGCACAAGAACCGCCCCGCAGGACCATTTGGTTGATCATGAACTTGCCGTTGTATTCCCCTAGCGGTCCTCGTTCCCGCTGATAGCCGGGATAGGGCAGGTAGGCACTATTGGCCCACTCCCAGACGTTTCCAAGCATCTGAAGAAACCCATCGGACCTGTTGTATTGGAGACTGCGGGTGGGATGGAAGGTTCGGTCTTCCAGGAAGCTGCCCGAAGCATGGCTGCCCGGCAAGCTAGCCGCGACTTCCCATTCCTCTTCTGTAGGCAAGCGCTTCTCGGCCCACCGTGCAAACGCTGCCGCTTCGTAGAAACTTACATGACTTACAGGCTCATAGGGGTTCAGCGTCTGCAACCCTGAGAGAGTCCAGATATGCCACTGTCCCTCATTGTTTTCCCAGTAGAGCGGAGCTTCCCAGCCCTCTCTGCAAACCGCATCCCAGCCATCTGACAGCCACAGTAAGGCGTTCTGATACCCGCGGTCTCTGATAAAGTCCAGATACTCGCCACAGCTAACGGGTTGATTCATCAGCTGGAAATCCTCAAGAATCACGCGATGCCTAGGGCGTTCGTTGTCCCAGGCAAAGCCTTCGGCCGGGGCGCCGATGACGTGAATCCCGCCGGAAACGTCAAGCAGCCGAGCGGGCGTTTCCGACGCACCCACAGAATTCCCGTTTTTGCCGCTAGTGCAGTAGACAGGACGAAGCGGATTGCTGCCAAGGATGTGCTTAATGTCCGTGATGAGCAGCTCCTGGTGCTGCTGCTCGTGCTGAAGGCCAAGCTCGACAAGAGGAGACACTTGAGAGAAGGTGCCTTCGTCCGCTCGGACGAGCAACGCCAACAGGCGCTCATCTACAGAACCACGATAGGCGTAGACTTCCTTTACCGTCGGACGAGACAGCGCTCCGCGCGCGTCGCGTCGAAGGCGCTCGCCGAAACTCTGGTAATAGGAATTAAAGATGAAAGAGTAAAGCTCATGGAACTGCTTGTAACCCGGTTCAAACGCCTGCAGAATCACTCGCTCAAAAAACCAGGAGGTGTGCCCGAGATGCCATTTAGGCGGACTCACGTCAGGCATAGACTGGATGACAAAATCCTCCGTGCAGAGAGGCTCGCACAGTCTTTCAGTCGTCCTGCGAACCTTCTGGTATTCTCTCTGCAAGCGGGCTTTTCCCATCGTGAAAGGCAATGTACGCTTCTTAGACGGATTTTCTGTCCACAATGAAACACTTTGAAAGGTGTTCAGTTGGGATAAAACGGATGTGGGCCAGACTTTGGCCTTGGGAGGAGGACCTACGGTGAGACTGGTGCGCGCCTGGAATGAACCGCTTTTTGGACGAAGGCTGCCGCCTCGGGGATGGAGCGTCCCTGCAGATCTACCAGCTTGTTGGCTTGACGGATGGTGTCATCGGTGATCTTTCCGAGAACCGGAGCTAAAGCAGCAACCAGTTCGGACCGGCGAGAGGCCGCTGGCGACAACAGAAGGACAGCGTCGTATGGAGGCAGTGCTCCTTTGGGATCCTTCAGCACGACGAGGTTGTAATCGATGATTCGTCCGTCAGTGGAATAAGCCGAAATCACATCCACGGACTTGGCCCGAATCGCGGCATACATCAGACTGGGATCGAAGGTTCGCTGCTCTGAAAATCGCAGCCCATATTTTTGTTTGAGGCTCTGCCACTCAGGGCGGCCGAAGAACTCGTAGTCGCTTCCAATGCGAAGTTTTGGGGTATGCGGAGCCAATTCCGCCAAGTTAGAGATGTCTTGTCTTGTAGCCGTTTCTTCCGGGATGGCTAGAGCATAGGTGTTCTCGAACCCCAAGGTACCCAGAAGCGTCACCTGATGCCGCTCTTGAAGCCATCGACTCAACTCTTCGATCAGAACAGCTCGGGGTGGAACGTCGGTCCGCTTCATCAGGTTGGCCCACAGGGTTCCGGAGTAGTCGATGTAACAATCCACTTCTCCTTTGACAAGTGCATCAAACAGGATGGTAGAGCCCAGGCTCGTCTTGCTCTCAGCTTCCATGCCGGCTTGTTTTAGCATCAGGTTGAGAAACTCTGCGAGCAGATACTGCTCCGTAAAAGTCTTGGCGCCCACGACGACCGTCGTGGACCTCTCCGTGCAATTCGCTCCCCACTTGGAAGCGAGTGGCACCAGGCCGACAAGAAACAGACAAAGTAGGCTCACCCCGGCAGCCAATCCGCTGCGGCGGTTGCGCCTCTCGGCAGCACGCTGTAACCATCCAATGAGCTGATCGAGTGTTACGGCGAGGGCGGCAGCGGCAAAGCACCCGACCAGGACTGCAGTCGGGTTCTGCGTCTGCAATCCAGAGAAGATGTGATTCCCGAGGCTGGTTGCTCCGACTGGTGTAGCCAAGGTGGCGGTGCCTACAATCCAGACAGCCGAAGTGCGAATGCCTGCCACAATGACGGGCGCTGCCAGAGGAAGCTCCACATGGAACAATTGCTGAACAGGGCTCATACCAATGCCGCGAGCTGCCTCTATGATCGAGCGGTCGAGCCCAACAAGTCCACTCACCGTGTTGTGCAGGATCGGCAGCATGCTGTAAAGCACGAGCGCTAGAAAGGCAGGCAGAAATCCGATCCGGCCCAGCAAAGGCACCATGAGGGCCAGCAGCGCCAGACCGGGTATTGTTTGGACCACACTGGCGAACGTCAAAGCTGGCCACTGTAAGGCCTTCACCCGGGAAATAAGAATCGCGAGAGGAAAACAGATTAGAATGCCCGTCAAGAGCGCCGAGAGGCTTAGCAGGAGATGATGGCTGAAGGTGTCAGGCAGCGCAGCCAATTGTTCGACGAGACGAGCGTTCATGGCTGCCTGGCTTTCAGGACGCCCTCTAGGCTTGCCGCTTGACGGCGGGGCATTTCCAGCAGAGTGGTTATGTGAGCATCATTTGGATGAGCCAGCAGTTCTTGGGAAGTTCCAACCTGAAGCAGGCGACCTTGCTGCATCACCGCGATCCGATCAGCGAGCATGAGCGCCTCGGTCATGTCGTGGGTTACCATGACTACGGTCAACCCAAATGATTTCTGAAGAGATTTGAATTCGCGCTGCAACACATCGCGGGTGACTGGATCGAGCGCCCCAAAAGGCTCGTCCATGAGCAGGATCTTCGGCCGGCCGGCCAAAGCCCGCGCCACTCCCACGCGTTGTTGTTGGCCGCCGGAAAGTTCCGCCGGCATTCGCTGACGGTACTCCGCCGGAGGCAAACCCATCATTCCCATCAGTTCATCGACGCGCTCCGCAATCGCCGGGGATTTCCACCGGAGAAGCTTGGGCACAATTCCCACGTTCTCGGCTACGGTCATGTGTGGAAACAACCCGATTCCCTGAAATACATAACCAATCGCGCGCCGCAAGTCGATTGGATTGGTCGCCATCACGTCCTTTCCATCGACGACAATGCGACCACTTGAGGGTTCCACCAGGCGGTTGATCATTTTTAGCGTAGTCGTCTTTCCACAGCCCGACTCACCGACCAGAACTAAGAATTCGCTGGCCACAATCTCAAGAGTGAACCCTTGAACTGCCGAAAGGCCTGACACGTTGTAGGACTTTGAAACTTGCTCAAGTCGGACCATGAGTAGTGGATTCTGCAATCATTCGGAAAGAGTTCCCCGGCAATCAAAAGGTAGACTCAAGTTGAGCGGCAATAGAACTAGCCTTGGCGTCGGACTCTCTCACCCTATTATTGCCGGATTCCGATGAGTGATGCCGTGAAAGATAACCGTGCGGTTTGGAAGCTAAATCCGAACCAAAGGTCAGTTATCTTAGCCTCCTCTGGATTTGTTGCAGCTTTCTGGTAATCAAGGAAGTCAAAGAGAAGCTATCTAGCGAGTTATGATGGAAATGCGGGGGGAGCGATGACAGCGGGTGACGGGAGTGGGGTTTCCGGTCTGCTCCGATTTGTCGGTCATCCTGTATGCTTGGGTGCCTTGGCACTCTGGCTTGGGACGGCGTTGGGGAGCCTGAACTCGCTTCTACTCGCACTGTGGCGGTTCCTTGTGGCTGCCTTTTTGAGAGAGCTACTGAGGAAGGAATGCGCGCGAAGTTCGGGACTAGTTTGGTGGCATAAAGAACCGTTGTGAACAGACGCTATACGGCGCTCGATTGTATGAGATGGAGATGAGAGACACTGCCAGGTCAACACGCTCGACCGGAACTACAAACTATTCCCTAGATATTCAGCCAGTTTCGGAAAGCGTTCTGATGTTTTATCCAACAGCTTGTCCGATTGCCAGGGGTGATGGTCTACCCATCCATCGCAAGGTTTCAATAATTCGCTCCGACTGACCCCAGTCGGCCCACACGACTGAGTTGAGTTCCAACACTGCGAGCTGATGCGGTATACATTCCAAAACATGTGTCGAGAGGTTGCGTGACGGCATTCTCTCGTAGATAGCTCGCAGCTTGAGCGATTCCTCGGAAAACTCAATCGACGATTCATATTCCTGGAAGAGAATCATCATTTCCGGAAAGCAATCCCAGCCTACTGCCCATAGATGCGCGGCCCTTGCCGCAATAACCGAGGTATTCCATAGGCAACCAGTGGTCAGAGCGGTTCTACAAGTTTCCAGGTTCGGCTTCTCGATGAAAGAGTCGACCATTCGAATCCGATACCCATCAGCCCGGCCAAGGTCGGCCCCCGGTCGAATCCAACCGTATTCCGTCTCTGGTCTGTCCGGCTGAACTCCGAGCAGGACGAGTAGATTTGGCGTCTCCGTCGCCAGTCTCGCAGCACTGACCATCGCCTTGCAGAACTGCCTTTCAGGGTAAACGAAATGATCAGAGGGGCAAATCAACACTGTCGCCTCGGGGTCGTGTGCTCTCACGTAATTCAATGCCAGAAAGACAGCGGCGGCGGTGTCGCGGCTGCAGGGCTGCACAATCACCTTTCCTGGCCGCTGCTGCGATAGTTCGGTCCAGCCGGCCAGGTAATGCTCTTCAGCTACAATCGTCACCTTGTGGTCAGGCGCGGAGATTGTGTCGGCGCGATCTAAGGTGTGTTCAAACATCGATCTTGACCCAACAAACGTGCAAAACTGTTTTGGTTTGCCATGACCGAACATTCGTTTGACAAAACCTGATAACCGCTCGCCTTGCCCGCCTGCTAGAATGATTGACCAAAGATTTGCATTTCCTCCGTGAGCTTGCATCATCTTGGCTTCCCTACCTTT
>Ga0187892_10010486_pt1 | contig 11723 bp, 12 predicted proteins | sample MA1701073metaG_FD_139345 | JGI IMG/M metagenome (GOLD analysis project Ga0187892, IMG submission 139345) | Bio-ooze microbial communities from a basaltic lava cave in the Kipuka Kanohina Cave System on the Island of Hawaii, USA - MA170107-3 metaG ... | reverse complement strand
AGCACGCCGAGCGGATCGTGACGCGCGAACTCGGTCACAACCGCCGAGAGGTTCTCCGCTGGTACCTCGAAGACCTGGACTTGATCCAGGCCGAGTTCCCGCCCTCCGCGCCCGGCCCGGCTGCGCCGAACGGGGAGAGCGATTCCGTCCCTCCTGTCGGAGGAATCGTATGACCGAACGCGGAGCTGGGGGAAGTAAAGAATTCGCCGAGAGCGACAAATCCCGCGAACCTTTCCGCCTCGTGCCGGTTGAAGCGGATATCCTACAACGGCGCGGGACGCCGGGTCCACAACCCGGTCCGCGCTTCACCGACGAGGAGCGACGCCGCGTGGCCCAATTCTTCATCCTCCTCGACGAAATCGATCGCGCGCACGCGCGCAGAGAAAGGAAGGCCGCATGAGAGTAAAGGGCGTGCTCTACAACCGCGTCTCGGACGAGAAGCAGATGGGCGGCTACTCGCCCGAGGTCCAGGACCGCGAGGGCGAGAACTACGCCGCGCGGAACGACATCGAGATCGCTCGACGCTGGACCGTCCAGGAGTCGGCCAAGGCGGCGGGTCGCAAGGCCTTCAACGAGATGATCAAGTTCGTGAAGGCCGATCCCTCGATCAAGGTCATCATCTTCGAGAAGACGGACCGCTCGACCCGGAACTTCTACGACGTCGACCAGCTCTACAAGCTGATCGAGGTCCACGACAAGGAGCTCCACTTCTACAAGACCGGCCTCGTCCTCAACAAACGCTCGAAGTCGAGCGACAAGCTCCGCTTCGACATCGAGGCCGTCCTCGCCCGGAACTACGTGAACAACCTCTCCGAGGAGGTGAAGAAGGGCCTGGACGAGAAGGTCAGGAAGGGGGGCTGGGGGGCGTGCGCGCCCGCCGGGTACCTGAACGACGCCGCCACGCGCGACTGCGTCCAGGACCCGAACCAGGGGCCCGTCGTGCGCCGGATGTTCGAACTGGCCGCGACTGGCCGCCAGAACCTGTACGAGCTACTCGCGGTCGCCCGCAAGGCCGGCCTCATGAACCCGCACAAGAAGAAGCTGGTGGGGAAGAGCGGGCTCTACCACATCCTCACCAACCCGTTCTACTACGGCCTGGTCGTCTGGAAGGGCGAAACCTTCCAGGGGAAGCATGAGCCGCTGATCTCCAAGGCCCTCTACGACCGCGTCCAGCAGATCCTCGGCCGGAAGAAGCGGCCCAAGCACCGGAAGTTTGCCTTTCAGGGCCTGGGGGTGTGCGGCCACTGCGGAAGCTCCATCACCGCCGACTTCCACACCAAGCGCCAGAAGAACGGCAAGAAACATGAGTACGTCCACTACCACTGCACCGGATGGAAGAACGGCGGGAAGGTCTGCCCCGGCTCGCGGATCTCGGAGCGGGACCTCGTGGCCCAACTCGGGGAACCGCTCCAGGGGCTCTGGATCGACGTCCAGACGGTGGAGGAGATCAAGACCGCGCTCCGGGAGAGTTTCGCCTCGGAGCGAACCTACCAGAAGGAGCGCCTGACTTCCCTCCACGCGGAAGCGACGCGCCTCAAGACCTGGATCGACAAGGCGTACCAGGATCGGCTGGACGAGCTCATCACGCCGGAGGAGTTCAAGGAGAAGTCCTCCCAGTGGCGCGCCCGGCAGCTTGAGGTCCAGAACGAGATCCGGGCCCACACGGTGGCGGACGGGAAGTACCTGGAGGAGGCCGAGCGCATTCTCGACCTCGCCCAACGGGCCCACGCGATCTACATGGAGGAGCCGGACAACTTCACCCGCCGGCGCCTGGTCGACGCCGCCGTTTCGAAAGTGACCCTCCAGGACAACCGGGCACTTTCGAACCTCTGGGAACCCTTCAATTCCCTATCCAAAGTGGCCCTGGCGGCCAAATCGCCGGACCGCAGTTCTCTATGGTGGGCCCGCCCGGACTCGAACCGGGAGCCAAGGGATTATGAGGGCGGCTTGGGGCTTGGGGCGAAAACGGGCCTGGCTGGGTCAGGTCGGGCGATTCACGCGTTTTACGCGAAGTAAGTGTTGGGCCTGATCGGGCTCAAAAGGGGGCCGTTTGGGACCTCGAGTTGGCACAAGTACGGCACAAGAACAAGGCTCATTCTGATCGCTTCTTGTTGGATCGCCGGCCCACTATCCGGCCTCGTCCCTTCTTGATGCTTAGGGCCGTCATCGTCCACAATTCCAGGGAACCCAGCCTGGCGCGCGCTACGCCGTCCCACCGAAGCGCAAAGAGGAGGACCCCTGTAGGGATCCCGAGGAGTGCAGACCAGAAGCACTTCATGGCCTCCAAGCGGACCGCGTCAGACGATAGCCGAAGCATATTTGCGACACGGAACCCGATTCCGAAGATCCCCACCATGAACAACCCGAGGCCTTCCAGAAACGCAATGAACATGATCTTTTCGGTCTGATCCTTGGGCATGGACTCCATGATCGGACCCCAGTGGATCTGCAGAAGGACGAACCAGCCGACGGCAAGCGCGCCGCCACCCACCCCCATGAGCAGAATGAGGAACAGGACACGCCAAGGGCTGGATGGCGGAGTCATAGTGGATAGGGTAGCACGACTCGTCCCCGGGCGCATGGCCCACTGTTTGAGATCTGAGGTCGGCACAACTTGCCCACGACCGGCAGGAAAAGCTATACTTCGGTCAACTTCGAGAGGGTGAACCTTCTTGACCGCACAGGATCCTAGAAATACCCCCTCCTACCGGCTCAACGAAGCGGCTCACTATCTCCGCATCCCGAGAGCAACCCTGCGCTCCTGGCTGGTAGGTCAGGGCACCTTCAAGCCAGTCATTGCCATCGCGGACCGCAGCCGGCTGCTGCTCTCATTCATCAACCTCGTCGAAGCCCACGTGCTTGATGCGATCCGTCGCCAGCATGAAGTGTCCTTGCAGAAGGTGCGCCAGGCCCTGGTGACGCTAAACCGGCTGCCACCTCCCCCCGAGCCCTCGAAGCATCCCCTCGCCCACCACCGCTTCGTGACGGATGGCAAGCAGCTCTTCGTCGAGAGGTTGGGCCAGCTAGCCAACCTGAATGAACAGGGCCAATTGGAAATGGAGGCGACCCTCGACCAGCACCTGAAACGGATCGTCTGGGCGAAAGACGGCGCGCCCGCGAAACTATTCCCCTTCACCCGCAAGCGGCAGCCTAACGAGCCGAAGGCCATCGTGATTGATCCGAATCTCTCCTTCGGGCGCCCGGTCCTCGCCGGAACCGGCATTGCCACCGCCGTGATCGCAGAGCGGTACAAGGCCGGCGAATCGATCAGCGACTTGGCGAAGGACTATGGGCGAAAAGCTCTCGAGATTGAAGAAGCGATCCGGTGCGAGCTATCGGTCCAAGCGGGATAACCCTCTCGAGCTCTTTGTCGATCGCTGCCTCGGAAGAAACATCCTCCCTGAAGCACTCCGCAAGCTGCCCAACCTGACCGTCCACGTCCATGACGATCTCTTCGCTCCCGATGAGCTCGACCACGTCTGGCTCCCGAAGGTCGCCGCCAAGGGCTGGGTCATCCTCACCAAGGACAAGGACATCCGTCACCGCAAGCTCGAACTGGACGCCGTCCTGAAAAACGAGGCCTACATGCTGACCTTCGGCCAAGGCGATTACTCCGGACAGGAGATGGCAGAAGCCTTTCGGCTCGCCCTCCCCAAGATCAAAAGGTCCGTCGCGGGATATTTCCCGCCCCTCATCGCCAGGATCAGCAAGGGCGGCGATCTCTTGATTCTTTAACCGCCCAGCAATCGCTCTCCTGGCCAGGGGCAGCGCGGCGCTCGGCGAGGGTCAGCCTGTCCTTCCCCTTCGCATGCCGGCGGAAGTTACCGCAGCAGCACTTGGAGCAGCGCTTCGGCGTGTCGGCCATGATCGAGCGGAACTTCGCGTCGACCTGGCAGGGACAGCTCAGCTCGCGGTAGTGCTGGTTCCAGTCCTTCTTGAGGCGGCGCATCATCTTGATGTGACGCTTCCAGCGCCGCCAGTCGCGCGTCCGAGCCATAGGGCCTGCCTTCTCCGCGGGCAGGCGGCTCGGCCCATTCCGAGGCGCGCCTGCCCTAACGCGGCAAAGGCGGGCGTGAGAAATGTGTGTTCTTCATGCGACGATCGCGCCCTTTCCGATGGCCAGACAACGGGAAGAGTTCAGGCCCTCAGCAGGAAGCTGGGACTTGAATGCATCGTGATCCTGCAGAGGGCGCTCTTCTCGGACCCTCAACGATTGAGCAACGAGCTCGAAGTACCGGGTGCGCCAGAGGTTCGCTTCAGATTCCAGCCGATCGCGCTCCTGCCGCAAGCGGACCAGCTCTGCGCGTAGCACATCGAGCTCGTGGTTCATCAACTTCTCCTTCGCCAACGGACACAGTCCACCCTACCACTGAGCTCGCCAGGCTTTCAAGGCCGGTAAAACAGCAACGGTCGAACTACTGACCGACCCCAAAGTCGAGGGCTCGCGAGGGATCCAAGGCGGGCGGGAGGGGTGTGTAACTTTTCCTAAGACACCGTTGACCTGCGATTCCAGTGCAAGAAGGCGGTTTTCAAAGCCTCAAAAGTCCCTAAGAAAAGTTACACGCCCTCGCGCCGGGGGGGTCTCGAGGAGGGGGTATTTTCACACGAATAAAGCCCTACAGCAGCCAGTACCAGTACGCGAGGGATCTTCCTCCCAAGGCCCAGAAGAATGGCATCCCCATTCACCTCCTCGAGCGCCCAGACGGGAAGGGCGACATTTTGACGTTCACCGAGGCGGGCGTGGAGACGGCCGCGAAGGGGATAACCGCCCAGGAGGCGCCGAAGATCATCTGCGATGCCATCCTCAAGAACGTGAAGGCTAGGAAGGTGCGGGCTGGCCTTGTTCAGGGCATGTGCCCGAAGTGCGGGAAGGCGATGGACGATCATGACAACGACTGTCCGCGGTGCGGCGGGCGGCACTGCGAGCTCGAGACGTGCCCAAAGGAAATCGACGAGGTCCTTGGGAAGGCCGCGACCGACTCCGACCCAAACGCGAAGCCGTTCCCGTGCAAGTTCTGCGGGGAGTCTCGAGGAACCTGGGACGCGAAGAAGAATTTCTGGAGGCCTCCGCCCCCGCCCGTCCTCGGGAAGAAGCCCATCTGTCCACACTGCAAGAAAGAGCAGTAGAGTCCCATGACGAAGCGCGAGCCGCTGAAGATCTTCATCGACGAGTGCGCCTGGACGTGGTGTCTGTGGTCCCAGTCCAGGGCCCTGTCGGAGGTCGGCAAGGAAGATCGAAAGCTAATCAGAAAGTTCGTAAACCAGTTCGTCGGGGAGATGCAGACCGTTCTCCGGCACTACGTCATTCTTCGGATCTGCCTGTTGGTCGATAAGCCCCACTGGATGAATGCGAATGGGGACAAGATCGAGAACCTCACGGTCGACAACCTGATCCAGACCCTACCCCTGCCGGCCGGTCTAAAGGCTTCCCTCGAGGTGAACTCTGTCGAGCTCAAGAAGACCGTCAAGCCCTTGTTCAAGGCGAGGAACAGGATCATCGCGCACCTCGACAAGAAGAACGTGTTGGCGAATCACTCTCTCGGCGTGATGAAGGACGGAGCGTACGAGCTCTTCTTCGATCAGCTCGAAGCGATCATAAACGACATGTACGCGGTGATGTATCCGGACCCGGACCCGAAAGGGAATCCCACTTTCTACTCGTTCAAGGTAAACATGCCCGCTGATCCAATTCACGAGATGGTGGTCAATCTCCGAATGGCGCAGCACCAGCTGGATATGGCGGGCGTGGGCAAGTCCAAGCACGGCGCCGGTAAGATCAACTAATAGTGGTTTGGAGATGGCACAAGTACGGCACAAAAAGTCCCCTGTTTTTCGCGCCTCACGGTCGGCGGCGTAACCTTCTCGCCGCCAGCGAGATTTGGTGGGCCCGCCCGGACTCGAACCGGGAACCAAGGGATTATGAGTCCCCTGCTCTACCTATTGAGCTACGGGCCCTGACCTGAAGGAAGCGACGCATCAAAGGCATAAGTTGGAGGCGACCCGGCCCGCGGGGCCGGGATACCGGCGGAGACTACCGGACTATTCGACGGGAAAGCCGCACGTCAACCGGAGAATACCACGGCCGCCAACTTCTCGCAAGGGTCGCGACCTCATCGCGACCTCGACCGAGGCATCCGCTCGGCCGTCGCCGCCTTCACCTCGAGAGTTCAAGTCCCCCAGTTCCCATATCCCCGCTTCGTGATATATACTTGAAAGAGTCCAGCGATCGGGATCGGCAGCCCCCCCCGAGGAGACGGCATGGAAAAGACGTGCGCCAATCACCCCGAGTCCATGGCGCTCGCCAGCTGCAAGGCGTGCGAGAAGTCGATCTGCCTCATGTGCGTCATGGACGAGAAGGAAGGCACCTTCTGCTCCCCGCAGTGCCACCGGATCTTCAGCGAAGTGGCCGGGTGGACGGAGGGGGAAGCCCCCGCGACCTCCGACGAGGCCGCCGCGTCCTCCGCCCCGGAGGCGGACCCTGCGGTCGGCGAAGCCGCGGCCCCCGCGGCCCTCGAAACCCCGCCCCCCTCCACCCCGGAAAAACAGGAATCGATCTTCGAAGTCGAGCCCGACGCGGCGCCCCCGGCGGAAGACATGGAACCTCTGGTCGCCCCCGGCACCAAGTGGCGCATGATCGGGGCCATGTGCGCGTTCCACGCCGACACGCCGGCCGTGGCCACCTGCGACGGGTGCGACAAGACCCTGTGCGCCCTGTGCCTCAGCGAGACGGCCAACGGAACCTTCTGCAACGATTGCGTCGCCGGCGCCCAGCCGAAGACCGAAGAAAAAGCCATCGCGCATGCCGCGGCCGCGGCGCCCAAGCCCGGCCGCGTGACAACGGCCGCCGCACCGGCCCGCCGCCGCTCGTCGTTGAACCCGAAAGTCATCGCCGGAGCCGTCCTCCTCGTGGTGGGCGTCGCCGCCATCGTGCTCTTCACCCAGTTTGCGAAACCGGACCCGACCCCGTCCCTCGCGGTGAACAACCCGACGGCGAACCCCGTCCCTCCCGCGCCCAACCCGAACGTCACGCCCCCCAAGCCCGTACCGCCCCATCCCGAGCCGCCCAAGCCCGAGCCGCCGCCCAAACCGCAGCCCCCGAAGCCTCCGAAACCGGAACCGCCCAAACCCCCGAAACCCGAACCGCCCAAACCACCCGAACCGCCCAAGCCGGAGCCCCCGTTCATCGGGCGGGTCTCTCACCCCTGGGCCCGGGAAAACCCGGGGACCTGGTTCCGCTTCCTGATCCACTCTCCAGGACAGAACCTGTACGTCGACCACGGCCTCAAAGAGAAAGACGCCGGCTCCTATACGCTCCAGGTCCAGAAGGCCAGGAAGGGCGACGCCGCGCCGGAAACCGCCGCCGAGCAGAAGGTCGAGCTCGCGCCCTACCAGGTCAAGGGCGAGGAGGGCGTCCAGATCGAAGACCGCAAGCTCCTGTGCGAGGTCCGCGAGGAGAAGGCCGGCGCCGTCGCCACGCAGACCTGGGTCCTCATCGAGGGCATCCACGCGGGCGCCGTCCTCAAGAAGAAAGCCGGCGAGAAGGTACTCCTGGTCACCAAGCGGCTGTGGGACCACACCCTCCGCGTCGGAAACCGCCGGTTCGACTGTCTGGTCCTCGAAGGGGAGCGCGCCGTCGACGCGGGAATGCAGCCCGTCAAGACATGGTACTCGAACGGCGTCCCGGGCGGCGTGCTTCGCGAAGAAAGCCTCGAGGGGTCGACGTCGCTCGTCGCGGCCGGCGAAGACTGGGCGACCCGCCCGCCGTTCCCCAAGTAGAATGTTGCAAAAGACCCCGGGGTCTTTTGCAACATCGGCCTGCTACCTCGGTCCGTAGCGCGGCAGCGACGCTCCCGACTCGACGGCCCCGAGGTCCGGCGCCGCGCCCGCGAACCCGTCGTTGAATCCGGGAAGCCTTTCCCCGACGTCCACCGCGCCCGACCCCGCCTTCAGCTTCGCCTCGAAGCCCGTTGCCGCTTCCCGCGACTCGTCACCCGGCGTCGGAAACTCTCCCGCCGCGAGCGCCACGACGTGCCGGTAGACGGGAGCCTTGGCGCGCACGTCCTCCGCCGTGCCGTAGCGGACACCGTTCCACTTGAGGAAGAGGTTCCACGGCCCGCCGGAGAACCCGTCGTAATCGAAGTCGCAGTCCACCATCGGAGGACTGGCCTCAAGGGCGTACGGGCCTTCCGTCCCGACGAAAAGGTTGTTCCGCGAAACGACGTTTCGGACGCGCTCCTCCGTGGCGACGTGGTGGGGCGGCCCTTTCTTGACGACCGTGTTGTGGAAGAGGAGCACGCCCGAGGGGCTGGAGTGGAGCTTGAAGGGGGACCCCGGCACGTTCATCATCACGTTGCGGTACACGTACGCCGGCCCGCCGAGCACCGGCTGGAGCGAAATCCCCTGGAAGCAGTTCGTGAGCCGGTTCTCGAAGCAGCGGACGTTCCGCTCGGAATAATCGAGCTCGATCCCGTCGTCGGTCATCACCTCGATCTCGTTGCGGTAAATGTCGATCGCCGCGCACGTGACGGACGGCATCGTGTCGATCGCGTCCGCGAACCCGCGGATGCGGTTGTGGCAGATGACGTGGCCGGCGCCGGTTACCTGAATCGCCCGCGGGCTCTCGATCCCCCGGGACCGCGGCCAGCGGCAGGGTCCCTCCATGACGTTATCGGCGATGAAAAAGTCCCGCACCTCGCCCTTGTCGTTCACCGTGCAGAAGAAGGCGTAGTCCACGGAGAGAAACCGGCAGCCCCGGACGACGAGCCGGCTCGCGTTGCCGGCGTTGATCGCCTTGGGCGTGTTCCGGAACGTGAGCCCTTCGAACCAGACGTCGTGCGCGCCCCACGCGCCCACTGCGGTCTGTCCCCCGCCGTCGAGGACGACCTCGCCGTCGCCGGCCGGCCGCCAGAGGATCGGGCGTCCCGGCTCGCCGTTTCGGATGACGTTGCACGCCTCATACGTGCCCGCGTGGAGGAGCAGGACCGTGCCCGGCCCCGCCTGACGCTGCGCGTCGCGGAGGGCGTTCGGGCCGGGCCGGACGTGGATCTCGGCCAGGTCCGCCGGGGCTTTGGGTTCCGCGCGCGTGCGGGAGGCGAGGGTCTTCTCGGCCGCGCCGCCGTCGGGGTCGGAGAGACTCAGCTTGATCTCGTACGCGGTGTCGGGTTCGAGGCCCACCACGCTTCCGGCAAAGAGCTTCGGCTCGACCCGGAAAAGCGGGGCGGCGCGGTTCCATCCCGTCGCGCCCACTTTCCGAACGTCTACGTCGATTCGCGCGTTGCGGTTCGCATCGCCCTTCACCGGCCAGGCGACGCCCAGGCAGTGGAGGGTCGGCGGGTCGAGCACGGGGTCGCCGCCGGGCGAAACCTCGTTCTGAAACAGGAGCGCCACAACGAGATGCATCACCCAGAAGAGTACGCCGAAAGCCCCGGAGATGGTGATTACTCCGCCAGTTCGAGCGCGATCGACTTCATCGTCGGCTTCGCGGCGCACGAGATCGTGTAGGTCTCCTGCGGTTTCCGGGCCACGAAGACGTGCTGCTTGGGCTGGCCCGCTTCCTCCCAGGAATAGCTCACTTTGACGGGCCGGAACCCGCCGTGCGGTTCCTTGAAGTCCGCGTCGATCCGGAAGCCCATGATCCCCGTGGCATTCCGGCTCGTGCCCGAGTAGCGGACGAGCGCCTCGCGCTTCCCGGCCGGGACGTCCGTAAACGTGATGTACTTGCAGAAGCCGTGGCCCGTCCCGCCCGGCGCGCGATCGGCGGTCTTCCAGCTCTTCCCGCCGTCGAACGAAACCTGATAGTCGAAGCCGTCCTTGGCGTCGCGGGCGCGGTAGTGGGCGCCGAACCGGAGGCGCACGATCTCCCCCGGCGTCGCGACGGGGAAGGTGACGTGTCCCTTGCCGCTGACCCAGAGGCCGTTCTCCATCCCCTCCACCTGCGGGCGGAAGTCGGCGTAGACGAGCTGCTTTCCCTTGTGCTTGACGTTCGTGGACCCTTCGATCGTCACCGTGCCTTCCGCGGCTCCGGCCGAGAAGGCGATCGCGTTGGAGCCTTGCGCGAGGGCCGGCAGCGGGCGCTGGGAGTGCTGAATGTCGTGGGTGAGGCGAAGCGATTCCAGCGCCGCGCCCTTTCCCTGGAGCTCGAACTTGAGGCGGTAGTCATACCGGCGGAAGATATGTGGGGTCAGCTCGATTTCCGCGGTCTCGATGGGGCCGCTGGCCAGACGTTTCCAATCAAGGCCGTTGTTGTCGGAGATGGAGAGGGTCGCCGCGCCCGTGGCCTTGAGCGTCAGGTGGCCGCTCAGATAGACGTAGCTTGAAGGCATCCGGACGATCAGCACGCCGGGCTTCGCAGGGTCCTTCACCGCGGCGCGGCCGTCCTCGAGGTTCTCGATCGAGAGCGCGGCGGTCTTGTACGCGGCCGTCTTGACGGGCACCTCGTAGTCGTGGGTGCCGTTCCCGACGCGGCCCGGCGCGATGTCGCCGAACTTGGGGGTGTAGACGAGAGAATCGCTCCCGGTCTTCATCTTCATGCAGCCGGGTCCGCCGCCGTTCTGCATGTTCACGTGGAGGCCCTTGTTCGACCAGTTCCGAGTGAGCCGCTCGCCGGGGCGGAGCTGAAGGTTGACCTGGTACCCCTGCGAGTAGCCGTACTCGTAGACGAACGCCTTCTGGTTGCCGCTCGTCCCGTCGTACTCCTGCATCGTCGAGTACCACCCGTGGGTCTTGGCCGGCCACCAGCCGCCGTCGTCGATTGTGGGCGAGTTCTTGAGGAGCTCGGGCCCCTTCTTCCAGCCCTGCCAGCCGCCCTCGCGGTGGAAGGCCACGATCTTGTCGTGGTTCCCCTTGTATCCGGGGTTCTTCTCGTACCACTCGTTCGTGGCGGCGATCAGTTCCTCGACGGAGGCGACCTTGCCGTCGGGCTTCTTGAAGTAGTTGATGAGCGAGGCGTCCAGGAGGTGCCACGCCCCGTCCCAGAAGACTTCCGAAACGCTGTGGGAGTTGATTCCCCAGCCGCGGGCCTGGAGCCCGACGTACCGCGAGAGCGCCGCCACCTCGCACGAGGACATGCTGCAGAAGCCGTACCCGTAGACGTTGAAGAGCTTGATCGGGTCGCAGACCGTGTCCTCGGCGGCGAGGTACTCGACCGGCGGACTGTCCTGGTGCTGGAACGACGAGGCCGTCCGCCACGCGGCGAGCGCCTTCTCCTCGTCCGTCATGCCGTCCTTGATGAAGGACTTCTTCCAAGCCTCCATGCTCGAGATGTCGGCCACCTTGTCGGAGACGACCTTGACGTGACAGACCACCCCTACGGACTCGCGGCCTGGAGGAGCGGGGGAACGGGAGTCCTGACCCGGCATCAGGAGAAGCAATGAAAGGAGGCGCATCTCTTCCTAATTGTGCCCCCCGATCGGAAGAAATGGTGCGGTGTTTTTGTTTTCGTGAAGGCGGCCGGCCCTTCTGGGGGCCGCCTTCACGAAAACAAGAGGAGATCTCCTAGAGCGGGAACAGCTCCCGCAGTCTCTCCGTCGACGGCTGGGCTCCGTACTCGCAGACTTCGAAGAACTCCGCGAACTTGATCTTCGAGGCGTCGCCGTACCATCGGGACAGGCCGGGGCGGAGCTTCTCGGTCCGCTCGGCGAATTGGGCGCGGAACTCCTCGCGGACTTTCTTGCGCCGCGCGGCCTGGCCAGCGGGGTCCTTCGGGACGAGATCGGCCGTGGCGT
>Ga0187892_10010485_pt1 | contig 11723 bp, 12 predicted proteins | sample MA1701073metaG_FD_139345 | JGI IMG/M metagenome (GOLD analysis project Ga0187892, IMG submission 139345) | Bio-ooze microbial communities from a basaltic lava cave in the Kipuka Kanohina Cave System on the Island of Hawaii, USA - MA170107-3 metaG ... | reverse complement strand
CGCGATCGCGCCGAAGCCTTCGCTCCGCCCGCTCCAGATCCTCGCGCAGAACCTGTTCATTTCGGCCTCCGAGTTCGTGCAGCGGGCCGGGCTCGCCGCGCTCGCGCACGGCGCGCCAACCGTCGCGGCGATGCGCGCGGCCTACGCGCGGCGCCGTGACCTCCTCGTGGCGGGGCTCCGCGCGCTCGGCTTCGGCATCGCCAGCGTGCCGCAGGGCGCCTTCTACGTGCTCGCCGACGCGCGCCGCTTCGACCCCGATTCGCGTCGCCTCGCCAAGCGCATCCTCGAGGAGGCGCACGTGGCCGTGACGCCCGGCGTGGACTTCGGCGCGGCGGGCGAGGGCTTCCTGCGCTTCTGCTACGCGAACTCGGACGACGCGCTCCGCGAGGCGCTCGCGCGCCTCGGGAAGCTCTTCGCCTAGCTCCGGCGGAGCGCCAGGCTCGCGAAGAAGCCGGCGACGGCGACGAGCGCCACCGTGGCGCCGACGGCGAGGTCGAGCTGCCAGGCGAGCGCGAGGCCCGCCGCGCAGGCTGCCGCGCCGAGCGCGATCGAGAGGCCGAGGCGCGCCTTGTAGTGCGTGGCCCAGAGCGCCGCCGTGGCGGCCGGCACCACGAGCAGCGCCTCGACCAGCAGCACGCCCACGAGGCGCACGCCGATCACCACGGTGAGCGCGAGCAGCACGAGGAGGAGCGCGTCGAGCGCGCCCACCGGGTGGCCGTAGGCGCGCGCGAGCTCCTCGTCGAAGGCGAGGAAGAGCTGCGCCCGGAACGTCGCGGCGAGGCCCGCCGCGACGACGAGCCCGAGGACCCCGAGCCCGACGAGCTCGGCGGGCCCGATCGCGAGGACGTTCCCGAACAGGTACGCGAAGAGGTCCTGCTGTCCGCCGCGCCCGGCGCTCGCGAGCGCGAGGCCGAGCGCCAGCGCGCCCGAGAAGAACACGCCGATGACGGTGTCCTGGCCGAGCCGGTTGTGGCGGCCGAGCGTCGCGATGCCGAGCGCCACGGCGACGCCGAAGACGCCGCCCGCGAGGAGCGGTGGCACGCCGAGCAGGAGGCCGAGCGCCACGCCGCCCACCGCCGCGTGGGAGATGCCGACGCCCACGAACGCGAGCCGGCGGAGCACGACGAAGAAGCCGAGCGCGCCGCACACCACGCCGATCCCGAGCGCGGCAGCGAGCGCGCGCTGCATGAACGCGTATTCGAGCATCAGCGCGGGTCTCGCTCCGCCGCCGGGCCATGCGCGAGGCCCTCGTGGTGAGCGATCTCGCCGGCCAGGAAGTCGAACTCGCAGGAGTACGCCTCGCGGAGCGCGTGGCTGTGGATCACGTCCTCGGGCCGGCCGTGGACGTGCATGCGCCGGTTGATGCAGACGAGCTGCTCGGCCGCACCCGCCAGCGCGAGCAGGTCGTGCGAGACGGCGATTACCGCGAGGCCGAGCTCCGCCTGGAGCCGCCGCACGAGCGCGTAGAACTCCTGCTCGGCGGGGAGGTCGAGGCCCACGGTCGGCTCGTCGAGGATCAGGAGCTTCGAGCTCGCGCAGAGCGCCTGCGCGAGCGTCACGCGGCGCTGCTCGCCGCCGGAGAGCCGGCCCACCGGGCGAGCGGCGAGCTCTGCGATGCCGGCCCGCGCGAGCGCCTCCTCCGCGGCGCGGCGCTCCGCGCTGCGGCCCTCGCGCCTGTGGAGCCGCCCGAGCCGCACCACGTCGAGGGCGTGCGCCGGGAAGTCGGCGGGGAAGGCGTGGCGCTGCGGCACGTAGCCGATGCCGTTGCCCGCGCTCGCTCGCTCGGAGGCGGAGCGGCCGAGCACTTCGATGCCCCCTGCGGCGAGCGGGACCAGACCGAGGACCGCCCGGAGCAGCGTCGTCTTCCCGGCGCCGTTCGGGCCGATCACGCCCACGAACGCGCCGGGTGCGACCTCGAAGGAGATGTCCTCGAGGACGAGGTGACCCTCGCGCGCGACGCTCACGCCCGCGACGCGGACGACGGGTGTGCTCATCCGCCCTCCAGGGCGCGCCGGAACGCCTCGGCGTCGAAGCGGAGCAGCGCGGCGTAGCTCCCGCGCTCGGGGACGCGGGCGTCGCCGTAGGCGTCCGCCACGATGGCCGGCACGCCGAGCGCCTCGGCGAGCGCCTCGGCGGCGGCCGGCGCGAGCTGCGGCTCCACGAGCACGGCCGCCGCGCCGCCCTCCGCCGCGACGTCGGCGAGCCGCGCCAGCGTACGCGGGGTCGGCTCCTCGGCGCCGCGCTGCTGCACGGGCTCGAGCAGCGGGATGCCGTAGCGCGCGGCGAACGCGCCGAACGCCGCGTGGGTCGGCACGAGCGGACGCCGCGGAACCCCGGCGAGGAGCGCGCGGATCTCGGCGTCGAGCGCGGTGAGGTCGTGCGCGAAGGCGCGCCGGCGCTCGGCGTAGTGCGCGCTGCCGCCCGGGTCGGCCGCGGCGAGCGCGGCCTCGAGCGGGGCGAGGGCGTGGTCACGGACGCCGATCGGATCGAGCCAGAAGTGGGGGTCGGGCGTGGCGCTCCCGACCGCGTCGAGCAGCACGAGGGGCCGCGGGCCCTCCGCGAGTGCGAGGCGCGCCACCCAGTCGTCGATGCCCGCGCCCGCCATCACGAAGAGCCGGGCCTCCGAGACCGCGGCGAGGTCGCTCGGGCGCGGCTCGAAGGCGTGCGGCGAAGCGCCCGGCGGCACCAGCACCGAGACGGCGACGCGCTCGCCGCCGAGCTCCGCGACGAGCCAGCCGAGCGGCGTGATCGTCGCCACCGCGGCGAGCGGTCGCTCGGGCGAGGCGGACGCGGCAGTCGCGGGGCCGGCGAGGAGCGCGAGGCAGAGGAGCAGAGGGCGGGTCAACACACCGGGGCCTTTTCCTCGAAGCCGGCTGGCTCGATCTGGAGCGTGGCGTGGTGCACGTCGAAGCGCTGCCGCAAGAGGTCCTGGAGGCGCACCAGCACCGCGTGGCCGTCGGCATCGGCCGTGCAGTGCACGTGGCAGGAGAGCGAGACCATGCCGCTCGTGATCGTCCACACGTGGAGGTCGTGCACGGATGCCACGCCGGCCTCGGCGAGGAGCGCCGCGCGCAGCTCGTCCACGTCGAGGTGGCGCGGCGCGGCCTCGAGCAGCACGTCCACCGTCTCGCGCAGCAGGCTCCACGCGCTCCGGAGCACCAGGCCCGCGATCGCGAGCGAGGCGAGCGGATCCGCGACGCGCCAGTCGAAGGCCCAGATCGCTAGGCCCGCCGCCATCGCCGCGACCGAGCCGAGCGCGTCGCCGAGCAGGTGGAGCCACGCGCCGCGCAGGTTCAGCGAGCGCTCGCGGCCGTGGCGCAGGAGGAGCATCCCGATCAGGTTCACCGCGAGGCCGCCGCTCGCGATCGCGAAGGCGGCGAGCCCGAGCACGGGCCGCGGCGCGGACAGCCGCTCGACGGCCTCGAACGCGACCCCGAGCGCGACGATCCCGAGCACGAGCCCGTTCGCGAGCGCGGCCAGGATCTCGAAGCGGCGCCAGCCGAAGGTGCGTGCGGCGCTCGCCGGTCGGTCGGCCAGCCAGAAGGCGAAGAGCGCGAGGGCGAGCGCGCCCACGTCGGCGAGCATGTGGCCGGCGTCCGCGAGGAGCGCGAGCGAGCCGGTCACGAGGCCGCCGGCCAGCTCCGCGAAGAGGTAGAAGGTCGAGAGGACGAGCACGAGCGCGAGGCGGCGCCGGTCGTGCGCGCGCGCGTCGTGCGGGTGGGCGTGGGCGTGCGCGTGGGCCGCCATCAGCTTGGACGGACCTCGCGCAGGCAGCGCGCGATCCGCGCCGCCACGGCCTCGCGGCCGAGGATCGCGAGCGTGAGGCCGAGCGGCGGGCTCGCGCCGGCGCCGGTCACGGCCGTGCGGAGCGCCTGCGCCGGGACGCCGAGCTTGACGCCGCGCTCGGCCGCAACGGCCCCGACGTCGGCCTCGATCGCTTCGGGCGCGAAGTCGGGCAGCGCGGCCAGCCGCTTCGCGAGCTCGGGGAGGAGCGCGAGCCCGCTCGGCTCGCCCTTCAGCAGGAGCTTCTCGACGGCCTTCGGGTCGTAGGCGAAGCCGTCGTCTGGCACGACCGCGAAGCGCCCCGGCCCGCCCGGCGCGGTGGGCTCCGCGAGCGTGCGCGCGCGCGGCTTCACGGCCTGGACGAAGAGATGCGCGCGCTCCGGCTCCGCGAGCCGTCCGCGCGCCTCGGGCGCGTAGCGCTCGCACCAGGCCTGCCAGCGCGCGAGCCACTCGGCGTCCGGGAGCGCGGCCAGCGCCTCGTGGCTGAAGGCGAGGAGCTTCAGGCGGTCGAACTTCGCGTTCCCGCGCCCGACCCGCGCGAGCGAGAAATGCGCGGCGAGATACGAAGCGTCGAAGCGCTCGCGGTCGCGCCCGTCGGGGAGCTTCTCGCCCGGGTTCCAGCCGAGCAGCGCGAGGAAGTTCACGAGCACCTCGGGCGTGTAGCCGAGGCTCCGGAAATCCTCGACCGTGATCGGCGGCGCATCGCCGCGCGCGGCGTCGCGCTTGCTCATCTTCGAGCCGTCCGGGTTCTGGATCAGCGGCAGGTGCCCGTAGACGGGCGCGCGGAAGCCGAGCGCGCGCTGCAGGAACACGTGCCGCGGCGTGTTGTTCAGGTGCTCCTGGCCGCGGAGCACGTGCGTGACGCCCATCCGCTCGTCGTCCACGACCACGCCGAGGTGGTAGGTCGGGAAGCCGTCCCGCTTCACGATCACGAAGTCGTCGCCGAAGTCGGCGGGGAAGGAGATCTCGCCGAGGATCTCGTCGCGGAGCGTGACCGCTTCGTGCGGCCAGCGGAAGCGGATCACGTGCTCTTCCTTCGCCATGCGCGCGAGCGCGGCGGCGCGGTCGAAGCCCGCGGGCCGCAGGTAGCGGAACGCGCCCGTCTCGGACTTCGCGCTCTGGCGCAGCGCCTCGAGCGCCTCCGGCGTCTCGAAGGCGGGGTAGGCGAGATCCTCCGCCACGAGCTTCTCAGCGGCCACGCGATAGAGCGCGAGGCGCTCCGACTGGAAGAACGGGCCGACGCCGCGCGGGTCGCCGCCGACCCCGGCGTAGGTCGGGCCCTCGTCCCACGCGATCCCGAGCCAGGCAAGGTCTTCGAGGATCCCCGCCACCGAGGCGTCGCTCGAGCGCAGCACGTCGGTGTCCTCGATGCGGAGCAGGAAGCGGCCGCCGAGCCGCCTGGCCCATGCCCAGTTGAAGAGCGCGGTGCGCGCGCCGCCCACGTGGAGGTGACCGGTCGGCGAGGGCGCGAAGCGCACTACCTCCACTGCGTTCGCCTCACTGCGCCTTCACCACGATCCGCACCACCGCCTTCACGTTCGCGCAACCGGACGGAACCCCGGGCGTGCCGTCCGGGATGAGCAGGCGGAAGGGCCCTCCCTGCTCGCGCGGCAGCGGCGCGCCGCCGAGGCCGTGCACGAGGAGGCCGGCGCCGAGCGCGCCGAGCGGCACGGGCTCGCTCGCGAAGCCGTCCGCCGCGCACACCACCGCGCTCCCCGCCGCGGGCACCGCGTGCGCGGCGAGCAGCGCGGAGATGCGCGCCGCGGCGCCCGCCCGCTTCGGGACGAGCGCCCCGACGTCGGCGACGCCGTCCGGGAGCGCCGCGAGGTCGGCGCGCCGCACGATCCGCACGCGGCCGTCGGGCAGCACGAGCTCGATCTCCTCGGCGCTCTGGCCGCGCTCCTTCTCGGTGAGCACGGCGCCCGCGAGCCAGCCGGCGAGGCGTTCACCTGCGGCCTCCTCCTGCTCGCCCTCGAAGATCGCGTCGGCGCGGCTGTCGCGGCGGTGGAGACTCCGCTCCGCGTGGAGCGTCCCGCCCGCGACCTCGACGAGGAGGAAGCCCTCCTGGGTGCGGAAGATGCCCTTGAAGCGCGCGAGCTTTGCTCCGGCGAGGCCCTGGCTCGCGCGGAGCGCCGCTCGCTCGACGCGCTCGCGCGAGAAAACGAGCTCGGGCGACCAGCGGAAGCTCCGCGCCGAGAAGCCCGCGGTCGAGGCGTGCGCGTGCGCCGCGTCCACGCCCTCGGCCGCGCGCGGGAGCCGGGCGCCCTCGCCGGGCGGCCACTCGAGCGCCGCGGGCGGGAGCCGCCCGTGCGTGGTGTGGTGGACGGCGAGCGGCCCCGGCCAGAGGCTCGCGACGAGCGCGTCGAAGCGCTCGAGCGCGGCGTCGTCGCAGAGGTCGATGCGGTTCGCGACGAGCACGTCCGCGATCCCGGTCTGCTGCGCCACCAGCTCGCGCTCGCCCTCGCTCGCCCGGCTCGCGAGCCGCGCCGGATCGACGAGCACGACCACCGGCGCGATCTCGAACTCGGCCTGGTGCGGCGAGCGGCGGATCGTGTCCACCAGGTCCTGCGGGCGCGCGAGGCCGGTGGGCTCGATCCAGACGCGGTCCGGCTTCTCCTCGAGCACTGCGCCGAGCGCCGCCACGAAGCCCTCGGGCGCCGTGCAGCAGACGCAGCCGCCCGGGATGCTCGTGAGCTTGTAGGGGGCCGCGCCCTCGAGCGTGGCCGCGTCGAGCCCGGCCTCGCCGAAGTCGTTCACGATCACCGCGACGCGCTCGCCCGGCCGCGCCGCGAGCTGGGCGCGGATCGCGCTCGTCTTCCCCGTCCCGAGGAAGCCGCCGAGGATGTGGACCGGAACCGGCATCGGGCCCCCGAGCGCGCGATGTTAGCCGCCATGGCGAACGCCCCGCCCGTGAAGATCCTCGCGGCCGAGCTCGTCACGAGCGCGTCGGCGGCCGCGGGCTTTCCCGCCGAGGGCGCGCCCGAGGTCGCACTGCTCGGCCGCTCGAACGTCGGCAAGTCGAGCCTGCTGAACCGGGTCGTCGGACGGCGAAGCCTCGCGCGCACGAGCAAGACGCCGGGCCGCACGCGTCTCGTGAACTTCTTCCGCGTGCTCCGGCCGGAGGGCGAGCTCCGCCTCGTGGACCTGCCGGGCTACGGCTTCGCGCGCGTGAGCCAGTCGGAGCGCCGCGCGTGGCAGGCGCTGGTCGAGAGCTACCTCGCGAAGCGCGCCTCGCTCCGCATGGCGCTCCTGCTCCAGGACGTGCGGCGCGACCCGGGCACGGACGAGAGTGACCTGCTGCCCTGGCTCGCGGCGCGTGGGATCCCGGTGCTCGGCGTCCTCACCAAGGTGGACCGACTCTCCGCGCGCGAGCGCGCCGCGCGCCTCCGCTTCTTCCGGGAGCAGGGGCTCGGGCTCGACTGGATCGCGACCTCCGCGCGCACGGGCGCGGGGAGCGTAGAGCTCTGGGCCGCGATCGACGCCGCGCTCCGGGGCTGAGGGTCAGCGTTTGCGCCGGGACCGCGCCGCCCGTCCGCGCCTTGCAGCCAGCGTGCCAGCGATCCAGTCCACCAGGCCGGCGGCGGAGGCGCCCGCGCGGGCCCGCTCCTGGAGCTCGATCATCATCGCAGCCAGCCGCTGCGCGGGAATGCGCACGCGTACGCCGTGCGCCTCGAGGAAGACCAGCAGCGCGGCCACACCGCTGCGCTTGATTACGGGCGTATAACCCCGGGTCAAGCGGGGCCTGCTAGCGGAACAGGTCGAGCTTCGGGTCGCGGAGCAGGACGCGCGCGCTCGCGTCGCCGCTGAGCGCGACGCCCTCGATCCAGACCGCGGGCACGCCCGCGTCCTTCCGCATCAGGAGGCCCGCGGCTCCGGCGAGCGCGTCGGCCGTCGCGACCGTGGTCACCTGGAGCGTGCGGCCGCGTAGGTCCGCGCTGCCCCGGAGGTCGTCGAGGGGCGCCAGGCCTGCGCAGCCGAGTGCTATGTCCACGAGCCCCTCGCGGAAGGGCCGGCCGAAGGTGTCGGTGACGATGACGCCGAGCGGGCCCGCGCCGCGCGCCACGAGGCCGTCGCGCAGCCGCCGCGCGGAGGCGTCGGGATCCACGGGGAGGAGCACGGCCACGTCGTCGGCCGGCGCGTTCGAGAGGTCGACGCCCGCGTTCGCGCACACGAAGCCGTGAACGGTCTCGCAGATCAGCACGCCCGGGCCGCGCCGCACCACGCGCTTCGTCTCGCGGAGGATCACCTCGACCGCGCGCGGGTCCTTGCCGTCCTCGGCCGCGAGCTTCACGGCCTGCTCGCGCGGCTCGATGCCGCGGAGGTCGACGAGCCGCCCCTCCGCCTTCGACACGATCTTCTGACAGACGGCGAGGACGCCGCCCGCGAGCCGGACGCCGTCGCGCGCCGCGGCATCCGCGACGAGCGCGGCGAGGTCGGCGCCGGGCTCGACCGCGGGCAGGCCGCGGAGCGGGCGGAACGCGAGGCGCTCCATCAGCGGGCCTCGAGCACGCGGGCGAGGAGCGCGCGGGTGCGGGGCGCGGGCGCGTCGCTCGCGAGGAGTGCGCGCGCGTCGTCGCTGCGATCGAGGTCGATCGCGAGCGACGCGAGGGGCAGCTCGAGGAAGCGCACGCCCGCGCGCTCGGCGGCGCCGCGATGGGCCTTGGCGCTGCCCTCCCCGAAGCAGGAGGGGATCGCCGCGGGCGGGCGCCGCAGGAGCGCGGCCGTGCCGCCGTCGCGCGCGGGTGCCAGCACCGCCGCCGGCCCGGGCTCGCGCCCGAGCGCCTCGAAGAGGCGCGCGAGGTCGGCGCCAGTCGCCCCGGCCACGTCGCCGAGCAGCACGAGGAGTGCGCCCGCCGGATCCGCGAGCGCGCCTGCCGCGGCGTCGAGCGCGGCGTTGAGCCCCGGGTCGTCCGCGACGCGCGCCTCGGCGCGGAGCGCGCGCGCCGCCTCGCCCACGTCGGGATCGGGCGTCACCACCACGACCCGGTCGGCGCAGTGCGAGGCGTGGATCGCGTCGATCACGTCGCCGAGCATGGCGAGCGTGAGCGCCTCGGTCGTCTCGCGGCCGAGCGCCGCGGCGAGCCGCGACTTCCCCGCGGCGAGGCGCTTCACCGGCACGAGCGCCAGGTTCATGCGCGCGGGCCGACCGCGCGCGCGAGCTCGAGCGCGCTCGTGGCGAGCGCGGTCGCGACCTCGGGTGTCCGCATCAGCGTGTCCGTGATCCGGCAGGCGAGCCCGAGCGCCTCGACGTCCTCGGCCTGCGCGGCGTCCTTCTGGTCGATCACGAAGCCGTGGCAGAGGCCGCGGTAGAGCTTTGCCACGCCTCGCGCCGAGACCTCGGCGCCGATCCCGCGGAGGAGCCGGTCGGCCGGGCCCTTGACCGGCGCGCCGCCGATGATGGGCGAGATGCCGACCACCGGCGCGCCGCTCGCGCGGATCGCCTCGGCGATCCCGGGCACGGCGAGGATCGGCCCGATCGAGACGACCGGGTTGCTCGGGCAGAGGAGGATCGAGTCGGCGGTGGCGAGCGCGTCGAGGACGCCGGGCGCAGGCCGCGCGCGCGCGGCCGCGGCGAGGTCGACGCCGGCCACGTCGTCCGGCGCGCCGTCGCGCACCAGGTACTCCTCGAAGTGCACGAGCCTGCCGCCCTCGAGCCGCACGTAGGTGGGGCAGGGGTCCTCCGACATCGGGAGGATCCGGGCGGCGACTCCGTACGCGCGGCGGATCTCGTCCGTGATCGCGGCGAGGCCAGCGCCCGCGCGGAGCCGCTCTGTGCGGTGGAGACAGGTGGCGAGGTCGCGGTCGCCGAGCCGGAACCAGGTCGGGTGCCCGAGCGCGCCGAGCGCCTCGATCACGGCGAAGCCGTCGCCCGCGAGCCCGTAGCCGCGCTCCGGATCGACGCGCCCGGCCAGCGTGTAGGTGACGATGTCGAGGTCCGGCGAGACGTGGACGCCGTAGAACTCGTGATCGTCGCCGGTGTTCACGAGCGCCGTGACCGAGCTCGAGGGCACCGCACGCACGAGACCGGAGAGCAGGCGCGCCGCTCCCACTCCGCCGGCGAGCGCGACGACGGGCATGCGCCGGCTAGGGAGTCGCCGCGAGCGCGTCGCGTTCGCGGCGCAGCGCCTCGAGCTCCTGAATGCGCTTCGGGAGCCGCTTCGCGATCTCGCGGAACTCGGGGTTCTCGCCGACCTCGACGGCGTCCTTGCCGGCCGGGTCGCCGATGAACGCGCTGAGCGCGTCCTCGTCGGCAGCGATCGCCGCGGAGAGCCCAGCGATGCGGAGCTCGAGCTGGGCGAGCCGCTCGGCGTCGTCGGCCGCGTTCGCCGCGACCGGCGGGAGGCTCGCCTCCGCGCCAGGGGGCGCGCCCGCGTCCACCGGCGGCGGCTCCGCGCGCTCTTCGGAAATCCACGCGTCGGGGCTCGTTGCCGGCGCAGGGGCGGGCGGCGGCGGTGCGACGTCGGGTGCGCCCGCCGCGAGGGGCTCGGGGGAGAGCGGCTGCGTCGGGAGTCCGAAGCGCCGCCGCAGGCTCGCCGGGATCCGGTCCTCGTCGGTCGTGTAGTGGGCGACGCCGTTCTCGTCGACCCAGCGGTAGATCCGCGGCGCCGGCGTCTCGTCGGCCGCCCAGGCGGGGACGGGAGCAGGCGCGGCGGCGAGGATCCCGAGCGCGAGGAGGAGGGGGCGCATCCGGGCGATTCTTTCGGAGCGCCCCCGGCCAGTCAAGGAGAACGCGGGTCGCTCACGGCGCCGTGACCGGGCGCGCACGCGCGCTCGCGCGGATTCGCGAGGCCTGGGGCCAAGGCGCCGTCGCGGCTCGGCTTTCGGGGTGCGCTCGCGGGGGCCGGAGCTGGCACGCGGGTTGCTCTTGCACCTCGCATGCGCCCCCCGCGTCTCCTCGCGGCCCTGCTCGGAGGGCTCCTCGTCGCGAGCGCCGCCCGTGCGGAGACGGAGCTCTCCTTCGCTCCACTCGCGGGCTTCGAGCGCGCCGAGGGCGCCGCCGCGCTCGCGCTCGACGAGCCGCGTGGCCGGCTCGCGGTGGGCGAGACGCGCGGCGTCTTCCTGCGCGAGGCCGACGGCCGCGTGCGGCGCGCGCTCGGCTCGGGGCCGGTCCACGACCTCGCCTTCGCGCCCGACGGCACGCTCTTCGCGGCGACCGAGCGCGGCCTCTACCAGATCGGGCTCGACGGGCGCGTCACGCGCCGCCCGCTCGGCCCCGGCGGCGCCGGTCGCGCGCGGCGCGTGCTCATGACGGAGGTCGCGCTCTTCGTCGCGACCGACGACGGCGTGCTCGCAGCCAGGCCCGGCGCTCCGTTCCGGCCGCTCGACGGCGCCTTCCCGAGCGGCGAGACGAGCGCCATCGCGTGGCGCGCGAACGGCGGCAGCGCGGGCACGCTCTACGCGATCGTCGCGGGCGACCTCTACGCAGCGGAGCTCGCGGGCGGCGCGGCCGGGCTCACGGCCGCCGCGTTCCACCGCGAGCCCCTTGCCGAGCAGGGCGGCCGCCCGCTCGACCTCGCGGCGCGGAGCCCCGACGGCGCGCCGCTCCTGCTCCGCGAGAGCGCGCTCGCTACGCGGGGCGCAGCGGGCTGGGAGACTTCGCCACTCGTGCTGCCGCCGGGCGTGGTGCCGCTCCGCGCGAGCGCGGGCCCGCTCGGCGTATGGATCGCGAGCGACGCGGGCCTCCTCGGCGCGCCCGGGCCGCCGGGCCCGTTCCAGCGCGCGGCCGGGGCGCCGGGCGGTGCGCCGGCGGGCGCCGTGCTCGTGGCGGCGGGCCGCGTCTTCGCCGCGACCGCGCGCGGCGTGTTCGTGGGCGCAGTGCCCGCGCCGCGCGCCGAGGGCGCGCCCGCCCCGGCGCCCGCGGACTCCGCCCTCGCGGCCGAGCCTCCCGTCGAGGCTGTCCACCGCGTCGCGCTCCGCTACCTCGACCTCGGCCGCGGGCG
>Ga0187892_10010484_pt1 | contig 11724 bp, 13 predicted proteins | sample MA1701073metaG_FD_139345 | JGI IMG/M metagenome (GOLD analysis project Ga0187892, IMG submission 139345) | Bio-ooze microbial communities from a basaltic lava cave in the Kipuka Kanohina Cave System on the Island of Hawaii, USA - MA170107-3 metaG ... | reverse complement strand
GGCTGCGAGCCGCCACCTGGGTCAGCTGGGCGGGGCCGCAGAGGGTGCTGGTCGCCTCGGGGCCGGCAGGGGCGGCGACCAGCGCCGACGGCGGCCGGTCGTGGCAGCCGCTCGAGCCGCCAGCCGGCGCCACCCTGGTGGAAGGCAGCAGCAGCGACGCCGACCTCCTCTACGCCGCCGCCCTGCGGGGCGACTCGGCCGAGGTGTGGGTCAGCCGGGACGGCGGGAGGGTATGGGCCAGGCCGTGAGGGAGCGCCCGACCTTTCGGCCGACCCGTGCCCTGGTGGTGGTCTGGGTGGCAGCCGCCGCCGGCTTCGGGCTGCTGCTCGCCGTGGCCCGGACCTCGCAAGGACCCCTCGACGACCCCGACCCGGCCTGGCAGCGCCCGGGCTTCCTGGACGCCGGCGACCTTCCCGTCCCCGCCCCGCCGGGCCTGGCCGTCCGGGGGCGCACGACAGTGGTGTTCTTCGTCCGGTCGGATGGCGGGAGCGAGCTGTGCCAGGCGCTGGAGGCCGGCAGGTTGGCGGAGAAGGCGGCGGCGGCAGTGGTCGTGGCCGACCGCACACCCGGTGCGTGCGCCGCCGCCGCGGTGGTGGCGGACGCCGACGGCGCCGTCGCCGACTCCTACGGCATGCGGCGCCCACGAGGCGGCGGGCCGCCGGTGGGGTACGCCGTGGTCGACGCCGCCGGGGCGATCCGCTACCGCACCCTGGACCCCGGGGTCGCCGGCCGGCTCGGCGAGGTGCGAACGATCGCGGCCGCGCTGCCGTGACCGCCCCTGCCGCTGCCGCCGAGCGCGCCGCGCTACGGGTGTGCCTGTGGTGCGCCGCCGCCGCGGCGGCCGAGGTCGGCGTCTACGTCTCCTATCGCGGCCACGACGCCCGCTTTCACTGGTTCACCCACTTCTTCGTCGGCTCCTCGCTGGCCCTGATCGTCATGGCCGCGGTGGCCGCCCGCACCCGCCGGCCTGTCCCGCTGCCTTTGGTGTGGCCCTTCCTCGCCCACCTCGTGGCCATGTTCCCCGACTTCCTGTTCACGGCCGGCATCGCCCACGAGCGGTGGATGGACGTGTTCCTCGGCCACATCAGCTCCCACTTCGTGCCGGGCCGGAATCTCACCTGGTTCACGACGTTCCTCGCCGCCCTCGCCGCCTACCTGATCGCGCTCGCCCGCATGCCCCACGCCCGGGCCCGATGAGCGGGCCGCCACTCTTCGCTCGCTCCTGGGAGCAGGGCCCGCCCCTGTGCTGCTACGGGCCTCGGCGCCACTCGGGCCTTCCAGCAACGCACGCGGGAACATATGGTGCGGACCGCCCGAAGCTGCTGCGCGTCGCGGTCAAAGGACGAGGCGCTGGAAGCGGCGGGCGATGCCAGTGTGTAAGGGTCGTCGGGCGCGGCGCGGTCGTCGCCGGATGCCGGCCTGCGCGCTGCGAACGTCGTCGGTCGCCGCGTCGACGCGGCCACGGCGCTCGCCGATGGGAGTCAGCAGCCCTGCCACGACGAGCGCCTTGAGGTCGCGACTCGCGGTCTGTTCGGTGGTCGGCTCGCCTGCCGACGACTCCACGACGGCCCGACAGGTCGCATTGCGAACGCGAAGGCCGAGCGCCGCCTCGAACAACGCTCCGTTGGGCCCTTGAAGTGGACACCCCGCCCACCGTCGTCGTGGTTGATCGGCCCGGGCCGGTTCAGGCCGGGGTCGGCCCAGTCCTCCAGCCCCCGGTCCACGATGCGTCGGAATATCTCGTCAACTCGTTGCGACCGGATGTCGCCGCCGACGGAGTGGAAGTCGAGCGACACGCCGTTGGCCGTCTCGACCACCGGGAACGGGCCGAACGAGGTTGGCGCGGGCAGCCTCAGGGCGACGGCGACGCACGTAGAGGAGGCGTGATTGTCACGGCGCCACACGATGGTGGGGTAACAGCTGCACGGTCATGGCAGACCGCAGGCTCACCGCGGGTGCGAGGCCGCGACGCCTGCCCGGTCGGGAGTGACGAGGCTCCGGAGCGCTGACCCCAGCCCGGCGGGCACGATGGCGGCGGCGACGACGATGGCAAGGCCGGCGGCGACGTCCTCTCCCGCGCCCAGGGCGGGCGCGGCGAACTGGGTCACGAACCCGACCGCCGGGCCCGCGGCGAGCACGCCAAGCGGGCGCCGCAGGGGACCGTCGGACCGGGCGGCCAGGAGCCCGAGGCCGACGGCCAGGAGCGCGGACCAGATCGGAACGGCCCACGCCGCGACGGCCCCGACGAAGGCCCCGAGCGCGCCCACGCCGAGCCCAATGGAGCGCCACACGGAACGGCCGGCGGTACCGGTCGCCGCGGCAACGAATGCCAGCGTCAACGCGGCGGCAATGGGCAGGGCGGTGGCGAAGACTGCGTAGGGGAGCTCCCAATCGTCCCCTACGTCAGTCACGATCAGCTCGCGGGCGCCGTAGCCCGCGGCGACGAGCCAGAACGGCAAGGCGGCCAGCCCCAGATTACGAACCGAGCGTGTCGTCATGACCGGACAGACGTGCGAGGAGCGGTCGCGGGTGACGCGACCACGGAGAGCATTTCCGTGGGGTGCGGCTCTCCCCGAGTGACCATCGCAGCCAGTGGGATGACCCCCGCCGGCGGAGCGGGACTCGTGGACGCGGCGGCGCTCCTGCCCAACCGCGAGGGCACGGCCGCCAGGCGGCGTTGGGGGATCGTAGCCGTCGAGTGGCGGACGCTCCTCAGGTGGCGCAGGAAGGCGCTGACGGTGTCGGCGTCCAGGTCGTCGAAGTCCAGTTGGGCGCCTTGCCGGTGGTGTCGTGTACGAAGCGGAGGAGCACCCGAGCGCGTCCCGGGTGGGCGGCGGTGTGCTGGCTGACGCCCCGCTGGGCGAGTCGGGACGCCCCTACGGGGGTGATGAGTTCCCCGTCGGCTTGGTTTCGTCATGTTTGCTTGGCGTCGCGACGAGTGCCGCGATCCGACGATCGAGCACGTCCGGGGGGATCGGGCTCCAATGGACAAGGCCTCGGCGGTGGTCCACCCCGACGGGCGTGCCGCGGTCGACGGCGATCACCCGAAGATCCGCGTCCAGGAAGTGGCTCTCGGGTACACCCATCAGGCCGAAGGACCCGGCCACGACGCCCGAGCGGTCGAGGACATTCGGAAACGTGATCGCACTGTCTCGAAGCAGCGCAAGGTCCGGCGGCTCGCCGACTGTGCCGATCTGGATGCCGAGCACGGCGAAGGCCTGCCGATGTTCCTCCCACGCCTGCTGCAGCGCCCGAAGCTCCTCGATGCACGGGACGCACCCTGGCGACCAGAACACGACGATCGACGGCGTGCCCCGAAGGTCGGCGGAACCGTACGGTCGGCCGGATTCGGCCTCCGGGAGCGAGAATGTCGGTGCCCGAAACCCAACACGAGCGTCTTCGTAGTGGGTGGTCGCCATGACCCAGGCAAGCAGAGCAAGGAGCGAGAGGACGACCAGCACGCCGAGCGCGGCCAGTTGGTGGTCGGTTGCCAGCCGGCGACGACGAAGCCCGCGCCGGTCATCCTTGCCGGCTGCCGTTGGCACGAGGCGGAGCGGGGTCGAGGGTGGCTCGGGCGGCGCGTCGGAGCACTCCGAGCAACCGCAGCCGCAGCGTGCCCCACCGTCGTCGCTCGGCCAACAACCGCATGTGCGGACCGGTTCCAATTGGCTCGCCTCCCTGCGACGGCCCGGCTTGCCAAGAGGGTAGAAGCCGGCCCTAAGGGCCAGGTCAAGCCGGCGGCTGGAGTTGGCGCCGCGAGCGCCGTGGGGTCGGACCAGCTACGCCGGCTCGGCTCGTACGTGGGGCCTTGGGAGCTGCGACCGCCGCTTCCCTTGAGGCTTTCAGCGTTCGGTGCCGGGCCTGCACTTCCACCAAGGCGCTGCTCACCATCGCGACGACGGGCATAAGCCTCTCGAGCTCGCGTCCGCCTCGCGCCGTCAGCCGATAGACGCGCCGCGCCGGCCCTCGTGTCTGTGAAGCTTCCCAGAACGACGTGATCAGCTTCTGCTCCTCCAGTGCTCGCAGCTCGCGGTAGAGGTTGCCCGCACCCTTCGGCCTGACGCCGAGCTCCCCGAGCAGCTCGACGAGGGCGTAGCCGTGCACGGGACTCTCCGACACGAGAAGGAGCACGACCGGCCGGAGCAGGGGGCCGAGAAAGGCGGCGGCCTCCCCAACCCGAGCTGGGGTCGCGCTCCGGGGACGCGGCTTCGGCGAGGAAACGGCGTCCTGCGTCGGGTGATCTCGTCCCAGTCGAGCGGGAGGTGCCATGCGCCGCGCCTTTCCGTGGGGCGGTCTGTAGATGTCCTAAAGCTATATACACTGAACACCCAGCGGTGGTGGAGTTTCACCAAGGGAGAATCCGGCGAGTACCCCCCGCACCCACCGCACCCACCGCACCCACCGCGTCGCGCCGATTCGACCGCGGTCACGGGAGCCGCTCCCGGGACGAGGTCCTACCTGCGGCTCGGGAGAGCAAGGCGAACGCCGAGGCGCGCAAGTAGCTCCGAGTCATGCGCCGCACCCGGGTTCGGCGTCGTGAGCAGGCGTTCGCCCAGGAAGATGCTGTTCGCACCCGCGTAGAGGCACAGAGCCTGCAGCTCGTCGCTCATCTCCTCCCGGCCGGCGGCGAGGCGCACGACCGAGGTCGGCATGAGGATGCGGGCGGCGGCCAAGGCACGGACGAGCTCCAGACCGTCCAGCGGCGCGACACCGCCCAAGGGCGTGCCCGGGGCCCTGACGAGCAGGTTGATGGGGACGCTCTCGGGCTGGGGGCCCATGACGGCGAGTTGGTGCAGCAGGCCGGCCCGGTCGTCGCGGGACTCGCCCATCCCGACGATGCCGCCGCAGCACACCCGCATTCCCGCCCGCCGGACCCGGGCCAACGTGTCGAGGCGGTCCTGGTAGGTCCGGGTGGTGATGATGCGTGGGTAGAACTCGGGCGACGTGTCGAGGTTGTGGTTGTAGTAGTCGAGCCCCGCGCTGGCGAGCCGTGCCGCCTGCCCGTCGGTGAGCATGCCGAGGGTGGCGCACGTCTCGATGCCGAGATCGGCGACCGCCGCGACGGCGTCGGCGACGGCGTCGACCTGCCCGTCCGTCGGCGCCCGCCACGCCGCGCCCATGCAGAACCGGGTGGCCCCTGCGGCGACTGCCGCCCGGGCGCCCGCCACGATCGCCTCCGTCGGCAGCAGTCCCTGCGGACGTAGCCCCGTCGGGTACCGGGCCGACTGCGGGCAGTAGGCGCAGTCCTCGGGGCACCCGCCCGTCTTGATCGACAGCAGCATCGCCCCTTGCACCTCGGCGGGGTCGAAGTTCGCTGTATGGACGGCGTGGGCCTGCGTCAGCAGGTCGTGGAAGGGAGCGTCGAGCAGCCAGGCGACGTCGGCGCGTGTCACTGCCATGGCCGTATTTCTAGCGTCGCATCCGGCCGGGCGGCCGGTTGGACGCCGCCGAGGCCGACTCGCCGATCCCCTCCACGCTGGACGGCCGACCACGAGCGATCCCGTCGACGGATCGCCCGTCGACGAAGCCCTGCGACGCGGCCATCTCGCCGATGAGGACCTCCTTGCCGCCCTCCGGGCCCGCGGTGTACCGCACCCGGGCCAGGCGGGGATCGCCGTTCGCGAATCGACGGGACGCTGATTCGCAGGTCGGTAACAGATGCAGCGCCCGCGTTTATGCAGCGCCGACCGAGGGGAACCCCCTAGGAGGCAGGCCGAGAGAAGGGAAGACCAGATGATTGAACCCGTACTGAAGACCATCGGGCGTCCGACAAGGGGACGCGTGCTCGCCGGTGCGATCGCGATCCTCGCTGGTGCGGCCCTGCTCGCCGCGCTCACCCTGCTGGGTGTGTCGCCTCCGTGGCTCCTCCTCACCCTCGGTGCCGTCGCCCTCGCCGCCTGGCTCATCGACGGGACGTCGAGCCGTTACCTCGGCCCGGGTCTCGTCGCCGTCGCGGCGGGTTCGGGCATCCTGGCCGGCAACGCCCTGGACATGGACCCGAGGAAGGCCGAGCACGCGCAGGTCTACGGAGGGTTCGGGATCGCCCTGCTGGTGATCTCCTACTTCAATCCCAAGGCGGTGCGGTCCAGCGGCGCCTTCCTGCTGTACACCGGCCTGACGGTCCTGACCGTCGGCTTCAACATGGGCTGGTGGCTGACGGGGATCCTGCTGGCCTGGGGTGGGTACTGGCTCGTCCGGGCCAGCCGGAGCGACGGCATCCCCGAGCCAGCGCTCGACGCCGCCCCACCGGCGGGCGAGCGGGGGCCCGAAGGCCGCAGCCTCATCGGGAGCCGCAGGTAGGGCCGGATGCCGCGCCGGCAGGATGGGATCCGTCATCCCAGGCACGGACGGTGGGCGCCCCCTTCGCCCACCGGCTCCTGGCGATCGTCACCGGAGCGGCGGCGGGGGCCGGCAGAAACCCGACGCCCAGCCGGCGCCGGACGCCACCGTGTTCCGCGGCGGGGCCTTCGACCAGCTCCCCCGCTACCCGCGCTCCGACGAGTCGGGCCCGCCAGCGACGCGAGCCGGATCGTCGTGCAGAGCTTCGCCGGTCCCAAGGCGCAACCGCCTACGGCGAACTGCGCAAGCCGGGCAAGGTCACGCTCAAGCACCAGCCGCGAGTGGCAGCGGTACCCCGGACGAGTTCGAGAGCACTTCCCGAACGGCGAGCGGCTGGGCGTCGGCCGGTGGGGCGCGGGGTCGATGGGGGCGGGTTGGCTCACCCATCACCTCGTCATGGACAACGGCAAGATCGTCGTCTACCAGATCTGCACGCCGTCGACCATCAACGCCTCACCGCGCGACTCCAGGGGCCAGCTCGGGGCCGTACGAGGAAGCCATCGTCAACACGCCCATCATCGAGGACGTGTGTCCGACCCGGCCAAGTTCACGCAGTACAGGACCCAGTCGGGCGTTGCTCGCTTCCGAGAGCCGCCGATCGAAGTCGTAGAGATGGATGACATCGACCGTTGCGTCGAGGTTGCGAACGGCGAACTCGGGCGAACGGCGAACTCGGGCGGCTTTGGGAAGCCCTGGTCGAGAAGGAGCCGGAACTCAGGCGGCGGCAGGTGCGGGGAGTTCGAGGCCACGAAGCCGCCGTTCGAGCGTGTAGGCGTCGTCGGTCGCCTCGGGCGTCAGGCCCGGGTAGAGGTCGACGATCTCCTCGGTCGCGAGCCCTCGCTCAGTACGGAGGGCATGGATCGCGGCAGTCGGGATTCGGCTCCGGGCAACGCAGGGATCGCCAGCGAGGACCCAGGGCGAGATGTGCGTGTGGGTGCTCGGGGTTACGAGATCAGGCGCCCACACCCGATCGCGACCGCGCCAGCGAAGCTCCTCAACTGGCTCCAGGAGGTCGAACCTGCGCAGCAGCCCGAGGAAGTCGTCGAAGGGCAGGAGGTTCGGCCCCATCTGCGCCTCGTCATCGAGGAACAGCGTTCGGCCGTCGGAGCGGATCATTCGCACGCTCGTGCCCTGCGCGATCGTCCCCTTGACGATCTGAACCCGCTCGGCAGCATCAGGTCGGGACATGCCGAGCTGCCGCAGCCAGGCGAGCAGGCGCACGTAGACGAGGTCCCGGTAGGACCAAGCGAGAGGACTAGCCACGCCAAAGTCGGGAACGTAGATCGATCCCCGTCGCCAGTCGTAGAGGGTGCTCCGAGGAACGCCCGACAGCTGGGCGGCACGATCAACGAGGTATCTCCCGCGGGGATGCCGTAGGGCGTGCATCACCGCCTTCTCGTCTGCTGCGCTCAGCTCGCTCATCACCCTTCAGTATGCTCGGCGAGCACCGCCTCCAAGGCGCGTGCCGCGGCCTCCGTCATACGGGGCGTGACGTGCTGGTAGGTGGCCATGGTGAAGCTCTCGGACGCGTGGCCGAGCACCGCCGACGCGATGGCGGGGTGGACCTGTTGTTCCAGCAGCACCGTGGCAACACCGTGGCGGATGTCGTGCAGGCGGGTCTGCGGCGAGATCCCAGCCTCGGCCGCCAGGCGCTTGAAGGCATGGCCGAACGAGTCGGGGTCCCTCGGCCGGCCGTCGCCGCGCTCGCACACCAGGTCGAGATCCTGCCACTCGGCGCCGGCGAGCAGCTTGCCCTCGGCCTGCGCCTTGCCATGTTCGAGCAGGATCGGCGGGACGAAGGCCGGCAGGACGATCTCCCGCCGTGCGCGCGTGGTCTTGGGGTCGAAGAACTGCAGCGTGCGGTCCGGCGAACGCTGCAGGGTGCGAGTCACCCGCACGCGGGCGTCCCTGAGGTCGACGTCGGACAACCGCAGGCCGAGCACCTCCGACCGGCGCCTGCCGGTCGTCGCGGCCAGGATGATCGGCGCCTCCCAAATGGTCCCCCGCGCCGCGGCGATGAGGCTGCGGAGCTGGTCGCCGGTGGGGATCGTGAGGCGCGCCCGCCCTATCCGAGGCGGCTTCACGGAGCGAACCGGGTTGCCGGTCGGTCACAGCCATCGACTCGATGCGGCAGCTGTGACCTCACGCCGGCGGTATGGGCGATCGTGTCCTTCCCATGCGTGGGCGTCGTTCTGGGATGCTGGCCGACGCTCGCCGGAGAGGCACCGGGCATCTACGAATTGGAGGCGTCGGGAGCCGCCAGAGCCCATTCGAGCGCCAGCGCGAATTGGAGTTCCCACATGCGGTAGTCGTGGCCGCTCACCATCTCGACGTGGACGCAGTCGCCGCCGGCGTCGGTCACCGAGCGCGCCCAGTTGGCGGTCGACCGGCGAAATCCCTCCTCCAGGGTGCCGGCCGCCAGGTAGTGGGCAGGCACGCGGCCGGGCGGCCAGCGGGACGGCTCGACCGGGAAGACCCCGAGGGAGAAGGCGACAACCCTGCCGAACCGATCGGGGTGCCGTAAGCCCATGGTGACGGCAAAGGCAGCTCCGCTGGACACGCCGAAGATGACCCGGCGCTCCCGCTCCACCGCGGCGCTGAGCTCGGACTCGGCCCAAGCGGACACGTCGCCGACGAAGAAGGATCGATGAGCCTCGAAGCGCTCCGGATGCCGCCCGACGATGTACTCGTCGTTGCGTATGTCCTCGGCCGTTTGGCTTCCGCTCGCCACGCCGACGAGAACCACCGGAGGAACCTTGCCGCGAACGATGGCCGCGTCGGCCACCTCGGCGAGCGACGGCGTCATGTTCCCGTCCGCCAGGTAGACGACGGCGTACGCCAAGGCCGGGTCGTGTCCGGGCGGCAGGTACGCCGTGACCGCCCGCTGGTCCCGCTCGCCGGGACCGGGCAGGGTGACCTCGCGCGCTTCCCCGGCAAGCGGTCGGTTCAGCGGCGGCGCCGGCGGCGCTTCAGGACCCCTCCAGCGACCATCGCCACCGAGGTACGAGGGGGTGGGGTCGCCGGGCTTCGTTCCGACGAATGCAAAGCTGATCACCGCCCGATCCAGGTCACGGATTCGGACCCGCAGCGTCCACACGTCGCTGCCCTCCAACCGCCACATCGGGATCTGGAGACCGCCTGCGACGCTGACGTCGTGAGCGTCGCACTGCCACACGAAGACGAGCTCGTCCCCGTCCCGCCAGACTGGTCCGTCGGCGGCCTGTCGAGCGAGAAGAGCCGCCGGGTCGTCGTCGCGCCACACGCGCCTGAGGGTGGCGTCGCGAGAAAGGACTGGCTCGACGGCATGGCGCTCGGCTAGCCGACGGTTGTGCAGCGCGATCTCGGCGCGAAGATCCGACAGTGCCGGCAGCCCCATCTCGGCGCGCTCTTCGTCGTCGACGCTGGGGTCGACAGGCAACAGGATCTTCTCGCCATGGCGGATGTACGTCAGGGTCCCGTATCGCTGTGGCTCGTGGCGTCGGTTGCAGAGCATGTCCGTCACGCTGGCATAGAGGCGCGCCCCCTCCGGATGGCCACCCTTCCACGACGCTCGGGCAAGGCGCTGCGCCAACTCCACGAGCTCCGCGCCGGCTCCAGGTGCGTCCTTCAGTGCGCGCGCCGCAGCGTGGGACGTTTCGGCGTCGAGGTCAGCGCCCTCCAGAATGCCGAACAGGCGCCGCGCGATCTCTGTGCGTAGCGCCTGCTTGTCGGCTCGCTCCGCGCTGCTGTCGGTCGCCCGCAGCACCACTCGCTCGAGATCCGCGACGAGCTCCATCACCGACGCCATCGCGTAAGCATGCGTCGAAACAGAGGCGGGTGCGCCAGGGTGCGATGACGCTACGGCCCGGCGGCTCCGGGAACTCGCCTGAGAGACGGCGTAGCCCCCGCTGGCGGTGACCCGCACAGCCGGCGATCGGTGACGCGCCGACGATGTCGCCGGTCGTGCTTAGGGGGCGGGCCCCAGGCATCCATGTGCCAGGCGGGGCCGGTGTCACGGCCACGCGCGAGCCAGCGCCGAGCGAGTACGGATACGGCCACATCAGAGGTGAACGACGACGATGCCGTCGAGCCCCGCGGGCGGCGGCTCCGCAGCCGGCTGAATGAGACGGGGCTTGGCGCGGACGAGGGCGACGCCGGTGCCGGAGAGGTGGAGCGCGTAGGTCGGGCGCTCGAAGGGGCTCGCGGTCGTGGCGCCGACGAGGAAGACGATCTCGGCGCGTTGCAGCTGGCGGAGACGGCGGTGGACGGTGTCCTTGGACAGGACGGAGAGGCGGGCCGCTATCTCGCGTACGGATGCCTGGACGACGAGGCGGTCGCCTCGTGGGTTGGCGTGGGCCGCGAGGTCGTCCAGGATCACGAGGGCGTCGGCGCCGTGGCGGCGCAGGAAGGCGAGGGCCTGGGGATAGCGGTGCTCGATGCGGGCCTCAGGCGGCATCGTCGGGCGTGGGCTCGATCCCCAGGGCTGTCAAGGCCGGCCGAAGGCCGCCCGTGGGGCAGCCTTGACAACCCGGGATCACCGCGCAGCCACAATCGATCGAGAAGGCGGCCAGGGCTTCCCGGAGGCCGTGCTCGACGTCCGACCGGTGATGCCCGAGGCGCCTGATCGCGGCGGCGTCTTGGTCATGCGCCGGTGACGGTGTCAGAGCCCCAGCAGGTCGTCGAAGCGCGTCAGGTCGTCACCGCCTGCCCATCGACACTCGCTTCAGTCGAGCTCCTTCACGAGCGTTAGGCCGCGGACACCACGGACGATCCGGTCGTGCGCAACGAGTGGTATGCCCAACCACAAGGCTGTTGCCGCGACCCAACGGTCAGCCTCGTGAACCTTGCCTGCCAGTCCATGGCCCATCGCCACGGACTCCACACGCAGTCCGACGTAGGCAGCGACGAGCCGTTCGTCGGGCCAAACGACCGTCGCACCGGCGATGAGGCGCTCCAGCCGCCGACGCTTCAGGTCGCCCCACCGCGCCCGTGCTGCGCCATACCGGAGTTCAGCAGCCGTCACAAAGGAGATCACAACCACGCGACCGGTGAGGTGCGGTTCGTAGCGCTGCGCCAACGAGGCCGACTGCGGCGCCAGTTCTGCGCCGAACACCGCCGTGTCGACGACAACAGGGTCGCTCAAGCCTCGGTGATCGCCTTCCAGAACGCGTCGAACTCCTCGTCGGTGAGATCCTCGATCAGCATCTCGGAGCGCGGCGGAAGCGGCTTGGCCTCGGCGAGGATCTCCTCGCGAGTCTTGAGACGCCGGGGTGGCTGATCGTCATGCAGGGACATCGGGAGCCAAGCGTACGGGGTCGTCGTGCGGTTGGGGGCTGAGTACCGATTCGAGGGCACGGGCGGCGGCCTCGGTCATGCGGGGCGTGACGTGCTGGTGGGTGGCCATGG
>Ga0187892_10010483_pt1 | contig 11724 bp, 10 predicted proteins | sample MA1701073metaG_FD_139345 | JGI IMG/M metagenome (GOLD analysis project Ga0187892, IMG submission 139345) | Bio-ooze microbial communities from a basaltic lava cave in the Kipuka Kanohina Cave System on the Island of Hawaii, USA - MA170107-3 metaG ... | reverse complement strand
CCGTGCCCGCCTCCGAGACGAGCACGGACGCGCTGGCCCGCATGATGGTGGGTCGCGAAGTGATCTTCCGGCTCGACAAGGGTCCAACCAGGCCCGGAGAGGTCGTCTTGGAAGTGCGCGATCTTTCGGCGCTCAACGACCGCGGGTTGCCGGCGCTGCGAGGGGTAAGCTTCAACTTGCGGCGCGGCGAGATCTTCGGCATCGCCGGCGTGGATGGCAATGGGCAGGCCGAGCTGGCCGAGGTGATCATGGGGCTGCGGCCTCCGACGGGCGGGCGCATCGTGCTAAAGGGGCTCGACGTCACCCACCTGCCGCTGCGCAGCCGGATCGCGCAGCGCCTGGCGTACATCCCGGCCGACCGCCACCGCTTTGGGGTGATCCAGGACTTCTCCGTCGCCGACAATCTCGTCCTCAAAGATTTCTACCGCCCGCCGTTCTCGCGGGGGGCGTTTCTCGATCAGTCGGCCATCGCCGGGCACGCGCGGACGCTGGCGGAACGGTTCGACATCCGGATAACAAACGTCCACCAGCCCGTCCGCCAGCTCTCCGGCGGCAACCAGCAGAAGGTAGTGCTGGCCAGGGAGGCGTCCGGCGTCCCCGACCTCCTCAACGCCATGCAGCCGACCCGCGGGCTGGACGTCGGCGCCGCGGAGTTTGTCCTGCGCACGATCCTCGCCCAGCGAGACGCCGGTGCCGCGGTCCTGTACATCTCTACGGAGCTCGAAGAAGTCCTCGCGATGAGCGACCGTCTGGCGGTGCTGTACAACGGGGAGATCATGGGCATCGTCCGGCCGCGCGAAGTGTCTCTGGAGGAGATCAGCCTGATGATGGCCGGCTCGCTCCGCAAGTCGTTCGCGCCGCTTGAGTCGGTGGGATGAAGGTCCGCCTGGCCCTCACCCGCATGCTACCGGTGTGGGCGGTGCTCGCGGCCCTGCTGCTTGGGATGGTCCTGGTCGCACTGGCCGGCGCGAACCCCGTCAGTGCCTACCGCGAGTTGATGCGTGGGGCTTTCGCTGATCTGTTCGGCTTCGCGACGACCCTGGTGAAGACCACACCACTGCTCTTCGCCGGGCTCGGTGTGGCCGTCGCGCTGCGCGCCGGCTTGTTCAACATCGGCGCAGAGGGACAGATCTACCTCGGCGGGCTGGCCGCCGCCCTCGTCGGCTTGTATGTCCACGGCCTGCCGGCCATTCTTCACATCCCCCTGGCCATGCTGGCCGCCTTCGCGGGAGGGGGGGTATGGGCGTTCCTCCCGGCTCTGCTGAAGGTCAGCCGCGGCGTGAACGAAGTCATCACAACGCTGCTGATGAATTACGTCGGCATCTATCTAGTCAGTTTCATCGTCGGTGGCCCCCTGATCGAACCCGGCGCACCCTACCCGTACACGCGGCCCCTGGATCCCGCCACGAACCTGCCGCTGCTCATCCCGGCGACTGACGCCCACGTCGGGATCCTGATCGCGCTGGGCCTCGCGCTGCTGTTGCACGTGCTCTTCGCGCGCACTACCCTCGGCTTTCAACTGAGGGCCGTCGGAGCGAATCCCTCGGCGGCAGCCTACGCCGGCGTGCACGTGAACCGCACGCTCATCCTGGCCATGGTGATGGGGGGAGGGCTCGCCGGGCTGGGCGGCGCCTCCGAGGTCATGGGCCTCAAGCACCGGCTGTTCGAAGGGTTCTCTCCCGGGTACGGGTACGACGCTGTTGTCGTGGCCTTTCTGAGCAACGGCCAGCCGCTGGGCGCCGTGGCCATGGCCTTCTTCTTTGGAGCCCTGCGCAGCGGCGCGAACATTATGCAGCGCAGCGTCGGAATTCCGGTCGCCATCGTGTTCGCCATCCAGGGCCTAGCGGTGTTGTTCCTGGCCGCCAGTCTGGTCGTGCAGCGCCGGTCCCGAGCCCGGGAGCCTCGCCAGCCGTGGGGGGCCCAGCACATCGACGTGGCCAAGCCCGCCGCGGAGGCGGTCAAGCATGAGCCTCTTTGAGAACGCCCTGCTGATCTCGTATCTGACGGCCGCGGTGCGCCTCACGACGCCGATCGGGCTGGCCGCGATGGGGGGTGTGCTCTCCGAGCGCTCCGGAGTCTTCAACATTGCGCTTGAGGGGATGATGCTCACCGGCTCGTTCGCCGCGGTCCTCGGGGCGCACTATCTGGGGGATCCGTGGCTGGGACTCGTCGCCGCGATGGGTGCCGGCGCCATGGTCGGCCTCCTCCTGGCATGCCTCAGCGTGACCCTGGGTGCCAACCAGATCGTCTCCGGCGTCGCGATTAACATAGTCGCGTTTGGCATCACCACCTTTCTGGCCCGCGCGCTGCTTCGCCCGGCGGGCATCGAGCAGGTCCCATCGTTTCAGCCCCTGGTCATCCCGTACCTGTCCCAGCTCCCCTTGATCGGCCCGGTGGTCTTTGCCCAGGGCCCGCTGGTGTACGCGCTCTTCCTGCTCGCGCCGATCCTCACCCTGTTTCTCTTCTGGACTCCCTGGGGGCTAGCCCTGCGCGCCACCGGCGACCACCCGCGCGCGGTCGATACCGCCGGCGTCAACGTGGGCCTGGTCCGTTACTGCGCCGTCACGGCCAGCGGCGTCCTCGCGGGTATGGCGGGCGCGTTTCTCTCGCTGGGGCACCTGAACCTGTTCACAGAGAACATGAGCGCAGGGCGGGGCTTCATCGCGCTCGCCGCCGTCATATTCGGGAAGTGGCATCCCCTTGGCGCGCTGACCGCCGCCTTCCTGTTCGGGGCGGCGGACGCCTTCCAGTTGTTGATCCAGACCTACAATCTCGGCATCCCGTACCAGTTGCCGGTGATGCTTCCCTACGTGCTGGCCCTGCTCGCGCTGGCGGGCGTGGTCGGTCGCTCGACCGCGCCCGCCGCGGGGGGCATTCCGTATCGCGTGGAGGAGGCATGAGCACGACAGGCGGCGGCCCTACGCTGGGCTTCCTCGGGACCCCCTCCATCCCCGAGATGGTCAGGCTGGCCCGGCTCGCTGAGGAGCGGGGCTTCGCGTCGATCTGGGTGGCCGAGACCCGCCTGAGGCGGGACGCCATTTCTGCCGCCGCGGCCATCGCCGCCAGTACGCGCCGTGTGCGGGTCGCAACGGGCCTCATCAACGTCTACACGCGCAATCCCGTGCTCATCGCGGTCACCGCCGCCTCGCTGGCCGAAGTGGCCGGGGGACGGTTCACCCTGGGCCTCGGGACGGGCTCCGAGGAAGTGCTGGCCGCCCAGGGGGAAGACTACGCCAAGCCCTTCACCCGGCTGAAGGAGTACCTTGATGTCCTGCCCCCGTTGCTGCAGGGAAAAGCCGTGACGTATCGAGGGGAGATCATTCAGGTCCGCGGGGCGCAACTGGAGGTCGTCCCCCGGTCGCGCGTGCCGATTTGCCTAGGCGTCACCGGCCCGCGCGGGCTGGCGCTAGCCGGGGCCGCCGCCGACGGGGTCTTGCTTGACGTGTTTATGCCGGTCTCGTACATTCGTCGGGCCGCAATAGCGGTCGCGGAATCGGCAAGTGCGGCGGGGCGCGATCCGTCTGACGTGAAGATTGCGGGCATCGTCATGACGTCCGTCGGCCGGACCGCGGCGGCGGCGCGCGAGGCCGTCCGGCCGGCGGTCGCGGGCTACCTGACGAAGTTCCCGACGATCGCGGCGCAGAGCGGATTTCCGCCCGAGATCGTTTCAGTTCTTCAACGAGATACGCTGGCGCTTGGTGCACAGGCGGGCGCGCGACACGTGACCGACGCGATGGTGGACGCGCTGTGCGTGGCCGGAACCGGCGACGAGTGCCGGGCGGGGGTGGAGCGGTTCCGCGCGGCAGGGCTTGCGTGCCCGGTGCTCATGACGCCTGGAGACGTGGCCGCGCTGATCGACACATTCGGGACCAGGTGACGGGCATGGATTTGCTGGTGACTGGCGGAACCGTCGTGACGATGGACCCTGAACGGCGCATCGTGAGCCCCGGAGCGGTTGCCATCGAGGGGCAGCGCATTACGGCCGTAGGGCCGGCGGACCATGTGGCGGCGCGCGGCCCGGCCGCGCGAACGATCGACGCGTCTGGCAAGGTCGTCCTGCCCGGCCTGATCAACACCCATACGCATCTCTTTCAGACGCTGCTCAAGGGGCCGGCCGACGACCGGCAGCTGGAGGACTGGTTCCGCAACGTCGTCGGCCCCGCAGCGTGCGAGCTGACCGAGGAAGACTGTTACCTGGCGGCAATCGTCGGCTGCGTGGAGGCGGTTCGCTCCGGGACGACGACCGTGAAAGACTTCATGTACGCACACCCACGGCCGGCGCTGTCTGACGCCGTGATCCGCGCGATGCACGAGACCGGCGTTCGGGGCGTCTTCGTGCGCGGCTACATCGATTATGGGGCGGACTACGGCGTGCCCTCGGCGCTCATCCAGCGCACCGAAGACGTGCTGGCAGACTGCGAGCGGGTCGTGAAGCGATTCCAGGGAAGCGCTGACGGCCGAATCGCGGTGCGCTTTGGGCCGTGCATGATCTGGTCCTGCACCAAGGAGGGACTGCAGGCCACGCAGCGCCTGGCGGCTGAGCTGGACGTCGGCCTGACCATTCACGTGGCGGAGACGCCATTCTCGGTGGAGAATGCCATGCAACGATTCGGCGTGGGCGACCTGGCGGCGCTGGAGCGGATCGGTTTTCTGGAGACGCCCACCCTCGCGGTGCACTGCGTGCACCTCACCGATCGGGATCTGCGCATCCTGAAGGCCCGACACACCGCCGTGTCACACAACCCGACGAGCAACATGTACCTGGCCGCGGGCGTGGCCCCGGTCCCGCGGATGCTGAGCGCGGGCATCGATGTCGGCCTGGCAACCGATGGCCCCGCCAGCAACAACAACCAGAACATGATCGAGGCGTTGAAGTTTGCCGCCCTGCTGCACAAGGTGCACACGCTCGATCCGACAGCGATCACGGCGGAACAGGCCCTGGAGATGGCGACGATCGGGGCGGCGGCGGCGCTGGGGTTAGACGACCACATCGGGTCGCTCGAGGACGGGAAATTGGCGGACGTCGTCATCACCGACCTGCGCACCGCCCACGCCTCCCCCGTGCATCATCCCGTCTCCTCGCTCGTGTACTCCGCGGTGGGACCCGAGGTGGAGACGGTCATCGTTGACGGACGCGTCGTCATGGAGGGTCGGCGGATTCTCACGGTCGACGAGCGGCCGGTGTTGGGAGAGGCTCAGCGCGCGGCGGACGACTTGCTGGCTCGTGCGCAGATCGCCCGTCCTCGCGACCGGCGATGGAGACCGTTTGCGTTCTAAGGAGAGGTGGACGCGGTGGACCACCCGATCAACCCCCGTCTTCGGCCGGCCGACGCGCTGCGCACGCCGCGCTTCTCCGGGGTACGCACGTTCATGCGCCTGCCGCACCTCGAATCGGCGCGCGGGGTCGACCTGGCCATTGTCGGCGTGCCCTTCGACACGGGCGCGTCATTCCGCGTCGGCGCCCGGTTCGGCCCGGCGGCGATCCGCGCCGCCTCCGTCTTGCTCAAGCCGTACGCATTCGAGCAAGGCGTGGACATCTTCAGCCGGCGTGGCGCCGCGGACCTGGGCGATGTCGCCGTGGTGCCGGGTTATATCGAAGAGTCCTTTGGACGGATCACGGAGGGGCTGTCGGCCGTCCTCAACGAGGGTGCCGTGCCGTTCGTGCTCGGCGGCGATCATTCGATTCTCTTGCCCGAACTCCGCGCGGTTGCCCGCCGTCACGGTCCCGTCGGCCTGCTCCAATTCGACTCCCACACCGACACCTGGGACGAGTTCTTTGGCCAGAAGTACAACCACGGCACGGTGGTCCGCCGGGCGATTGAGGAGGAACTGATTCGGCCGGACCGGTCCATCCAGGTGGGCATCCGCGGCAGCCTGTACGCGCCCGCCGACGTCGACGACGCCCGCGCCCTTGGGCTCGATGTTGCCCCGATGATGGATGCCCGGCGGTTGGGCCTGCCGGCGCTTGGGCGGCGGATCCGCGATCGGCTGAGTGATGGACCTGCGTTCCTGTCGTTCGATATTGACTTCATCGATCCCGCGTATGCGCCCGGCACCGGGACGCCCCAGGTAGGTGGCCCGGCGTCCTGGGAGGCGCTGGCGCTGCTGCAGGAGTGCTCGGGCCTCCGATTCGTCGCCTGCGACGTCGTCGAGGTTATCCCTGCGTACGATCCTTCGGAAATCACCGCCCTGGCCGCCGCGCAGGTCGTTCACGAGTGCCTGGCCCTGGTTGCCGGGCGCGCACCTGAGAACAACGTGAAGTAGACACCGTGGGCGACATCTTCGAGCTCGCCATCAGAAACGTGCGCCTTCGAGATCGTCCGGACGGCCTGCTGAATATTGGGATACAGGGCGGTCTAATCACCTGTATCACGGCCGACCCGATCGCGGGTGTCGCTGAGCTTGATGGGGAAGGGAATCTCCTGACAGCGTCGTTTGTTGACGCGCATCTTCACCTCTGCAAGGTTTACACACTCCCGCTCATCGGTGATCAGGTCGTTCGGCTGTATACCGCCGGCGGGATGGGGCAGGCAATCACGGCGATCGAGCGGGCGGCAGCGGTAAAGGAGACGTACAACGAGACCTGGATCTACGAGAATGCCAGACGGGCCCTCCTCGAGGGGTTGAAGCACGGTGTCACGCACGTGCAGGCTTTTGCCGACACCGATACTCGTGCCCGGCTCGAAGCCGTGAAGGCGTTGTTGAGACTGCGCGATGAACTACGCCGTGCCGTTGATGTCCGGATTGTGGCGTTCCCCCAAGAAGGCATCCTGCGGGATCCGGGAGCAGAGGATACCGTGCGGGAGGCCCTTGCGCTTGGCGCCGACGTGGTGGGCGGTATTCCGTGGATCGAACACACGGCCCCTGAGGCGCAAGAGCACGTCGACCGGATGCTCCGCCTGGCGAAGGCCTTCGACCGTGATGTGGCGATGTTGGTTGACGATACGGGAGACCCGCGGCTGCTGACAACAGAGATGTTGGCGCATGCGGCGACGCGCGAAGGCTGGGCGGGACGGGTGACCGCCTGCCACGCCAGGGCCATGAGCCTCTACCCCGAGCCGTACTTCCGGCAGCTCGTGGGGCTGTGCCGGCGCGCCCAGATGCGGTTCGTCACGGACCCGCACACCGGTCCGCTTCACCTGCGCTTCGAGGAGCTCCTAGAGGCCGGAGTACCGGTAGCCCTGGGACAGGACGATATCGCCGATGCTTACTACCCCTACGGGCAGCACAACATGCTGGAGGTCGCCTTCCTGGCGTCGCACATCTTTGGCACGCCCACGTTTGGCCAGATGGAGACGATGTTCGACATGATCACCAGTCACGCGGCCCGCGTGTTGGGCCTCGCGGACTACGGTGTGGCCGTGGGCAAGGGCGCTCACCTGGTGGTCCTGCACGGCGCAAGTGTCCATGACGCTCTCCGGACGCATCGCCCGCCGCGGTATGTTATCAGCCACGGGCGTGTGGTTGCGGAGACTGTCGAGGAAACGCGGATGCACTGGGCGTGAGGCACTGCAGGAGAGTCATCAGGCTCGCAGAAAGGCCCACACGACTGTGAGGCCGCGCTCTGCCTACGCGCGCACGACAAATACGGAGGGATGAGTATGCGCGGACGTGCGATCGTCTGGCTTCCTGCCCTGCTGCTCGTCATCATGCTGATAGGACTCGATACGTCGGGCGCGGCCCCGGCGCCACCGCCGGACGCGAAGCCGGGCGGGAAGCTCGTCGTGGGGTTCCAGTACGAGCCCGTGACGCTCGACCCGCATGTCTCGGGCCAGGCCAACGCCTTTCGTGTTTTGGTCAACGTCGTCGACGGCCTGGTCTATTGGGACCAGCAGGGCAACGTTCACCCGATGCTGGCCGAGCGGTGGCGCATCAGCCCCAACGGCCGCGTGTACACCTTCTGGCTCCGCAAGGGTGTAAAGTTCCACGATGGAACGCCGTTCAACGCCCAGGCGGTGAAGTTCTCGCTCGACCGGGTGATGGATCCGGCCACGGCCTCGCAGTCCGGGCGCATTGCGATTGGTCCTTACGACAAGTCGGAAGTCATCGACGATTACACGGTCCGCATCACCCTCAAGGAAGCCTTCGCGCCGTTGCTGCTTAATCTGGGGCCCGGGCCCTTGTCGCCGGTCTCCCCCGAAGCGGTGCGGCGGCTGGGCCGCGACTTCGGCCGCCAGCCCGTCGGTACCGGGGCATTTGCGGTCAAGGAGTGGCGCGCGAAGGACCAAATCGTGCTGATCCGCAACCCCGAGTGGAAGTGGGGCCCACTGGCCCACAAAGGCCCCGCCTACCTCGACGAGATCACCATCAAGTTCATCCCCGAGGACCAGGTGCGTGCCGCGGTGATGGAGACCGGCGAAGTCGACGCGATCGAGGACGTGCCGGCGCAGTCGGTGGCCGACTTCAAGCGCAGCCCGAACCGGTACACCGTGTACGCGGAGAATTTCCCGGGGTCGCCGCGGCAGGCGATGCTGAACACACAGAAGGCCCCGACTAACGAGCTGGCCGTGCGCCGCGCGATCCTGCACGCGGTCAACTCCGAGGGGATCAACAGGACGCTGTACTTCAACGCCTATCCCGTCGGCAACGGCATCATGAGTGCGGCGACACCAATTGCGATCAAGGGTCAGTTCCGCCAGATGTATCCGTACGATCCAGGCCGCGCGCGTGTGCTGTTGGAGGAGGCCGGCTGGCGGCTCGGTGCGGACGGCGTGCGCGAGAAAGGCGGGCAGAAGCTGCGCGCCGGCATCTACATCCTCACCGATGTGCCGCAGTTCCGGCCGCTCGCGGAGTTCATCCAGGCCAATATGAAGGACGTCGGCTTCGATGCCTTCATCAATGCACAGTCACGCAGCCCGTGGTTCGCCGCGCTGGGCAACGGCGAGCACAACCTCGCACCGATGGGGCTGTGGGCCGCCGATCCAGACATGATGCGCGCGCTCTATCACTCCAGCGGGAGCGCATTCTCGTGGTCGCACTACAAGAACGCCGAATTCGACAAGGTGGTCGAAGAAGGTATCCAGACCACCAATCCCAGGATCAGGCGAGCGCTCTACACCCGGGCGCAGGAAATCCTGATGCGCGATGCGGTCACATTGCCCATCCACGAGCAGATCAACCTGTACGCGATGAAGGCGCAGTTCAAAGGTCTGGCGTTCCAAGTCAACGCGTACCCGGTGTACTACAACGTGTATGTAAAGAGGTAAGCCGGTACTCGTTCGTCGCGCAGGCGGCGGCCGTAGGGGTCATCCCCTACGGCCGTCTGGCCAAATCGGCCATCCGCCCGGAGGCCCGCGTGCTCCAATATCTGGTAAAACGACTCCTGGCCGCGGTTCCGGTGCTGCTCGGCATCTCGGTCGCCGTCTTCCTCATGATGCACCTCGTGCCCGGCGACCCCGCCAAGATGATGCTGGGCGAGCTGGCCGTGCAAAAGGAAGCCATAGACAACTTGCGACGGCAGCTCGGGCTCGATGACCCCATTCCCGTGCAGTACTGGCGGTTTCTGCGCGGCGCGCTCCGCGGCGACCTGGGGCGCTCGGTCCTCGAGAATCAGCCGGTAGCGCGTATGATCTGGCAGGCATTGCCCTCAACCATCGAGCTCACGCTTGCTGGACTGGGTATTGCCATCGCGCTGGGCTTCATCCTCGGCGTGACCGCGGCGGTGCGGCAGAATTCGTGGGTCGACAACGCGAGCATGGTCGTGGCGCTGTGGGGCGTATCGATGCCCTCGTTCTGGATGGGGCTGCTGCTCATCTTCCTCTTCTCCTTGAAGCTGGGCTGGCTGCCGGCCACCGGGCAGGGGGGCCTCGAACGGCTCCTCATGCCGGCCTTCACGCTAGGATACGTGGCGTCCGCCGTCATCGCGCGGCTGGTGCGGTCGAGCATGCTGGAGGTACTCCGGCAGGACTACGTGCGCACCGCGCGGGCGAAGGGGCTGGCGGATCGGCTCGTCATCTACCGGCATGCGCTGAAGAATGCCCTGATTCCCGTCGTCACCGTGCTGGGGCTGCAGTTCGGCGCGCTGCTGGGCGGAGCAGTGGTCATCGAGACCGTGTTCTCACGGCCGGGGATCGGGCGCCTGGCCGTGACGTCAATTCTGAGCAAAGACTTCCAGGTGACACAGGGCACGGTGCTGATGTCGGCGGTGTTTTATACGTTGGTGAACATCGCGGTGGACTTCTCCTACGCTTTCCTGGACCCGCGGATCCGTTATGACTGACCGGGTCACTCTGACCGCGCGGCCCACCGCGACCGACATGGAGCCGGCGGTCCGCCGCTCGGAGAGCCCCTGGCGGTCAGCCTTCCGCCGCCTGCGGCGCAACCGCGGGGCAATGGCAGGCCTGTACCTCGTCCTTGTCCTTGTGGCGGTGGCCGTGATGGCGGACAGTCTGTCGCCCTATGACCCAATTCGCGTGACCCCCGATGCCGCGCTGCAAGCCCCGAGCGGCAAGTACCTGCTTGGGACCGATCTACTGGGCCGCGACATCCTCTCGCGCTTGATCCACGGCGCCCGCATTTCCCTGCGTGTCGGTCTGGTCTCGGTCGGCATCGCGGCGATGGCTGGCACGACGCTCGGCCTGCTCGCGGGGTTCTACGGCCGGTGGCTCGATCTCGTCGTGATGCGGTTGATCGACCTGATGCTCGCGTTTCCGAATGTGCTGCTGGCGCTGGCGATTATTGCGATCCTGGGACCGAGCATCTTCAACCTCATGATTGCCGTCGGCATCTCTGCGACCCCCGGGTATGCCCGGCTCGTCCGCGGCTCGGTGCTGTCGGCGAAAGAGAACGTCTACGTGGAGGCCGCGGTGGCGGTGGGCGCCACGGATGGGTTGATCATTTGGCGGCACATCCTGCCCAACGTACTCGCGCCGATCATCATCCTGGCCACCCTGGGCATGGCCGGGGCCATCCTGACCGGGGCCGCGCTCTCGTTCCTCGGTCTTGGCGTGCAGCCGCCGACCCCCGAGTGGGGGACGATGCTGAGCGACGGTCGCAATTACCTCCGCAAGGCGTGGTGGATCACGACCTTCCCGGGGCTGGCGATCATGATGACGGTGCTGGCGATCAACATGCTGGGCGACGGGCTGCGCGACGCGCTGGATCCGAGGTTGAAGACGTGAGCGCTCCCTGGTCCGTGGGCACGGCGGCTGCGGCGCCGGGAGAGAAAGTCCGTGGCGTCCAATTCGTCTGGCTGCGCTCGGAGCATACCGGCTGCTGGTACCCGGCTGTGCGTTCGGGAGAGCGCGTGTCCAAGGGACAGGTTGTGGGCGTAATCATGGACTACTGGGGAGATGTGCTCGTCGAGCACCGGGCGCCCGCCTCCGGTGTCACCCTGTTCGTCGTGACGTCGCTGGCGATCAACCCGACCGATCCGCTACTGGGAGTAGGGACAGCTTAGCCTCGGCCACGTGGCAGGCAACCGCGTGTCCTGGGAGCAACTCCTTGAGCTCCGGAGATTCATGCAGGCAGCGTTCCACCCTCCAGGGACAGCGAGGATGGAAGCGGCACCCGACCGGCACATGCACGGCACTGGGCGGTTCGCCTTCAATCTCGATTGTCTCGCGCCGCGCGCTGCCCACCTCGGGAACGGCCGACAGGAGGGCCAGCGTGTAGGGATGCTGGGGCCTCGCGAATAGCTCAGCGGTCGGCGCCTGCTCCACGATCTTTCCGAGGTACATAACGGCGACCTCATCGCTCAGGTAGCGCACCACGCGCAGGTCGTGG
>Ga0187892_10010482_pt1 | contig 11724 bp, 10 predicted proteins | sample MA1701073metaG_FD_139345 | JGI IMG/M metagenome (GOLD analysis project Ga0187892, IMG submission 139345) | Bio-ooze microbial communities from a basaltic lava cave in the Kipuka Kanohina Cave System on the Island of Hawaii, USA - MA170107-3 metaG ... | reverse complement strand
TCTGACGTCGCGCGGCGTGATTGACGTAAAGAAGAAGCCGCCAAATAGGTTGGGGATGCGCTGCTCCAGCGGCACAGCCCACGCCGGACGCGCGCCGCTGAGCAAGCACACGGTCGCGACGCAGCCGACGGAAGCCTGGACGGCGCGCCGGAAACTCACGGCCGACCCGCGATCTTCCACCGTCCGCCTTCGCGCACCACGAGCCGCGTGAGGCGGACCTCGAGCCGGACGTCCTTGCCGGTGGCCTTGTCGGTGAAGTGGTCGCGCCGTGTGTAGGACACGGCCACCTCGCTGCCATGCGGTGTGACCGCGATATCGGCGATCTCCACTTGCAAGTCGATGGCAGTGTCGAAGTAGGCACGCAGCACGTCGCGCCGATTGTCGGGGAACGTCACATACAGCTCGGCGAGCCGGTCGAGGTTCTTCTGTTCGAGTGCTTTGCGATATTCCTCCAGCAACTCGCGGGCAGCGCGGTCGGCTTCAGGCTCCGGCTCGGCGGCGTAGGCCGATGGCCACAGCAAGGCAGCGAGGGGCCGGAGGCCGAGATCAGAGCGTGGCGTCGGTGGCGTCGGCGTGGCGCCGGGCGTGCCTTCGACCACTTCCTCGGTCTCGAGCAACAGGCGGTACGCGTCGACATCGGTGTTGGTCTCGGTGCGAATCGACTTCCCCTCTGCGCGTGACACCTTGACGCGCAGGCGCCGTAACATGCTCAGGACGAGCTTCTTCTGCAGGTCCAAAAACTCGTTGAGCTGGCCCTGTACGCTGTCCGACCCTTCCTGCAGGCCGGTGCTCGTGTCGACGATGCGCGCGTCGATGCGAATCGAACCGCCGACGACGCTGAATGAGCCCGTGATCAGCCGGTCGATTCCGAGTTCCTGCGCGGTCGCCAGTTGGTCGAGGCCGGTCGCATGGGCGGTCCGATCGATGAGCTCAGGCGCATAGACGTGTAGGGCGCGCACTTTACTCAGCTCGGTGTTGAAGGCCACGCGCAGTGCCGTGCCGATCCAGGCGTTCTGCGGATCGGCGCGCACGTTGTCGAACTGCATGACGCCTATTGTGTTGGGAACGGGCGTCGACGCGCTGGTCGGCACCGCTTGCGCGATGGCCGCCCAGGTTGGCGCTGGCGGTACGGCCCGGCCCTGCGGGTCGGCCGTCGCGACGATCAAATCGGTACCCTCCATCCGATGATACGGATGCTGTACCCCGCCGGTCACTCGCGGCACCTCGCGCGCGACGTAGCCGAACCACTCGGCCACAGAAATCCACCCGTCGCGGTCCAGGTCGGCACCGCCATCGAGGCCGGCCAGCAACGCATACGTAAACGCACCATGCGCCAGCTGCGGCGTTTCCTGCGATTGTTCGCCGGGGCGCGTTGCCGCCAGCAGAAAGGCGTTCTCGCCCACGGAAAGGCGCGAGGCGGCCTCATCGGCGGCGAGTCGGCCCGAACCCAGCTGCAACGCCCCGGCATGGCAGGTGTCGAGCATGAGAACGGTGCCGCGCACCGACTGGCGGACCAGTCGCAGCATTTCGTCCAGATCCGACATCCGCAATCCCGCCGTCAGGAGATTATCGGCGGTCGCCGGGAACGGCAGAAAGTAGTAGCTGCCGCTCACTCGATCCTGGACGCCGTGGCCAGCGAGAAAGATGACGGCGACGTCGTTGGCTGCCGCCTGCTTGAGAAAACGCGTGAGCCCATCGAGGATACTCTCGCGGGTGACCTCGTCGTTCGTCAATACCAGGGTGTTCACCGCCCGGTATAGCGGCCCGCCGCCTTGGCGTTCGAGCGCCGTGGCAATGGCGCGTGCGTCGCTGTCGGCATACTGCAAGTTGAGCTCTTCCTGTCGATAATCGCTCACCCCAACTGCCACGACCCACAGCACTGCTGCGCTAGAGGGGGGACGGCGCTCGAGCCCAGCGATCGGCGCGGGCCGAGCAGCGGACGGGTTGACCTCGGTGGGTTGGTAGACGGCCCAAGCGAGGAGGATGCCCACCAGGGTGCAACCCCCGGCGACGCCCAATCGACTTTGCAGCGTCATCTCTACGGTGTTGGCAGATATCCCCCTATTGCACACGGACTTGCAACCGAATTCCCTTGCAACAAAGGTGCACCTATTCCCTGATTTGTTGCGGGATCTTAGCGTGCAATAAAGCGGGTGCTTTCTGCACCACCCAGACCAGAAGGCGATGGAAGCGACATGCGGCCGAAGAACGCTGGTCTCCTCAGGACGTAATGGACGGCCAAGCGAGTGGCACATACGCGGCGCGCGAGCTGATTCGTCGATGCTTGACGGGCGACCGGCAGGCTATCGGCGAGTTCCAGCAGACCTACGGCGAGCTGGTGTACGGCTTTCCGATGCGGGCCTTTCGGGTCCCAGCCGAGGACGCCGGAGACTTCTATGTCTTCGCGTTCGACAAGGGACGTATTTTCAGCCGCCTGCGTACGTTCGAAGGCCGGGTTCCGCTGCGGGTCTATCTGCTGGGATCGGTGCTCGACAATCTGGTCCTCGAGTGGAAGCGCGGCCATCGTGAGATTGAAACCGTGCCGATCGACTTGGTCAATGAACCGACTGCCGCGGTTGGTGGGCCGCTGTCAGACGACGATGACGACCTTGCGGTCGACCGTCGCCTTCTCGAGGCCCTCATCGCCGGCATTGAACCATCGAAGCGGCTCTTGCTGAAGCTCCTGAATATCGAGGATCATGAGCTGGCTGCGGCAGAGATTCGCCAATTGGCAGGGCTCACCGGCCGCGAGATTCCGGGCCTGCTCGCTGACATCGAACGCCTCCGCGCAACAGTGCGCGAACGCGAAGCACGCTTGCGCAACATCGAAGATGCCCTCGAAGCCGTACACGCATGGATTCAGCTCTACGAGCGCCGCTTGCGGCGCATTGCGGAAGACCTGGCGACGATGCCACGGGAAAGTGCCGGCCGCTTGCGCCGCGAGCAGGCGGAGCTCGAGCGCAAGTCGCACTGGCGTCGCCAACAACGCGCCGCCCTGTTGGCGCGCGCGCAACGCCGCAAGGTGACCGCACCCTACAAAGATCTTGCCGCGCTGTTGAACACCACCGTGGGCAATGTCGCTTCGCAGATCGCACGTCTGCGCCGCCAGCTCCGAGAGACGCAGCGAGGAAATGGATAGAAACCATGGACCCGAACGAAGACCATCGAACACCACCCGAGCAACCTGAGCAGACCGCGCTGTCGCTGCGCGACTGTCCGGGTGACGAGATGTTGCTCGCCTACCTGGCTATGGCGCTGGGCGGCGCTGAACGTGAGTCCGTCACGGCCCACTTGAGCGCGTGTGATGGATGTCTGGAAGCGCTGGCGCTCATGCAGCGACGGTTGGACATCGCGGACGAGCTCTCAGTGCCGGTTCCGGTTGCGCTCGCAGAACGTGCGGCGCTAGCCGCGCTCCAGCCATCGCCCGAATCGGCGACCCAAGTCCACCGCAGTGTCGCGCCGTCGGTGCGGTGGACGACCCGTGTCGCGGAGGTTCTTCGTCAGGGTCTCCGCCTGCCGGTCTTGATTCCCAGCAGCGTCGCCGCGGGGGTGTTGCTCGTGGTCGCGGCGCAGCATTTTCTCACGGCGGAACCGCCGCGCACCATGATGCGCTCGATTGAGGCGCCGCAGCCGGGACGCGTGACGGTGACCCAGGCCGCGGTACGGGCACGGCCTGATCCGCGGGCAGAGGTTGTGGGTCAGTTGGTGCGCGGCGAACCGGTGGACGTCGCAGCGCGTGAGCGCGACTGGTGCCAGGTGACGCGCCTCAACGGCTTGACTGGATGGATCGAATGCAAGGCGCTGCAATGAGGGTCCCTCGGCATCCATTTCCGTTGATCCTGTGTCTAGCGCTGTCAGCGGTCGTGCACCTCATCGCGCCGCGCCTGCTGCCCGCCCAACCCCTCTTGTCGTGCGGTGTGCCCGTCGAGCAACGGTTGGCCCCGGCCGCCGTCGATGTCTACCGCGTCCAGGTGAGCGAGGGTTCCATGGTCTCGATCGACGTGCGCGACGACATGGGCGTGCTCGGCCTCGTCAAGCTGCGCGCCAGCGGACCGGGCGGCGTGCAGGAAACCTGCAGCGGCACGATCATGGTGAGCGCGCCGGGCGAGACACTGGTGGAGGTGTCGGACTGTATCGGCAGCGACAGTGGTTTCTATACGCTCACGGCGAGCGTCGTGGCCGACACTCCAGACAACTGCGGCATTCCGCTACCGTGCGGGACACTGCCGAGCATCTTCGACCTGGCAATCCAGGGCGAGGTGGACTCGTTCGTGTTCGATGGTACGGTCGGTGAACGCGTCACACTGCGCGCCGTCGATCGTTCCGGGACGATCGGCTTCGTACGGCAGCGCGTCTTCGGGCCCAACGGTGTGCTGCTGACCGGCGCCGACTCATGTGCGACGACGACCCGGGTGGTCGATCTACAGCAGACCGGTCTGCATACCGTCCTGGTCAGCGCGTGTGGACTGCCCAACACCGGGCAGTATGCGCTCTCGTCCGAGCGGCCGTCGTGTCCGGCAGGACCCGAGATCACCTACTTTGGTTTGGCCCGCGCCGACAGCCGACCGGCACCGCCGACGGAGTACGACGACTTTGGACGCGCGATGTACAAGATCGCCGCAGGGTCCGGCTTCTACATGGTTGTGGAGGCGAGCCCAGGCCGCAACGGTGTGCGTGTGGGTTTCGATGCATTCGACTACGATCCCACCGATCCGCGCGTCCTACCCGACCTCCAGGTGCTGTTCTCGCAACAGCTCGGCAATGGCAGCCTCCTCGTCTGCGACACGGAGGCCGGAATGCAGGGCGGTGTGCCGGCGGCCGTGCCCTTCGAGTTCGTGGAAGTGACCTCGGTGAGTGATGCCATCAATGATTTCGGCTGCCGCGTGAACGACGGTAGCGGTAACCCGCAGGGTGTCGGCGAGAACGACGCGTGCACACAGTTTACCGACGGATCGTTCCACTTCGTCGAGCCCGATACCACGCTGCAGTTCTGCGCGCCGATCGCGGCGGCGTGGACGTTCACTCGGGGGGTGACAGTCGTCAAAGCCCGGGTGCGCGATGCCGGAGGTGTCGTCGGTGCCGAGCGCGAGATCGTCGTGCAAGTTGGCACGACCCCAACCGAGGTACCGACCCCACGCCCGACGGGGACCCCGACGCCATCGAGAACTCCGTTCGTAGACCCCTCCGCGACGCCAACGGCGTCGCGCACCGGCACCGGAGCCGTCATACCCACAACGCCGCCGTCCGGAACCACTCCAACCCCAACCCCGACCACAGCGCTCGACGGCTGTCCGTGTGATTGCAGCGGGGACGATGAAGTGACGATCGATGAGGTCGTCCAGGGAATGACCATCTTGATGGGATTGTCAGACGTCGAAACGTGCCCCGCGGCCGACGTTCACGGCGACGGTTCGGTGACGGTCGATGAGATCATTCTTGGAGTGCGGAGCGCTCTCAACGGCTGCGACACGGAGAATTCATCGCACCCTCCGAAAGGAAGGACGAAACCATGACGCGGCTCATCATCATCGGCATCGACGCACCCTGCTGATTGCGAGTCCGCGCGCGATTGGCGACTGTCCCCCCGCTCTCCTCCGCTTGGTGTTGAAGTCCCAGGCGGAGGAGAGCCCCTCCCCTCGCGCACTGGTTGCGCCTCAGTTTGATTCGTGCGACCCGGGCCCACATCAACTTGTAGTTCGGCAGCGGGGTCGGAATCGGTATCGCAATCGAGGGCGACGACATGGATTTCGATACCGATTCCGACCCCGATACGGACTCCCGACCCTGTGGGAACCCGAGGGGTAACGTCAGGACAAACGCCCTCGCCCACTGCCCCCGAATCAAAGTGACGCACTATCCGCGCACTGGTTGCGCCGCTCTCCCGAATTGCTAAAAGGCAAGCTCCGTTGAGGAGGAGCAGCTATGCGGCATATTACGATGGGGCTTACGCTGGCGCTGTGTTTGGTGAGCGGCGCGTGGGCAGAAGGGAAGAAGAATCCGATGGTATTGATCTCCACGTCGTTGGGAGACATCAAGGTCGAACTGTACGAGGACAAAGCGCCGGTCACGGTGAAGAATTTCCTGATGTACGTGAACGATGGATTTTTCAACGGGACGATCTTTCACCGGGTCATTCCGGCGTTCATGATTCAAGGTGGCGGCTTTGACAAGGACATGAAACAGAAGTCCGCTAAGGAGCCGATCAAGAATGAAGCCGGGAACGGCCTGAAGAACGAGACGGGTACGTTGGCCATGGCTCGCACCGGTGTCGTCGACAGCGCCACCGCGCAGTTCTTCATCAACACGAAGGACAACGCCTTCCTGGATCACAAGGACGACAGTACGCAAGGCTATGGCTACGCCGTCTTCGGTAAGGTTGTCGACGGGATGGATGTCGTTCGCAAGATCGAGAAGGTTGCAACCGCCAACAAGGGCATGCACCAGAACGTCCCGACCGAGCCCGTGGTGATCAAGTCGATCACGGTGGTCAAGTAAGTCCTGAGTTCTGAGGCCTGAGTGCTGAGTCCTGGGACTCGACTCAGGTTGGGTACTCAGGACCCAGGACCCAGGACTCAGGACTGATGAGGACTCAGCACTCAGGACTGATCTTCGATCTCGACGGCCTGCTCGTCGATTCAGAAGCCTTACAGTACAAGGCGTACTCGCAGGTCCTGGCGCGCTTTGGTGTGCAGGTGTCGCGTTCCGAGTACGCTGCGCACTGGATTGCCGCTGGTCATGGTCCTGAGTATGCCGTGGAGCGCTATCAACTTCCGGTGGCCGCCAACGAGTTGCGGGCACTGAAGGATCCGATCTACCACGCGATCATGCGCGCCGAAGTCGCGCTCATGCCGGGCGCTGTGCAGGCCCTCGAGCGTGTGCACGAGCACTATCCGGTTGCCGTCGCCACCAATTCGAATCGCGCTGACACAGGGTACGTGCTGGATCATCTCGGTCTCGGCCGGTTCTTTACGGCGGTGGTCACCCGTGACCTCTACGCTTTGGCCAAGCCCAATCCGGATGCTTTTCTCACTGCTGCGAGCCGTCTCGGTGTTGCGCCGCGCGCCTGTGTCGTTGTCGAGGACGCGCCGAAGGGGATCCTCGCCGCGCACCGTGCGGGGGCTGTTCCGATCGCGGTGCCCAACGACTTTACGCGCGGCAGCGACTTCGCGCTCGCCGCAGCGGTGCTGCCGAGCTTGGATCAGTTGAGCGTAGACTTGATTGAGGACGTCCTCAGCCGCCGCGAGTGAGAGATGGTGCGGCCGCCGCAGCGCCCATTCCGTATCGAGTCGCCACGCGCCGCGGTCCGCGAATGGGCCGAGTCGGACGGCGAAGCGTTCCGTGCCATTGCAACGGACCCTCGTGTCATGCGGTACGTCGGCGACGGGAGGCCGTGGACCGACGAGGAGATCAAGGGCTTCATCACGCGGCAGCACGACAGCGTGCAGCAGCACGGTTTCTGTCTCGGGCCACTTGTCGAGCAAGCGTCGGGGCGGCTGATCGGTCAAGCTGGGCTGCAATATCTCGGGACCACAGGAGACGTCGAGATCGGCTGGTGGTTGACGCCGCACCACTGGGGTCGCGGGCTCGGAAGCGAGGTTGCGCACGCGATCCTACAGTTTGCCTTCGGGACGGCGAAGCTGCGGCGCGTCGTCGCCATTGCGCACCCTGAAAACGTAGCCTCGATCCGTATCATGCAGAAGATGGGCATGATGTTTCGCGGTCTCGTACTGCGCAGCGAGCTTGGCCTCGGCGGGCGCGACATGGAAATCGTGCGGTACACCGCCGAGAAGGGTCGCAAGGCGCGACCGCCGGTCTCGAGAAATGACGGTGCACCCCGCTCTCGGCGGTGATACGGGGATTCGTATTGTCCAAACCGCGTCCCGACTCTTATACTGCAACTGGCTCCAATCCGTTGTGATGGTCAAAGATTGGTTCGATTTCGAGGAGCCAGCGCGTCGCCCGTGGGCTGGCGGGACGCTGCGCTGGCTAACGCTGTTGCTTACCCTCGTCGCCGCATGCGGCTCGGACGACGGCACGTCAGCACCCGCCTACCCGCGCGATGCCGAGCTCCGCCTGAATCACATGCAGGTACTGGGGAGCCACAACAGTTACCATATTCAAGCAAGGGAGCCGCTGTTCTCCTGGATCAAGCGGTTCAACCTCGAGCTGGCAACGTCGTTGGAGTACACCCATCCGCCATTGGACGAACAGCTGGAGGAGCGCAGCATTCGCCAGTTTGAGCTCGACGTGTTCGCCGATCCGCACGGCGGGCTCTATGCAAACCGTTCAGGCCTGTACTTCGTGCGGCAAGACACTGCGTCCCACATCCCGCAGCTGGATCAGCCGGGCTTCAAGGTGTTGCACGTACAAGATCTCGACTTCGAGAGTACCTGCTGGACGTTCGTGGAGTGTCTGCAGACGATCAAGACCTGGTCCGATACTCATCCGGGCCACATGCCGATCATGATCTTGGTCGAGGCGAAGGATGAGTACATCTTCATCCGCGACTCGGCGGTGCCCATCCCGATTGGAGCGGCAGAGCTCGATGCCCTCGACGCGGAGATCCGTTCGGTTTTTCCTCCACGTCAGATCATCACACCGGACGAGGTGCGCCGTGGCAAGCCGACCCTCGAAGAGGCTGTTCGCTCGGAGGGTTGGCCGACACTGGGCGAGAGCCGCGGCCGCGTCCTCTTTGCCCTCGATAACGAGGGCGGCGTCCGCGACGCCTATCTGGCCGGGCATCCAGCGTTGGCGGGTCGCATTCTGTTTACCAGTGCGCGGCCGGGCAATGCCGATGCCGGCTTCATCAAGCTCAATGATCCGATTGGCGATTTCGATCTGATTCAACAGGTTGTTGCGGACGGCTTCATCGTGCGCACACGCTCCGATGCCGACACCGTCCAAGCGCGTACGGGCGATACGCATATGCGCGACGCGGCACTGGCCAGCGGTGCGCAGTGGGTGAGCACCGACTATCCGGTTGCAAACCGTGCCTTCGGTACTGGTTATTCCGTCCAGATCCCGGGCGGCATGCCGGCGCGCTGCAACCCGATCAACGCGCCACCTTCGTGTACCCCGCTCGACATCGAAAATCCTGATCACCTATGACCGGAGAGGTCCTCGGCAGTCACCCACGAGCCAGTGCTCAAGCGAACCTTCTGAAAATATGCCGAGCGCAGATATTTCCTTGCCACCCCCAGAAGGGGCATGTTAGCCAGATAGTCTCGTAAGCAGATCGATCACCGGTAGTCGCGTCGAAAAGGGGGGACCCGGGCATGCCGTTGCGATCGTGGATCCTGCGGAAGGCGCCGTCAACCCGGCTCACCTCTCGGCCGACGCCAACGTCGGGTTGCCCTGTACACGCTACCGGCACGCCCAACTGTTTCCGCACAACTGGCTCACGTCAACATCGAGAACGGGCGCCACCGATCGTTTGCGGCGCAGATTGCATCACCCCACCAATGCACCCCCACACGAGAGCAACCGCCATCGAGCTGTGGCGGAGTGGGTGGTTGCCTCTCCGATGGCACAAGGAGCAATGTGATGAGAAAGCTGAGTGTGGCGACTCTTCTTTTCGGCAGCACCGTTTGCCTCGGCACCGCTCACGGCTTCATAGGAGGAACATCAGAGGCGACACCGACCGGTGGCATCTGTTCGCCGGTTTCCGGTCTTGCGTGCGATCCCAACCTACCCGCCGCGAGCTCTTGCCCTCCGGGTGAGTTGTGCATCCCGATTCGCTTCGAACAAGACGGCACCACCGGCGAGGCCAGCGCGGTGCAGAGCGCTGCCTACGACTGCAAGGAAAGAGGGAGTACGCGAAACTGCCCCTTTTGCAGCACCAACGAAGATAGCCTGCTCGTGTTGGTGAACGAGCACAGCGCCGCCAACTACTTGTGCGCCTGCGTCATTCTCTTCGATGGGCATGAGAACATCATTGGCGCGGGCGTGACGCTGCTGTCAGAGCGCGACAACGACACGATCAACTTGTGTACGGCACTGAGTACAGTCTTCGGGGCCACCGGTGCGGCGAAGCCTCAGAGCGGTACGGTCGAGGTTGTCACGACCAATGTCACTGCGTTGCCCGCAGCGTGTGGAAATCCCGCGATCCCGCAGGGTCCTCCCCAAGGCGGGGCGTACGCGTGGATCAAGAACGTGATGTACAAGGGTAACCCGACACAGAAGACGATCCAGGCGGATCCGTACACGTCGAACAACGCCATGGGCGTGGCAAAGTCCGACCTGCGCATCACGCCGAAAGGTGTCGCCGACGCCGCTGCGCTGTACGGCAGCTTCTGCTTCTTCGGTCCCGCAGGACTGGTCCAGCCGTTCCCCGCATCCGTCTATATGCCCGGCACCTTCGAGTGATCACGCAGCGCGGCGCCCCCGATATGTATGACGACGCCATCGCGGGCGCCGCGCTGCGGCTTACGATTTTTTCTGTGTCAGCTCGATGTCGATGGTAATTTCGACGTCGTCACCCACAACCACACCGCCGGTATCGAGTGCCTTGCCCCACACGATACCGAAATCCTGCCGATTGATCTTGGTCTTCGCGATACCACCGACCTTGACGTTGCCAAACGGATCGTTGATGGGTTTCGGCGATCCCTCGACGGCGAGGACGACTTCCTTGGTCGTGCCCTTGATGGTCAGGTCACCGGTAACGGTGTACTTCGTGTCGGATACCCTTTCGACTTTCTTCGATTTGAACGTGATCTTCGGATACTTGGCGACCTCGAAGAAGTCGGGACCCTTGAGGTGCTCGTCACGCTTGGGCTCACCCGTGTTGAGTCCGGTGACATCGACGGTGGCTTCGACGCTGGACTTGGTGATGTCCTGCTCGTTGATGTTGGCAACGCCGGTCACTTTGCCCATGGTGCCGCGGACAGTGGACACCATCAGGTGTCGGACGGCGAACTGCGCGCTGGTGTGTGCTGGGTCGATCTCCCACGTCGAAGCCTGTGCACTCGCGGCGCTCAACAGGCCCGCCAGCGCTGCCACCGATACGATGAGTCGCTGCATTTTGTCGTCCTCCCGTGTCGCGAAGTGTGCCCGGGCGGCTGCGCCGCCGGGCGGACGCATAGTGGACCGGAAATGCACAGCCATCTCAAGGGGGCTGGCGCTGAATTCCGGAAGCGCTTCGCAACGGGCTCGCCATACGCGAAGCCAAGGTGGAACGCGACCTCCGGGCGCGTTTCTTTTCCCTGCAAATTCCCGCGCGGCGACGCGCACGCCTTGCTTGCAGGACAGCGCACCGCACCGGGAAACGCCTCGGTACGCGTGCAAGGGTACGTCTTGCCTCGAGGCGTGAGGAGCGTTCCCTACATCTCGCGGCGACCGTCGGGGCCCGTCTTGTACGAGGTGGTGCAGCTCAGAATCAGCAGTTCACAAGCCGCCTCGTACCGCCCGAACCCTGAAGCCCGCGTCCTTATTTTGCGGGATGACGAGACCGTAGAGGAAGTGGACGTTCCACGCAGCGTTTGGAGGGTGCGGGTAGGTCGACGATGTCCAGTAGCAGTCGGGCGCCGTGCAGCTGCACGCCGCCGCTGTGACGTCCGTGCAACCAATGCAGGTCGCCGCCTGGTGAAACGCAGGGTCCACTGTCTTTCCCAGCTCCGTCGTCTGGTAGTTCACGATGCTCTGCAGCTCCTTGACGTTGGGAATGCGCCAGTCGGTGTACCCGGCGAACCCCGCGCCGGCGTTCAGGGTGGCCAGAAAAGTCGT
>Ga0187892_10010481_pt1 | contig 11726 bp, 9 predicted proteins | sample MA1701073metaG_FD_139345 | JGI IMG/M metagenome (GOLD analysis project Ga0187892, IMG submission 139345) | Bio-ooze microbial communities from a basaltic lava cave in the Kipuka Kanohina Cave System on the Island of Hawaii, USA - MA170107-3 metaG ... | reverse complement strand
CTCTTCGTCTCCCAGAATCCAGGTGCCAACGTCGGACGCGGAGCCGTTGGCGCCAAGGTCATCCGTTCGGCGTTCGTCGCCGTCGCGGTCTTCAGTTCTGCCAGGCTGGCCGGCAATGGGCGTGAACGATCCGCGTAGTAGAGATTCGCCTCCGCCAACCACGACCGTATGTTCTCGCGGCGTGTCGCTGGGCTTGGATGCGTTGACATGAACTCCCATCTGCCACCGCCGGCCATTTGCTCCATGCGCTCCCAAACACCAACTGCCTCGACAGGTTCGTAGCCGGCCTTCGCCATCAGGATTACGCCGATGCGATCTGCCTCTGACTCGTGCGCGCGGCTGAAGGGGAGAAGGACGCCGTATTGAGCGCCTAGCCCCAGCGCGGCGCCGACCACAGGCTGGTACTTGGGCTCCGCCACCGCAAGCGCCACGTCTGCAGCCGTGACCGCGATTTGAGCCAGAATCGTTTGGCTCATGCGCTCGGCGGCGTGTCTCGCCATCACGTGGCCTACTTCGTGGCCCAGGACGGCGGCCAGTCCGGCCTCGTTCTTGACGACAGGCAAGAGGCCAGTGAACACAACGATCTTACCGTTTGGCATGACGAAGGCATTGGGCTCCTTCGACTTCACCACAACCGTTTGCCAGTTGTGCCGGTCACGCATCCCGCTCGCATCGACTATGCGATCACTGACGCGCTGCACACTGTCCAGCAGCGACCTTGCCTTGTCAGATTCCGTGCGCCGTAACTCAGCGTTCTGCTTGTTGACCGCACCCATAAACTGGGCGAAGTTCGCATTCGCCGCCGCGACCATGGCCTGATCGGACAGCATGTTTAACTGCGATCGGCCCGTGATGGGGACGGTGGAGCACCCGGAGGCGAACAGGAGTAACCCAAGGAGCAGAAGCGCTCTCTTCATTCTCAGCCCCTCCTGGAAGATTCCTTGGGCAAGCCCCGCGCCAGAGTCTTTAGACAAAATAATCACCTACGTACGCTTCGCCTGCTACCGGCCTGCTACACAACGTGTCACCCGTAGCAGCGGCCGCTGTCACCCGCCACCCACACGCGGTAGGAAGGACACCGGCCGCCACCCGCCGGGTTTTGTCAAACACTGCGCACTAACCATCCCGCTGGAGGGCGTCATATGGTGGTAAGCCCTGAACCAGCGCTTGGATGGCGCCGATGAAGCCCTGGCGAGTCGGCTCGGGCCCGGCCCCATGGTTGCGGTGGGTGCCTTCCGCTGTCCACTCGCCAATCACCGTGGGCTCGGACCGCACGTTGCCTGGAATCGCTACCGTGCGTTCCAGTGTCAGGTAGCGGACTACGGGCTCAGGCGGCTCAGGCGACGCGTCAGACGGCGTTTGCAGTACGGCGGCGGTGAAGTAGGCCTCCGTGGGGCAGGCAGGCGGGGGAAGGGTGAAGAGTACTGCAAGGCCTACCCCGTCCAACGTCATTACTTCGCCGGCCAGCCCGTCGGATGCCACCGCCACCGCAGGCGGCTCAAGCTGTTCTGCGAGCCACTGCCAAAGGGCTTGCAGCGGCTCCGCTCCACGTTCCACCACGGCTGCAAGGAAATCGTCTGTTTTTCGAAAGACCAGTTGCGGTAGCGTCCGGTGGGCGAAGAGATAGTGATGATCGCGAGGCTGGGGGATGTCTTCTGGCCAATCGCTCATGGGCTCTCTCCGCTGGACTGGAGAACGTGTAACAGGATCGCGTGCGCTCTGGCCAGCGGCCCCTGGTCGGACTTCCGCCACCTACCATCTAGAAGCGTACGCCATCACCAGCTGCCGGCCGCTTCTCCCGCTCTTCCTATCGTAGCTGAGCTGGAATTTCCTATGGGTGCTAGGGGAGCATCGGGTGAAGTCAAGGGGCGGCATTCCTCCTCCACTCCTGGTGGTCCAGGCCGCCGCCATAGGGATCAGGGCCCGGAGCGAGTGGGCCGGGCACCCTGGTAGGCGCACGTGGTGACTGCATCGGAGAACCGCCTCCGACGATCGTGTCCTTACTGCGTGGCTCGGAGTATGGGTCGGTTCCGAAGAGTTTGACCCGCCGGGTGGGGCTTTGTCACGATGTGGCAAGGGGGCGGGCGCGGTTCGCTGCCTTTGGCCTGCCCTGAAGAAGGCGGTCGCGCGGAACTCGGCTCGGGAAGTTTGGTGAAGAGAGCTGTCTCTTGGCTCCTCTGATCCGGTGAGCGGTCCTTTTATTGATTCCAGCGACTGGGAAGGAGGTGGAATGGTGCGGGCGAAGCGGAAAACCTACACGTACGGGACTGCTCCTCTCGACCATGTATGGCCTGAGCCGGTTCCTGAGAAGGGTTTTCACGTAGTTCTCAGCTACGAGCATGCTCTCCAGGTACTCGCCGGACTTATGAGCGCGGTGCTAGATCTCCAGACCCTCAATCGAAGCACGCGCGAGGGAAGGCGAGCAGGAGTCAGCATCGGATACGTGCCTGGCCGTCCAGGAAGGGTGGTGATCAATCCGAGCCGCCTGAAGTAGCCGTCACGAGCAGGGGTGTGAGGGATCCGGAAACCGTAGGCTTGGGTGTCTAGCTTGGTCATGTCCGTGCCGAGGAGCGGCAAGGGAACCCGAGGCCCGAACGACCAAGAGATACGTAAGTGCCGAGAATAGTGAATCGTTCAGGATGGAACACCACTTGCTTTGTTCTTCACTTTGCCAAACCATGGCCAGGGGGTCCGCCTTGATAGTCGGGGCCTTGGAACTGGCCGGTCATCGCGAATGGCGGTGTGGGAGAAACCCATGGATGAGCAGCGAACCTGTTCTCGCCCTGCGCGACCAGAAGGCCCGCTGGTCGAGATCGCCGTTGAGAGCTGGCGATTCGCTAGGCTTTTCGCTCGGCTGCTCACCAGACTCGATGCCGGTGAAGGTGCACGTTATGTCAACCAACACCGCTACTACATCAAGCGTCTCGAGGAGAGTCTGGAGCAAGTAGGGATGCGTTTCGTCGACGTCGAAGGATCGGCCTACGACCCTGGTCTCGCCGCCGCCGCTCTGAACATCGGAGACTTCAGCGAGAACGACCGGTTGCTTGTGGATCATATGGTTGAGCCAATCATCATGGGACCGGACGGCTTAGTCCGGCCAGGCACAGTCGTGCTGCGTAAGGCAGAGCTATGAAAGCCTACGTCGGCATCGACCTCGGCACGACCAACAGCGCCATCGCCTCGTTCGATGGCGAGGACCTGCGTCTCTACAAGAGCCCGGAGCAGCACGATGTGACGCCATCGGCGATCTTCATCGATCGTCGAGGCAACAGGTATGTCGGCTCACGGGCGTATAACAACGCCGCGCGAAGTCCCGATAGTGCAGCAGTGCTCTTCAAGCGGCTGATGGGTACCAGCACCCCCATCTCACTGCCGGGCGTCGGCCAGACCATGAGGCCCGAGGAGTGCTCGGCGGAAGTGCTACGCGTCCTGTTCGGTTACCTGCCCGACGAGGTCAGGAACAGCCCGGACACGGCCACGGTCATTACCGTGCCGGCAGCATTCAACCAGATGCAGAAGGACGCAACCATGTCTGCGGCTGACCTCGCGGGGATTGGCAAGGTGGCTCTGATGCAGGAGCCAGTGGCCGCGGTGATGAGTGTAATGCGACACCGCAAGGGTGAGGGAGTCTTCCTGGTCTATGATTTCGGCGGCGGCACGTTGGATATCGCCATCGCCGAGAACATAGCGGGACGAGTCAACCTCCTCGCTCATGGCGGTATTGCCATGTGCGGCGGCCGTGACTTTGACCGGGTCCTGGTCGACAGCCTCGTGAAGCCGTGGCTGCTTGAACGGTTCAGACTACCCGAGGATTTCATTACTGCTGCGCAGTTCAAGCCATTGTTACGAATGGCTAGCTGGGCGGCTGAGAAGGCCAAGATCGAACTGTCGGCCCGCGCTGAGACCATCATCAGCCTGTCGGAATCCGAAGCAGGGGTCCGGGACCTTCTCGACCAGGAGGTGTATCTCGACATCCCCATTCAACGAGGAACTATCGACACATTGATAGCTGCGAAGGTGACGGATTCTATCCAAGCGGCCAGAGAGACCATGGCGAAAGCGGGCTTGGGGCCGCATGACATTGAAAGAATCGTGTTCGTCGGAGGCCCGACCCAGTACAAGCCACTTCGTGACAAGGTGGCATTTGAGCTTGGGATCGCCGGTTCCACGGACGTGAACCCGATGACCGCGGTGGCCGAGGGCGCCGCGCTGTTCGCAGAATCGATTGACTGGTCGTCGACTAGCCGCGGCCGGAAGGCCACACGTGGAGCTGTGGCGTCGCAGGGCTCCTTCATGTTGACGTTCAACTACACGGCACGTACCCAGGATTCGCGGGGACGTATCGTTGCTCGGGTCGCAGAGGCTGCTCACACTGGAACGTTTCAGATTGATAGCCTCGATACCGGCTGGTCGTCTGGTCGGACCGAGCTGAGGGACGGGGCCACGGTAGATGTGGTCCTGGGTAAATTGGGTGAGAACACCTTTAAGGTGTTTGTCTTCGACGCAGATGGCGGCCCAGTGTCTCTGGAGAACAATCGCCTGGTAATCACGCGAACCGTGGCAACAATCGACGCGATTCCGTGCTCGTCGACGATAGGCATCGAAGTCCTTGACCGACTTGGGGGTCGGCCGGTTCTTGACCGGCTTGTCAGGGAAGGGGAGCCGCTGCCAAAGAAGGGCCAGAGGAAGTTCAAGGCGACGGAGACCCTTCGGGCTGGCGGCGGCGGTATCATCCCGTTCAAACTCTGGGAAGGCGATATTGAAGATCCGATAACTGACAATCGGCTTATCGGGCTGTTCTCGATAAGCGGTCATGACTTCAACGATGGGGTGATCTCTGCCGGCGCTGAGCTGATCTGCGACTATGAAGTTCTGGACTCGGGGAACATTGTACTGAAGGTAACAGTGCCGAGTATTCGAGGGACCTTCGATAGCGGGCGGAACTTCTATTCGCGACAAGCTGGTGAGATCGACTATACGAATGCTGCGCGCCAGGTCCACGCAGATGCTGAGGGGGTGCGTGGTCGTGTGGAGAACGTCGCGGGCAGGGTGCAGGACGCGCGGCTCGACGAAGCTCTCGACAAGCTTGGACAGGCTGCAGCACTCGACAGTGCGGAAACGAATCCAGAGTCAGCGAAAGAGGCGATGGATAGGGTGTTGGCGGCGAAGAAGCTGTTAGCCCAGGTTCGGAAAGACCATCAGAAGGAGATACGTAATCTGGATCTTGAGCGGTGTGTGGAGTTTTTCAACTCCCATGTTCGACAGCACGCGCGGCCAGCTGAAATCGGCGCCTTCGAGAACCTAGTGCGGACTTCGCGACGTTCAATCGACAGCAGTAGCGCTGACTTTGAACAGCATGTGGATGAGCTGCGCGGAAAGAACTTCGCAATCCTCTGGCGGCAAGATTGGTTTGTGGTGGACCGGTTTCGATGGCTTGCGGATGCAAGCTACCTGTTCCCGGATCGAGTCCAACACAAAGAGCTGGTGACTGCTGGGCAGGAGGCGGTCAACGCGGACGATGTCGACAAGCTAAGGCGCATTGTGTTCCAGCTTGATTCCATGAGGATCGGAACTGGCTCGGAGAGCGACCTGCTGGCCGTGACGAACATCGTGCGGAGCTAGGCCTTGAGCGTAGACCCGTGGCTTCCTGTGGGCTACGGCCTCCCCGGAGGGGAGGCGGTCAAGCGTCTTCGCCATGAGGGGGTCGAGTGGCAGATCGTCGAGATCCGGGGTGGAGGGCACGCGCTGATCGTCAAGGAATCTTTGGGTGTGCGGTGGGTGCGGACAGGGATGGTTGGTGACGCGGCACTGGCACGCTTTCGATTCGGGAGGAGTGAGTTGAGAGCAATCGGTTGCACGGCAGCTCATACGTTGGCGCCCGTTGTGGGTGGCGCTGGGCCGCGAATGAAGAGCGAGGCCCTGGCCTTCGCGGACGCGATGCGGGCGACACGGGAAGTAGACCAAGAGAGCTCGCTTCACGACGCAATCTACGTTGAGAGACTGTCCAGACTCTTGCCGACATACAGCCTCTCACCCCCGTGTGCGGACGATGTGGTCCTCGGGACGTGGCTGAGTGATGGAGTTCCCGTGTCAGTCAACGCATTTCGACGGTTGCGAAGTTTGGTTGGCTGGATGGACGAGCGGCACCTCCTTGAGGTCATTGGGCGGGCAGGGTTCGCGCCGCGGACTACCGAGATACCTGAGGCAGTGAACCGAGCGCCCCGGGGGACCGAGGCGGGACCTGGAACGGAATCCGGAAGTCCGGGGCGGTTCGTGCTTGCCGGGCGGCCGAAGCTGGAAGAGTTCCTGAATGAGCACGTTGTGGAGATCATTGCGAACCGGGAGCGGTACACGCGGCTGGGGATCGGTTTTCCCGCACCGATAATCCTTCACGGGCCGCCCGGTTGTGGAAAGACGTTCGCAGTTGAGCGGTTGATTGAGTTTCTCGGATGGCCGAGCTTTGCAATCGAGGCATCCAGTGTCGCCAGCCCCTACATTCACGAAACCAGCCGGAAGGTCGCGGAGATCTTCACCAAGGCAACAGAGAACGCACCCTCCGTGCTCGTGATCGACGAGATGGAGGCGTTCCTTGCGGATCGCGAGCGGGGCGCGGCATCCAGCCATCATCGAGTGGAGGAAGTCGCAGAGTTCTTGCGCCGGATTCCAGAGGCGAGCGAGAACGACGTTCTGGTGGTAGCGATGACCAATCGCATCGAAATGATCGACCCTGCGATCCTCCGACGGGGGCGGTTTGACCACGTGGTTAAGGTCGAGATGGCCTCTGAGGAGGAAGTGCGAAGGTTGCTCGAGAAACTGATCGCCGAGTTGCCACACGAGGGCGCGGTGGAGGTGGGCTCACTCGCGAAGCAATTGGCGGGCCGGCCGCTGTCAGATGTCAGCTTCGTGATCCGGGAGAGCGCACGCTTGGCCGCCAGGGCCGGGAAGACGGTAGTGGACCAATCCAGCCTTCAGCAAGCTCTTGAGGGTGCGCCTGCCCGCGAGAGCGACTCGACATCCCCACGGCGGATAGGATTCCGTTGAGCGTCAGCCGCCCACACGGGTTCGCCGGGCTGGAGACGCTCGTATCCGATGTGGCGGGCGACCTCGCCGACGCCGAGCGTCTCGCCCGATCTCAGGGCTCGACTGCCAAGTCGGCATCATCGCCACCGACGCGACCACCGGTCGTCCGGGCTCGGTTGGCTGGGATACCGTTGGGGGGAAAGTGGGCTCTGGGCATCGGTATCGCGATTCTAGCGCTCTGGCTTGTCGACCCCGCCCGAGTGAACACGCCGACTACGCGTCCGAACCAGGCTCCGGCGCCAAGCCCGCCTTCGGAGCGGTTCTCCGGGGAGCCGCCGAGGGTGGATCCACCTCCGAACCCGGCTCCGGCGCCACGCCCACCGGCCTCTGCCGCGCAGTTCTTGGTGAAGCCACCCATCGGGCAGGGATTGATCCTCGATATCGGTCAGATTCGTTACTGCTTGGCGGAAGAGATTCGTCTCGAGATCATCGATCCACTCGTAGACACGAAGGTGAAGGATGAGGTCGAGCGATTCAACGCGCGGGCGGATGACTATAACAGGCGCTGTTCTCAGTACAGGTACAAACGAGGGACCCTCGAGCAAGCTCGGGCGGAGGTTGAAAGCCAGCGATCGACGATCGAGCGCCTCGCCAGACTCGAGTGGAAGGCCGGGAGATGAGCAGGACCCGGATCAGGACCTGGAGGGGGGCTTGTGAGCGCACTGCGTTTGACCGCACGCCGTTCGGCATTCTTGGTGCCACGACTCGGGACAGCCGTCATCGGATCGTCGAGCTGGCTGACGAGAAGAGCCTCATTGGGGACGCGGAAGGCTGTTCGCGTGCTCGGGCCGAGCTGACTAATCCGCGCACTCGGATTGCTGCTGAGGTCGCCTGGTTTCCCGGGTTATCACCGGCCCGAGCAGAGTCCTATTGCAGTCTGTTGAAACACGACCTCGACGCATTGCTGGCAGCGGCGCGTGGTGAAAGTCCGCTAGTCAGGGCCAACATGATAGCGGCGGCAATAGAGCGGTTCGACCCCAGTACCGTGGAACTAGGCTGGCTGATATGGGTCCCGGAGCTTGCGGCGGCGGCCCAGGATGTTGATGTTGACACGGTGCTGCAGCAACTCAACGAAGACCGCATCGTGGCTCGCTTTCCTGCGATCACTATGCGGGAGTTCGTCGAGGCAGAGTTGATCGGTCGACGGAGAGTGTACCGGGAGACCATCAAGGACGCGCTGGATCGAATGCCAACCGAGACCATAGTTCAAGTAGTCGGAGGCGTCGTCGACATCTGCACAGAAACAGGAACCCAGCCTGCGCCAATCCTGGTCGATGAGGTTGTCGAGGTTTTCGAGGCGGAGGCACAGCAGTTCCTGGTTAAGGAGGGCGAGAATGTCCGGCAACTCCTGGAGGCGATCAAGGGTTCGGCCTCCGAGAGTGAGGCGGGTGTGGGGCGGCTGGTCGATGGCTTGGAGCGTGTAGTCCGGAACTGGAGCCATGTTGCTGGGCCTATGAAGATGACGATGCAGGCACGTGGCGTGGAGCATCCTGCGAGTAGGGATCTGGCGCGTGAAATCAGAGGGTTAGGTGTTGATTTAGCCAACAAGCACGGGTTGTTTCAGATCGCCCAGCGGATTACGGACTTGCTGCGTAGCGAGTTTGGGGAGTTGTTCGAGGTTGCCGAGGTCCTCGAGAGGGATTCGACCGCCCTTGAGGAGATTGTCGAAGAACAGCGTAGCGCGAAGGAGAAGCGCGAGCAGTGGGCTCGCGAGATCGAGTATGAAGCCGAACTCGGCTTGTTTCTTACCGACACGCTACGGTTGTCGGCCGCTGGAATCGAGTGGAAAGGCAGCAGCTATCCGCTGGAAGCGATTACTCGAGTCGGATGGGGTGCCACCAAGCACTCTCTGAATGGGATTCCGACTGGGACGACGTACAAGTTGTTCTTCGGTGACAAGGAACGCGTGTCAGAGGTTGAGTTGAGCCAGGACGGTGTATTCGGGGAGTTCGTCGACCGCTTGTGGAAGGCCGTGGGGGTGCGTTTGGTGACTCAGTTGCTGAACGGATTACGTGAGGGCCAGAGATACCGGTTTGACGCTGTACTCGTCGATGACTGCGGCGTTGAGCTTCCTCGGCGCCGGCTCTTCAAAGCAACTGAGCGCGTCTACGCGGCCTGGGACAAAGTTCATGTGTGGGTAGCGGATGGGTCTTTCTGGATTGGTCTCAAGGGCGACAATAAGACGTCGGCTGCCCTCCCGTATCAGGAGGCCAACAATGCACACATCTTGGAGGCAGCAATTCGCGCCGGGTTCAAGAAAGGGGCGGATCGATTGAGCGAGATCCTTGGATAGGACAGAGATTCGAATGACCAGCCCCGCGGGTTCTTGAGGCGATAGGTTCGGGGACTCCAGGCGCCCACATGGCAAGGAGGAAGACACAGAAGAAGCTTGCGGGTCTGGCGCCTGACCTGGAATTGATTCGCATCGAACTCGAAGTGAACGACTGCGCCGCGGCCATTGAAAGTCCGACCCAAGCGGAGGTGATACTGAAGGAGATTGCCTTTGCGCTGAAGCCGAGGCGACACGAGCGCCGCATAGCTCCGTATGGCAGCATCGTCTGCCCTGTGCCATTCAGTTACCCAGGGGCGACGAAGGTAGCCGAAAGCCCGTCGCTCTCAGAAGAGTTTCTCCGCGCGTGTGCTGACGGCCGTCACACAATCCTAGTGCAGACGCAGGGTGCTGGTGCACAACTGTGGCAGCTTGAGGAGCCTTGCGATAAGGAGCTTGATCTCCTGAACCTGTCCCGGCATTCGGGCGGCGTGGCGCTCAAGCGGATTGAGTCTGGGTTGGTCAGTCTTGTTCATGGCGGATGGGTGTATACGATCCGCGGCCGGGACTGGCTAGTTCGAGGCCCCGTCGAAGACATGGCAAAGGCCATCAGACAGGTTGCACCAGGGACCTCGTGGGCCACAGAGGTATTGGAACTGTGCTGTTATGTGCTCAGTCCCAAGAACCTCGGAACTACATTTGTCTGCTTTCTTGAGGAGCCAACCCCAGCTGATTCGGGCCCTTGGATCGGCAAGCCCGACTTGAAGTCGCTGAGCCTGGCACTGACGTCGCATGATGATTATTCAAGAATCAGCCACCTGGTACGACATCACGACGGAGCCTTCTTGGTCGGTCCAGACAGTGAACTGCGCTCGCTCGAGGGGCACCTAACCTTCACGGCTGAGACGGCTATCCTCGTGCCGGCGATGCCGAACCGAGGCACGCGGCACGCATCAGCAAAGCGCTACTCGTATGAGCACCCGGCGTGCGTAGTCTTTGTCGTGTCAGAGGATGGCTATGTGTCAGCGTTTTCCGACGGTGCACAGGTTGGAAACTCACCAGTGTTGGCCTCTCGGGAAGCACGGGCGCTCAGATCCTACGTGCCGGGCAAGGCGAGGGATGTCTCCCACACCACTGCTGTCGCGACGTGCCCACGCTGTAAGAAGGACCTGCTGATTCAGATTGTGATCATCATAGGGTGGAAAGAGATGGAGGAAGTGTCGTGTCCGGTGTGCGGAGAAGATTCGGTCTATAGGACTATGTGCTTCAGCCTCCAAGCCACTCCGATTAAGAAGTATTAGTTAGGATCCCGCGTTGTTAACGGCCGCCTGAGGACGGCGGCAATCTGGCGAGTGTATCGGCGTCCTGGCATCCCCGCAGTGCGATCCCGAACCCCTCGGTCGTCTTGACGTAGCCGCTGGCCGAGTCGACCCCGCGGATCGTCCCCGGCTTGATGTCGTTGGCCGAAGGGCAGCCAGCGAGGAGGAGCGCGGAGATGAGCGCCCTGGTCAGCATCGATCGGGGTCGGCCGGAGCTCGTTTCGAGGCGCGCTCCGGAAGCGTCTCGGCCTCGCCGCGGCCGCCAAACCTGCTGCTATAGAGTCCACTCCTCCGCTTCCTCCTTCGAGGCTGTTCTAAAGGGGAACGTGCCCGGCGCGGCTCCGTGGGTGGAGATTCGTCCGACCGTTGGTGTCGAGGTTGAAGACGCGGGCACCATCACTTCCCTTCGCGCAGCCCGTCAACAGTCGGACTTTCTGGAAGCACGTGTCCCCACCACCAAAGCGGCGATGACGACAACCCCGAAGAGAACGACCCCTACAGCGAGGCCGCCGGTGATCACGAAGATTCCAACACCGAAGCCGTACATGAACAAAGTTTCTGGAACGACGCCAAAGAGAAATAGAAGGCTGAACCCGAAGAGTATGACGACTAAGACGAGGCCGATGCGATGCCACAAAGAGAAGTACGCGATGACAAGTCTTTCGAATCGCTCAATGGGTGTCAGTTCGGTCCCCAAGTAGGGGCACCCCGTACGAACCTGCCCCGCGAAGGCGTTTGAGGAACTCGTCCGTTCGTTGCTCCGCGTTCGTTCACTCTCCTCCGCCGCCGGTCTAGTCCCGACGTCCGACGTCCATCACGTCCTCTTCGACCGCCGCGGTGCGGACTCCGTCTTGCGACACGTCAACCTCGAGAAAGAGGGAGACCAAGGGCTCGGTCGGCAAGCGCTGGTCGATCATCAGGCCGAGCGCTGCCCAGCGGAAGATGTCAAGCGAAATGAGACAGTCGGCATCGGAAATTTGTGAGCAGCCATCATGAGCCGATCCCCTCGGGCACCGGCCGCGCCGGGGAGACCAGGGGTTTGTTGATCCACGCGGCCG
>Ga0187892_10010479_pt1 | contig 11726 bp, 9 predicted proteins | sample MA1701073metaG_FD_139345 | JGI IMG/M metagenome (GOLD analysis project Ga0187892, IMG submission 139345) | Bio-ooze microbial communities from a basaltic lava cave in the Kipuka Kanohina Cave System on the Island of Hawaii, USA - MA170107-3 metaG ... | reverse complement strand
CTCACTGGCGCTGGTTCGCGAATAGCAGGTCTCGTTCGGCAAGACCGAGATCTGCTGTTGCTCGAGGTAGCGGCGGACCTCGTCGCGAGCCGGGTCAAGGTCGTCGGTCACCTCAGCGAGAAGGATGCGTGCGCGAGGTGCCACGTCCACGGCTGCGACAATCGGGGCGGGAGCGCTAGGTTGTCCTTCGTGCCTGTGCTCCTCGGGAGGCATCAGCGCCCGCCTCTGCTGGATGGCACGCGCCAGTGCTTTGGCGAGATCCTTGAGGACGGCGTAATACAGCGGCTCATCGCCCTGAAGCATCGGATAACCCAGGACCCTGGTTTCGTCACTCAGGGAGTCGACCGCCCAAAGTCTGTAGCCGCGGAGATTTGCCAGATCGGGCGCGCGGTCGACCCGATCCCGCTCGACCAGGAAGAGACGCGAGGCTCCCGCCGCACCAGCCACGCTAAGAAACGTCTCCTTCTCTCGTACGCACCACTCCGATGCGCGATGACCTGTAGAATGGATCAGCACCATCGTGCCCGCGGTTCGGACCGTGTCGAGGAGCTGCTCGTTCAGCGGGTCATTGCCGCTGAGCTTCGGGTCCATCCAGAGGGAGAAGGCCTCGTAACGTCCCAGCTCCTGCGCCAGCAGCACCTTGAGTGTCTTGATGAGGATGCTGACCCAGCCTTCGGCCGCCGGGGGCAACGGAATGTTGTCCACGTGGGCGTAGCTGACAAAGACATCTTGCGGCGGCACCTCAGATCTCCTCCTTCTTTAGAGTGGCAGTGGCCCCTGGACCTTCTGTGGCCCATCTACATTGCCCGCATCGACGGCAGCAGAAGGCGAAAGATCGCGACATTCCGCCATGCTCCTGTAATACTCGCCATGGGCGTCGTCGATTTGTGGCGAAATGCCCACTGGCAAGTACAGCCATGATAGGACCAGTGGGCTGCGTCCAACGCCTCGACGCGTTAACCGAACGATGGCTAAGCATTGCGGTTTGGTGAGTCCCATAAGCGAATCACGCGTGACACCACCGGCACCGGATCAATTCCTATTTTTCGGGGTGCGAATACCACTTCTCCGACAGTTTGTGCAATTAGGAAGAGCCCGTGGCGCACTTCGGGAATACCCTATCTGACGTAGGGAAAACCCTCGGTAGGGGTCACCGCCGCCGGATAGTCGCTGACAGGATGTCACGTCCTGCGCCGGTCGGCAGTTTTCCCGTGGTCAGCCAATGGCGATGCAGACAGTTCTGAAGATCCGCTGCGCCCACAGATGCAAAATCAGCATCGCAGATCAGCATCGGAGACCGTTTCACGTCCTCCGGCGCAGAAGAGGGGAGGTTATCTCAGGAATTCGTCAGGGCTGTCTGGGATGAACGTTCAGGAAAGGGCGCCGAGACGTTGGTCGCAACGAGGATCCCCGGACGTAGGCCACGGCGCGCTCGGATCGTTGTGCACGACTCTTAGCCGTGCTGCCAAATGCGATGCATCAGCCGGCGTTGGCCTGTCTTGCCGACTTGGTCGAGCGCGCTGACGTCGTCGTCTGACAATCGCCAACCTAACGCGCCGGCATTCTCTTCGGCTTGCTTTCGGTTCTTGGCGCCAGGGATCGGTACCGCGCCCTTGCAGATCAGCCAGTTGAGCGCAACCTGCGCCGGCGCCTTGCCGTACCACTCACCAATCCGCCGCAGCTGACCGACGACGGGATCGATCGCATCCATCGGAAACGCGGAGAAGTTGCGTTTCCCAGGCGGTGGGTTGCTGGCGCTGTACTTTCCGGTCAGACGCCCTTGTCCCAGCGGAGAATACGCCAGGAGCACGACCCCCAGCTCGGCACACGCCCGCAGCAGTCCGTTTTGCTCCGGCCATCGACGCAGTAAGGAATACTCCACCTGGTTCGTGGCCAGCGGCACACCGCGGCGGGCCAAGGCGGCGTGGATGGCGCGCATCTCCGCCTCGGAGTAGTTGGACACCCCGACTGCCTTCACGAGTCCCGCATCGTAAGCCGCAGCCAGCGCCGAGGCCATGGCATCGTGCGAGCGCAAGCTGATCGGACCGTGGATCTGGTACAAATGTACGAACGGTACCGCCAGCCGTTCGAGCGACGCACGCAGCGACGCCATCAGCGCGGACTCGAGCGAAAACCGCCACGGAAACGGCATGAACTTGGTTGCAACGATGATGTCGGCGCGATGCTGTGCATCCTCGGCCAGCAATCGGCCGATGATCCGTTCGCTCTCGCCGCTACCGTAGACCTCAGCGGTGTCGAGCAGTGTGATGCCGCCCTCCACTGAGCGCGCGTACGCTTCGCGGATGGTCTCGAATCCGTAGCTCTTGTCGTATCCATTCATCCCCCAGGTTCCCTGGTCGCCCCACGCCCAGGTTCCCAAACCCATCGTCGGGATGGTGACGGATGATCCCGCCAGCCGAATCGAGGCACTGTTCGTTGACTTCACGACGTCGTTGTCTTTCATACGGCTCGCCCTTAGCACAGCCTGTCGGAGTCCCGCGAGTGAAGCGCAACCCGCCAGATCGAGGTTCGCTGCGCCGGGGGGAAGGGCGCACCCCGCACGTCGGATCAAACCAAACTCGCCGTGCTCCTTCGCTCTTCCTGCAATCGCACTCGAAGTGCTACAAGATGCGCCGCCGTAGCAGGAGGTGAACGATGAGCGACCTGGCAGCGCTGGAGCAACGCATTGCGCGGCTCGAAGACATCGAGGCGATCAACCGTCTCAAGTATCGCTACTGGCGCGATTTGGACCTGAAGCTCTGGGACGATCTTGCCGGCTGCTTTGTCGCCGACGCTACGGTGCGCTACGGAGACGGCAAGTATACCTTCACCGGTGTCGAGTCGATCATGAACTTTCTGCGTAGCTCACTCGGCGAGACGACCGGTGCGGTGACCGTTCATCACGGCCATCACCCCGAGATCGACATCACGGGACCGACTACAGCCCGCGGCACATGGGCGCTTTACAACTACATGTACAGCGTCAAACAGAACCGCGGCATTCGCATCGGCGCATATTACGAGGACACCTTCGTCAAGGTGGGCGGCGTGTGGAAGTTTCAACACGTCGGCTACCGCGCCATCTTTCACGAAGAGTGGAGGCGCGACGACATTCCCAGCCTGCGCCTGCTCACCGGATGATCGCGGCTGTCGCTCAGACGAGCGCTTGGATGGCCGATCCGACCAACGGCTACGCGGAGCGCGAGGATGCGTTTGCCCGCTTTCTGGCCGCTGAACAGCTCCGCAACAGCCGACAAATTGCGATTCTGCGCTTCGCCGGTGTGTCGGCGCTGCTCTTGATAAATTTTGCGTTTCAAGCGGCGTGGCCCGGGTTCATCGTGGGGCCGACGGCGCTGATCATCGCCTACGGCGTCATCGCCGCCCTGATTCTCCGACGGCGCTGGCGTGCCACCGCGCTGACCTGGGTGGACCGGGTGGTGATCCCGTTGGTGGATATGCCGATGGTCGCGCTCATCATCCATTTCTCGTTTGTGCAACTCACCGCTGCGGGCGCCCCGCTCGATGCCATCTCGGCACCAGCGGGCGGTCCGGTGTTCTTTGCATTGCTCACCTTCTTGACGGCTCTGTCGTTGGACCGGCCGCAGATTGTGATGGCCGCCGTACTCGGCGTGATGCTCCAGACGCTCCTGATCTTGGTGGACCGACCCAGCCAACCCTTCCTCATTGCGCAGGGGGTGCTGAGCCTGACCCTCGCTGCGGCCTGCAGTCTGTATGCCCGCGGGCGTATTGTCGGGCTCGTCGGTGCGTTCGCCCGGGAACAACTGTCGCACGAACGCTTGGGGCGATACTTTTCACCGCAGATCGCCGAGTTGCTCGAACGCCAGCCCCGGGGACTGGGAACCGGTGAGAGCCGTGAGGTCACCGTTTTGTTTGTCGATCTGCGCGACTTCACCGCGCTCGCCGAACACCTCGACGGGCGCGCCGTCGTCGCCACGCTCAACGAGTTTCACAGCCGCATGGTCGAGCAGCTGTTCGCCCTGCAGGGCACACTCGACAAATACATGGGCGATGGCGTCATGGCGTACTTCGGCGCGCCCGTGGAGCAGGCAGATCATGCAACCAGGGCGGTCCATTGTGCCCTGGCAATGCAGGAAGATCTGACCCGACTGAATGGCGAACGGACGCAGCGCGGGGACCCCGCGTTGCGCATGGGTATCGGCATCCACAGCGGATCCGTCGTGCTCGGCGACATCGGGGCGGCGCGACGGCGCGAGTACACTGCTATCGGCGATACCGTCAACGTAGCGGCGCGCATCGAGCAGCTCACCAAGACGCATGGCGTGCCCGTCCTGGTATCCGAGGAGACGCGCCGGCAGGTACGCGACGCCACCGTCATCTTCGATCCCGTTGAGCCGTTGCCGGTGAAAGGAAAGGCCGCGCCCGTGCAAACCTACGTCCCCCGTCTCGTCGGGAACCCGGTGTAGTGTCGTCCGCCGCGAGTTTCGACATCTCGAGCCTCTCTGGCATACTCCATGCGATGGACGATGCAGCGTTCGGCATGACGCTCGAAGACTTCGCCGCGGTGCAACACCGCCGCCCGCGTGCCGTGCGCAACGCCTACGCCGCGCTCTTACGCGGCGAGATGAGCCCAGCACCGGCGCTCAGTCGCTGTGAGTCGGATGGACACGTCACCAAATTTTGCCTGCGTATCGGGGCCACACAGCTCGAGACCGAGTCGGTCATCATTCCTATGCATAACTACTCCGGCATCCGCTGGTACACGCTGTGCGTCTCGTCGCAGGTGGGCTGCCGCATGGGATGCACGTTTTGCGAGACGGGTCGCATGGGTCTGCTGGAGAACCTGACAGCCGCCGACATCGTACGGCAGTTCATCGCCGCACGACGCCTTCTCCAAGAAACCGATCCGCCCGGCACGATCGGCAATGTCGTGTTCATGGGCATGGGTGAGCCGTTCGACAACTTCGACGCGGTCGTCCAGGCGATTCGGGTGCTCAGCGATCCGCGCGGTATCAACTTCCCGCTCAACCACATCACCGTCTCGACAGTGGGGCGGATCGACGGCCTGCGGAAATTGGGGCAGCTGCCACCCGATCGATACTGGCACACGCTGCGCCTCGCCATCTCGCTGGCCGCCGGCAACGACGCCTTGCGGAACACCCTCGTGCCGATCAATCGTGGCATGCCTCTGGCTGCCCTGCAGCGCGCGCTGCTGGAGTATCCATTGGCACGGCGGTCCCGCTACATGATCGAGTACGTCCTCATCCGCGACGTCAACGACGCGGTCGAACAGGCAGACGAGGTCGCCGCGTGGTGCGCTCCCCTCCCCTGCGTCGTCAACTTGATCCCCTACAACCCCCAACGCGACGCCGCGTACGCCACTCCCCCTGAAGAGACCGTCATGCGCTTTTTCGCGCGATTGCGCAGCCGCGGTATCTTCGTGAAACGCCGGCTGACACACGGACGTGACCTCATGGGCGCCTGCGGTCAGCTCGGCAACCCCGCGCTCCGCCGTCGGCCCAGCCCAATTGTCGAGGCGCACGCCCAGGTTCTCTCATGACCGATGAACGTCAGCGGCAACACACAGATACTGACCCGGCACCGCCACCACCACCCGAACCGAGCTTTGCCGAGCAAGCGCGCACGCTGTTGCACGTGGCGCGGGTGGGCGCCCTGTCGACGCTGTCGCAGCGAGCGCCGGGATTTCCGTTTGGTTCGGTCGCACCGTATGGGATCAACGCCCAGGGGCAACCAACGTTCCTGATCAGCAGCATGGCAATGCACACCCAGAACCTCGTGGCCAACCCACACGCCAGCCTGCTCGTCACGCATCCCGCCTGGAACGAGGATCCGCTCGCCGGCGCCCGCGTGACGCTCGTCGGGACCGCTGCCGCCACCGCGGCGTCGGAAGTTGCGGCCGTCCGGACAGACTACCTGGCGCGCCATCCCACCGCGCAGCATTGGGTCGATTTCAGCGACTTCCGGTTCTATCAGCTCGATGTCATCGACCTCTACTTCGTCGCCGGGTTTGGGGCGATGGGATGGGTGGAAGCATCCGCGTACCGCGTTGCCACGTCGGACCCCCTTGCGGATAGCGCCGCCGGCATTCTCTCGCACATGAATGCCGATCACGCCGACGCGCTGGTGCTGTATTGCCGCGCCTTCGCGGGGATCGCCGCCGAGGCTGCGACGATGACCGCCATAGACCGCCTGGGTTTCCGTGTGCGCGCCCAGGTTGGCGATCGCTTGCAAGGTGTCCGCCTGAACTTCCCACGCGCGGCGCACACACCGCAGGACGCCCGCACCGTTTTGATCGAAATGGTCAGAGACGCGCGGGCCCGACTCGGCATACCAACTGATCAGGTGCAAGGCGCAAGTCACAAGATACAAGGGTAGGCTCAGGCCCGCGGCCAGCCCGCCCTTCCGCGTATTGCCTTGTACCTTGAGCCTTGTACCTTGTACCTTTCCCTAAAGCAGGCTGCTTGCCCGTCCGCTGCCACTGGGCTAAGCGAACTCTACTGACATATCAGCGGCCCCGCGGTGCCACAGGCCCGCTCGGAGCCGGGGAGCACGTATGGATCTGAGCTACAGCGAAGAGTACGAGAAATTCCGCGCCGAAGTACGTCGGTTCCTTCAGGAGAACTGGACGGACGAGGATCGCAACAGCGCTCCCCCACCCGACCAGCGCGCAGCCATGATGGGCGCAGTCATCCGTACCGACGAACGCGCTACGAAGTTCAGGCAGAAGGCGATCGAACGCGGCTATCTGTATCGGCATGTGCCCAAGCGTTACGGAGGCGGCGAGCAGCCGCCGGACTCGCTCAAGGGAACCATCATCGTCGAGGAGTTCCGTCGCGCCCAGGCCCCGGGCGAGATCATGGGGCAGGGACCGAGCATGCTGGTCCCCACCCTCGTCGAGCACGGCACCGAGGAGCAGAAGCAACAGTTCGTGTGCGACACGCTGCTCGGCAAGATCTCCTGGTGCCAGGGCTACAGCGAGCCCGGTTCCGGGAGCGATCTGGCATCACTGCGTACGCGCGCCGAGCTCGACGGCGACTTCTGGGTGGTGAACGGCCAGAAAATCTGGACGTCGAATGCGGATACATCGGAGTGGATGTTCTGCTTGGTGCGCACGGAGCCGGACGCGCCGAAGCACGACGGCATCAGCTACCTGCTCATCGACATGCAGACGCCGGGGCTGACGGTTCGCCCGCTGCGTCAGATGACGGGCGACGCCGACTTCAATGAAGTGTTCCTCGACAATGTTCGCGTGCCCGTGAAGAACCTCGTCGGCAAGCGCGGTCAAGGATGGATCGTCAGCCGCTCGACCCTCAAGCACGAACGCAACCTGATCGGCAGCTCGCTACTCAGCCGGCGCACCCTCGACGGCATCATCATGCTGGCGCAAGGGATCAACCTGCGCGGTCAGCCGGCGATCAAGGATCCGCACATCCGCAATCGCATCATCGAGCTGGAGAGCAAGGTCCTGGCGAACGAGTACCACGGCTATCGGTTGCTCACGATGCAACACCGCGGGGAGGAAGCCGGGACGGCGCAGCTGGTCACCAAGCTGTACGGCACGATGCTCGGATACGACATCGGCAAGCTGGCGATGGACATGATGGGCGATCGCGGACTGTTGGCGCCCGGTGAGGAGACGGCACCCGCCATGGGCATGTTCGTGACGGCCTATATGTGGTCGCTGGGTATCCTCATCGCCGGTGGCACCGCCAACATCCAACGCAACGTCATTGCCGAACGGGGACTGGGGTTGCCGCGTGATCAAGCGGTGAACCGCAAATAGCCAACGGCAGAATCCAGAGCACAGAACACGGACTGGTGAAAGGCGATCATGAATTTTGGTTTGTCTGAAGAACAGGTGCTCCTCAAGAATACGATTCGGCGCTTTTTGGAGGAGCAGTGCCCGACGACGCGCGTCCGCGCAATCATGGAAGGTGAGAGCGGACACGATCCGGCGTTGTGGGAGGGGTTGGTCGATCTGGGGGTCTCCGGTTTGATCATCCCGGCCGCATACGGCGGCTCGGGCCTGGAGCTTTTGGATTTCGCGCTGGCGGCCGAAGAGCTCGGCTATGCGTGCACGCCGGGACCCTTCATCGGCGTCGCAATGGCCACGGTCGCGCTGCTCGAAGGCGGCGATGCGGCACAGCGCGAGCAGTGGCTGCCACGCATTGCGTCGGGCAAGGCGCTCGCCACCATCGCTTTCGGCGAGGGCGACGGCGAGTGGGACCCGCGCAAGTACGCGGCTCGGGTGCAAGGTGATCAGCTCACAGGGGCGAAACCATTCGTGCCATACGCCAGCGCCGCAGATGCGATCATCGTCGCAGCCCACGACAGCAACGGTCCCGGATTGTGGCTGGTCGAGCGCGGCGCGCCCGGAATCGAAATCATCCGGCTGAAGGTCAACGACCTCACTCGGCGCGTCGAGACCGTTCGCTTCACCGGTACGCCCGCACGCAAGCTCGGTGGCAATGCCGCCGCGCTGCAGCGCACGCTCAATGCCGGTTGCGTGCTGATCGCCGGCGACGCGTACGGCGGCTCGAGTCGATGCCTGGAAATGGCGGTCCAGTACGCCAAACAGCGCGAGCAATTCGGCCAGATCATTGGCGCGTTCCAAGCAGTCAAACACCAGGTGGCCAACCTGGCGTGCGAGCTCGAACCCTCCCTGTCACTCTATTGGTATGCGGCGCACGCGTTTGATCGGATTCACGACAAGTCGGAACGTCATGCGGCGTTGGCGAAAGCCCACCTCAGCGACTTGTACGATCGCGTCACGCGCGACACGACCGAGTTGCACGGCGGCATCGGGTTCACCTGGGAGTTCGATCTGCACCTGTGGTTTCGCCGCGCCATTTTCGATCGCAGCTTCCTCGGTGATGCGAATTTTCATCGCGCTCGCGCGGCGGATCTCGCCGGATGGTGAATGTCCCCCCGGGGTCGTCCTGCATCGACCGCCCACCGCCGTAGGGGCAGGCCTTGTGCCTGCCCAGAGCTTGTGCCTGCCCAGGCCTTGTGCCTACCAATGCCCTACCGAGCGACCATGAAGGCCGCCCCTACAATCGGGCTCCTAATCCAAAAGGCTGGCCGCCACCTCAGCCAACGCCGGCGCCTCCGGCGCGTAGCGAATGCAGAGGCTCTGGGCGCGCTCCGCGTGGTAGTGCAGCGGGTGCTCGATCACGTAGCCGGCGCCGCCGTGCAGGTGGTGCGCGCTCAGCGTCACACGCTTGAAGGCTTGGCCCACGAACGCCGCAGCGATCGACAGCTCGGTACCCTCCTCCGTACCGGCCGCCAGTCGCGTGATTGCCTGCCAGGCCAGGTGCTTGGCCGCCGTCAGTTGGGTGGCCATGTCGGCAATTTGGTGCTGGACTGCTTGAAACACCGCGAGCTTCTGGCCAAACTGTTCGCGTTCTTTGACGTACGCAACGGTCATGGCCAGCGCGGCATCCATCCCGCCGACCATCTCAGCCAGGCCGAGGGCGACCTGTTGCCGCTGCACCTGCTGCAGTAGGGCGCGGCCCTTCCCGGGCGGGCTTAAACGCTCCAATACGGGCGTCGCGTCGTAAACAACGACCGCTTGGCGCTCACCATCGAACGTACGCACGGGAGTCGTCCGTGTCGCGTCGCCGTCGACTAGTACCAAAGCGACGTCGTCATCCCAGCGCGCCGCGACGAGGTGATGCGCGGCTCGTGTTGCGTCCGCCACGTACCACTTCTCCCCAAACACGCGCGATCCGTTGACGGAGGTTTGATACGCGCCAGGGTTACGATGATGTTGCTCGTCGAGAGCCAGTGCCAGCGTTCGTTCTCCCGCCGCGAGCAGCCGCAGATGGGGGTTGGCACCATCCACCAGCGCCAACGCAGCAACTGAACGAATCGCGTTCAGCACCCCGCGCGGGATCAGGCCCCGGCCACACTCTTCGAAGACGCACGCGATCTCGATCAACCCCGACCCACTGCCCCCCGCGCTTCCAGGCACGGCGAGACCGAACCACCCCAACGATACAATCGCGCGCCAGGTCGCTTCGTCGATACCGTCCGGTTCCCGTTCCCATGACGCCAAACGCTCCGGAGTCACCTGTTGCTCGCAGAAGCGGCGAACCGCGTCCTTGACCTCCTGCTGTTCGTCGGTGGGGGCGAGGTGCATCAAAGTTCCAAGGCTCAAGGTACAAGGTTCAAGTCGCCAAACCAGAGGCCCGAAACGGCGTGGCGACCGCAGCGGTACATGCGGGTCCTTGAGCTTGCACCTTGCCACCTGCAACTTGCCACTTCATTTTCTTGGCAACCCGTATCCCAGCATCGCGATGATGTTGCGTTGCACTTCGTTGGTACCGCCACCGAAGGCGAGCAGTGGGGCGGTCCGGTAGAGCCATTGCAGCCGACCATGTAAGGGTGCCGACGGCTCGTCCGGATGGAGCTGACCGGCCATGCCGAGAATCTCACTGCCGACGTCGGCCACGCGTTGTGCGAGCTCGCTGACGAAGATCTTCGCCATGGAGGATTCCGCAGCCGGAACACGTCCTTGGTCGAGCGCCCATGCAGTTTCCAGTCCCAGCATGCGGGCTGCTTCGATATCGATCGCCAGACGTGCCAACCGCTCGCGCACCCAGGGATCTTCACGGAGCGGCTGGCCCGCGACGTCGAGCTCGCGCACCAATCCAACCAGCTCGCGAAAGAAGCGGCGTGTCATCGCCACCGAGCCAATGCTCAAGCGTTCGAAGTTGAGCGCCATGGCCGCGTAGTAGAAGCCCATGCCGCGCTCGCCAATGAGGTAGTCGCGTGGCACCCGGACGTTGTCGAGGAACAAGGCATTGGTGCGGAGGCCAGGCCAGACATAGATCGGCTGCACCGTAACGCCGGGGGCATCCATCGGTACGATGATCATGGAGATGCCCTTGTGTTTGGGCGCGTCGGGCTCGGTGCGCACTGCCAACCAGTTGTGATTGGCGGTATGCGCCATGGTGTTCCACATCTTCTGGCCATTCACGACCCAGGTGTCGCCATCGAGCTCCGCACGCGTCCGTAACGCCGCGAGATCCGTTCCCGCCTCGGGCTCAGAATAGCCGAGCGCAAAGTCCACCTCGGCCGCTTGGATGCGCGGCAGCCAATGCTTGCGCTGCGCCTCGGTTCCCACGCGCATGATCGTGGGTGCGACCGAGGTCACGGTGAGCGGCAGCATCGGCGCCCCAGCTCCCTCGAGCTCGTCGACGAAGATCCACTGGTCGATGCTCGAACGGCCGAGGCCGCCATACTCGACGGGCCACGGAAGACCCCACCACCCGCGATCACGCAACGCCAGAATGAACTGCCGCGCCATCGGTCCCTGCCCCTCGTTACCTGCCTCGCGTAATTCGTCGAGGAGCGCTGGCGTCACGTGCTCCCGTACGAAGCCCCGGATCTCGTCACGCCAGGCGAGTTGGGTGGGGGTGAAGTCGTAGCGCATCCCGATGGTCCTCGGTTCCTGGTCCTCGGTCCTCAGTCCTCGGTCCTCGGTTCGGCGTCTTCAATTACCATCCCGTCTGCGATTCGCCGCAAAACCGGGGACCGAGGACCGGAAACAGGGGACCAAGCACTCGCTTAGCTATACTTCCGCAGCTCCTGCTTCGCCACGCTCGCCTTGTGAACCTCATCTGGGCCGTCGGCCAAGCGCATGGCGCGGCCGTCGCGCCACATCCGCGCGATGGGGGTATCGTCTGAGACGCCCATGGCGCCGAAGACCTGAATGGCGCGGT
>Ga0187892_10010478_pt1 | contig 11727 bp, 10 predicted proteins | sample MA1701073metaG_FD_139345 | JGI IMG/M metagenome (GOLD analysis project Ga0187892, IMG submission 139345) | Bio-ooze microbial communities from a basaltic lava cave in the Kipuka Kanohina Cave System on the Island of Hawaii, USA - MA170107-3 metaG ... | reverse complement strand
TCGCCGAGAATGACGCAAAGCTTCTGGCCATCGGCAAAGTGTTCGGCCAGGTTCAGCGCATCGGCGATCCCGCCTTCGCCTTCCTGGTAGGTGTAGTTCACGTGTTTGAGCCCGAACTCTTTCCCGTTGCCCAGCAGGCGCAGAAAATCGCCCGAATTGCGGCCGCCCGTGACAACCAGAATGTCTGTAATTCCCGCGTCCACCAATGTTCGGATGGGGAAATAGATCATCGGGCTGTTGTAGATCGGCAACAGATGCTTGTTTGTGATTTTTGTCAACGGAAACATACGGCTGCCCGTACCCCCCGCCAAAACAACGCCTTTCATTCTTGCGACACCCTCTTACAAGTTGGAATCGATCCTTCAGGATACACCACCGCCGCCTGCCGGCCCCGCTCTCTAGCGCGCTTCCCCACGTCGCAGTCAAGCCGCTTCGATGCGGCGCAACTCGCCGGCCACCTTGCGCAACTGCTCGGGCTTGAGATCCGGATACATCGGCAATGAAAGTTGCGTTCGCGCAAACTCTTCCGATACGGGAAAATCGCCTGGTTGATATCCGAGGCCGGCAAAACACGGCTGCAGATGCACCGGGACCGGATAATACACTCTGCTCTCGATGCCGGCTTCTTTCAACCGCTGCCGCCACAGCTCCCGCCTTGCCCCGCGCACCGCGTAGATGTGGTACACATGACGAGCCCCGCCGGCTTCCCGCGGCGTGAGAATGCCGCTGCCGGCCAGCAGTTCCTCATAGAGCGCCGCCAGGGCCCGGCGCGCCTGCGTCCAGGCCTCCAAATACCGTAGCTTGACGCCCAGAATAGCCCCCTGAACGCCCTCCATGCGGTAATTGAAGCCTTTCATCGTGTGGAGGTATTTCTCTTCAGCCCCCCAGTCGCGCAGCAGCCGCACGCGGCGCGCATATTCTCCATTACTGGTGGTGACGGCGCCGCCTTCCCCATACGCCCCCAGGTTCTTGGTGGGATAAAAGCTGAAGCAACCCATATCCCCCAAGCTGCCGCACGTGCGCCCCTTGTAGCCGGCGCCATGGGCCTGCGCCGCGTCTTCAATCACCACCAGATTATGTTTCCGCGCCAGAGAGAGAATCGGATCCATGTCCGCCGGATGGCCGAACAGGTGGACCGGAACAATCGCCTTGGTCCGTGGCGTGATGGCGGCTTCCAGTTGCGTAACGTCCATAGTGAAATAGGAGCGCTCCACATCCACCAGCCGTGGCGTGGCGCCCGTATAATCGATCGCCGATACGGTTGCGATGAAGGTGAAAGGCGTGGTGATCACCTCATCTCCCGGCCCTACGCCAGCAGCCAGCAACGCAAGATGCAAAGCGCTGGTGCCCGAATTGACTCCGATCGCCTCGCTGCAGCCGCAATAAGCGGCGAATTTTTCCTCGAACGCGGCCACTTCCCTGCCCAGTATGAACTGCGCATTGTCCAGCGTCCTCGTCACCGCCTCCAGGATCTCCTCGCGGATCGAGAGATACTGGGTTTTTAGATCCACAAACGGAATCATGCTGGTCTCCTGGCGCCGGCCGCTTTTCAGGAAGAGCCCGCCCCGGCCGCCGCCTGAAACTGTTCAAAAGCCGGGGTCGGGGCCGCTTTCAGCGCTTCCCCGATCAGCAGCCCCTCCGCCACCTGCCGCAATTGCTGCTGTGTCCAAAGCTCCGACGCCGGATATTGGCGCCGCACTTCCCTGCCCTTCTCGTCCAGGATTTGCTCGTACTCGACGGGCGAATATTTCTGGTGAAGATAACGGATCGCAAGCGCCCGGCAATGATCCTCGTAAGCCTTCCGCGACTCTGTATTTTCCACTGCCCGCGGCGCCAGGGCGGGCTGCTCGAATCCCTGCGGCGGCCTGACGTCCTGCTTGATGAGATACGCATAGAACCCTGGAGGATTGGCGATCCGCCCGCGGCTTCGTTCAATCAGCACGTCCCCCCATTCAAGCTGGCTCTTTACAGGCTGCCCCTCGGCAGTGGCTTCAAGCAGTTTGCGTGCCTGTGCTTCCGTGATCCCACGCCGTGTCAGCTCAGCCAATAGCGGATGGGCTTGTTTTCCGGATGCGGCCCGCTGGTGGAAGCTCTGAAACTCCCGCATTGCCTTTTCTCCGGGCGAGTAGATCATATGCCAATCCAGCCGGTCCTGTTCGTCGCAACTCTCCTGATACACCACGCGCGTCAGATAGCCCGAAGCAAGATGCGGTTTATGTATTTTATACATCTGCTTCTTGAAATGGTCGTAGTCGGTATAACGCTGCAGCGCCGAACAGGTGCAGAACTCGGAATAGGCCAGCTTTGCCGTCGCATGCCCATGTTTAAGGGCGGCGTAGATCCGGTAGCTGACAATCTCATAGAATCGTTGTGCTGCCGGGGTCAGTTGTCTCATGTAGTCGTAGTTCAAGGGGCGTATTGGGGCTTGATTGAGTACCTCCAGATAGGGTTCGTTGAATACCAGGTAGACCGCATCGGCTTCACTGCCATTGGGTAGTTTCTCGCCATTGAAAATCACTCCGTAGCGGGTGAAATCGGCTTCAATGCGGCGCTCCTCCCCACTGGCAGCCCGATATTTGAGTTTGGCGCTGATGCCGGTGAACGCATTCTGCCGTAGGGCTAGCCGGATTTGATTGGTGTCGCCGCCCAGATCGAGTGCTCTGGCAATTTCCCTCAAGCTGCCCAGCCGCAGCGTTCTTCGTACGGGCCGGGCGGCTTCATCGATACGCCGATTTACCACCAGCGTGTCCAGTTTGTAAGCGAGCTGGCGCGGTGGACCATACTTGGCGCTATGGGAAACCGACCAGTGCAGTGTCACCTCGCCATTCTCATTACGTCGGGTGATGACGATGTTGAAATCACCGGTCTTCGACAGGTTATGAACCGGGAGCCGCGAAACTACGGTTTCCGTTCGGACGAAGTGCATCGCTTCCAGTAGTTTTTCCGGACTGGCCTCTTTTTTCTTTGATGAAGACATTGTGGTAATAAAATGTACACCAAGCTCAGCAACCGTTGCTGTCTTTAATTGACAACCTCTTTGAACGTCTATGATCCAGAAAGGATATCCCTTTTACAATGAGTGCCCTAACGAGGAATTTGTCTCTCCAATTCGTGCGAACCGTCTCCCCAATACGTGCACACTGTCGCTCCAAAGCGTGCGCTTGTGAAGGGGCCGTCTCCCCAATACGTGCAATGTCTCCCCAATACGTGCACTAGCGTCTCCCCAATACGTGCATAGGGCAGCAGCAAAGAATCATTGCCGATTCTATGAAAAACGTCATATACTGTCAACAGCATAGAGAGAATCTATAAAGGAAGAATACTTTTAGGTAGAAGATTCGGAATGGCGAAGCTAGGCAAGCGAGGCGTGAATCCCGGTGGAATTCTTTCCACACAGGAGGTTGCAACCGTGCTGGGTATCAGTCACCCGACATTACTCAAACTGCTAAAAACAAAAAGGATTCCAGAACCGCAAAAACTGGAGGGCGTGCGCTACTGGAATAACGCGGATCTTTGGCACGCCAGTGCGGCACTGGACAGATTGCGGGCGCAGGGCGTGCTTCGCGCCAGAGGGGTGCGCAAATGAGAAAAATTGCGATCGCCAATATGAAGGGTGGTGTGGGCAAGACCACAACGAGCGTCAATCTGGCCGTCGGATTGGCCATGCAGGATCAAAGAGTGCTGTTGGTGGACATGGACCCGCAGGGCAACGTGGCGCACTCGTTGAAGATCCGGGCCTCGCAGAATACAGTGTTTGACTTGATGGCCGATGATATGGTGCTTGAAAACGTGATCCGGCGTCAGGTGAGGCCCAACCTGGATGTAATACCCAGCAATAATTTGGCCTTCGGTCTGGAGAACCGCTTGGCGGGAGAAACGCTGCGGGAGAAAATTTTCGCGCGGAGGATGCGCCATGTCACTGATTATAACTACGTTATCGTAGACACCAGCCCGGCGATGAGCCTCTTGACCGTCAATACGCTGCTCTATGTCGAAAAGGTTATCCTGGTCGTCTCCATGGACCAGATGGCGCTGATCGGCGCCGTTCAAAGCCTGGCCGGGTTGAAAAGAGTGCTATCTGTGTTCGAGTCGCCAGCGCTTGACATTTATGTGCTGCCAACCATTTACAACGCCTCCACCAATGGCTCCAGAGAAACTCTGGCCGCGCTTAAAGACGATCCCGATCTAGGGCCCTATCTGCTGCCGCTCTACATCCGGAAGGATGTAAAGGTCAGCTATTCAGCAGCTTCCAAGAAGTCCATCTGGGAATATGACCCGCGTACCCGCGCCGCCGAGGACTACTCGCGACTGGTCGAATTCTTCCTTGAAGGCAAGGAGGTCGACTTCTGCGCAGGAAAGGACAAGGCGGATGCCGTCCCGGAAACAGAGCAAATCGCGGCACAAGCTTAGCTTCGCCGTCGACCGCTCTGAAATAGATATTTCCAGCGATTGGGTGCAGGCGGTCATGGAACCGCCTTCCCTTCCCTCGCCGGCAGTGTCCCCGCCCCAGGGGCCGCCTTTTTCCGCGCGCGAAACAAAAAATGCCACTGTGGAAACCGTTGCCACTGTGGAAGCTACTGCTACAGTGGAACATAGTGCGCCTGTAGTAAATAAAGCCACAGTCGCAGACAATGCCACAGACGCACTATTTGAGGAGATCCATGCTGCCACAGTAGAAATAATTGCTACTGTGGCACGAGATGCTACAGTAGCAACAATTTCCACAGTAGCAGCGTCTGCCGGGCACCGCGCGCTGCGGCTTCGCCCCATTCATCGCATAACCGATGGGCTTACCCCGGGGCAGTATTCTGTCTATAGGTTGATGTTTGAAAACGGTGAGTGCCGCGCGCCTGGCGCAAACCGGCTCTTTCGCGGCGGCTATGTGGACCTGGTGCGTCTAACCGGCCTCAGCAAACGTGGCATTCAAAACGTCATCGCTGAGTTGCAGGCAAAGTTCGTGATCTCGCTGCATCAGGCGCCTGGGTATCATCGCTCCGAGACAAGTGTGTACGAAGTGCCGCCGGAGCAACAGGTGCTCGATGGTTGGTTCGCTCAGGGATTACGATACGCGGCAGGCAAAAGCAAGAATCTAATGAATATTACTACTGTGGCATAAATTGCCACAGTGGCACTGTTATCATGGACGATCCATTACCGGCTGACCCCGGGCTGTACAGAAGATTTAACGCGCCCCGAGCAGGGCAATCGCCTGCCGTTTTCTTGGATCGCGACGGCGTGCTGGTAGAGGAGGTGGGCTACCTGCACAGAGTCCAAGATATTGAAATCATAAGCGCAACGTACCAGGCACTGGCCGCGCTCGAGGGGCGAGGCCTACCGGTGGTGCTGGTGACAAATCAGGCAGGCATCGGACGGGGTTATTACGGCTGGAAGGAATTCGACCAGGTACAAGATGCCCTTCGGGCTCGCCTAGCCCCGCTTTCCTTCAGTGGCGTATGGGCTTGCGCTTATCATCCGGAAGCGGGAATCGATGCGCTGCGTCAGGATCACCCCTGGCGCAAACCGCACCCCGGAATGCTCGTCGATGCGGCCGCGGCGCTGAATCTAGATCTGGGCCGCTCGTGGCTGGCCGGCGACAAGATCCTCGACATGGAGGCGGCGATCAACGCAGGTTTGGCGGGTGCCGTTCTGGTGCGAACCGGCTACGGAGCAGCAATGGAGAAACTGCTCCCGGATTTGCCCCCTTCGCGGTGCCAGATTCACGTGGCTGACAATGTCGGCGGGGCGGTGGAGCTGATTTGCAGCCGCATCGGATTGCCCAGCCAGCCGTCGCTGGCCGGCGACGGTCGGTTATAATGAACGTTTTTCACAAAGGAAATCGTGACCAGAATCACCGTACTTGGAGGAGCCGGCTACCTAGGCTCCGTGCTGGTTCCGCAATTGCTCCGGCAGGGGTATGCGGTGCGCGTGCTCGACAATTTTCTGCACGGGCAGGCGAGCCTGCTCGATTGCTGTATTTGCAGCCACTTTGAAATCATGCGCGGCGACGTGCGCGACCACAATACGGTCCGCGAGGCCGTCGCAGGCGCCGATTTTATCATTCCGCTGGCGGCGCTGGTGGGGGCGCCCGCCTGTAACGCAGATGTAATGTCGGCGCGAACGACGAACCTTGATTCCATCCGCTTGCTGCTTGAGCTGCGCTCCAGACAGCAGCGCATTGTCTCCCCATGCACCAATAGCGGCTACGGAATCGGGAAGAAAGGAGTGGAGTGCACCGAAGAAAGCCCTTTGCAGCCGATTTCGCTCTACGGGCTGACGAAAGTGGAGGCCGAGAAGGCAATTCTCGAAGCCGGCGAAAGCATCTCGCTGCGGCTGGCAACGGTGTTCGGCGCATCGCCGCGCATGCGGCTGGACCTGCTGGTGAATGACTTTGTTTACCGCGCGGTCAGCGATCGCTTCCTGGTGATCTTTGAAGGGCATTTCAAGCGCAACTACATTCATATCCGTGACGTGGCAAAGGCTTTTCTGCACGCAATCGAGCACTTCGACGCCATGAAAAATCAGGCCTACAATGTGGGGCTCAGCGCCGCGAATCTTTCCAAGCTGGAGTTGTGCGCGAAGATACGCGAGCAGATCCCCGAGTTCTACTACAGCGAAGCCGCTATCGGGCAGGACCCGGACAAGCGGGACTATATCGTGTCGAATGAAAAGATCGAGCGCAGCGGCTACCGGACGGAGATTTCCATCGAGCAGGGGATCGCGGAACTGATTAAGGCGTATAGAATTCTGCGCGCCAGGCGGTATGTCAACGCCTGACGGCGGGAAAGGCATTCGTGGCCCGCAAATTCATTCTCATCGACCAGTCAATTGCGAGCATCGCCGGCCATCATTACGAATACGCGGTGCATGTTCTCGAGGCGGCCCAGCGCGCGGGCTTTGAACCGTACCTGGCAACACACGGCGACTTTGCCGGCTCAAGCTTCCAGTCTCCCTGGAAGACGTTCCCCTATTTCCGTTATAGCTTTTGGGCGGCGCAGGAGCGGACGCAATCCACTGTGCTGGAATGGCTGGCGGGGCTGGCAGGCAAGCTTCGCTTCCGCTGGCGCCTGTTCCGCAACTACTCCTGGCCGGGGTTGCTGTGGGCGGTGCAAAGCCGCTTTGGAGAGTTTCTACTGAAGCAACCTGCCGACCGCGCGCACCTCGAACGGTTGCCCGCGCTGATTGCGGGCGGCATCGCAATGAAACTGGCGCGGCTGGCGGTGCTGCTGCTGCTGCTGCCCCTGGCCCTGGCGGTGTTTCTGGCTCGCGGCATCGGGCGTTTGTTGCTGGCAGGCGGGTTTCCGCTTAGCTACGTCCGGAGTCTGGCGGCGGACCTGAGCGACCTGTTGTGGTTTCAGCGGGAAGTTTTCAAGAGACGGAATCAGTGGCGGCAGTGGTGGCGGCAGTACCGCAGCATCAAAGGGTTCGGCGCGACGACACGGCGGCTGCTGGCTGAAATCAAGCCCGGCGCCGGCGACATCGTATTCCTTCCCACCGTTTCCGCCATCGAAGTCATGGGCCTTGCCACGCTGTTGCGCACCCGGCCCGCCGGGGGCGGGCCGTCGTGGCACCTATTGATGCGCCGCGATATCTATCAGGGCAGGGAAGTGGACTATGCCGCACAGGAAGGCCGCCTCAACGAGCTGCGGCAGGTGATGATGACGGCTGCGGCAAAGCTGAAGGGTCACCACGCCTGTTTTTATACGGACACGGACGAACTCACCGCTCAATACAACCGGCTGGGCGCGTTCCCGTTTCAGACAGCGCCGATTCCGCATACGCCGGCGGCCCGGCCCAGGCGCGAAGCGGCGCCGCTGCGGATCATTTACATGGGCGATGCGCGGAAGGAAAAAGGCTATCATCTGATCCCGCGACTGGTGGAAGACCTCTGGGACGATTACCTGGCAACCGGGCGCGTCAGTTTTCACCTCCAATCCAACTACAATGTGCCCAACGGAGAACCCGAGGCCGTGATCGCGCGCGAGCAACTGGAAATGCTGGCCGGGCGCGCCGGGGGATCAGTGGAACTGATCAAGGAGCCGATGACAAGCGCGCAATACCGCTCCTTCCTTCTTTCCGGGGACATCAACCTGTTGCTCTATGACCCAGTCAACTACTACGCGCGCAGCAGTGGAATTCTGGTGGAGTCGCTAGCCGCCGGCGTGCCGGTTGTGGTTCCGGCAGGAACCTGGCTGGCGCGGCAGTTTCAGCAAGCGGTGTACCAGCGCCGGCGCGGCCTGCGGGACCAGATGCGGATAGTGCAGACCACAGCCGGCCAACAGCTTGACTGGCGCGTGCACGGATCGCCGGAAACGCCGGCGCTGGTAAACGAATCCGTGACGGCCACGCTGGAGGGCAAGGCGTTCACAAGGGTGGCGATACCGCCCGGCGCAACGCACCTGCTGGTGTGTTTCCGCTACGGCAACGGCGCCAACGAGGGGTTTCTTTATGCCGCGGCAACGGACGCAGCCGGTAACGTCATCGGGCGCACACACACACATCTGCTGGAGGCGGATGCTGAGGGAGGGGCGGCCGGCTGGATCGCGATCCAAGCCGGCGCGGCTAAGCTGTGGCTGGCGCTGGGAAGCACGGCCGCCACAGCCGCTATATCAGTGGAAAACTTTAGCATCGATTTTCTGGCTCCCCGTGCGGGGCAGCAGCAGCCGCCGAGCGCGGTGGGCGGCGTTTACCAGCATCCGGGCGAAATCGCGGCTCTGGTGAGGGAGATGGTCGAGCACCACGCCCATTATGAGCAAACGGCACGGCAGTTCGGCGGCAACTGGAGGCAGTATCATAACGCCGGCGCCTTGATCGGGCAACTTGCGGCGGCGGCCGAAGCGGGGCCGGGATGATTGTCGCGCTCTCGGACGTCACCGTCGGCTATGGCACGCCACAACTACCGCTATTGGCCAGGTCGCTGGCCGGGCATTATCAGGCGAAGGCGGAAATCATCGAGCCGGCACAGCCGGAGCTGGCCTCGCGGCACGCCGCCTTCCCCGGGCTTGGCATCCGCGGCGTGCGCACAACGGAACATCCGCATTCGCAATTGGGCCGAAGCGAATACATATTGCGCAGTGCCGCGATCGTCAACCAGCTCAAGCCCGATGTGTTGGTGGTTTGCTGCACCTACTGCTTGCCGGTGCTGTTTCGTTTAAAGCGGCGGCCCGCGAAAGTGATTTATTACGCGGTGGAATCGATCCCGTTTTATGGCGACTTTGACATCGAGATGAACCGCCGGGCCGCGCCGCTGATTGACGTCGTCATTTTTCCCGAGGAGAACCGCGCCGCGCTTGAAGTGGGCCGTTGCGGGTTTCACGGCGTTCGAAAGCTGATACTCTACAACACCAGCAAGCGGCGCGAGCAAATCAGTCCCTTCTACTGCCGGGACCAGAGAAACGGCCGGGTGCTCTATGCGGGCACGATCAGCCGCGAGCAGACCTTCGCGGATTATTATCTCGGGGACGGGGTTCGATCCTTGCCTATTGACCTGTTCGGCCGCGTCATGGGCGCCGAGGCCGAACAGAGCAGGTTTCTTGGCCAGATCGGCGGCGGCGTGCGCTACCGCGGACAGGTGAGCGCGGAGGAGCTTGCCGGGCTGCGGCCTCGTTACGCCTACAGTATCGTTGCCTGGAATCCCAATGTGGAGAACCAGCTCTACGCGGCCCCGAACAAGTTCTTCGAATCGATTGCCGACGGAGTGCCGCCCATAGCCGCGCCGCACCCCCAGTGCCGGCTCCTTGTTGAGCGTTACGGTTGCGGAGTGCTGATGCCGGATTGGAGCTACGAAGGTTTCCAGGCGGCGCTCAACCGGGCCCTTGGCGTATACAAAACCGGCGCCTGGCAGGAGATGGTCGAGGGATGCCGGCGGGCGACGGCGCGGGAGCTGACCTGGGACGCGCAGTTTGAGAAGCTGAAGCCGCATTTGAGCTGACCGTATTTGACCTATAGGAGCATTGTGTAAATGAAGTTCCGGCGAATCGTGGTTACAGGAGCGGGCGGGTTCCTGGGGCGGCATTTGATGCCGGTTCTGGAGAAGCGCTATGGTGCGGAGTGCGTTCGCGGGGTACACACGGCTGACTACGATCTGCTGAATCCGGCTGAAGTCCGGCGTTTGTTCGAAGAGCAGAGCCCCGCCGCGGTGGTGCATCTGGCCGGCTATGTGGGCGGGATCGGAGCCAACCGGGAATACCCGGCGACTTTTTTTCACCGCAACGCGCTAATGACAACGCTGATGTTTGAGGCAGCGGCCGCTTTTCGGGTCGACAAACTGGTGTATCCGATGGGAGGATGCAGTTATCCAGCCCAGGCGCGATCCCCCATCGGCGAGAACCAGATGTGGGAAGGGTATCCTCAAGCGGAGAGCGCAGCCTACTCGACCGCCAAAAAGATGGGATTGGTGGCCGCCGAGGCCTACCGGCAGCAGTTCGGCATGAATGCGGTGGTGGTAATCCCCGGGAATCTGTATGGGGAGTACGACAATTTTCGCGTAAAGGAATCTCATGTCATTCCCGCACTGATCCGGCGCTACTGGGAGGCCAGGCTGGCCGCGGCGCCCCAGGTTGTGGCCTGGGGTACGGGAAAAGCCACCCGCGACTTTGTATATGCCGGCGACGTGGCTTCGTTGTTCCCCTTCTTTTTGGAAGATTACGATTCCCACGAGCCGGTGAACTTGAGCTCGGGCACATCGACCGCGATCCGCGAATTGACTGAATTGATCCGCGATCTGACCGGCTACGCCGGCAAAATCGCCTGGGATGAAACCAAGCCGGACGGACAGATGGAAAAGATTTTCGATGTGACGCGAATGAAGCGGTTGGGGCTCAACTGCCCCACGCCATTGCGGGAAGGGCTTAGGCGAACGATCGCCTGGTTTGGAGCAAACTACGCGAGCGGCGCCGATGGCATCCGGCTATGATTCACGGCGCGATACAAATGCCGGCTCCATCAAATGATGCCTGGCGCGCGATGGTCACCGTGAAATTCGAGTTGATGCGGGCGGCGGTGCATTCTTCGGTGGTCCGGGGCAGGGGCGGCACCACGAAGGCAATTTGATACAAGCCTACCTGACCAGGCGTCAGGCCCGCAAAAACAGGCAGCGGGGAGCTGCCCGTGGCTGGGGGCTGGACGGCTGGACGGACCGGAGGCAGGTTGACACCCACCTGAAAGCCGATGGTTACATCGGCCAGAGGGAGCGGCGAACGCACTCCTTCGCCGCTTCGCACCGTAGCGCCGGCTCCGCCGAGCCCAAACGCATACAGCACCAGCGTTTCGCCGGCAACAGCCGGACGGGAAGGGGTCACCAGGCTGCCATCCAGATGCGCCACCAACGGCTTGCAGGGTCCGGCGAGATCCAAAGGGCGCTCAAAGCCCGGCGGGAACGTGGAGTCGCAGGAATTGAGCATGTGAATGCTGTCGGAGACCGGATCGAGCGGGAAGGCCTCGCCGGCGGCGCCGCGATAGGAGACCGTGAGCGCGGCGAAGTTGGAAGGACGCCCCGAGCGCGGGACGTTCGGCGCCAACTCGTAAGGGATCTGAATGGTGATCGCGGTCAACAAAGAACAGCTTGAGGGAGAAAGGCCGTAGCACTGGTCAGCGGGGTAAACCGCAAACAGGGGCGTCGGGATCGGATTCGAAGAGAACGTCTGATGCAGGGTTACCGAATAATCAGCCAGAGAAGTGGGTAAAGGCAGCGACGCGGCGGCGGCCGTCAGCCGCGTGCCCTGCTCTCCC
>Ga0187892_10010477_pt1 | contig 11728 bp, 8 predicted proteins | sample MA1701073metaG_FD_139345 | JGI IMG/M metagenome (GOLD analysis project Ga0187892, IMG submission 139345) | Bio-ooze microbial communities from a basaltic lava cave in the Kipuka Kanohina Cave System on the Island of Hawaii, USA - MA170107-3 metaG ... | reverse complement strand
CGACGGTGTCGTGGCCGCCGAGGGCGAAGATGACATCGTCGCCCGGCGTGCCGATGATGGTGTCGTTGCCGGGCGTCCCCACGATGGCGCCGGGGCCGGGTTGCAGGAGCCGTCCGCACACCGCCGGGTCCGCCCCAAGGGTCGCGACGGCATACACGTCAACGGCCTCGTTGGTGTCGACGGGCCCGAAGCCGTCGCCCCGGCTGGTGAAGGCGACGAGCCGCCCGCTGGCCGAGATCGACCCCGCCTCGGCGCCGGCGTCGTTCGTCCCGTCCGTGCTGGCCCCGTTGCGGCTGGCCAGGGCGGTGACGCCGGCGGCCCGATCGCGCACGTAGACGTCGAGGTCGGCGCCGGCGTCGGGCGGCCCGAAGGTGTTGCCCAGCGTCCGGAAGACGACGAACCGGGCGTCGGCGGACATGCGGGCCAGGGCGCTGAAGGAAGCAGCGGTGTTGTTCATCCCATCCGTCCCCGCGGCGTTGATGGTGACCAGGTCGACGGCGTCCGTGGCGGTGTCGCGCAGGTAGACGTCCGTGTCGACGCCGCTGTCCGCGGGCCCGTACCGGTTGTCGTCCGACTGGAAGAGGACGTAGCGCCCGTCGGGCGACATGGCGGCCAGGGCAACCCCCGGGGCCGACCCCGGCGGGCCGGTGACGGTGGCGCTCACCAGCGCCGTCGTGTCGAGGCCGCGGTCCCGGAAGTAGACGTCCACCGCGGCCGAGCCGTCGGCCGGGCCCAGGTCGGTGGCGCGGCTGGCGAACGCCACGTAGCGCCCGCTCTCCGACACGAGCGGTTCGCCCGACGGACCGTCGCCGCCGTCGGTCCCCGCCGCGTTCACCGAGACCAGCTCGGTGAAGCCGAGGGCGAGGTCGCGGAGGTAGACGTCGGGCGCGGAGTTGGCGTCGGCCGGCCCGAGGTCGTCGGCCGCGGAGGTGAAGGCGACGAACCGGCCGTCGACGGAGAGGCTCCCCTCCCCCGACGCCCCATTGCCGGCGTCGTCCCCCGCGGCGTTGACGCTCACCAGGCGGGTGAACCCGAGGAAGCGGTCGTGGATGTAGACGTCGGCCGCCTCGTTCGTGTCCGGCGGGGCCAGGTCGTCGGCCTCGCTGGTGAACAGCGCGTAGCGGCCGTTGGGGCTCAGCTTCGGCGCGTACGAGGCCCCGTTGCCCCCGTCGGTGAAGAACGCGTTCACGGACGCCAGCTGGGTGAAGCCGAAGTCCATGTCCCGGATGTAGATGTCCTGGTCGGCGCCGGCGTCCGGGGGGCCGAAGTTGTTGGCCGTGGTCACGAACGCGACGTACCGCCCGTTCTCGGAGATGATCGCCTCGGTGACGGCGGCGTTGGCGCCGTCGTCGCCCGTGTCGTTGACGCTGACCAGCTCGGTGATCCCGGTGAGGAGGTCGCGCCGGTAGACATCGGTGTCCGCCCCCGGGTCCGTGGGCCCCAGGTCGTCGGCGTCGCTGAGGAAGACGACGTAGCGGCCGTCGGCCGAGACCGACGGCGCGCCTCCGTCCACGCCGAAGGAGGGACCGTCGCCCGAGTCCGTCCCCGCCCCGTTCACGCTCACCAGCTCGCTGGGGCCGACCTCCGCCCCGGCCGCCGTCGGGGGCAGCCCGAGCGCCACCATGGCCGCGCCGGCGACCAGTCGACCCAGCCGTTGGGACCGCCTGTGCTGTCGCGCCATACCCGCCTCCCGCTCCGTTCCACGCCTCGCCGACCACGCTAGCGGGCGACCATCTCCCGGACGTAAGGGTTGGTGGCCCGCTCCTCGCCGACGGTGGTGACGTCTCCATGCCCGGGCAGCACCCGCACCTCGTCGGGCAGGGGAAGGATCTTCTCGATCATCGACTCGACCAGCTGCCCCAGCGAGCCGCCGGGCAGGTCGGTGCGGCCGATCGAGCCCTGGAAGAGGTGGTCGCCGCTGAACAGCACCGACGCCTCGCCGTCCACTTCCAGCAGGTAGCACGTCGAGCCGGGGGTGTGGCCGGGGGTGTGGATGGCGGTGAAGGTCATCCCCGCCCCCGCGATGCGCTCGCCGTCGTCCATCCCCAGGATCAGCTCGGGCGGGTGGAGGTCGAGGCCGGAGTAGGCCAGCAGCTCGCTCAGGGTCCCGCCGGTGCGGACGGGGTCGAGGAGCATGTGCCGGTCGTGGTCGTGGATGCGCACCGGCAGGGTCGCGGGATCGGCGGCCGCCTGGCCCACCACCGCGCTCACCCCGCCCACGTGGTCGACGTGGCCGTGGGTGGCGAACAGCGCCACCAGCCGCAGCCGCTTGTCCCGCAGGCGGGCGACGATGGCCGACGGGTCGGGCGGGGCGTCGATCAGGACGCACTCGCCGCCGGGGCCGTCGGGGGCCACGATCCATGCGTTGGTGCCCGCCACCCACAGCTGCATGCCTTCGATGAGCATCGCCGGCGACCCTACCGTCGCAGCGCCTCGGCCACGCGCCGCGGGCCGGGGTGGCGCTCAATCTCCTCCAGCGGGTGCGGGAGGGCGATCGCCCAGTTGGGCCACTCGTCGACGGTGCCGGGCATGTTGGGCCGCTCCTCGACGGCGAGGGCGTCGTCGAGCGTGCCCGCCACCAGGGTGCTGGCGGCCCGGCCGAGGGTTTCGTGGGCCCCGGCCACCACGTCCTCCACCGAGGCGCCGGGCGCCGGCACGCCGCTCACCCGCGCCAGGTGCTCCCGGGTCTTGCGCATCGCCTCCTCGTTGGGTTCGGCCCCGATCGACCGCTGGGCCTCCAGGTCGTGGCCCGTCCACAGGCCGGCGATGGTGGGTAGGTCGTGGGTCGTCACCGCGGCCATGGCCTGCTCCGGCCACCGCTCGGGCGGCTCCTGCTCGAACCAGAGGAGCCGGTAGGACAGCACGTTGCGCTCGTGCAGCTCGTGGCGGACCTGGGGTTCGACCGTCCCCAGATCCTCGCCCACCACGTACGCCCCGGCCCGGTGGCTCTCGAGGGCGACGATGTCGAGCAGGTCGCGAGCCGGGTAACGCACGTACGTCCCACCCGCGGGGCTGGCCCCGCGCGGCATCCAGAAGAGGCGGAACAGCCCCATCACGTGGTCGAGGCGGATGCCGCCGGCGTGGCGCAGCACGCACCGGATCGTCTCCATGAACGGCCGGTAGTCGGCGGCGCGCAGCTTCCAGGGGTCGAACGGGGGGAGTCCCCAGTCCTGGCCCCGGGTGTTGAACTCGTCAGGCGGGGCGCCCACCGACATCTCCCCCACGATGACGTCGTTCCACAGCCAGGCGTCGGCCCCGCCGGGGTCGACGCCCACCGCGAGGTCGTGGACGATCGCCGCGCCGGCGGGGTCCCCCGGCTTGCCGCTGGCTCGCTCCAACTGGACGTCGAGCAGCCACTGGAGCCACATGTGGAAGCGCACCCGAGGCCAGTCGGCGTCCCGGTAGCCGCGCACCGCCGCGCTGTCCGGGCGCCGCAGCCCTTGCGGCCAGTCCGGCCACGCCGCGCCCTGGTCCTCGGCGATGGTGCAGAAGGTGGCGAACCCCTCGAGGGAAGGCCCCTCCCGCCGGCAGTGCTCGTCGAAGGCGGGGTCGCCGGGGAAGCGGTCGTACAGCCGCTCGAGAACGGCCAGCTTGTGCCGGTAGGCGGCGTCGCGATCGATGCGGCGGTCGTGGTTCAGCGCCCTCCCGGCGGCGGCGAGGTCGTCGATGTCCTCCAGCTCGGAGGCGCCAGGCACGTCCTCCACCCGGAGGTACAGCGGGTTGCGGAACCGGCGGCTGCTGGGGAAGTACGGGCTCGGCTGCTGGGGGACCAGGGGCAGGGCGGCGTGCAGCGGGTTCACCAGGACGAAGCCGGCGCCCAGTTCGCCCGCCGACCACTGGGCCAGCCTCCGGAGGTCGGCCAGGTCGCCGATGCCCCAGCTGCGGCGGGAACGGGCGGCGTACAGCTGCACCGCCCACCCCCACGCCCGCCGGCCGGGCAGGGCGCAGCGGCCGGGGCTGACGATCAGGGCCCGCCCGTTCAGCTGGTGGTACCCGTAGGGCAGGTCGGGAGGCAGGGCGCCGTCGGCGCCGACCTCCACCTCACCGCCGTCCTCGGTCCGCAGCGTCGCCGTCCCCGGGCCGAGGCCGGAGACCCGCTCGCCGGGCCGGGCGAACCGCGGTCCCGCCGCGGCCGGCGCCTCCCGGTCGCCCGCGCTCATGGCGGCGAGGATGGCGTCGACGCTCTCGGCGGGGGGCTCGGCCCACTGGCCGTCGGCGCGGTGGTAGCCGGCGGCCACCCCCCAAGCCTCGGCGCGCGACACGCCGCCGAACGTACCCGGGGTCAGCCGGTCACAGGCGCCGCCGGAGCAGCCTTGGCCCCCCGCTTGCGGGCCAGCCGGGTCCCGCCCCACAGCAGGCCGCCCAGGACGGCGATGGGGGTCAGCCAGCCCACGACCACGACCATCCCGCCCACCACCTGGACCGCGCCGTCGACGGCCCGCTCGAAGCTGTGGGCCAGGCCGGTGGCGGGCTTCGGGCCGGGAACGGAGATCAGCGCCGCGCCGGGCTCGTACAGGGAGACCTGGAGGGTGGCCAGGCTGGCCGCCTGGTCGAGCTGGGCCCGCTGCCCCTGGAGCTGCTCGACCTGCTGGCGGACGTCGAACAGCGCCGTCTGCACCTGGAGCACCTCGCCCACGCTGACGGCCTTGCCCACCAGGGCCCGCAGGGCGTCCTCCTGGGCGGCCAGGCTGCGCAGCCGGGCGTCGTAGTCGACCAACTGGCCGCTGACGTCCTCGCCCCGGCTGGCTTCCTGCTCGACCGTCCCGAGCTGGCCCACGGCCCGCCGCACGTCGTCGAAGCGGTCGACGGGAACGCGGAGCGTGGCCTGCCCGGCCCGGGCCCGTCGGTCGTCGGTCGCGCCTGCGGTCGCGGTGCTGGAGGCGGTGACGTAGCCGCCGTGGGCGGTGGCGACCGCCGCCACCCGGTCGAAGGCGGCCGGGAACCCGTCCTTGCCCAGCTTCACCGACACCTCGGCGGTGCGGACGACGCGCGGGCCGGTGGGCGCGATCAGCTTGGCGTCGCCTGCGACCGCCGCCGACTGCCCGCCTGCCGACGGGCCGTTCACGGCCTGCCTCGTCGCCGCGAACCCATCGGTCGCCGCCGCCTCGCCGCCGCCGCCTGCCTCGTTGTCGCGGACTGAGCCCGTCCCCGACACCAGCGCTCCGGCCGCCACGAGGACCAGCAGCGCGGCCCCCACCACCATGCCCGTTCGCCCCGACTTCCGGCGCATCTCCGACCTCCATCTCGTCACAAGAGGTTGGACGGCGGCAGGAACGCTGCGGTTCCCGCGAGCCGTTTCCGCCGGCGGCCCGGCAGGTCATCGGTACACTTTTCGTCCCATGTCTCGTTGGCTTGTCGAGAAACGGCTCTCCCAGTCGTCCGAGCGGCTGAAGCAGCTGCGCGCCGAGCTGGTCGTCGTCGACGAGCAACTGGTCTTCCTCGCCGACGCCGCCGACGAGGCCCGCCTGCGGGCGCTCGTGTCGGAAACGCCCCTGGCCGACAAGGAGCACCGGGACGCGCAGAAGCACGCCGACGCCATGCAGCGTCGCCGCGCCGAGATCGTCTCCTCCATCGGCGACCTCGTCCGCTCCCAGGACGAACTGCTCGACCGGCTCACCGGTGAGGCTCGCCCATGAGCGTGCGGGTTGTCATCGCCGAGGACGAGGCCATCATCCGCCTCGACCTGAAGGAGACGCTCGAGGAGGAGGGCTACGAGGTCGTCGGCGAGACGGGCCGGGGCGACGAGGCGGTCAGCCTGGTGCGCGAACTCCAGCCCGACCTCGCCATCCTCGACATCAAGATGCCCGGCCTGGACGGCATCCAGGCGGCCCGGGAGATCTCCGCCAGCCGGCGGGCCGCCGTCCTCATCCTCACCGCCTTCAGCCAGCGGGACCTGGTCCAGCAGGCCACCGACGCCGGCGCCATGTACTACCTCGTCAAGCCGTTCCAGAAGAGCGCCCTCATCCCCGCCATCGAGGTCGCCCTGGCCCGCTTCGCCGAGGTACGGGCGCTGGAGCAGGAGTCGGAGGAGCTCAAGGAGCAGCTCGCCACTCGCCGCCTCGTCCACCGGGCCCAGGGCCTGCTCCAGGACGAGTGCGGGCTCAGCGAGGCGGACGCCTTCTCCTTCATCCAGCGCACGGCCATGCGCCAGCGGGTCAAGATGCGGTCGATCGCCGACCAGATCCTGTCCGGCGAGCTGCGCCCGTAGGGAGCGGCGGCTGCCGGCGCGTTGGCTTCGGCCGACTGGCGTCAGAATCTTTCCTCCCAGGAAAGCTGAGTCGCACAGAAGCACTGGACGCCTCCTCGTCGACGCCCAGGACGCTGACCTGTCGAGAGTCGCCCGGGTCGTCGGGATCGAACTCGACAAGGCGTCCCTCACCGCCTGACGCCTGACTCTGCGCCGGCGCCGGCGCTGCCCCATCCATGCCGCAGGACCTACGGCTTCAGCGGCGGCGGATCGTCGTCGTGGTCGTGGGGCTGAAGAGGGCGCCGAGGTCGGTGACCTCGCTGGCCGCCGGCGGCCGGAGGTCGACGGCCGTGCCGAAGTCGTACATCTCGAACTGGGCCGTTCCCGCCTCGATGGCCAGCGTCATCTTCCGCACGCGGCCCTCGCTGTCGATCCAGACGTCAGTCGGCACGGTGGCCGTGCCCAGGGCCGACACCGCCGAGCTGACGCCCGGGGCCTCGGCAGCGGCCCGGTTGAGGTCGAGGGTGCCCCGGTAGCGGGTGGTCTTGGCCCCCCGCACGGACTCCTCGCCGACCCTCCGCATGTCGCTCACCGCCCCCTCGAGGAGCTGGATCGCCTGGCTGGGGTCGGCCGACTGGAGTTGGCCCAGCGACCCCACGTTCACCCCCGCCTGGCTGGCGAGGGCGGAGAGGTCGACCTTGATCCACGGCCGGCTCGCGGGGACGATCCCCGCCGGCAGCTTGACGTAGATCCCCTCCGGGCTGAGCACGGCCTCCACCGTCCCGCTGGCCAAGCTCCCGCCCAGCGAGCCGAGGTCCACCGACAGGGCGCCGACCCCGTTGCGCAGGTCGATGGCGCCCTCGCCCGTCAGCGTGCCGCCCCCGAACGTCACGCTCATGGCGACCTTGGCCGAGCCCGCCGCCGCGGTCTTCTCCGGCGCCGCCCGCACCACCTCGGCCGCATCGGCCGAGGAACCGCTGCCGCCGCACGCGGCCAGCAAGGCGGCCACAAGCGCGACCCCCGCCGTCGCGGCGGCGAGCCGGCGGGTCACACCCGCTCCACGTACAGCAGCCGGGCGAGGGCCGGGCCGAGGGCGATCGTGCCTCGGTCCAGGTCGAGGGTGAGGGTGCCGTCCGGCGCCTTGGCCCGCACCCGGGCGTCCGCGCCGGGGATGAAGCCGTGGGTGTCCAGGTACTCCAGCGCGTCTTGGTCGACCTCGACCTGCTCGGTGACCCGCTCCAGCCGCACCCGCTCCCCCGGCTCGGTGTCGGCCAGGGCGTGGAGATCCCGCTTGCGACCGATGACCCCCGGGATGGGGTTCCCGTGGGCGCACGTGGACGGATCCTCGAGGATCGCCCGGATGCGGGCCTCGACCGCGTCGGACATCACGTGCTCCCACCGGCAGGCCTCGATGTGGGTCTGCGACCACGGGATCCCGATCACGTCGAGGAGGAACCGTTCGGCCAGGCGGTGCTTGCGCACGACGCTCTCGGCCCGCTCCCGCCCCTCGCCGGTGAGCCGGAGGATGCGGCCGTCGACCACCACGTAGCCGTCGGACTTGAGCCGCCGCACGGTCTCCGAGACGGTCGGCGCCGAGTGCCCCAGGTGCTCGGCCAGGCGCGCCTGGATCACCTGGGCGCCTTCCTCCTCGAGCTCCCAGATCGCCTCCAGGTACTCCTCGACGGGCGGATGGAAGCCTTCGGCCATGGCTGCCCATCGTACCGGCCGACCGCGGGCGGGGGCGGCGGCCGCGGCGGGGGCGGGGGCAGGGGGCGTGGGCGGCGGCCCGGCCGTACCATGCCTCCGTGCCCCGGTTCATGCTGCTCGACGGCAACTCGCTGGCCTACCGGGCGTTCTTCGCCCTCCCCACCGACCTGACCCTCGCCTCGGGCCAGGTCACCAACGCGGTGTACGGCTTCACCTCGATGCTCATCAACCTCATCAAGGACCACAAGCCCGATCACATCGTGGTGGCGTGGGACCGGCCCGAGCGCACGTTCCGCCACGACCTCGTCCCGAGCTACAAGGAGGGCCGCGCCGAAGCGCCCGACATCCTCCGCCAGCAGATGGGGCTCATCCGCCAGGTGGTCGAAACCCTGCGCATTCCGATGATCGACGCCCCCGGCTACGAGGCCGACGACGTCATCGCCACCCTCGCGACGTCGATCCAGGGCCAGGGCGACGAGGTGCTCATCGTCACCGGCGACCGCGACGAGTTCCAGCTCGTCGAGGACCCGCTGGTCAAGGTGCTCTACAACCGGCGGGGCGTGAGCGACTACCTGCTCCTCGACGAGGCGGGCATCGAAGGGCGCACCGGCGTCCGGCCGGCCGTCTACCCCCAGTACGCGGCGCTGCGGGGCGACCCGTCGGACAACCTCCCCGGCGTTCCCGGCGTGGGCGAGAAGACGGCGGCCAAACTCATCAACACGTGGGGCGACCTCGACGCCGTGTTCGCCAACGTGGACGCCAACACGCCCAAGCTGCGGGAGAATCTCCGGGCGGCCGAGGCGCAGGTGCGCCAGAACGCCCAGGCCACACCTCTCGTCCGGGACGTGCCGCTCGACGTCGCGCTCGACGACCTCCGCATGGGCCGGTACGACCCCGAGGCGGTGCGCACCCTGTTCCGGTTCCTCGAGTTCAACACCCTCCTGCCCCGGCTCCAGGAGGCCGTGGGCGCCCAGGTCGCGGCGCCCCCGCCCGCCGAGAAGCTGGAGGTCGCCACCCGTGTGGTCACCGACAGGGCCGAAGCGGCCGAGTTGCTCGCGGGCCCCGCCACCGTCGCGGCGGCGTGGGCGGGCGAGGAGGGACGCTCCGCGCTCACCGGGCTGGCGGTCGCGGTCGACGGCCAGGCGGCGGCATGGGTCCCCGCCGACCTCGTCCACGCCGCCGGCGAAGGGATCGGCGACGGGATCGGCGACGGGATCGGCGACGGGATCGTCACCCACCAGGCCAAGGAGCTGATGCGGGGGCTCATCCGCCTCGGCGTCGAGCTGCCCGCCCTCGACCTCGACACCGCCATCGCCGCCTACCTGATCGACCCGGCCGAGACCAGCTACGGCCTCGAAGAGCTGGCGGCCCGATTCCTGGGACTGGAGATCACCTCCCCCGGCGCCCCGCCCGCGGGCCAGCTCGACCTGTCCGGCGCGGCCGCCGACCCCGCGTCCGACGCCGGCCGCCGCGCCGTCGCGACGCGCCTGCTGGGGGAGAAGGTCGCGCACGCCTTGGACGCCCGGGGCCTGCGCCGCCTGTACGACGACATCGAGCGGCCCCTCGTGCGGGTGCTGGCCCGGATGGAGGAGGTGGGCGTGCGGGTCGACGTCGACGAGCTGCGGGCCCTCAACGCCGGGCTGGTCGAGGAGGCCCGGAAGCTCGAGCACGAGATCCAGCAGTTGGCGGGTGAGCCTTTCCTGGTGAACTCCACCCTGCAACTGCGCCACATCCTGTTCGACAAGCTCGGCCTCCAGCCGCAGAAGAAGACCAAGACCGGCTTCTCGACCGACGCCGCCTCGCTGGAGAAGCTGCGCGGCCAGCACCCCATCATCGAGCCCCTGCTGCGCTACCGCGAGGTCGAGAAGCTGCGTTCGACCTACGGGGAGACCCTCGTGGCCGAGGTGGGCGCCGACGGCCGCATCCACGCCACGTTCAACCAGACCGTGGCCCGCACCGGCCGCCTGAGCAGCGACCGCCCGAACCTGCACAACATCCCGATCCGCACGGAGGAGGGGCGCCGCATCCGCCGGGCGTTCATCCCGGCCGCGGGCTGCCGCTTCCTCGTCGCCGACTACAACCAGATCGAGCTGCGGGTCATCGCCCACCTGGCCCAGGACCCGGGCCTCATCGAGGCCTTCGCCGCCGGCCGGGACATCCACCGGGCCACCGCTGCCCGCATCTTCGCCGTCGCCCCTGAGGACGTGACCATCGGCATGCGGTCCAAGGCCAAGATGGTCTCCTACGGCCTGGCCTACGGCATGGAGTCCTACGGGCTGGGCCAGCGCCTGGGCATCCCCACCGAGGAGGCGGCGACCATCCTCAACGCCTACTTCGCCGCCTTCCCCGCGGTGCGCTCGTACATGGACCGGGTGGTCGGCGAAGCCCGGGACCGGGGCTACACCGAGACCCTGTTCGGCCGCCGCCGCCACATCCCCGAACTGTCCTCGTCGAACTTCCGCCTGCGCCAGGCGGGCGAGCGCCAAGCCATGAACGCCGGCATCCAGGGGCTCGCGGCCGACATCTTCAAGATGGCGCTCGTCCGCATCGACCGGGCCCTGCATGCGAGCCGCCACGCCAGCCGCCTCGTCCTCCAAGTCCACGACGAGGTCATCCTCGAAGTGCCGCCGGACGAGGCCGGGGCGGTCACCGACCTGGCGCTGGACGCGATGCGCAACGTCTGCGAGCTGTCCGTCCCCCTCGAGGTGAGCATCAGCTGGGGCGACTCCTGGGCCGACGCCAAGGGTTGACGCGGGGGTGGATCAGCCCCCCAGGTGAGCCGGGCCCGGTTCAGCGATAGACTGGAGTGTTTGGTGGGCGCGAGGGGGCTTCCACCAAGACTATCCCGTGAAAGAAGGCTGACCAACAAGTATGTCCGACCAGGCCGAAGCGCAGCGCGAGGCCGCGAACCCGACCGACAGCGCAACCGCAGTAGCAACCGCAGGAACCTCCCAGGACGAGGAGTACACCTTCCGGCAGGTCATCGACGATGACCTCGGCGGGATGTCCCTGGAAGACGCCATCGCCGGCACCATCGTCGAGTTCGACGACGGCGACATCGTCAAAGGGGTGATCGTCAAAGTCGACAAGGACGAGGTCCTGCTCGACATCGGCTTCAAGTCCGAAGGGGTGATCCCGGCCCGGGAGCTGTCGATCCGCCACGACGTCGATCCCGGCGAGATCGTGAGCCTGGGCGAGGAGATCGAGGCGCTCGTCCTCCAGAAGGAGGACAAGGAGGGTCGCTTGATCCTCTCCAAGAAGCGGGCCCAGTACGAGCGGGCGTGGGGCACGATCGAGCGCATCAAGGAGCAGAACGGCGTCGTGTCCGGCCCCGTCATCGAGGTGGTGAAGGGCGGCCTGATCCTCGACATCGGGCTGCGGGGTTTCCTCCCTGCGTCCCTCGTCGAGTTGCGCCGGGTGCGCGACCTGGCGCCGTACGTGGGCCGCAGCCTGGAAGCCAAGATCATCGAGCTGGACAAGCACCGCAACAACGTCGTGCTGTCCCGCCGGGCCTGGCTCGAGGAGACCCAGAAGGAGCAGCGGGAGGAGTTCCTCGACAACCTCAAGCCCGGCGAGCGCCGCCGCGGCGTGGTGTCCTCGGTCGTGAACTTCGGCGCCTTCGTCGACCTGGGCGGCATGGACGGCCTGGTGCACGTGTCCGAGCTGTCGTGGAAGCACGTCGACCACCCGTCGATGGTCGTGCAGGTGGGCGACGAGGTCGAGGTGGAGGTGCTGGAGGTGGACCTCGACCGCGAGCGGATCAGCCTCTCCCTCAAGGCCACCCAGCAGGACCCGTGGCAGGAGTTCGCCAACAACCACCGGGTGGGCGAGCTG
>Ga0187892_10010475_pt1 | contig 11730 bp, 11 predicted proteins | sample MA1701073metaG_FD_139345 | JGI IMG/M metagenome (GOLD analysis project Ga0187892, IMG submission 139345) | Bio-ooze microbial communities from a basaltic lava cave in the Kipuka Kanohina Cave System on the Island of Hawaii, USA - MA170107-3 metaG ... | reverse complement strand
GAGACCTTCCGGAGCACCACGGGGTCGCCGCACTTGAGCCCGAAGGCCGCCGCCGCGCTCCCCCGGTTCACCGCCAGCTCGATGAACCCCATGCTCCCGACCACCGCGAGCAGCTCGCCCGGCGGCCGCGCCGCGTACGAGCGCGAGATCCCCCCGATCACGCGTTCGCCCACGCGGACCTCCAGCTTCCCCGGGCCCGCGTCGCGCGTGGTGAGGTTCGTCACGGCGTTCCCGAAGTGGTCCACGTAGATCACCTCCCCGCGCGCCTCGCCTTCGCCGCGCGCCGGACGCGGAAACTCGATCAGCGTCAGGTCCAGCGCGGCGGGCCCGACCTCCTGGAGCGGGAAGCCGAGCGAGAGGTGCGCCGCCACCGGCGCGAGGATGTCCCGGCCGTGGAAGGTGTCGCTCACCGGTTCGCGGAAGAGCGCGCGGTTCCCCACCTCGACCACCTGGACGTCCTCCTCGTCCTCGAGCGCCAGGGTGAGGACGCCGTTGTCCGGGCCGACGAACGCGCCGCGCTTCGTCCGCGCGGCCAGGAGCCGCCGTTCGCTCCCCACGCCCGGGTCCACGACCACGAGGTGGACCGTGCCCTCGGGGAAGTGCCGATAGCTCGAGTGCAGGAGCAGCGCCCCCGCGAGCACGTCCTGCGGCGGCACGTCGTGGGTCACGTCCACGAGCTTCGCCTCCGGGTTGATGCCGAGGATCACCCCCTTCATCACGCCGACGTACGGATCGGTGACGCCGAAGTCGGTGAGGAGCGAGATCACGGCGGCGCTCACAGCGGCCTCCCGAGCATCGCGAGCACGCGCGCCCGCGCCCGGTCGAAGGTGGCGCGGTCGGACGCTTCCAGGTTGAGCCGGAGCACGGGCTCCGTGTTCGACGGGCGTACGTTGCACCACCAGTCGGGATACTGAACGGTGATGCCGTCCAGCCGGTCCACCTCCGCGTCGGGGAAGGCCGCGGCCAGCTCCTCGAGCTTCGCGTCCTTGTCGGCGACGCGGAAGTTCAGCTCGCCCGAGGTCACCGTGCGCCGGAGCGGCCGGAGCACCTCGGAGAAGGGCCGCCCCTCGGCGCTGAGCAGCGTGAGCATGCGGACCAGCGCGATCTCGCCCGAGTCGCAGGTCCAGTTGTCCCCGAAGTAGAAGTGGCCGGACAGCTCGCCGCCGAAGCGCGAGCCGGTGCGTCGCATGGTCGCCTTGATGAAGGCGTGGCCGACCCGTTCGCGCACCGGCGTGCCGCCGGACTCGCGGATCGTCTCGGGCACCACGCGGCTCGAGCGGAGGTCGTAGACGATCGGGCCCTTCCACGTCCGGAGCAGGTCGCGCGCAATCAGCGCGGTGATGAGGTCGCAGCCGACCCGCCCGCCCTGCTCGTCCACGAAGATGCACCGGTCGGCGTCTCCGTCGAAGGCGACCCCGAGGTCGGCGCGCTCCCGCCGCACCGCCTCCTGCACGGGCGCCAGGTTCTCGTCCTTCAGCGGGTCGGCCTCGTGATTCGGGAAGCTCCCGTCCGGCTCGAAGAAGAGCCGCGTGACCCGCACGGGGAGCTGCTCCAGGATCGGCGGGAGCGTGTATCCGCCCATGCCGTTCCCGGCGTCGATCACCACGCGGAAGGGCCGGACCTCGCCCGCGAAGCGGAGCACGTGGCGCGCGAAGTCGCCGAGCACATCGCGCGACTCCACGCGGCCGGTCGCGGCGGGCGGCAGCGGCCGGCCCGAGCGGACCTCCGCCTCGATCCCGGCCAGGCCGGACTCGCCGCCGACCGGCACCGCGTCGCGCCGGCAGACCTTGAAGCCGACGTACTCGGGCGGGTTGTGCGACGCGGTCACCTGGAAGCCGCCGTCGGTCCCGAGCGAGCCGATCGCGAAGTAGGTCATCGGGGTCGAGGCGAGGCCGATGTCGATCACGTCGGCGCCGGCGCGGCGCGCGCCCTCCACCGCGGCGGCGTGCATGGAGGGCGCGGAGAGGCGCATGTCGCGCCCGGCGACCAGCCGGCGCGCGCCCAGCGAGCGGGCGATCGCGAACCCGATCCGCCGCGCGGTCTCCTCGTCGAGGTCCTTCGGGTAGACCCCGCGGATGTCGTAGGCCTTGAAGGCGCCCGCCATGTCAAAGAGGGTGGAAGCTGGAAGCTGGAAGCTGGAAGCCGGAACGATCCGGATGCATGACGAACCTCACTTGAGCTGCGACAGGTTCTTGAACACCAGCTCGGCGGGGTCCGGGCCGAAGTGGCGCTTCAGGAACTCCATCTGCTCGGCCGCGGAGAGCTCGCGCGCGCGCCCGCTCTTCGCGAGCTCGAGCAGCAGGCGGCGGAACGCCGGGTTGCTTGCGGCGGGCTCGGCCAGCGCTCGGATGGTCGCGTGGCCCAGCGAGTCGAGCATCACGTCGAAGGTCTTCTCGGCCCGCGTGGAGACCAGCTCGCCCTGGTAGGCCAGCACCTCCTCGAGGCGCAGGTCGGCCGGACGGTGCACGGCGCGCCGCGCGCGGTCGAGCCAGCCGGTGTGGTCCACGTCGTAGATGAAGTCGTGGTAGTCGCAGAAACAGCGGAAGGACCCGAGAAGCCGCTCCTCGGCCAGCCAGCCGAGGCCCTCCTCGAGCCAGTACGGGAGCGGGCCGAAGGCGTCGTAGATCAGCGGATGGACGATCTCGTGGACCACGCTGGCGGCGGTGTTCCACTTCAAGGTGGGCTTCCGGTCCGGGACGATCACCAGCGGCGGATAGGCGATGTGCACGCTCGGGAGGTCGGCCCGCCCGCGGCCGCGGCCCTGCGGGCGGGTCACCCAGGACCCGGCCTGCGGCCAGGTCTTGGTGACGAAATCGACGACCGCCCGGTAGAGCGGCTCGGTGTCGGGGAGCAGGAACAGCATCGGGAACAGGGGCGCGTCGTCCCCGAAGGTCAGGTGCACGACCGCGGAGGCCGACACCTTCGGGTCGTCCACGGCGGACACGCGGACCACCGAGATGCGCGGCTCCTGCGCCTCCTCCGGCCACGTCAGCTCGAAGCCGAGGACCCCGGAGGCGTCCACCGGGTGCTGGAGGCCGGGCCGGGCGGGGTCGCCGTCGGGGGTCGCGATCTTTCCGTGGCTCGCGGTGACGTCGAACCGGCGCCCGACCCAGGGCGCTCCCTGCGCGTTCAACACCGGCGTGGAGGTGATCCGCGCGGCGCGGGCGCCCTTGCCGTTCAGCTCGATCACGTCCGGGTCGGCGCGGATCGTGAAGCCGGTGCCCGCCGCCCGCGGCTCGTCGAGGAGCAGCTTGCGGATGAAGGCGATGCTGTCGAGCGCCTTCTTGCCCAGGTCGTCGGTGCGGGAGGCGGGGAGCGCGGTCACGACCACGAAGGGCGAGGGTTCGAGCGTGACGACGTAGCGGAAGAAGCTCGCGCGCGCTCCGAGCCCCTCTTCGATCTTCTTGAGGCGGCCGATCACCCAGGGGGGCGCCTTCCCCTCGAGGGCCGTGAGCGAGGCGTAGCCCTTCCCCGCCACCTGGAACCGCTCGGCCGCGCCCAGCACGGCGAGGAGCATCAACACGACGGGCGTCATGCGTGGATCCGGGAAGCCACGGCTTCCACCCATCGCCCCAGCAGATCAGCATGGCCCTCGAGCCGCCCGAAGATGACGCGGGCCAGAGCCTCGTCGTAGGTGTGCACCGTCAGGTTGCGATCATCCGCCATGCCCAGGGCTCCTTCGCTGTCGTTCTCATCCAACAGTCTTGCCGCGAAGGAACCGCGGACCACCTCCTTCGGGGAGCCGTAGTCCAGGCCGGCTTCCTCCCGAAGCCAGAGCTGGGCGGCCTTCCAGGCAGTCTCAAAGCTGTATTCGAACCTCTGGATGGCCGCGCCCCGCTCGATGGCTGTCACTTTGGGCCGGCCCACGAGCTCCCGAAGCGGGCCGAGCGCCTGCCGCGCCATCTGCACGCGTTCGCTCAGCCGCCGACCCATGGAACCCCTTCCTCCAGGACCGGCTGCCGGAGACGCGGGTCGGCCTCGGCGAGATCCACCAGGTCCACGCGATAGGGCACCGTGCTCTCCTCGAGCGTCCGACGGATCCGCGGCAGGAGCCCAGGAGGGAGCGCCGCGTCCCCCTGGACCGCCACGTCGATGTCCGAAGTGAAGCGCGGTTCACCCCGGGCCCACGAACCGAAGAGGAACACCCGGGCTCTGGTTCCGCGGAGCCCCTCCAGCACGATTCTCCTCACGCGATCGAGGTACGCGGGGTTGGGCCGGGCCGCGGTGCTCATGCTGGCCGCGGAGTATAGCCCGTCCCGGCTCAGCCGGCCGACAGCGCCTCGCCGAACGCGCGGAGGGCGCGCTCGACCGCTGCGTCGTCCACGTCGTAGTGCGTGACCAGGCGGAAGCGCTGCGGCCCGGTCGCCACCACCAGCACGCTCCGCCGCGCCACCTCCGCCGCCAGCGCCGCCGCCGTCCGGGGCGGCTCGACGTCGCCGAACACGATGTTGGTCTCGGGCGGCGCCGCGTCCAGGCGGAGCCCGCGGAGGCCGCGGAGTCCCTCCCAGAGCGAGCGCGCCCGCCGGTGGTCCTCGACGAGGCGGTCGCACATCCGGGTGAGCGCGACGATCCCGGGCGCCGCGATGATCCCGACCTGGCGCATGCCGCCGCCGAAGAGCTTCCGCGCCCGGCGTGCCTCGTCGATGAAGGCCCGCGAGCCCACGAGCATCGAGCCGACCGGCGCGCCGAGCCCCTTCGAGAGGCAGAACATCGTCGAGTCCGCGGTGGCCGCGAGCTCCCGGGCCGGAACGCCCGCGGCGACGGCGGCATTGAACAGGCGCGCGCCGTCCAGGTGCACGCGGAGGCCGCGCCGGTCGGCCAGCGCGCGGACCGACCGGTGCCAGGCCAGCGGCAGCACGGTCCCGCCGGCGAAGTTGTGGGTGTTCTCGACGCAGATCAGCGTGGTGCGCGGATGGTGCACGTTCGCGGTGCGGATCGCGGCCTCCATCTCCTCCAGGTCCATCGCGCCCCCGGGGCCGGTGAGCGGGCGCGCCTGGACCCCCGAGAGCGCGGCGAGCCCGCCGGCCTCGAAGAGGTAGGAGTGCGAGCTCGCCTCCAGGATCACCTCGTCGCCCGGCCGCGTGTGGACGCGGACCGCGATCTGGTTCCCCATGGTCCCGGAGGGGACGAAGAGCGCCGCCTCGGAGCGGAGCGTGGAGGCGGCCAGCTCCTCGAGCCGCCGCACGGTCGGGTCGTCGCCGAAGACGTCGTCCCCCACCTCGGCGCGGGCGATCGCCTCCCGCATCTCGGGAGTGGGGCGGGTGACGGTGTCGGAACGGAAGTCGGCCGGGGCGCCGGTCATCCGCGGGAGCCCGCGGTCGCGCGGGCGAGGCAGCCCTGGATGCGCTCGAGCCCCTTCTTCAGGCTCTCCATCGACGCGGCGTACGAGAGGCGGAGGAAACCCTCGCCGAAGCTCCCGAAGGCGGTCCCCGAGAGCGTCGCGACCCCGGCCTCGTGGAGCAGGAGCTTCGACAGCTCCGGCGAGGCGTAGCCGGTGCCCGTGATGTTCGGGAAGACGTAGAAGGCGCCCTGCGGCTTCAGGCAGCGCACGCCGGGGATCCGGTTCAGCCCGTCCACCACGAAGTCGCGGCGGCGGCGGAACTCCTCGACCATCCGCCGCACCGGCTCCTGGTCCCCGCGGAGCGCCTGGACGCCGGCCACCTGCGTGAACGCCGCGGTGCAGGAGTTCGAGTTGATCATGAGCCGCTCGAGGGCCTGGGCCACCTCGCGGTTCATGACCCCGTAGCCCAGCCGCCAGCCGGTCATCGCGAAGGTCTTCGAGAAGCCGTCGAGCAGGATCGTGCGCTCGGGAAGTCCCGGGAAGCGCGTGATGCTCGGGCAGCTCCCGTCGTAGAGGATGCGCGAGTAGATCTCGTCGGAGAGCACCCAGAGGTCGTGGCGGAGCGCGAGGTCGGCGATCGCGCGGAGCTGCTTCTCGCCCAGCACCCCGCCGGTCGGGTTGGCCGGCGAGTTGAGGATCACCATGCGGGTGCGCGGCGTGATCAGACGCGCCAGCTCGTCCACGTCCACGCCGAACTGACGCTCCTCGCGGAGCGGGAGCGGGACCGCCTGCGCCCCGACGAAGCGGATCACGGACTCATAGATCGGGAAGCCGGGGTTCGGGTAGATGACCTCGTCCCCCTCGTTCACCAGCGCCAGGATCGAGAAGAACAGGATCGGCTTCCCGCCCGGCGTGACCACGACCTGCTCGGGCGCGACGGGGATCCCCCGCGTGCGCGCCACTTCCTCGGCGATCGCGGCCCTGAGGTCGCGGATGCCCGACGCGGGGACGTAGTGCGTATGGCCCGTCCGGAGCGCCTCCGTGGCCGCGGTGGTCACGTGCGCGGGCGTGTCGAAGTCGGGCTCGCCGATCTCGAGGTGGACGACGTCGCGTCCCTGGGCCTCCAGCGCCCGCGCCTGGGCCAGCACTTCGAAGGCGGTCTCGGTGCCCAGGCGGGCCATGCGTGACGCGAAACTCTTCATCCGACCTCCAGATGTTCGACGAACGGCCAAGGTAGCGGCGCCGACCCGTGAGTCAAGGGGGACGGGAAGCGACGTTAGTCCTTGCCCCCGTAAGGGATCACCCACGGGCGTCCCAGGCGGGGATGGGGGACCGTGAGCACGTTCACCTCGAAGAGCGCGGAGAGGCGCTCGGCGGTCAGGACCGTCTCCGGCGGCCCGACCCCCACGACCCGGCCCTCGCGGAGCAGCACGACCTCGCTGGCGTGGGCCGAGGCGAGGTTCACGTCGTGCGTGACCAGGAGCACCGTGAGCTCGAGGCGGCGGCGCAGCTCCTGGAGGAGCTCGAGGATCGCCACGCGGTGCTTGAGGTCGAGGTGCGCGGTCGGTTCGTCCAGGAGCACCAGCGGCGCGCCCTGCGTGAGCACGCGCGCGAGCAGCACCCGCTGCCGCTCGCCCCCCGAGAGCTCGAACGCGAAGCGGTCCCAGGCGCCGCCCAGCCCGACGCGTTCGAGCGCGTCGCGCGCGGCGGCGAGGTCCTCGGGCGAGTCGAAGGCGAAGTCGGCGCGGAGCGGGTGCCGTCCCATGAGCACGACCTCGCCCACCCGGTACGGGAACCCGAGGGCCGTGTCCTGGCCGAAGAGCGCCACCGAACGCGCGACCTCGCGCCGCGAGAGCCCGGCGAGGTCCCGGCCCAGGACGCGCACGGTGCCGCGCCCGGGGCGGAGGGCACCGTCCAGCAGGCGGAGCAGCGTGGTCTTTCCCGAGCCGTTGGGCCCGACGAGCGCGGTGAACCCGCCGCGCGGGATCGCGAGGTCGAGCGGGCCCAGCGAGAACCCGTGCGGGTACGAGAACGCGAGCCCGCGGGCCTCGAGAGCGGCCTCAGTCAAAGTAGGACCTCTGGAAGTGGCGCCGGAGCAGGAGCACGAAGAACGGCCCGCCCAGGAGCGCGGTGAGCACGCCCACGGGGATCTCGCGCGGCTGCGCGCTGGTCCACGAGAGCAGCGTGCGTGCCAGCGAGTCCGCCAGCGTCAGGAACGCGCCGCCCGCCAGGAACGCGACCGGGAGCAGCACGCGGTGGTCGGGGCCCAGCACGAGCCGGAGGAGGTGCGGCACGATCAGCCCGACGAAGCCGATCGGCCCGGTCACCGCCACCGAGATGCCGGTCAGGAGCGAGACCAGCAGGAACAGGAGGTTCCGCGTCCGCTCGACCGCCACCCCCAGCGAACGCGCCCCCTCCTCGCCGAGGCTCAGGAGGTTCAGCGAGCCGGCGAACCGGAGCGTGAGCGCGGCTCCGGGGACCAGTACTGCCGCGACGCCCGCGATCGTGGAATAGGGTTCCCACCCGATCCCTCCCATGAGCCAGCGCACGATCCGGACGGTGTCCTCAGGGGAGGCGACGTAGGTGATGAACAGGACCACCGCCGAGAAGCAGGCGTTCACGATCACGCCCGAGAGCAGCAGCGTGTGCCGCGGCGCCATGCCGGCCTGGCGCGCGATCGCGAACACGAGCGCGATCGAGAGGAGACAGCCGAGGAAGGCCGCGGCCGGGATCGTCGGGACGCCGGGGAGCGCGCTTGCCAGCCCGAGGTGGATGGTGAGCACGGCGCCGAGCGTCCCGCCGGCCGACACGCCCAGCACGTACGGGCTCGCGAGCGGGTTCCGGAGCACGGCCTGGAACACCACGCCGGAGACCGCGAGCGCTCCCCCGACCAGCGCGGCCAGGAGGTCCCGCGGAACCCGGATGGCGAACAGGATGTCGCGGTCCGGGCCGGTCGCGCCGCCGAGCGCGCGGCCCAGGTCGATGCTCTGCGGCCCGATGAGGGCGCCGCCCACTTGCACGCCGAGCCACAGGAGGAAGAACCCCGCGATCGTCCGGAGCCAGCGGGCGCGGGTGAGCGGCTTCACTTCCCCGTCCCCTGGACCAGCTCGCGGAGCCGCTCGGCGGCCTGGCCCACCCGCGGTCCCGGCCGGACCAGCACGGTCTCCGCCACCCGGCGGACGGCGCCCGCGCGCACGGCCGTGATCGAGCCGAGCCGGTCGATCAACGTCGGCTCGCTCCCGGCGCCGGTCCCACTCGTGTCCAGGACGACCTCCGGGTCGCGGGCCACGAGCACCTCCGGGGAGAGGCGCACCCAGCGGCCGCCCGCGTCGCGGGCCACGTTGTCCCCGCCCACGAGCGAGAGCAGCTCGTCGATGAAGTTGTCCCCGCCGACCACGAACCCCTCGCGCGCGTCCACCACGAACAGCACGCGGCGGCGTGGGAGCCCGGCCGAGCGCCGGCGGACCGATTCGAGGTCGGCCTCGACCCGCTCGCGAAGCGCGCGCCCCGCGTCGGGGCGGCCGACCGCTTCGCCGACCTGGAGGAAGGACGCCAGGATCTCCGCGAGCGTGTCGTCGCGGACCTCGAGGACCGGCAGGCGTCCCGCGAGCCCGCGGTGGAGCCGCTCGCCCTTCACCGCCACGAGGTCGGGGCGGAGCGCCAGGATCCCCTCGACGCTGAAGTTGTAGAGGTCGCCCACGCGCGGACGCGCCAGCGCCTCGGGGGGGTGGTCGCACCAGGTCGAGATCCCGACGACCCGGTCCCCGGCGCCCAGCGCGAACAGGGTCTCGGTGACGCTCGGGACCAGAGAGACGATCCTCTGCGCGGACGAGGGTGCGGGCGGAGGCTTCTCGGGGCCGCACGCTCCCATGAGAACGGCGGCGAGACCGAGGACGCTCGCGATCCTGGCGCGCGGAGTCAGATGGCAGCGCCCTCCGGACGCAGCGACCTATCGGGCGTTGCTGGTCTCTCCGTCCCCGGACTGGAGCTCCTTCGAGGGCTCCTTGGGCTTCGCGGGCTCCTCCGGCTTCCCGGCCGGGGCGGCGCCGGGCTGCGACTCGGCGCCGGCCCCGCCTCCGGACGAGCCCGGCACGCGGAACGGTAGCGAGTCCCCGGCCCCGGCCTGGTCGCCGGTCGAGGCGGGGACGTTCACGCCCGCCCGATCGGGGGCGCGGCCGCCGCCGCGGAGGAAGACCGCCATCGAGACCGCGCCCAGCGTGACCACGAGGAAGCCGACCAGCAGGAACGAGAAGTTGCGCTGCGCGCGGGCGAGCGTGGCCGTCAGATCCCGCCGCTCCTTCTCGAGCTGCTGGCTCTGCGCGTCGAAGGACTGCTTCTGCGCCTTGTAGAGCGCCGAGAAGCCCTGCTTCTGCTGCTCGACCACGCCCTGGATCGCCTCGGCGCTCTCGCGCTGGGTGCCGCCCAGGTCGGTCAGCGCCTTGTGGATGCGCGAGCCCTGGGACTCGGTCTCCTCGAGGACGCGGCCGAGCAGGTGGACCTGCATCCGCTGCGCCTCGGGGACGTCCCGGAGCAGCTCCGGCAGCGCGCGGAGCGAGGTCGCCATCTCCGAGAGGACCTGGTTGCCCGATCGCACCTGATCCGTGAGGCCCCGCACGAGGCCGGCCTGCTGCTCGAAGGCGGCGGGTTGCGCGGCCGCGAGGTCCCGGATCGGCTTGAGCCCCTCGCGCACTTCGGCGGCGAGGTCCTTCTGGGCCTCGAGCTTCTGTCCGACCCCGCGCACCAGCGCGTTCAGGTCGGTGATCCCGTCGGCGATCCGGAGCGCGGTCTCCTCCTTCCGGGAGATCTGCTTCACGAGGGTCGGCGGGATCAGCCGGGGCTGCGGGCTCGCGACCGCTTCCGGCGCGTCCTTGCGCGGCGCCGGGGCGCCGGTCATCGGCGCGCCCGGCGCCGGCTGCTGGTTGGGCTCTCCCCCCCGGAAGAATCGTGCGAAGAAGGAATCCTTGTTCATGGAGTCTCCTTTCGCGGTGCCCCGAACCCCGGCCGCCGGCCAGGTTCGTCCGCCCGCATCACGGGATCAAACCGCCCTCGATGGTCCCGTACCGGCGCCGTGCCCGATCGCCGGCCGCCAGTCTACGCGAAAGGGTGCGTCGGTCAAGCCGGCCGGCGCGCGGGACTCGCGCGGCGCCAGCATCCCTGGACCTCGAGGCCGGGGAGCAGGGTCTTCCCAAAGCAGGCGAAACATGGCAGAAGGGTGGCCGAGAGACGCACACCACCACGTTTGAAGATCCGGAATCCGGGGTCGGTTCCGGGCCTGGTACGGGAACCAGATTACGAGGAGGTTCTTATGGCAAAATGGCAAGGAAGTGGCATCCCATTCCCGCGCTCCTGGCCTCGGTCCTGACCGTCGGGGCCTATGCGCAAGATCCCGCCAACTACTTTCAGCCGACGGGGCATCCCGAGGGTATGGGTTCCGTCCTGGAACCGCTGCTTCCCCCCGTCATCCTGGGGAACGGACCCCGGCCGGGCGCGGGCGCGACGCTCATGGCTCCGGCCTTCAGCCCCCTGCCTGCGGGAATCGTCGGCCTCGAGATCGCGGACGACCCGGTTCGGGGGTACCTGTGGGTGGTCTGCGAAGGAACCGCGACGGCGCCTGGGTTCATCTTCCAGATCGACAAGGTGACGATGGGGCTCGCGGGAGGAACGACACCGCTCGTGACCAACGAGCTCGACGCCGGGGTCGGATCCCCCCCGGGTCCGGATATCGACGGTCTCGCCGACGGCGTCGCGGTCCTCCCCTCGGGGAACCTCCTGGTCGCCGATTTCAATGGCGACGTGCTCCGGTTCGACGACACGTTGTTCGAGATCGACCCGATGACCGGAGGCGCCACGGCCACGCTGGCGAATTTCTGGTACCTCGACAGCGCCACCCCCGGATGCGGGGGCTGCCGTCCCAACACGAACACGAACGTCCCGCTCGAAAGGATCGAACAGGCCCTTGGCGTGGACACTTCGGACTCGGGAATCGGCGGCCCCGGACCGATCTTCATCGGCGCCATGCAGGGGTTCTTCGGGATCAGCCACGTCACGCTGACGCCGGGGCTGCCCGGCACCTGGAACCTCGTCCGGCGCTACGCGACCGACGGCCGGATCGGTTCTTTCACTGGACTACGATCCGGACCAGGCGACGGCCAACGGCCTTCCGAACGTGTACTGGATCACCGCCGACATCGGAGTCGGGGCGGTCTATGAGACGACCTTCACGGCGGGCGTCGGCTTCGCCGTGAACCAGTGCTTCCCCACCCCGGTCCTCATCGCCCCCACGACCCGGCTCTCCGACGTCGTGTGCGGCATCCGCGGGACGAGCGCCCCCCACCAGCTCGCCGGCTGGCGGACCAACGGCACGGCGACCACGGGCACCGGAGTCCGGTACGACGCCGGACTCGGCGCAGTGGCCTCCCCCAACGCGATGGAAGGCGACCTGTTCGTCT
>Ga0187892_10010474_pt1 | contig 11730 bp, 11 predicted proteins | sample MA1701073metaG_FD_139345 | JGI IMG/M metagenome (GOLD analysis project Ga0187892, IMG submission 139345) | Bio-ooze microbial communities from a basaltic lava cave in the Kipuka Kanohina Cave System on the Island of Hawaii, USA - MA170107-3 metaG ... | reverse complement strand
CTTCACGACGTCCAGACTGTTGAGGGCTTCTGCGTCGCAGTCGAACAGTTCGAGCAGCAGGTGGCGCCCCAGTGCTTGCACTCTTTCCCTCCTCCCTTGTGTCTTCTCTGCCGAAAAAACTTTCGGGCAGAATTTTGCTCACAGTGCAGGATATTTTTTGGCTTTGCAAGAAAAAAATGGCCTTTTTGCTTCTCCGGCGCCAGCTTTTCGCGCTGTCAAGCTCCGCCGCCGGCTCGGGTTTGGCAACTTTTTGCTTGCGTTCCGAGTGCGAGCCGTTACGATGAGCAAAATTCACGACGGTTCTTGCAGCCGACGCGGCGACCACGCTGAGCGAAGGGAGGAGCAATGGGCTGGACACCGGTGACCAAGGCGGCGGGCACGGCCGGCAATGCCGAGGGCACGACTCCGCTCAACGCCTTCGACAACGCGCTCCTGGCAGCGGGCATCGGCAACATCAACCTCGTGCGGATCTCGAGCATCCTGCCGCCGGGCATCGAGCTCGTGCCGCTGCCGAAGATCAGGCCGGGCGCCATCGTCCCGACCGCGTACGCGGCGCAGACCAGCGAGGTGCCGGGCGAGGTCGTCGCCGCCGCCGTCGGCTGGGCGCGGCCGGTCGATCCGCGCAAGAATGGCGTGATCATGGAGTTTCACGACAAGGCGACGCGGGAAGAGGCCGAGCGGATGATCGTCCAGATGCTCGAGGAGGCCTTCCGGGTGCGGGGCGAGCGGATCCGGGACATGCAGGTGTTCGCCGTCGAGCATCGGGTGGAGCGGACCGGCTGCGCCGTGGCCGCCGTGACGCTGCTCGCTCCCGACGATCTCGGGTAGCTGATCCCGGTTGTGACGTAGTCGTTGATTCCGGCTAATCCTCGCTTCATCGCCTGCCGGGCTTCCCTCCCGCAGGCGCGGATCGTCCTCTTCGGCATCCCCTTCGAAGGCCGCGTCAACCTCCGCCACGGCGCCGACCGCGGCCCGCACGAGCTCCGCGTCGCCTCCGACTCCATCGAGACGTACTCGCCCGTCCTGGACCGTGACCTCGAGGATCTGGCGATCGCCGACCTCGGCGATTGCGAGCTCGGCCGTGGCACGCCCCGCGAGCAGCTCAGCCGGGCGCGCGACGAGGTCACGGGCTTCTGGCGGCCCGGGCTGCTCCCGGTGATGCTGGGCGGTGACCATACCGCCACGGTGCCCGTCATCGAGGCCCTGGCGCCGGCGATCCCGGAGCTGCGCATCCTTCAGCTCGACGCCCACCCCGACCTCCGCGAGGAGTTCCTGGGCGAGCGGTACACCTACGCCTCCGCCATGGCGCGGGTGATGGACGTGGTGCCGCCCGAGCGCGTCTACCAGGTCGGCATGCGCACCGGCGCCCGGGAGGAGTACCGGCGCAAGGTGCCGCACCTCTACCCGGCCCACGCCGTCCACCCGGTGGAGGCGGTGCGCGAGCTCGTCCCGGAGCTGCGCCGCCACCCGCTCTACGTCACGATCGACGTGGACGTGCTCGACCCGGCCGAGGCGCCGGGCACGGGCTCGCCGGAGCCCTGCGGGCTCCGCGCCGGGGAGCTCGTCGAGATCGTCAGGCTGCTCGAGCCCTGCGACGTCGTGGGGACGGACCTCGTCGAGGTGGCCCACGCCTTCGATCCGTCCGGGCGGACGGGGATCACCGCCTCCTGGATCCTGCGCGAGGCGATCCTGACCTGGTGGGCCAAGTGAGCGGTCGGAGCCCCGGCCAGTACTCGGCGCCGCGCTACTACGAGATCGCGTTCGACATGAACCGGAAGCAGGAGGTGGACTTCCTGGTCCACTGCTTCCGCCGCTTCGCGCGCGGGCGGGTGAGGGCGGTGCTCGACATCGCCTGCGGCACCGGGCCGCACCTGATCCGCCTCGCCGAGCGGGGCTTCCGGATGTCGGGGCTGGATCTGTCGACCGAGAACGTGAGCTTCCTCGAGCAGCGCGTGGCCCAGAAGGGGCTGGCCGCGACGCTCTACGTCGGCGACATGACGCGCTTCCGCCTGGCGCGTCCCGTGGACGCCGCCATCTGCATGCAGGACTCGCAGGGGCACCTCCTCACCAACGAGGCGATCCTCTCGCATCTGCGCTGCGTCCGTCGGGCCGTGCGCCCCGGGGGACTCTACATCTTCGATCGCTACATGTGCTCCTCCTGGACCGAGCCCGCACGACGCTGGTCGTGGACGCGCCGGCGCGGCAAGGCGACCGTGCGCGCCACCTTCGAGGCGCTGAAGGACGTCAACCCGGTGACGCAGGTGTTCCACGAGGACATGGAGCTCGAGGTCCACGACAACGGCACGCACCACGTGTACCGGCAGCGCCACAGCTCGCGGATGGTCTTCCCTCAGGAGCTCAGGAGCCTGGTGGAGCTGGCCGGGGGCTTCGAGCTGGTGGACTGGTTCTACGGCTTCAAGCCGCACCTCCGGCTCGACGAGGCCCACCATCCCCTGCTGATGGTCGTCGTGCTGCGCCGCCGCTGATCCGCCCCTCACCCTGGCCCTCTCCCCAGAGGGGAGAGGGAACATCGCGATTCGGTCCCTCTCCCCCTCTGGGGGAGAGGGTAGGGTGAGGGGGAAGAGTCTCCCGATGGCCAGATTGATCCTCAAGCGCGGCGCGGAGCGGCGGCTCAGAGCCGGGCATCCGTGGGTGTACCGCGGCGAGATCGCCGATCTCAAAGGCAAGTGGTCTGCCGGCGAGGCGGTGGACGTGCTGGCCGCGGGCGGGCAGTTCGTCGGGCGTGGCTTCTACAACCCGCGGCCCACTCTGGCCTGCCGGCTTCTCACGGGGGAGGACGAGCCCATCGACGGGGCGTTCGTTCTCCGGCGGCTGCGGACCGCGTACGGATATCGCGAGGCCGCGGCGCTCGTCGGCGACGCCTACCGTCTCTGCTGGAGCGAAGGTGATGGGTTGCCCGGCCTCGTGGTGGACCGCTACGGCCCGGTGAGCGTCGTCCAGAGCCTGACGCTCGGGATGTCCCGCGCGATGCCGTGGATCGCGAGCGCGCTCGCCGAGCTCTTCCCGGAGGGCTCGATCTATCGGCTGGACGATTCGACGGCGGCGCGCATCGAGGGCTTCGAGGTGGAGCGCGGGTGGCTGGCTCCCCCTCACCCTGACCACGCTGACGAGATCGTCGTCACCGAAGGCGCCTGTCGCTTCGCGGTGGCACTCGGGAGCGGTCACAAGACCGGCTTCTACCTCGACCAGCGCGAGAACCGCAGGGCGGTGGCGGCGGTGGCCGGCGGCCGCCGGATGCTGGACGCGTTCTCGTACACGGGGGCATTCGCCTGTCACGGGCTGCGGGCCGGCGCCACGCAGGCGCTGCTGATCGACTCCTCCGCCGAGGCGCTGGGGCTCGCTCGGCGCAATCTCGAGCTCAACGGGCTGGCGGACCGCGCCGAGCTTCGAGAGGCGAACGCGTTCGACGCGCTCCGCGAGCTCGAGGCCGCGCGCCGGCGCTTCGGCCTGATCGTGCTCGACCCCCCGCCGTTCACGCGCCGCAAGGACGCGGTCGAGGCGGCCGCGCGCGGCTACAAGGAGATCAACCTGCGCGCGCTGCGGCTGCTCGAGCCCGGAGGCGTGCTCGCCACCTTCTCGTGCTCGCACCACGTCACGCCGGCCGTGTTCGAGGCGGTCTGCCGCGACGCCGCCGGCGACTCGGGCATCCAGCCGCGCGTGATCAGCACGCTCGGTCAGGCGCGCGATCACCCGGTGCTCCTCACGGTGCCGGAGACGCGCTACCTGACCGGTCTCCTGCTCCAGGTCTGAGCGTGACCGCCATCGAGGGACAGCGCGCCTTGACACGCGCACGCGGGCGGACCTAGAGTCCTCCTTGCAGACGGCTGCCGGCTCTGCTCGACCCCCACCTGTAACGCTCGAGGAGGAGGACTCTCCATGGCGAAGACAGCGGCACGGAAGAAGCTCTCGAAGAAGACGGTCAGCAAGACGGCTGTCCGGCGAGGCACCGGCCGGCCGGCGAAGCCGGCATCCGCGGACCAGGCGATCCATCAGCTCGACGCCGACTTCATGCAGGCGGCGAACGCCGGGAACGCGGCCGGGCTGGTGAAGGCGTTCTACAGCGCGGATGCCGTCCTGCTCCCGCCGAATCGTCCGATCGTGCAGGGCCGCCGCGACATCCAGGGCTTCCTGCAGGGTCTGATGGAGTCCGGGTTGACGGCCATCAAGCTCGAGACCACCAGCGTGGCCAGCGCCGGCGACCTCGCCTACGGCCGCGGACAGTACACGCTGTCGCTGAACCCGCCGGACGGCGCGCCGATCGAGGATCGGGGCAAGTACGTCGTCGTCTACCGCCGGCAGGCCAACGGCTCCTGGCGGGCGGTCGCGGACATCTTCAACAGCGACCAGCCGGCAGGCTAGGGCAGCCAGGAGCACCCAGGCGCCGGGGGGCCCGGGAGGGACGCGCCTCCGAAAACGGGATCGCCTTGCCCGCGGGTTGTGGCATGCTGGTGGACGGTTCCATCCGAGGTACATCGTTCAACCCAGGGGGAGGGGGAGACAGGGAGGAGTCAACTATGCGGCGCATTGTGGGAATCGCCTTCGTGCTACTGGCCGTGCTCACGCTGACCGGGGCCTGCGCGACGAAAAACTGGGTGCGCGAGCAGCTCGGGGTCAAGGAAGCGGAGATGGGCCAGCGCCTGGACCAGGCGCAGGACCGCGTGGACACGCGGTTCAAGACGGTGGAAGGCCAGGTGGACACCCGCTTCGGCCAGGTGGACCACCGGGTCAAGACCGTGGAGACATCGGTCGGCGAGGCGGGCGAGACCGCCAAGGGCGCCCGGGAGCGCTCGGAGACGGCATTCGCCAAGGCCGGCAGCGTGGACAGCCGGCTGACCCGGCTGTGGACAAACCGCTACAACATGAAGGTGGCGGACGTGGTGGAGATCCCGTTCGGCTTCGACCGCGCGGATCTCGGGGATTCGGCCCAGACCACGCTCGTACGGATCGCCAAGGAGCTTCAGGAAAATCCCGGCCTGGCCGTCGAACTGGCCGGCTACACCGATAGCAAGGGCGCGCGCGAGTACAACTACCAGCTCAGCCAGCGGCGCGTCGACTCCGTCCGCCGCTTCCTCGTGGAGCGCGGCGTCTCGCTGTACCGCATCCAGGCGGTCGGCCTCGGCCCCATCGCCGACCCCGCCATGCCCCAAGACAAAAAGCGCCGCGTCAGCCTCAAACTCCTCGTCGACCAGGAATAACCTTGTGGGGTCAGGCTTTTACTTCTTAACAATTTCGACTCTTGCCGCCGAAATGTTAAGAAGTAAAAGCCTGACCCCGTGATCCCACTCAGCGTAGGGACAGGACGTTGAAGGTGGGGACTGGCTTGGTGAGGCCTTTGAGGGTCAGGGCGCCCATTTCCTCGATCTGGACGAGGGCATCGACCGAGGCGGCGACGCGGGAGGAGATCAGGATCTGGCCGGCTCTGGCCTCGGCGCAGAGGCGCGCGGCCAGGTTGGTGACGGTGCCGATGGCGCCGTAGTCCCAGCGCCCCTCGAAGCCGATGGCGCCGATGGTCGCGTACCCCTGCGCGATCCCGACCCCGAGTCCCAGCTCGTAGCCGCGCTTGCGCCAGCCGGCCGAGAGCTCGGCCGCGGCGTCCCGCATCGCGACCGCCATCCGGATCGCCCGCTCCGCCGGGTTCGGCACGACCACGGGATCGTTGAAGAAGACCATCATACCGTCGCCGGTGAAGCGCTCGAGCGTGCCCTCGTGCTCGAGGATGAGCTTGCCCATCTCGCCGTGATACGCCCGCAGCACCGCCATGACCTCCTCGGGCTCGGTGCCCTCGGCGAAGCCGGTGAACCCGCGCAGATCGAGGAAGACGATCGTGATGTCGCGCCGGTGCGTCTGGAGCGGATCCTCCGCCCCGCCGCCCACGATGAGCTCCGCCAGACTGCGGCGAGAAGAAGCGCTTGAGCCGTCCCAGGCGCTCCATCTGCGCCACCTGGTCTTGCACCCGCTGCTCGAGGGTGTGGTTCCACTCCGCGAGCTCGGCGAGGTACCGCTTCTCCTGGTCGCGCAGCCGCTTCTTCTCGAGCGAACGCGAAGCCCCGTCCACCTCGGGCATCATGAGGTCGAGCAGGATGAGCCCCGGCGGCGCCTCGCGCACACGGGCGAGCGCCATGCGTCCGTTCTCGGCCTCGGCGACGGCGTAGCCCTCGCGTTCGAGCAGCCGCCGGATCAGCTGGCGGAGGTCCGCGTCGTCGTCGACGACGAGCACGGTCAGGCCCCGCCGGTACTTGGCGAGCACGGCCACCAGCCGCTCGCGCTCGATCGGCTTCGTGAGATAGTCGGCGGCGCCGAGCGCGTAGCCCAGGTTCTTGTCGTCGACGATCGTGAGCATGACTACCGGAATGTCCGCGAGCGAGGCATCGGCCTTGAGCGCCGACAGGACCGCCCACCCGTCCAGCCCGGGCATCATCACGTCGAGCGTGATCGCGTCGGGCCTGAGCTCCCGGGCCACCCGTAATCCTTCCTCGCCGTTCGCTGCGGTGGCGACGTGGAAGCCTTCCTTGGAGAGGAAGCGCTGTATCAGGTCGCGCACCGCTGCCTCATCGTCGATGACGTCGCCAGGAACTCCGACTTGTGCCGGCTCGCCACCTCGAGCTCGCGCCCCTTGGCCTCGATCTCGCGGAACAGCCGCGCGTTCTGGATCGCCAGAGCCGACTGGGTGGCGAAGGTCTTCAGCAGGTCGACCACTTCCGGGGCGAATTCCCCGGCGGTGTGCCGGTTGACGACGAGACCACCCAGGAGATGGTCCTCGCGCAGCAGCGGCACCGCCAGGAGCGATCGATAGCCGAGTCTGAAGAGGATCTCACGGAGCCGGCTCTGGTACGCACCCTCGTCGGCGATGTCGCGGATCTCGACAGGCTCGCGGGTCACGGCCAGCCGTCCCACCGCGCCTTCTCCCTTACGGATCGGCGCGGCCCGCAGAACGTCGACCAGCTCGTCGGGCAGGCCGTCGGTGGTCTGCAGCTGAAACTCCTCCCGCGCCTCGTCGTACTCGTAGATCGCCCCGCCGTCCATGCCGGCGAGCTGGCTCGCGCGGGAGACGATGGTGCTCAGCACGGTCTCCAGGTCGAGCGTCGAGCTGACCGCCTGCCCGACGTCGCCCAGCGCCTTCAGCTCCCGCACCGATCGCGTCAGCTCGGCGGTGCGCGCTTCCAGCTCCTTGAACAGGCGCACGTTCTCGAACCCGTTCACGGAGAAGCTCGGGCCTTTGACCCTGGGTGGCCGGTCGGCTTGCCGCCTCCCCAGCGTGCGACGATTGGCTGTCCCCGGTCGGTCACCTCGAGAACGCGGCTGAGCTGATTCTTCAGCATGTGTGGATACACTTGCCCGGGCGGTGGTGACTCTCGTACATTGTACATGTGAAGACGCTGACCGCTTCCGAGGCTCGACGGCGGTGGTTCCGACTGCTCGATGAGGCCGCCCAGGGCGAGGTGATCGTGGTGCGTCGCAAGGGGCGCCGGCTCGTTCTTCGTCGCGAAAAACCTGACAACACCGGGAGGTCCGCTCCGGACTACACACGCCTCCTGCGCGTACCCGACGCGGACAAGGCGGACCGCTGGTCCTGGCAGTGGCGGAACCCCCACCGCCCGCTCGCTCCACGGCGCGCCCCCGGTCGGTGACGCTTCTCCTCGACACCCATTTCTTGATCTGGATCACGCTCGGATCGAAGCGGCTCGCGGGCTTCCCGTGGATGGACCGGTATCGGCCGTGGGGCGTGTCGCCCGTCTCCTTCCTGGAGATCCAGTTCTTGGCCGGGCTGGGCCGTCTCTCGGTCCGCAATCCCGACTTCGTCGACGCGGTAATGGAGGATCCGAGGTTCGCCGTCGACGAGGTTCCGTTGACGGCCCTCATCCGGCATGCCCTGAGACTCGACTGGACGCGTGATCCCTTCGACCGCCTGCTCGTCGCCCACAGCACGGCTCGGCGTGTGCCGCTCTGCACCGTGGACCGCCGTATCCGGAAACATCACCGATCCGTTCCGGTCGAACCGAGTCGCTGACAAGCCGGTCTCCTCGCCCCGACGCCTGGTGCGAGACCGCGTGTAGACGTGGGCCGCGGACGGGGACGGCGCGGCGGTGTCGGGCTAACTGGTTGCGGTGCGCTCGACCCAGCCGGGGACGGCGCTGAGCGCGTCGTCGAGCTTGGAGGGATCCTTGCCGCCGGCCTGGGCGAGATCCGGCCGGCCGCCGCCGCCGCCGCCGACGAGCTTGGCCACTTCCTGAACGAGCTTGCCGGCCTGGAAGCGCTTGGTGAGGTCCTTGGAGACGGATGCCACCAGGTTGACCTTGCCGTCGACGACGCTCCCCAGGCAGATCACGCCCGAGCTCACGCGTTCGCGGAGCGTGTCGATCACGGAGCGGAGGCCGTCGAAGTCGAGACCGTCGAGCCGCGCCGCGATCACCGCGATGCCGGCCACCTCCCGAGCGGACGAGACCAGCTCCTGAGCCCGGCTGCGCGCCAGCCGCGCCTCGAGCTGGGCCACCTGCTTCTCGAGCTGCTTCTGCTCGTCCAGCAGCTTCTGCAGCCGGCGCGGCAGCTCGAGCGGGGGGATCCGGAGCAGTCCGGCCGACTCGCGGAGGGCCGCCTCCTCTTGCGCCACGTGCCGGAGCGCGGGCTCGCCCGTCACCGCCTCGATCCGGCGCACGCCGGAGGCGACCGCGCCCTCGTTGACGACCTTGAACAGGCCGATCTGCCCCGTGGTATCCAGATGGGTCCCGCCGCAGAGCTCGGTCGAGAAGTCGCCGATCCTGATGACGCGGACACGATCGCCGTACTTCTCGCCGAAGAGCGCCATGGCCCCGGCGCTGAGCGCCTCCTGGAGGTTCATCTCCAGCGGGCTCACCACGATGTTCGCCTGCACGTGCTCGTTCACGAGCTGCTCGACCTGCTCGACCTCGGGGTCCTTGACCCCGGCGCCGTGCGAGAAATCGAAGCGCAGGTGATCGGGCGCGACCAGCGAGCCCGCCTGCGACACGTGCGAGCCGAGCACGCGTCGCAGCGCGGCGTGCAGGAGATGGGTGCCCGTGTGATGGAGCTGCAGGCCCAGCCGGCGCGGTGACTCCACGCTGACCGCCACTTCCTCGTTCTCCCGGAACTGCCCTTGCGTGACCGCCACCCGATGCACGATCAGCTGAGCGCCGCGGTAGTACGTGTCCTCGATGCGCCCCTGGCCTTCGCGGCCGAGGACGGTGCCGGTGTCGCCGAGCTGTCCGCCCGATTCGGCATACGCCGGCGTGCGGTCCAGGATGATCTCGACCGTCTCGCCCGCGCGCGCCTCGGGGCGGCGCCGGCCGTCCGCGACCATGGCCAGGATTCGGGCCGGCGCCGCCAGCGACGTGTAGCCCAGGAACTCGGGACGGGGAAGCCGCGCCGAGAGCTGCTGGTAGACCGCCACCTCCTGCTCGCCGCCCTCGACGGCGCCGAAGGAGGCGCCGGCGCGCGCCCGCTCCCGCTGGGCTTGCATCTCCCGCTCGTAGTCGCGGAGGCTCTCTTCCGGCACCTGCCAGCCGGCCTCCTGGAACACCTCCTGCGCCAGGTCGACGGGAAACCCGTGGGTGTCGTAGAGCGTGAACAGGAATCTGCCGTCCACCACCCGGCTCGGGTCCGGCCGGGGCGCCGCCAGGTACTCGCGGATCTTCGCCACCCCGACGTCCAGCGTCTCGGCGAACCGCTCCTCCTCGAGCTTCACGGTCTCGGCGACGCGCGGATGCGCCTCGCGGATCTCCGGGTACGCCTCGCCCAGCACCTGCACGACGGTGGCGGTGACGTCCCAGAGGAACGGCTCCATGAGCCCGAGCAGACGCCCGTGTCGCATCGCGCGCCGCATGATGCGGCGGAGCACGTAGCCGCGCCACTCGTTGGACGGCGTGACCCCGTCCGTGATGAGGAACGTCGCCGCCCGCGCGTGGTCCGCGATCACCCGCATCGCCACGTCGTCCGCCGCCGCGCCGCCGCCGTAACGCTTGCTCGACAGTCGCTCGACGTGCTCGATCAGCGGACGGATCAGGTCCGTGTCGTAGCTGGAGTCCCTGCCCTGAACGACCGCCGCGATGCGCTCGAGTCCCATCCCGGTGTCGATCGAGGGCTTGGGCAGCGGCGTCAGCCGGCCGCTCGCGTCGCGGTTGAACTGCATGAACACGAGGTTCCAGATCTCGAGCCAGCGGTCGCAGTCGCAGGCCGGACCGAGGCAGTGGCGGCCCGCCTGCTCCTCGGCGCAAGGCAGATGCTCGCCCTGATGGAAGTGGATCTCCGAGCACGGGCCGCAGGGTCCGGTGTCGCCCATGGCCCAGAAGTTGTCCTTCTCGCCCAGCCGCAGGATGCGGTCATCGCCGAGGCCGGCGACCGACTTCCAGAGCCCGAACGCCTCGTCGTCGTCGGTGAACACGGTGGCCTTGACCCGGTCCTTGGGCAGCCCGAAATCCCGCGTGAGGAGCTCCCAGCAGTACGCGATCGCATCCGCCTTGAAGTAGTCGCCGAAGGAGAAGTTGCCGAGCATCTCGAAGAACGTATGGTGACGCGCGGTGTACCCCACGTTCTCGAGGTCGTTGTGCTTGCCCCCGGCCCGGACACACTTCTGCGCGGTCGCGGCGCGCACGTACTCCGGCCGCTCCTCACCCAGGAACACGCCCTTGAACTGCACCATGCCGGCATTGGTGAAGAGCAGGGTCGGGTCGTTGGCAGGAACCAGCGGGGAGGAGCGCGCCACCGTGTGGCCGTTCCGCGCGAAGTACTCCAGAAACCGCCGGCGTAGCTCGTTGCCCGAGATCATGTCCCTCGATTATACGCTGGCGTCATCGTGCGTCTCGGGGTCGCCGGCGCCCGCGAGCTCGGCCGCCAGCAACGCCCGGACGGCCGCCGCCACGATCGAGGGGGGATACCCCCGGCGTAGAAGGTAGTCGCGCAGGCGGGCCGGGGCCCGGGCGGGCTCGGCGCGACGGAGCGCCGGCAGACGGCGCCGGGCGGCCTCGAGCGCCCGCTCGGACTCCGAGGCCTCCTCGAACGCCGCGCGGATCGCCACGCCAGCGAGTTCGGGCGGGATGCCCTTGTGCCGGAGCTCCTGGCGCAGGCGCACGCTGCCGATCCGACGCCCCCGCGCGCGGGCCTGGGCCCACCACTGGGCGAAGCTCGCATCGTCCACGTAGCCGCGCGCGGCGAGCTCCGCCACCACGGTGTCGGCCACCTCCGCCGGCGCTCCCCGCCGTCGTAGACGGCCCGCGAGCTCGCGGCGGCTCCAGGCCTTGCGGGCCAGGAGCTCGAAGGCCGCCAGCTTGGCGGCCTTCGGATCGAGCGAGGGCCTGACCCGCGGTGTCCCGGGCGACCGGCGACCGGACCGCCGTCGAGCGACGCCAGAAGTCCGTCCGCGTAACCCGCGGCGCTGGTCACTCGCCATTTTGGGGTTGTCGGTTCTGCTTGGAGCCCGTTTGGGGGGAGGTCTCGGAGGGGCCGTCGAGACCCCCTCCGATTGGCTAGCGTTTCCGGAACACCGCGCGCCCGGGCGACTCGGCGACGGGGGCCGGGGCGGCCGTCTCCCAGGTCATCTCGCCCGTGGAGAAGATCCCCTTCACCTTGAGGTCGAAGTCATCCGGGTTCGTGGCGGCGTCCCGGGCGGTCTCGTAGGTGATCAGGTTCTCCTTGTACAGCGCCAGCAACGACTGGTCGAACGTCTGCATGCCGTACTGCGCCTGGCCCGCGGCGATCGCG
>Ga0187892_10010473_pt1 | contig 11732 bp, 7 predicted proteins | sample MA1701073metaG_FD_139345 | JGI IMG/M metagenome (GOLD analysis project Ga0187892, IMG submission 139345) | Bio-ooze microbial communities from a basaltic lava cave in the Kipuka Kanohina Cave System on the Island of Hawaii, USA - MA170107-3 metaG ... | reverse complement strand
GCTCGACGGCGGCGCGGACCTCGTCCGGCTGCAGGGGCTTGGAGAGGAAGTCGCTGGCGCCGAGCTTCATGGCCTTGACGACGAGGGCGGTGTCGCCGAAGGCGGAGATCATGATGATCGCCGACCCCGGGGAGGCCTCGCGCAGGTGCTGCAGGAGCCCCAGGCCGTCCTCGTCCGGCAGGCAGACGTCGAGCAGGATCACCGCCGGGCGCAGCTCGCGGACGCGTTGCAGGCCGTCGACACCGCGGGCGCAGTACTCGACGTCGTGCCCGAGCTCGCCGAGCAGCTGCCGAAGACCGTGGCCGACGTCGGCATCGTCATCGATGACCACAATTGTCAGCGTGCTCATCTCTGTGTCGCGCATCTCACGCACCCCTCATGTCGCGCATCTCACGCACCCCTGGTGATCGTGTTGGCCCAGTGCCGCAGCGCTGCGCTTGGTACGCAAGCCGTGTGCCATGGGCAGTGCACGCGCCCGGCGCCTACGGGGTCAGCGGTCGGGGAGGCGCGGCGGGAAGAATCCTGCGGTTCTCCTGAAGATACGAGGGCTACGCCACGCAGATCATGCAAGCGGAGGCCTCGATTGGGAAACGCAACGGGGCAAGCGGGTCGCCGCCGGGACTGCCACGGAAGTCTTTTTCTGACTGGCTATGAATCCGACTTCCGTCTTTTGTGGAAATGTTTTCAGATCAGCAGGGCGGCGGCGAGCGGCTCAGCTGACGGGCCGGCGGGGCAGGCGGCCCACACCTTCGTAGGCGAAGCCGAGCTCGGCCATCCGTTCCGGCTCGTACACGTTCCGGCAATCGACGAAGACGGGGGTGCGCAGCGCCTCGCGGATGCGCTCGAGGTCCAGGTTCCGGAACTGGTTCCATTCCGTGATCAGCACCAGCGCGTCGCTGTCCTGCGCCACGGCGTAGGGGTCCTTGCACATCTCCACCCCGGGGAAGAGCTGGGCGGCCTGATCCATGGATGCCGGGTCGAACGCCTTCACGGTGGCGCCCTGGGCCAGGAGTCGCTCGATCAGCTCGATCGCCGGCGCCTCGCGCAGGTCGTCCGTGTTCGGCTTGAAGGCCAGCCCCAGCACCCCGATGGTCTTGCCCGACAAGCCCCCGGTCAGCCGCTCGATCTTGTCCAGGATGCGGGTGCGCTGCCCCTGGTTGACGCGGATCACCGACTCCACCATCTCCATGCGCACCCCGTGCGCGGCCCCCATCTGGATGAGGGCCCGGGAGTCCTTGGGGAAGCAGGAGCCGCCGAAGCCGGCGCCGGCGTGCAGGAACTTCGAGCCGATCCGCGAGTCGAGCCCCATCCCCTTGGCGACCACGTGGACGTCCACCCCCACGGCCTCGCAAAGCTGGGCGATGTCGTTGATGAACGAGATCTTGGCGGCCAGGAAGGCGTTGGAGGCGTACTTGACGAGCTCCGCCGTCGCGACGTCGGTGATCAGGAACGGCGTCTCGATCAGGTAGAGCGGGCGATACAGATCCTTCATGATGGCGATGGCCTGCTCGGACGGGGCCCCGATCACCACCCGATTGGGGCGCATGAAGTCTTCCACGGCCGAGCCTTCGCGGAGGAACTCCGGGTTGGAGACCACGTCGAAGGCGATCGAGCGGTGCTGGTGGGTGCGGATGATCTCCGCCACGCGTTCGCCGGTCCCGACGGGCACCGTGCTCTTGGTGACGATCACCTTGTAGCCGTCCATGACCTCGGCGACTTCCCGCGCGACCGCGTCGATATAGCGCAGATCGGCCGACCCGTCTCCGTTGGACGGCGTGCCCACGGCCAGGAAGATCACGAGGGCGTGCTCGACGCCCTCCTTGAGGTTCGTGGTGAAGTGCAGCCGGCTTTCCCGGAGGTTCTTCCGCACCAGCTCTTCCAGCCCGGGCTCGAAGAACGGCACCTCGCCGTTCTGGAGCGAGTCGATCTTGCCGGCGTCACAGTCCACACAGGTCACGTCCACGCCGAATTCCGAGAAGCACGCCGCCGTCACCAGCCCGACGTAGCCGACTCCGACCACGCAGATGTTCATCGCGCGCCTTCCACGAGGGCCTGTCCAGCCCGGGAAGCCTGGGTGAAGTGCTTGACGGTTCGAGCCAGGCCCACCGGAAACTCGACCTCGACCTCGTAGCCCAGCAGCCGCTTGGCCTTGCAGATGTCGGCTTCGGTGCGGCGGACGTCGCCCTTGCGGGCGGGCACCCGGCGCCACGGGATCTCCCGCCCGAAGATCCTCGACAGCAACAGCACGACGTCGACGATGGCGTGGCTTTCGCCGCAGCCCACGTTGAAGACCTCGCCTCTCACGTTGGGCGCCGTCGCGGCGAGCAGGTTGGCCTGCACGACGTCGCTGATGTACGTGAAATCCCGCGCCTGCAAGCCGTCTCCGTGAACCGGCAGCGTCTCCCCCCGGAGCGCCATGAGGATGAAGCGGGGGATCACCGGCGTGTCGTCCGGATCCGGCTCGGGGCCCGGGCCGAAGACGTTGAAGTACCGGAGGCTGACCGTGTCCAGCCCGTACAGCCGAGAGAAGAGCCGGCAGTAGAGCTCGCCGGCGAGCTTCGACACGCCGTACGGCGACAGCGGTAGTGTCCGCTGATCCTCGTCCTGCAGCCGGATGTGACTGTCGCCGTACACGGCGCACGAGGAGCCATAGACCAGCCGTTCCACCCCGGCCTCCCGGGCGGCCACCAGCGTGTTCAACGTGCCGAGCACGTTGACCTCCACGGTGGAGCCCGGTTCGTCCTGGGACCGGGTGGCCGCATGATGGAGCACGTAGCGGATGCCCGCCATGGCCTGTCTCACCGCGGCCAAGTCGCGGACGTCCCCCTCGACGACCTCGATCCGGTCGCCGAGCGGCTCGAGATTCTCCCGGCGCCCGCTCGAAAAGTTGTCGAACACTCGGACCTGCTGCTGGTACCGCGTCAGCTCGCGGGCCAGGCTGGACCCGATGAAGCCGGCGCCACCCGTGATCAGATACATGGCGTCTCCGCTCGTTGCTCCGGTTAGCCTACCGTCACGGACTTGGCGAGTGATCGCGGTCGATCGACGTTCCGGTCGAGCGCGGTGCCGGTGAAGTACGTGAAGAGCTGAAGCGCCACCAGGTGCAGCAACGGGGCGACCAGGCGCGGCGCCTTCGGCACCACGATGTGCTCGTCGAAGACGTCCGGGTTCTCCTCCAGCAGGGTGCCGAGCAGAAACCCGCCTCGCGCCTTCACCTCCTCCGCGTTCCCGATCGTCGCGGTGTACAGCGCGCCCTCCTCCTTGGAGGGGGCGAGGATGACGGTCGCCACGCTGTCGTCGATGAGGGACAGCGTCCCGTGCTTGAGAAATCCCGCCGGCATCCCCTCCGCGTGGAGGTACGTGACCTCCTTCATCTTGAGCGCGGCCTCGAGCGCGACCGGGTAGTAGATGCCGCGGCCGAGGAACAGCCAGTTGCCCACGTGCCGGTGCCGGCGGGCGAGCGCCTGGATCTCGTCGGCGCGCTCGGCGAGGAGCTGGCCGATGGCGTCCGGGAGCTCGCGCAGGCTGCGCGTCACCTCGTCGGGCTCGCCGCGCCGGCGGCCCAGCACGCCGGCCACCCGCAGGAGGATCGCGATCTGACCCAGCGCGGCCTTGGTGCTGACCACGCAGATCTCGGGTCCGGAGCCCTGGATGATGGCCTGGTCCACGAGGCGGGCCAGGGAGGAGCCCATGACGTTGCAGATCGTGGCGGTCGCGGCCCCGTGCTGCCGCGCGAAGCGGATCGCATCGAGCGTGTCGTAGGTCTCGCCGGACTGCGAGATGGCGAGGACGAGCGTATCGGGATCCACGTGCGCCAGTGATCGGAACTCGTCCGAGCTGATCACGGGCACGAAGATTTTCGCGAGCTCGGAGAAGTAGTACTGGGCCATCAGGGCGACGTAGTAGGTGGTCCCGGCGCCGACGAGGTAGGTGCGCCGGTGGCGGGCGATGCAGTCGGCCAGCGCCTCGACGGCGCTCTCGTCGATCTCGAGCGCCCGTACGACGGTCTGCGGTTGCTCGTGGATCTCCTTCAGCATGAAATGCGGGTAGCCACCCTTGCGCGCGGCCTCCACGTTCCAGTCGATCTCGAACGGCGGCTTGGACCGGGGCGCGCCCGAGGCGATGTCCTTCACCGTGACCGATCCGGCGCGCAGGATGGCGTACTGGCCGTCATCCAGCGCGATGGCGGAGCGGGTGACGCCGAGGAACGCATTGAAGTCCGAGCCCAGGAACGTCGCGTCCGGCGTGGTGCCGATCAGAAGCGGGCTTTCGAACCGCGCGCAGTAGATGCGGTCGGGCTCGTGCACCGACACCATCGCGATCGCGTAGCTGCCCTCCAGCCGCTTCAACGCGCGACAGAAGGCGCCCTCGACCGAGCCGCCGGTGGGCCGGTAGTACTTCTCGATCAGGTGGACGGCGGTCTCGGTGTCGGTGGACGAACGGAACTCGTGGCCTTCGGCGACCAGCTCTTCGCGGAGGTGGCGGTAGTTGGCGATGATGCCGTTGTGGACGATGGCGAAGTCTTCCGCGCAGCTGGCGTGGGGATGGGCGTTGGCGCGGGTGACCTCACCGTGGGTGGCCCAGCGCGTGTGGGCGATGCCCACCTCCCCGTCGATCGCGGCGAGCGGCAGTCGGCCGTTCACCTCCTCGACCGCGCCGACGTCCTTGCGGATCACCAGGCCATCGCTGTTGACGATCGCGACGCCGCAGGAATCATAGCCGCGGTACTCGAGGCTGCGGATGCTCTCCAGCAGCGTGTGTGACACCGAGCTCCGCCCGACGATGCCGCTGATTCCGCACATGGATGGCCCCCTTCGGCGCGGAGGCTTGCAAGTCCGTGACCAATGGGGCCCGAGCCCGCGCAGAGGCCGCTGGCCATGCGAGGTTTGGCCTACCGCGTGGATTCGAAGTCCCGGGGCCTCGGTGAACGAATTTGGTAGAGAACACGCATTGCTTTCAGAGATGCGGCAGTCTTTTTCCGTTCCTTGTCAGCTGCCGCCTGGCCGGACCAGCCGTATCGCTCACGGCAGCGCGGGAATTTGTCCGGCGGCGGGGGTCGCGCCGTTGGCACGTGGCTTGTACGTTTCCCGCGCTCATGCGAACCCTGCGAACGCTCGGGCTGCTGGGACTGACGATTTGTGCGCTGGCGACGGCGCCGGACGCCGCCCTGGCCAGGACTTACTACGTGAACGCCAGCAGTGGCAGCGACACGATCAAGACGGGCCAGGCGACGAATCCGAGCTCACCGTTTCGCACGATCAGGAAGGCGCTGTCCGTGGCCCTGGCGGGCGACGTGATCGTCGCCCAGCCGGGTCTCTACATGGAAAGCGTGGAAACCAGGCGCGACGGGATCGACGGTGCGCCGATCACGATACGATCGGAAACCCCGGGCCTGGCGGTGATCCAGCCTCCCCTGGGCAGCAACGGCGTGTTCATCAAGCACAGCCACACCGTGCTGGACGGGTTCACCGTCACCGGTGGCGTGACCGGCGTGAAGCTGGGCCCCAACGCGATCGAAAACGGGCCAATGAACGGTATCACCGCCCAGAACAATACGGTGTACGGCAACAGCAGCAATGGCGTGGCCTGCAGCAACTGTCAGGGTACCGTTCTGCAGTTCAACACCGTGTATCAGAACGGGCAGAGCGGGATCAGCCACGAGGGCAACTCGAGTGTCATCCACGACAACGTGGTGCACGGCAACCAGCTGTTCGGGATCTACGTCAAGGACGGTATCAATCACCAGGTGTGGAACAACCAGGTCTACAACAATGTCAGCGGCGATCTGAAGATCCTGGGCACGCTGGCGCCGCCCCCGCCGCCGCCGGGCGGTGGCCCACCTCCTCCGGGCGGCGGCGGCCTGCCGGGCTCCGGTCCGCGCACCTTCTACGTCGATGCCGCCATCGGCAACGACAGCAACACGGACATACAGGCCCAGTCGCCGACCATGCCGTGGAAGACGCTCAGGACGGCCCTGATCACGGTGGTCGCCGGCGACACGGTTATCGTCCAGCCGGGGGTGTACCCGGAGCGCGTGGAATCCAAGCGTGACGGCACCGCCACCAACCCGATCACCATCAAGGCGGCCATCCAGGGGACCGCGACGATCCAGCCTCCGGCCGGCTCGAGCGGCTTCTACATCAGCCACCACTACCATACGATCGACGGGTTCGTCGTGACCGGCGGCTCCAACGGCCTGCAGCTCGGGCCCTACGACGGCACCCCCGCCCCCGTCAATGGCATGGTCGTCCTGAACACTCGTGTGTTCGGCAACACGCTGGCCGGGATCAAGCTCGTGAACGCCATCGCCGGCTCGGTGATGCACAACGTGGTGTACGGGAACAACCGCGACGGGATCATCTACCTGGGCGAGTCGGCCAATATTTTCAACAACATCGTGTACGCCAACGGGCTGTCCCAGCTCGGCAACTACGGGATCACGATCGAGAGCGGCAGCGGGCACCAGATCCTGAACAACACGCTGTACGGCAACAACAACGGCGGGATGCGGCTCGGCACCAGCGCCAACTTCCCGGTGTTCAGCACCGTGCTGAACAACATCGTCGTGGGCAGCCCCGTCGGGGTGAAGGAACCGGCGGGCAGCAACTACACCGGCCGCGCCGTGCTCGACTTCAACAACGTGTACGGCAACACGCTCAACTACGAGCTATCGAACACCGGCACCGGCGTCCCGGGTCCCAGCTCCATCTCCCTGGCCCCTGTGTTCCTGAACGCGGCCAATGCCGACTTCCGCCTGGGTCGCGTGGACACGGGCCAGTCCGCCGACAGCCCCTGTATCGACCGGGGCTCGGATACGGCCGACGCCCTGGGTCTCGGTGGGCGCACCGCCTTCATCGACAAGCACCCCGACGCCGGCCGCGTGGACCTGGGCGCGCACCACACCATCCTCAAGCCCACCGCGGGGGTGCTGACGATCACCCAGGCCAGCATCACGCTGAACCCGGGGACTGACGGCTTCAGCCTGTCGGCGAACCTCAAGCCCGGGGCCACCAGCGACGGGCTCGCCCTGGGCGTGAACTACGCCGAGATCTCGCTCGGCACGACGACGATGTCGATGCCGATCACGGGCTTCACCCAGCAGGGCTCGGCCTGGGGGTTCACCGGGGCCGGGCCGATCACGAGCGGGACCTTCACGCCGCAGGCTGACGGCAGCGTGAACGTCACCGTGCAGGGCAGCGGCATCGGCATCAGCTGGAACGACACGCCCGTCACCTTCCAGGTGAGAATCGGGGACGACTACGCCTCGAACTCGGTCCTCCTGAAGGGGACGCTGTCCTTTCCGTAAAAACCTGCTGGACCTCCCTCTGCTCCCGGGACGAGAGCTTCCCGCTCTCGCTCCCGGGCGGGAGATAAGCCTCACCCCCGTCCCGGTTTCGCCGGAAACTGGGGCCCGAGAGGATCCCGTCGCGAGGAGAAGGGGGGGTTGAGGCGAGCGACACCTCCCTCAGCTAGCCGTCCCCCCCTCCGGGGGCGAGGGATCCCATCGGGGGAGACGGCCAGCTGAAGGTAGGGCCTGCTGTCAGATCCGCTTGGCCAGGAACCTCGGCAGATACTCCCGACGCCGATTGAGGATGATGCCCCGGACGTTCGCTCCGGCGTGCGTCAGGCGCTGCGATGTCTCGCGCACCGTGTCGGTGCCGGTGCGCTCCGCCTGGACGACCAGGATGACCGAGTCGGCGGCCCGTGTGGCCACCATGAGCGAGTCGGGAGAGGTCTCGAGCGAGCCCCCGTCCACGATCACGAAGTCGAAGTCGGAGCGCATCGCCTTGATCAGCTCTTCGAAGTGTGTGATCGACGTGGAATTGGACAGATCCAGAGATCTCCGGCCACGGCCGAGCACGAACAGGTGGGGAACGGACGTCTCGACGATCGCCTCGCTCGCGGTCACTTCCTTCGCCAGCAGCTCGCTCACCCCGTACCGCGGGTACACGCCGAGGCCAGCCGCCAGGGCAGGGCCGGAGTTGGCCAGATCCAACACGAGCACGCCCTGCCGGGACGCCTCCGCCATCGTCGATGCCAGCCCCAGCGTCACCGTCGACACGCCTTCCCCCGGGAGCGCGGAAACGAGCATCACGCACTTGCTGTCCGACCGGCTCGCTTCGAGGCTCAGCACCACGCGCAGCCTCTCGTATTGCTCGAGCTGACCGGGAAGCTGGGTCACTGGCGTGACAGGCTCTTCAGGCAGCAGCACCGCGCCGCTGGAAGAGCCGCCGTTCGTATAGGAGTAGCGGCTGCCGCGTTCCGCTTCGGCTCGGGCCAGGGCCTTGTAGATCTTACTCACGACGCATCTCCATGGCGGACCCCGGCTATCCCCGCTGGGGAATGCCGGAATGTCCTGTAGAAGGTTTCGGCCTCTCGACGGTCGGCGAAGTCACCGACCATCACGCGGTAGGCGGTCTCTTGCGGGGAAAAGATGACCGGGACCGTGTACGCACGCTTGCCGAGCTTGTCGACAGCGGCCAGCAGCCGCTCGGACGAGGGGCTCTGGGGGTCCCAGACCGTCGTCAGGTGCAAGCGATAGCCGGCGCCGGGCGCCGGCTGGACGAGCGATCGCGGGTCGAAGGCGGGAAGCTTCAGGCGCTGGCCGACCTGGAGCTCGTCCACGTTCGTGAGCTCCGGGTTGGCGGTCTTGACATAGTCGAGGAGCGCGACCTCGGCCCGGCCATAGTTGTGCAGCACGAGCGCCGTGAAGATGTCACCGGCCTTCACGACTACCTGGCGCCCTGGCTCGGGCGCCGGCACCTCACGCGCTGCGGCGGGCAAGCCGCGGGCCGACATGGACTGCTGCCGCAGGGGCCGGTCCGGAAGGCTGACCGCCGGCGCCGCGTCCGTGCCGGCGGAGGGCCGCGTCTCCTTTGCCTTGCGGACGCTGTCGACCGCAGGTCGGACCGGCGACGGCGGCTGCGGCTCGCGGGTGGAGCTCTCGACGGTGGACACCGCGGCCCCCGCGCTCCAGAAACTCCGCCACAGCTGCACCGGCATCTCGCCGAGCCGCGGCCCGGTCAAGGTCAGCGCGAGTCCGCCCCAGACGACCCCGAGCACGCCCACGATGGCCGCACCCTTCAGCACCGTTGCCCGCAGGCCGCCGGCGCCCGGCCTCCTCAGCGTTCGCGCGCTGGCCGCTCGGCCCCGAGCGCGCCGACGGAAGACGGTCCAGTCCTTCAGGACCTGCCGGATGGTCTTCCGCTTCACTCTCGTCGCCCCCGCCGCGTACCCGAGCACCAAGGCCTTGTCGCAGATCGCATTGATGAGTCGCGGGATCCCGCGCGAGGCTCGATGGATGGACGCCAGCGCCCGCCTGGTGAAGATCGGCTGGCCGCTGTGCCCCGCGATCTCCAGCCGGTGCGCGATGTAGCGCCGGGTATCCGCATCGCTCAAGGGCTGGAGCTCGGCCACCAGGCTGATGCGCTGTCTGAGCTGGCGCAGCTCCGGGCGGCCGAGCTTTTCCCCGAGCTCCGGCTGGCCGACCAGCAGGATCTGCAGGAGCTTGCCGCCGACGGTCTCGAGATTCGAGAGCATCCGCACCTCCTCGAGGATGCCGGGGGCCAGATGCTGGGCCTCGTCGATGATCAGCACGACGTATCGGCCCGCCGCCGCTTCCTTCAGGAGGTACTCGTTGAGCGTGTCGATCATCTCCACCCGACGCAGGGCGGGGCACGGAAGCTCCAGGTCGCGCAGGATGAGCTGGAGGAGCTCCAGGAAGTTCACGGCCGGGTTGAACACGAACACGGTGCGGACGTCGGAGCCGAACCGGGCCAGCAGATGCCGCACCAGGGTGGTCTTCCCCGTGCCGACCTCCCCCAGGATCAGCACGAACCCCTTGCGCTCCTGGATGCCGTAGATCGCGGAGGCGAGCGCTTCCTGGTGGGACTCGCTCAGGAACAGGTGCCGCGTCTCCGGCGTGAGCGCGAACGGACTCTCGCGCAGGCCGTAGAACCGGGCGTAGATCGGAGCCGCTCCCCTTGCGATGAGCGGGTCACCCACACCCGATCGGCCTGCTGCGCCCTCGCCAGGGTCAGCCATCGTCACGCCCGCCGGGAGTCCCCGGCGATCACAGCCCGCCGAGCGAGTAGCCCGGCCGGATCGGCAGCATCTTGATGACGTACTGATCCATCCACACGTTGGCCTTCGCGATGCCGGTCTTCGGCAGGAAGATCACGTCCGACGGGCTGAGCGCCATGTCGGCCTTGGTGTCCCCCTCCTCGATGACCTTGGCCAGGTCGACCTTGGTGGGACGATATTCGGTGTCGCCCACGCGCTGGAGCAGCACGGCTTCCTTCATGTCGGCGGTGTCCTTGGGCCCCCCGGCGTCCAGCAGGGCCTGCACGGCGGTCAGCCCCGGCCGGAACTGGACGAACCCGGGACGGAGCACCTCGCCCCCCACGTACACGCGGGTCAGGGTCGTTACGGCCTTGACCGTCACCCCCACCTTCGGGTCGCGGAGGTTCGCCGAGTAGCGCTTCGCGATCTCCTGCCCCAGCTCCGCGGCATTCGAGCCGGCGGCCGGCATCTCCCCGATCAGCGTGAGCACGATCTTGCCGTCGGGCCGCACGAGCACTTCCTGGTTGTGGTCCGGATGGTAATAAAACTTCACATCCAGGGTGTCGCCCGGCTGCACGAGGTACTCGGTCGTCGCCGGCGGCGGGACCGGCACCACGAACGTGGTCGGTCCCGAGGACGTCGTCGAGCATCCTGTCAGCAAGAGCGCGATGACGAGGCCCAATGGGAGCAGTGAACTCGTATGGTCACGGTTTGACATTTTTTGCTCCTCCAGGTTCTGGGACATGCGCCCGTACACGAGGCAAGGGTGATGCCAAGGAAGGGACTACTGAAGGGAGGTGCGGCCAGCGCCGCTCAGCGCGGTGGAAGTCGTTGCGACAGCAGCGCAAATGCCGCCGCCGCCGCCGGCAGACGCGTGGAACTTGTTTTCAGAGAGTTATGAAATCACCTTCCTCTTTAGTGGAATCTTGTTTCCGCTCGGGTTGTCCAGCTCGTACATCGTGATCTTGTAGAGCAGAGCCTTGTAGCTGATCTTGAGTCGACGCGCGGCCTCGACGCGGTTCCAGTGGACCTCGCCCAGCACCTGCTTGAGCACCGCGCGCTCCGCTTCGTGGGCGGCGCGGCGCGCCACATCCTTGAGCCCCATTCCGGGGCCCAGGGCCGGCGCCCGCTCGGGCTCCGCAGCAGCCAGGAGCGGGGTGGCCCCCAACTCCAGCTCAGCCGGGACAGCAATGCTCTCGCGCGTGCCGAGCGCCTGGGCGACGAACTCCTCGGACTGCAGCACCACGATGCGCTTGACCAGGTTCTCGAGCTCGCGCACGTTCCCCGGCCAGGAATAGGCCTGGAAGCGCTCGAGCAGATTGCGCGTGAGCTCGACGCTTTGCCGATTGTACTGGCGCGAGTACTTGAGGCAGAAATGCCGGGCCAGGATGAGGATTTCCTCGCGGCGCTCGCGCAGCGGCGGGACGTGGATGTTGACCACGTTCAGGCGGTAGTAGAGATCCTCCCGGAAGGTGCCCTCGGCGACCGCCTTCTCCAGGTCCTTGTTGGTCGACGCGATCACGCGGACGTCCACCTTGATGTCCTGGCCCGAGCCGAGGCGGGCGAACTCGCGATCCTGCAGCACGTGCAGGAGCTTGGCCTGCAGCGGCAGGGGCATCTCGCCGATCTCGTCCAGGAAGATGGTGCCGCCGTCGGCGAGCTCGAACTTG